>Ga0209060_10000178_pt1 | contig 156160 bp, 148 predicted proteins | sample Coa_R1_8_FD_187155 | JGI IMG/M metagenome (GOLD analysis project Ga0209060, IMG submission 187155) | Surface soil microbial communities from Centralia Pennsylvania, which are recovering from an underground coalmine fire - Coalmine... | ecosystem: Environmental > Terrestrial > Soil >... | reverse complement strand
GACATCCGCGCGCTGCTCGACGCCGTGCTGCGGGACGGCACCGTCGCCGGGGTGCGCGTGGACCCGAGCCGCATCGGGATCGCGGGCCACTCCCTCGGCGGGTACACGGCGCTCGGTGTCGGCGGCGCGTGGCCCTCGTGGCGAGACGGGCGCATCCGCGCAGTGCTGGCGCTCTCGCCGTACGCGCAGCCGTTCCTCGCCGGCGGCGGCCTCGCCGGGCTGAAGGTGCCGGTCATGTACCAGGGCGGAACGCGCGACATCGGGATCACGCCGGGCGTCCGCAAGAACGCGGGCGCGTTCGACCGCACCGGCGGTCCCAAGTACTACGTCGAGTTCGAGGGCACCGGGCACCTCGGCTGGACCGATCTCGTGGACGGTCATCACGACCTGATGGTCCGTTATGCGCTCGCGTTCTTCGACCACGTGCTGCGCGATCGTCCCGAGGCGACGCTCGAGGAGAAGCTCCCTGGCGTGAGCGACCTGCGCGCCGACCCCGGCGGACCGTCATCGCGCTGACGCCGACGGCACGAATGTCGCGGCGTGCGCCGGGCCGCTGCATGCCGGCGCGTCGCATGCTGTGGCACCCCGCTTGCTAGTCGCTTGGAGGCGCCCTGCCCGCCGGGACATGGCCATTCTCATCGTGGAAGACGGGCCGCTCAGCGCCCGGGTGCTCGAGATCAAGTTCCAGCGCGCGGGCCTCGAGGTGGTGACCGCCGAGAACGGCCGCCGCGCCCTCGAGCTGCTCGAGCAGTCGCCCGACATCGAGCTCGTGATCTCGGACGTGATGATGCCCGAGATGGACGGCCTCGACCTGGTCAAGGCGATGCGGGAGCGGCCCGAGCTGCGCGACCTGCCCGTCATCCTGACGACCGCGATGGCCGACGCCGACACGGTCAAGCGCGCAGCGGCCCTCGGCGTCCGGCACTTCATGGTGAAGCCGGTGAACGCTCCCGAGCTCGTCGAGCGCGCCCGCGAGCTGCTCCGCGGCCGCCGGCCCACGCTCGGCGCGAGCGCCGCCGTGATGTCGCGGCTCGCCATCGACCGGCAGGCCTACGACGAGGTCGTCGCCCGCTTCGCGAGCGCCGTCGCCGGCGGTATCGAGCTGCTCGAGCAGGGCCTCGCGGCCGGGACGGACGGCGCCAAGCTGAAGGAGGCCATCGCCGGCCTGGGCGAGCTCGCCGACGGCGCCGGTCTGCTCGGCGCCGAGCGCGTGGCGGCCGCGCTGCGGCAGACCCGCGACGCGGGTTCGCCCGACGAAGCGGCGGGCGAGTGCCGGCGCCTGCTGCGCGAGCTCAAGGTGCTCGGCCGCGCGCTCGCGGCCGTCGCACCCCCGCCCGCTGAAGTCGAGGCCGCGCCCGAGGCGTAGCCGGCGCCGCCCGTTGCGGCCGGCCCTTCCAACCGCTAGCTCGGGGGCATGCCGCAGTTCATCTTCACGATGAAGGACCTGCGCAAGGTCACGGCGCAGGGCAAGGAGATCCTGCGCGGTATCTGGCTCTCGTTCTACGCCGGCGCGAAGATCGGCGTGCTCGGACCGAACGGCGCCGGCAAGAGCACGCTTTTGCGGATCATGGCCGGTGTCGACCAGGACTTCGCCGGCGAGGCGGCACCCGCCGAAGGCACCACCATCGGCTTTCTGCCCCAGGAGCCGGAGCTGGGGCGCGGGAAGACGGTGCGCGGGTGCGTCGAGGAAGGGGTGGCCGGCACACGGGCGCTCCTCGCACGCTTCGAAGCCGTGTCGGCGCGGCTCGGGGAGCCGCTCTCCGACGACGAGATGGAGAAGGCGCTCGCCGAGCAGGCGCGCATCCAGGACCAGATCGACGCCGCGAACGCCTGGGACCTCGACCGCCGGCTCGAGGTCGCGATGGACGCGCTGCGCCTGCCGCCCGCCGACGCCGCGGTGGACACCCTCTCCGGCGGCGAGCGGCGGCGCGTCGCGCTCTGCCGCGTGCTGCTCGCGCAGCCCGATCTCCTGCTCCTCGACGAGCCGACGAACCACCTCGACGCGGAGTCGGTGGCGTGGCTCGAGCGCCATCTCCAGGAGTATCCCGGCACGGTCGTCGCGGTCACCCACGACCGCTACTTCCTCGACAACGTCGCCGGCTGGATCCTCGAGCTCGACCGCGGCGCCGGCATCCCGTGGGAGGGCAACTACTCCTCGTGGCTCGAGCAGAAGGAGAAGCGGCTGGCACAGGAGGAGAAGGAGGCGTCGGCGCGCCGGCGCACGCTCGCGCGCGAGCTCGAGTGGGTGCGCATGGCGCCGACCGCGCGCCAGGCGAAGGGCAAGGCGCGGCTGGCGCAGTACGAGCAGCTCCTCACCCGCGACCAGGCGGCCGAGGCGCGCGAGCGCGCCGCGCAGATCACCATCCCGCCCGGCCCCCGCCTCGGCGAGCTGGTGATCGAAGCGCGCGGGCTCCGCAAGGCCTACGGCGACGTGCTCCTGATGGACGACGTGAGCTTCACGCTGCCGCGGGGCGGCATCGTCGGCGTCATCGGCCCCAACGGCGCGGGCAAGACCACGCTGTTCCGCATGATCGTGGGCCAGGAGAAGCCCGACGCCGGCACGCTGCGCGTAGGCGAGACCGTCGTGCTCGCCTACGTGGATCAGAGCCGCGAGACGCTCGATCCCGAGCGCACGCTCTGGGAGGAAATCTCCGACGGCGGCAAGGAGACGATCCTGGTGGGCAAGCGCGAGGTGAGCTCGCGCGCCTATGCGGCGTCGTTCGCCTTCAAGGGGCCCGACCAGCAGAGGAAGGTGCGCGACCTCTCCGGCGGCGAGCGCAATCGGCTCCACCTGGCGAAGCTGCTCCGCAGCGGCGGCAATCTGCTGCTGCTCGACGAGCCCACCAACGACCTCGACGTCGACACGCTGCGCGGGCTCGAGGACGCGCTGGTCGACTTCGCCGGCTGCGCGGTCGTGATCAGCCACGACCGCTGGTTCTTGGACCGCATCGCCACCCACATGCTCGCCTTCGAGGGCGACAGCCGCGTGGTGTGGTTCGAGGGCAACTACCAGGACTACGAGGCCGACCGCCGCCGCCGGCTCGGCGCCGCGGCCGAGCAGCCGCATCGCATCCGGTACCGCAAGCTCGTGGCGTGATTGACTCCCCGCGGGGCGCTTGCCAGGATGCCGCCCGCGGAGGGAACGGGGGTGGGACGGCTTGCTTCCATGCTGGCAGGCGTCACGGCGCTGCTCGTCACGGGCGGGTCGGCAGCCGCCAGGCCGGCGGCGTGCAGGCTCTTCGCGCAGCAGCTCGCCGAGGGCTACTTTGGCACGGACCTCACGCCGGCGACCGAGGAGCCCGATTCCTGCGGCCACCAGTCCGTGGTCCCCGGGCTCTACCGCGGCGGCGACCTCACCCTGGTCACGTGGCGCCTGCGGAGCAACGCGCGGGCCGCGATCGACGGGATCTGCGCACAGCCGGGGCTCACGCGGCTGCGGCTGCCGGGGGCGAGCAAGGCGTGCGGCTTCCAGGGTTTCACCGGCCTCTGCATCGATCTCCCGTCGGGAACCGACTGCCAGTGGGACGTCAAGATCGTGTTCCGGCGCGGGCGGACGACGGGAAGCCTCGAGCTGGCGGCGCTCCAGAGCTTCACCCCGAACGACCTCGACGCGGGCGCGCGCCTCGCGCGCCGCGTGCTCGGACGGTGGCGCTGAGCGCGGGACTGCGCGTCTTCGAGGGGGCGGTCGCCGTCGTCACCGGCGGGGCCTCGGGCATCGGCCGGGCGCTCGGTGAGGAGCTGGCGCGCCGGGGGGCTGCCGTCGTGCTCGCCGACGTGCAGGCCGACGAGGCGGCGGCCGCCGCGGGGCAACTCGCGGCGGCGGGACGGCGCGCCGCGGGCGTCGCGCTCGACGTCACGGACGCTTCCGCCGTCGCGCGCGTGATCGACGGCGTCGCAGCGGAGCACGGCCGCCTCGACTTCGTGTTCAACAACGCCGGCATTGCCGTCGGGGGCGAGCTGCGCGACCACACCCTCGAGGCGTGGAACCGCATCATCGACGTCAACCTGCGCGGCGTGGTCCACGGGGTGCAGGCCGCGTATCCGCTCATGCTGCGGCAGGGCTTCGGCCACATCGTGAACACCGCGTCGATGGCCGGGCTCGTGACGGGCCCGTTTCTCGGCAGCTACGCGACGACCAAGCACGCCGTCGTCGGCCTCTCGAAGGCGCTCCGCGTCGAGGCCGCCGCCTCGGGCGTGCGGGTGAGCGTGCTCTGCCCGGGCGTCATCCGGACGCCGATCCTCTCCGGGGGACGCTTCGGGATCTTCCTCGGGCCGCTTTCCGAGCCGCGGCAGCGCGAGCTGGGGCTGCGGGCCTTCGAGCGCCTCCGCCCGATGGACGTCGGCCGGTTCGCCGCGACGGCGCTCGATAGGGTCGCGCGCAATCGGGCGATCATCGTGGTGCCGGGGTGGTGGAAGGTCCTCTGGTGGCTCGACCGCCTGTCCCCGGCACTCGGGCTCGCGATGGCGACGGCCGGCGTCGTGTCGGCGCGGCGCGAGATCGCGCGCCTGCGGCCACGCGCGGCGGCACGCGACACCCGGTCGTGAGCCGCGGCGGCGGTCCTCGCTTTCGCCGGCCTATCCCTGCGGGCGCGTGATCACCCGCTGCTGCTGCAGCCGAACCAGCCCGATCCCGACTGGAAGCGGCAGTGGCGCCGCGCGACGAAGGCGCGCGCCTCGTCCGCCACGAGCCGCGTGAGGTTCCCGAGCGCGATGTTCGCGTCGACGAGGTGGAGGCCCCAGGTCGCGTCGGGAACCGGATGGAGCTGTGGGGCACCCGCCACGCCGGCGATCTCGAGCACGTTCGCGCCGCCGGCCGACGAGCACATCCCGCGATACGCGCCGTCGACCTCGATCCACGGCGTCGGGGCGGGCGGCAGGGTGAAGCCGACGAGCAGCGTGGCGGCACCGATCGTCGTGCCGGGCGCGAACGGCGTCGTCGGCAGCACCGACTTGAGCGGCCCCGCACCGCCGCGCAGCGACACGGGATTGGTGCACAGGACCTCGAACCCCGGTGCGGCGCGACCGAAGAGCGCGTTCGGCGGCACGGGGCCGTTGAAGGTCGAGAAGGCCACGGCGCAGCCGATCTGCCGCCGCGAGCGGCACGCGGGCACGTTCTGGAAATCGCCGCCGACGTCCGCGCCCTGGCGAACGGTCACGTTACCGCCGAGCAGGATGGCCGACACGAGCTTCGCCCGCTCGGCGGGATTGGGATCGATCTGCTCCTTGATCAGCCGCCGCAGCATGAACGTGCCCTGCGAATGACCGATGAGCACCACGCCGCGGCCATGGTTGTCGGTCTCGAGATAGCTGTTCCAGGCGTCGAGCACGTCGGCGTAGGCGAGGTCGGCGTCACCACCGGGGGCCGTGCCGAGGAGCGCCGCCAGCGTGATCTGGCGGTACATCGGCGCGAAGACCCGACACAGCTCGGAGTAGCGCGCCGCCTGGTAGAGCGCGATCGAGCGCTCCTCGGGGTCGATCTCGAGGTTCGCGTTCGGCGTCTTCTGGTCGCTCACCGTCGGATAGACGTAGAAGCAGTCGACCTTCGGGAAACGCCGGCGACGGACGTGCCGCACCCTGCGCACGCTACCGGTCGGCGACGCGACCGTCGTGTCGAGGCTCGGGCGACAGGGATCGTCGGTAAAGGCGGGGTTGCAGAGCCAGACCGGCGCGGCGGAGGCGAGCGCGGGGGCCACCAGCAGAACGGCGAGGACGACGGCGCAACACCTCGAGGGCCGGCGTCTCGCCCTGGCATCCATCGCAGTGCGACCCTACTACGCTCGTTCGATTCGGCGCAATGCCCTCGGCACGAACGCGCTCCCGCTCCTCCTCGCGCACCGGCCGGAGCCGGCTCTTGTATCTGCATTCGACGTGCAGTAACCACTGGAGCCCGCATGGGCCGCAAGATCCTCTTCATCACCACCGACCAGCAGCGCTACGACGCCCTCGGCTGCAACGGCGGCACGATCGCCCGCACGCCGGTGGCCGACGGGCTCGCGGCCACGGGAATCAACTACCGGCGCGCGCACAACCAGAACGTCGTCTGCATGCCGGCGCGCTCGACGATGCTCACCGGCCAGTACGTGCGCACCCACGGCGTGTTCGCCAACGGGGTGCCGCTGCCGGCGGACGCGCCGAGCGTGGCCGCCTGGCTCAAGGAGAAGGCCGGCTACCGGACCGCGCTCATCGGCAAGGCGCACTTCGAGCCCGCGTTCGACCTCCGGGGCCGCTGGTTCGAAAACCGCATGGCGCGCGAGGGCAGCACCGGGCCGTGGCGGGGCTTCGAGCACCTCGAGCTGGCGATGCACGGGCCCGTCGGCGGCTGGCACTACTCGTTGTGGCTCCAGGAGCAGCACCCCGACGAGACCGGGGGCTTTGCGCCGCTGCTCTCCGCACAGGGCGGGGGCGACACGGGCGCGCCCGAGGTCGCCTACAACCCGATCCCGCGCGAGCACTACCACACCGACTGGGTCGCCGACCGCACGATCGCGTGGCTCGACTCGCTCGACCCCGCCGACGACTGGTTCGTCTGGATGAGCTTCCCCGATCCGCACCACCCCTGGGATCCGCCCGCCTCCGAGGCGCGCCGCATCCGCTGGCGCGACCTCGACCTGCCTCCCGGCCACCCCGGCTCACGCGAGAAGGTCGCGGCGATCCTGGCAGAAAAGCCGCGCCACTGGCTCGCGTGGTGGGAGGGGCGCTTCCGGAACTACGAAGGCGGTCCGATGACCTTCGTGCCGAGCCAGCTCACCGACGATCAGATCCGCGAGGTGAACGCGCTCGTGCACGTCGAGAACGAGCTGATCGACGAGGCCTGCGGGCGCGTGCTCCGGCGCGTCGCCGAGCGCGGCTGGGAGCGTGACACCGACGTCTTCTTCACGACCGACCACGGCGAGCTGCAGGGAGACTTCGGCCTTCTCTACAAGGGGCCCTACCACGTCGACGCGCTCATGCGCATCCCGCTCATCTGGCGCCCGGCGCCCGTGGCGGGCGTGCCGCCCGCCGAGGTGCCCGAGCCCGTCGGCCAGCTCGACCTGGCGCCCACGTTCTGCCAGGTCGCCGGCGTGCCCGTGCCCGCGTGGATGGAGGGCGCGCCGCTGCCCACCGCCCCGGGCTCCGGCCGCCAGCGCGTGATCACCGAATGGGACAGCCAGTTCGCGCAGGTGGGCATGCACCTGCGCACCATCTACCGCGACGGGCTCGTGTGCACGGTCTACGAGCCCTCGACCCGCGAGGTCGGCTGGGATCTCGCCCGCGTGCAGCGCGCGTTCGGCTTCGACCTGCCGCTGCCCGACGTGCGTTACGACGGCACGGAGGGCGAGCTGTACGACCTCGGGGAGGATCCGCATCAGTGGCGCAACCTCTGGCACGACCCGGCGTGGGCGCGGCGCAAGTCGGATCTCGTCGCCGACCTCTACGACCACCTGCCGCCGCCGCGCGCGGCGGCGCTGCGCGTCGAGGCGCCGGCGTGAGCGCGGTCTACCGGCTGATCGGCGCCGAGGCGTCGTACTACACGGGCAAGGCGCGCGCCTACCTCCGCTGGAAGCGGATCCCATTCGAGGAGGTGTTCGCGAGCCAGCAGGTCTACCGCGAGATCATCGTCCCGCGCACGGGGGTGAAGTACATCCCGGTCCTGCTCTCGCCCGACGACGTCGCCGTGCAGGACACGACCGAGATCATCGACTTCCTCGAGGGGCGCTTCCCCGAGTTGCCCGTCTACCCGCCGACGCCGCTCCAGCGGCTCGTGGCGATCCTCCTCGAGATCTACGGCGACGAGTGGATGGTGCTGCCCGCCATGCACTACCGCTGGTCGTTCGCCGAGAACCGCGACTTCGTCCTGCGCGAGTTCGGCGAGTCGGCGCTGCCCGAGGGCACGCGCGAGGCGCAGATCGAGGCGGGCCGGAAGCTCGCCGCGCCGTTCGCCGGCGCGCTGCCGTTCCTCGCCGTCACCGAGCGCACGATCCCGGCGATCGAGGCGTGGTACGAGGGGCTGCTCGACGCGCTGGACGCGCACTTCGCGCGGCACGCCTTCCTGCTCGGCGGCCGGCCGTCGCTCGCCGACTTCGGCATGATGGGTCCGCTCTACGCCCACCTCTACCGCGACCCCTATCCGGGGCGTCTCATGCGCGCGCGCGCGCCGCGGGTCGCCGCGTGGGTCGAGCGCATGAACGCGCCCGCGGCCGCCGCCGGCGAGCTGTCCCCCGGCGACGCGATCCCCGATACGCTCGTGCCCGTGCTCCGCCGCATGTTCGCCGAGCACTTTCCCGTGCTCGTCGACACGGCCGAACGGCTCGCCGACTGGCTCGACGCGAACCCGGGCACGCCGATCCCGCGCGTGATCGGCACGCACGAGGTGACCATCGGCGGCGTGCGCGAGCAGCGGGCGCTCTTCCCCTACACGGTCTGGATGTGGCAGCGCGCCGTCGACTGCCACGGCGCGCTCGATCCCGCCGCGCGGGAGCACGTCGACGCGTTCCTGCGCGCGCACGGCGGGCTCGACGCGCTGCGGACGCCGATCCGCCGCCGGGTGGCCCGCGTGCGTAACCGCCTCGTGCCCGCGGCGGCCTAAGGTGTACCGCGGCCGCTTCGCGCCGTCGCCCACCGGCGACCTGCACCTCGGGTCGGCGGCGGCCGCGCTGGTGGCGTGGCTCTCGGCGCGCGCGCAGGGCGGCCGGCTCGTGCTGCGCGTCGAGGACCTCGACGCCCCGCGCACGGTCGCCGGCGCCGCGGCGCGCCAGCTCGCGGACCTGCGCTGGCTCGGCCTCGACTGGGACGAGGGGCCGGACGTGGGCGGGCCGCACGCGCCCTACCGGCAGTCGGAGCGCACCGCCCGCTACGACGCGGCGCTCGCCGACCTCGCGCGTCGCGGGCTCGTCTATTGGTGCGACTGCTCGCGCGCCGAGATCGCACGCGCGGCGAGCGCGCCGCATCCGGGCGACGAGGGCCCGCGCTACCCGGGGACGTGCCGGAGCCGCGGCATGCGCGAGCGCACGTGGAAGCGCCCGCCGGCGCTGCGGCTGCGCGTCCCCGACCGCGTCGTGACGGTCGCCGACGCGCTGCACGGCCCCGTGACCCAGCACGTGGCCGACGAGGTCGGCGACTTCGTGCTCGCCCGCGGCGACGGCGTCCACGCTTATCAGCTCGCGGTCGTGGTCGACGATCTCGCGATGGGCGTCACCGAGGTCGTGCGCGGCGCGGACCTGCTCGCCTCGGCCCCACGCCAGGCGCTGCTGGCGGAGCTGCTCGGGGGATCGCCGCCCGCCTTCGCACACGTGCCGCTCGTGCTCGCCGCCGACGGCGCGCGGCTCGCCAAGCGCGCCCGCGGCGCGACGATCCGGGACCTTCGCGCCGCGGGCCGCTCCCCCGCCGACGTCGTGGGCCTGCTCGCGCGCACGCTCGGCCTGGGGGAGGCGGGCACGGGCCCCCTCGAGGCCCGGGCGCTCCTCGCGCGCTTCGACCGCCACGCGCTCGCCGGGCGGCGCGAGGTCCGCCTCGACCCGTTGCGACCCTACGGCGCCGAGAGGCTCGGCACCCGGTAGAGCGGCGGCGGCGCGGCGTACGACCGGTGGTCGTGGTCGCCGATGAAGCGATCGAAGGCGAGCCCGAGCCGGCCCATCGCCGGGTCGGCGAGGAAGCGGGAGAGCGCGGCATCGTCGCTGAACGCGAGCAGCGTGGTGACCGACGGGGCGTGCAGGCGGTCGACGTAGGTGTCGATGCCGAGGAGCCCCGGGAACGCGAGGAAGCCGGGCGCGCCCTCGTCTTTGAACCAACGCTCGAATGCGGCGAGCTGCCCGGGGCGGACATCGTAGGCCATGCGCAAAAACGCCTGGCGGCCGGGGTCGGGGGGCGCCGGCAGCGGGGAGCCCAGCGCGGGCGACGCGGGCGCCGCGCCCGCGGACGGCTCGACGCCGCTCGTGAGCGACGTCAAGTACGCCACCACGTCGGCGAGCTGGCCGAGGGTCATGTCCGGATACATCGGCATGATCGAGTGGCCGTCGGGGCCGACATAGCCCGGACCGTCGACGAGCACGGCGTCGGGGTTCACGATCGACTCCGCGAAGTAGCCGGCCGGATGGTGGCTGCCCATGCCGGTGAGCTCCGGGCCCGGGCCGGTGGGGGCGGCGAAGCTCTCGCCGCGGACCGCGTGGCACGCGGGGCAGCCGAGGGCGGCGAAGAGCGTGCGGCCCGCGGCCGGGTCGCCCGGCGGCGGCGTGAAGCGCCAGCCCGGGGGCACGCCGCCGGATGCGTGCAGCGCCGCCATCGAGAGCCGCGGCGCGTTCGCCACCGACGGGCGGCGCGGCGCGGTGGCCGGCGGCGGGGCCGGTCGGCAGGACGCGGCAAGAAGGAGCGCGACCGCGAGCAAGGTGGTCGTCTTCACGCCGGCATTATTCGTGGCTGCTCGCGCGTTTGACAACCGCGCCGCCCGACGCTTCAACCGCCCGATGCCGTCCCGCCGCCGGTGGTTCGCCGCACTCCTCACCCTCGCCCTCGTCGGCTGTGGCGGGACGACGACGGGCGCACGCGGCCGTGCCCCCGTGCAGGAGCCGCTCGTCGGCGGTCCCTACCCTGCGCTGCTCCTCGCGCAGGCGCAGTTCGTCGACACGACCGGGCCCGATGGCAAGACCGAGCCCGTGCCCGGCCCCGCGCGGCTCACGATCGTGCGGCGGACGCCCGAGGGCTGGAAAGCGACGCTGCTCGAGGATCCCGACAGCAACGTGTTCCACAAGGCGCTGCCGTGGGCCGACGGCTTCCTCACCATCGGCGGGACCGAGGCGCGGCTCAAGACGTGGCGCTTCGCGGACGGGCGCTGGCAGCAGGAGACGCGCTGGAACCCCCGCTTCGGCGGCAAGTTCGACCGGCTGCGGGACGTGGCGGCGGGCGACGTCGACGGCGACGGCAAGCCCGATCTCGTGATCGCGACCCACGACCAGGGCGTGATCGCGGTCGTGCACCCGAGCGACGGCTGGCGCGTCGAGGAGGTCGACCGGCAACCCGACACGTTCGTGCACGACGTCAGGATCGGGGACGTCGACGGCGACGGCGTCGCCGAGTTCTTCGCCACGCCGAGCCAGCCGAACAAGCTCGAGGCGCAGCAGGCGGGCGAGGTGCGCATGTACAAGCACGCGGCCGACGGCTGGCACCGCTCGATCGTGGAGCGCTCGCCCGACACGCATGCCAAGGAGATCCTCACCGCGGACGTGGACGGCACGGGCGTGTCCCTGTTCGCGGTCTGGGAGGGCGCGATCGGCGCCGGGGGCGCGCTCGAGCGCCCGGTGACGGTCAAGCAGTACCGCTGGCACGACGGCGGGTTCGCCGGCCGCGAGGTCGCCACCGTCCCCGATCGCATGATGCGCCACCTCGCCGCCGGCGACGTGAACGGGGACGGCAAGGTCGACCTCGTGGGCGGAAGCCTCGCCTCGGGCCTCTGGCTCTTCGAGCAGGACGGCCACGGCGGCTGGACGAAGAGCCTCATCGACCGCGATTCCTCGGGCTTTGAGCATCCCGTCTGCGTCGCCGACCTCGCCGGCGACGGCCGGCCCGCGATCTACGTCGGCTCCGAGGACCAGCAGGAGCTGCGCGAGTACCGCTGGGACGGCACGCGGTTCGTGAAGACGGTCCTCGCCCCGCTGCGCAAGGGCGACATCACGTTCAACATCACCGCCGCGCGGCTGTAGCCGGGCGGCGACGCGGGCCGTCGCCTACGAGCGCGCGTGGCGCTCCATCCACAGCTGGAGCATGACGAGCGCCCACAGCTCGCGGCGGTTGTCGCGGCGGCGCGCGACGTGCTCGTCGAGCAGCGCGCACACCGCCTCGGGGCGGATCACGCGCGGGTCGAGGCGCGCCAGCGTCTCGCGCGCGAACGGCAGCAGCGGTCCCGCGAGCCACACGGCGAGCGGCACGGTGAGACCGCGCTTGACGCGGCGGAGGATCGGCCCGGGCACGAGGTCGGCCACCGCGCGGCGGAAGATCCGCTTGGTCGCGAGGCCGCGCACCTTAAAGGCGGCGGGGAGGCTACACGCCAGCTCGACCAGGTGATGATCGAGATAGGGTGCCCGGCCCTCGAGCGAGGCCGCCATCGTGGCGCGGTCGACCTTGAAGAGCAGGTCGTCGGGAAGGTAGCCGGTCAAGTCGAGGGCGAGCAGCCGGTCGATCGCCGTCCGACCGGGCGGGGCCGGCGGCTCTTCGGGCGCGGTGAGCGGTCCACCGGGAGCGGCGAGCGTCCCGAGGCGCTCCGCGTCGACGCAGCCGGTCCACGCGCGGTGGCGCTCGGCCTCGTCCGCGTCGGCCGCCTCGAGGAAGCGGCGCAGCAGGTAGCGCGCGGTCGTGTTGCCGCGCGGACCGCCGAGGACGGGCGCGGCGGCGGCCAGCGCCCGGCGAACGGGCGCCGGCAGGCGCCGGTAGCGCGCGGCGAGCACACCCCCGAGGTACGTGGGGTAGCCGGCGAACAGCTCGTCGCCGCCCTCGCCGACCAGCGTCACCTTGACGGTCGCGCGCGCGAAGCGCGCGAGCAGGAACGTCGGCACGAGCGCCGGATCCGCGAGCGGCTCGTCAAGCAGCGGGGCGAGCGCCCGCAGCCCTTCGAGGAAGAGCGCCGGCGTCACCGTGAGCGTGCGGTGGCGCGTGCCGAGCGCCGCGGCGGCGAGTGCGGCGTGATCGCGCTCGTCGAAGCCCGGCACCTCGAAGCCGAGCGCGAACGTGTTGAGCTCGCCCAGCCGGGGGCGGGCGAGCGCCGCGACCGCCGTCGAGTCGAGCCCGCCGGAGAGGAAGACGCCGACGGGGACGTCGCTCACCAGCGCGGCGGTCACGGCGCGCTCGAGCTGGCCGCGCAGCGCGCGCGCGGCGGCGGCGGGATCGAGGTCGGCGGCCGGCGCGGCGAGGAGCGGCGCGACCTCCCAGTAGCGGTCGGTCGCCAGGCGCTCGCCCTCGAGCACGAGCCGCCCGCCCGGCGGCAGGCGGCGGACGTGCGCGAACGCGCTCGCCGGCCCCGGCACCCAGCCGCGGCGGAGATAGGCGCCGAGCGCGGGCCAGTCGGGCTCGGCGCTCACACCGGCGGCGAGCAGGCTCTTCGGCTCCGAAGCGAACCACAGCCCTGCGGACGTCGTCGCCCAGTAGAGCGGCTTCTCGCCCATCCGGTCGCGCGCGAGCACCAACCGTCCGCGGCGCGCGTCCCAGACGGCGGCCCCGAACATCCCGTCGAGCGCGTGGACGAAGTCCGGTCCCCGTTCCTCGTAGAGGTGCGGGATCACCTCGGCGTCGGAGTGCGTCCGGAACCGGTGGCCGCGCGCCTCGAGGTCGCGCCGGAGCCCGGCGTGGTTGTAGATCTCGCCGTTGCAGACCGCGACGATTTCGCCGGTCTCGTCGGCGAGCGGCTGCGCGCCGCCGGCGACGTCGATGATCGCGAGTCGCCGGCATCCCAGCGCGGCGCGCCCGCGCGCGATCCGGCCGTCCCCGTCGGGACCGCGGTGGACGAGGCACGCGCCCATCGACGCGACGTCCGCGGGCGCCTCGGCGGACGCGACCATGCCGTAGATGCCGCACACGGCGTCAGCTCGCCGGGCGGAGCAGGACGCTGCGCCGGTCGCCGTACACGCGCTCGAAGCGCGTGCGCGTGAGCTGCTCGACGGCGGCCAGGCGCCACGGGCTGGTGAGCACGACCACCCGCGCGTCGCGTGCGATCACCTCGGCGAGCCCGCTGGTCGGCAGGAGGGTGCCATGGTCGCGGAACCGCTCGTGCCGCGCCGCCACATAGTTGCTGGTGAGCTCGTGGCCCCTGCGGCTCGCCAGAAGCACGCGCCGCCCGAGGTAGAAGGGCAGGCTCGTGCGGAACGTCTCCGCGCACACGACCGTGGCGCCGGCCGGGATCTGCGTCGCGAGCTGGCGCGAGGAGCGGCTGCGGGCATAGCTCGCCAGCGGGCCGAGGAGCACCGCGCCGAGGCCCGGAGCGAGCAGCGCGGCGCACGCGAGCGCGAGCGCCGGCCGCCGGGCCGCCCGCAGCGTCACGATGCCCCAGCCGAGGAGGAACGCCCCGGCGGCCACCAGCACGCCGGGCGTCATCACCGGCAGCGTCACGGCGGGAAGCCGCACGCCCGCCAGCGCGACGGCCACCGCCCCGAGCCCGACGGCCGCCAGGGCCACCGCCAGAGCGCGCAGCACGCGCGCGGCCAGTCGCGGGGCGGCGTCGAGCCCGATCGCCGCGAGCAGCGCCAGCGGTACCAGCGCCGGCAGGACGTACTGCGGGCGCTTGGATGCCGAGCAGGTGAAGAGGAGCACGATCGCCGCCGCCGCGCGAGCGGCGAAGCGGATCGCTGCACCGTCCGCGCCCCCGGCGCGCGCGCGGCGCACCAGCGTCGGCGTGACGGCGAGCAACAGCACGCTCCAGACGCCTCCGGCCCACGCCAGCACCGGCGCATAGTAGTAGCCCGGCCCGGCGCGCTCGAACCGTGCCGCCGAGGTGAACCGCAGCAGCGTCTCGTCGACCACCGCGTAGCGGAGGAACCCGGGATGCCGCCACTCGACGTGGGCGAGCCAGGGGACGATCACCGCCGCCGTCAGCAGCGCGGCCGCGAGGGCGGGCCGGACGCCGGCCCGCCGCGGCGCCGGAGGGAGGGCGCCGCGGCCGGCGACCCAGGCCAGCAGCGGCACGGCGAGCCCGACCGGCCCCTTGCAGAGGACGCCGAAGCCCATGGCGAGCCCGGCGAGCGGCCACCACCGCCACGGCTCCCCACGCAGCCGGGCAAGGACCAGGCAGATCAGCGCCGCCGTCGCGAGCGCCGTGAGCGGCATGTCGAAGATCGCCAGCCGGCCGAAGGCGAGCACCAGTGGACTGGTCGTGAGCACCACCGCCGCCAGCAGCGCGCGCCGCACCCCGGGAAGCAGCGCGCGTCCCAGCGCGAAGGTGAGCGCCACGGTGGCGAGCGCGGCCAGCGCCGAGGGAAGGCGCGCGGCCAGCTCGCTCACCCCGAGCGTCCGGAACGCGGTCGCCATCAGCCAGAAGAGCAGCACCGGCTTGTCCAGATAGGGAAGATAGTCGAAGTGCGGGACGCCCCAGGTACCGACCGCGAGCATCTCGCGCGCCACCTCGGCGTTGCGCCCTTCGTCGGGCTCGAGGAGCGGCCAGCGTCCGAGGTCGTAGAGGAAGGGAACAAGCACGACGGCGGCCGCGGCGAGCGCGATCCCGATCCGCAAGCCCCGCGAGCGGGGGATCGCCAGGCCGAGCACGCGGATCAGCTCCCGGGCGATCGGCCCCGCACGGCCGGTGGTCGTGTACTTCGACACGCCGGCGCGGCGCGGGAGGTGGGCCACGGGACGCTGGACGACACGTTGGCCGGCGAGCGCGAAAAGCGCGGGCAGCCAGCGGTGCGCCCCGTCGAAGAGCGGCGTCATCGCCTCCACCCGGCGCAGCGCGTCGGCCCGGAAGACCCGCAGCGGGCACGCGAGGTCGCGCACTCGGGGGGCGAGGATCGCCCGGCGTGCGAGGTTCGTGAGCGCCGAGGCGAGGCGCCGGGCGGCCGGGTCGTGGCGATGCGCGCGGATGCCGCAGGCGAGGTCGGCGTCGCCGAGGTCCGCGAGCAGCGCCGGCAGCTCCCCCGGGGGGCACTGGAGGTCGGCGTCGAGCGTCGCGATCAGCGCGCCCCGCGCCGCGTGAAACCCCGTCACGAGGGCCGCCGTCTGGCCGCTGCGGGTCGGCTGGCGCAGGGGCCGCAGCCGCGGCTCGGCGGCCGCCAGGCGCGCGAGGATCGCCGGCGTCTCGTCGCCGCTGCCGTCGTCGACGACGATCAGCTCCCACGCGAGACCGGTCGGATCGAGCGCGGCCCGTACCTCGGAGAGCAGCCGCTCGAGGTTCGGGGCCTCGTCGTAGGCCGGGACCACCACGCTCAGCATGGGGCCGTCGGGGGCCGCGGGCGAGGGCGTGGGTTTCATCGAGGGGGTGCATTCTACCCCGCCGGCAGGAGATGGAAAGCGGAGGCAAAAAATCCGCACCGGCGCGGCGAATCGTGCTATGAGCGCGACCATGACGGAGGGGATCACGCCGAAGGCGCTGCTCGGGGGACTGCTGGCGATCGCCGTCGCGGCGGGGACGGCCGCAGGCGCGGGATTCGTCACCTTCGAGAGCGGGCAGGTGCGACCACTCGCGCTGTCGCCGGACGGGACGCACCTCTTCGCCGTCGACACGCCAGACAACCGGCTGGAGATCCTCGCGGTCGACCCCGGCACCGGCGCGCTCTCCCACGCCGCGAGCGTCCCGGTGGGCCTCGAGCCGGTGGCCGTCGCGGCCCGGACGAACACCGAGGTCTGGGTCGTGAACCACCTCTCGGACAGCGTGAGCATCGTGCAGCTCGATCCCTCGGGGACGACCCCGCCGCGCGTGACCGCGACGCTGCTGGTGGGCGACGAGCCGCGGGACGTCGTCTTCGCCGGCCCGCTGGACGGCAACGGCTTCTTCACCCGTGCGTTCGTCACCACCGCGCACCGCGGCCAGAACAGCCCCGTGCCGCTCGCCGACCTCACGACTTCCGGCATCGGCCGCGCCGACGTCTGGGTGTTCGACGCCACCAACCTCGGCACGGTGCTCGGGGGCACGCCGCTCACCGTGGTCACGCTGTTCGGCGACACGCCGCGCGCGCTGGCCGCGAGCTCCGACGGCCGCACCGTCTACGCGGCGGTGTTCGAGTCCGGCAACCAGACCACCGCGCTCTCCGAGGGCGTCGTGTGCAACGGTGGCAGCGGCGCCGGCCCGTGCACCGTGGCCGGCGTGACCTACCCCGGCGGACAGCCCGCGCCCAACGTGAGCGCCGACGGGGTCACCGGGCCCGAGACCGGCCTCATCGTCAAGTTCAACGCCAGCGACAGCCACTGGGAGGACGTGCTCGGCCGCAACTGGGACAACGCGGTGCGCTTCTATCTGCCCGACGACGACGTCTTCCAGATCGACGCCACGCAGACGCCGCCCGTCGCGAAGGCGAGCAGCCCGCACCCGGGGCAGCCCTTCGCCCACGTCGGCACGGTTCTCTTCAACATGGCCGTCAACCCGGCGAGCGGCCGCGTCTACGTCACGAACGGCGACTCCCACAACGAGGTGCGCTTCGAGGGCGAGCGCTCCCCGTGCGGGACGCCCAGCTCGGTCGTCGGCCACCTGAGCGAGGCGCGCATCACGGTCCTCGACCCGGTGAGCGGCGGCGTGACGCCGCGGCACCTGAACGCGATCGACTACTGCACGGTGCCGAGCCCGGCGGGCACCGCCGCGAACAGCCTCGCGACGCCGCTCGGGATGGCGGTCACGAGCGACGGCAGCAGGCTCTACGTGGCCGCGTTCGGCTCGAGCAGCCCCGCGGACCCCGGGGCGAGCGGCATCGTCGGCGTGTTCGACACGGCGCAGCTCGAGGCCGGGACCTTCACGCCGAGCGCGGCGAGCCACATCACGCTGAGCGGGGGAGGCGCCACCGGGGTGGCGCTGAACGAGGCGCTGCACCGCCTCTACGTGCTCACGCGTTTCGACGACGCCGTGTCGGTGGTCGACACGACGACGAGCCCGGGGACGGAGGTCCAGCACCTCGCGCTGTTCAACCCCGAGCCGGCGAGCGTGGTGGCGGGCCGGCCGTTCCTCTACGACGCCGTGCTCACCTCGAGCAACGGGGAGGCGGCGTGCGCGAGCTGCCACGTCTTCGGCGACTTCGACAGCCTCGCCTGGCACCTGGGCGACCCGAGCGGCGTCGTCGCTCCCAACCCGAATCCTTTCACCGTGCCCGACCCTTCGGGCAGCCCGACCTTCCACCCGCTGAAGGGGCCGATGACCACGCAGACGCTCCGCGGCATGGCGCACGACGGCCCCATGCACTGGCGCGGCGACCGCACCGTCGGCAACGATCCGCCCCCGAACAACGACCCGCTCACGAACGAAGCCGGGGACTTCGAGAAGTTCAACGTGGCGTTCGTGGGCCTCCTCGGCATGCCGGGGCACTGCAGCGTCACCCAGGGGCTCGGATGCCGCCAGGACGCCGCGTGTCCGGCCGGAGAGACCTGCGTCGGGCTGTCGGACGCGCAGATGCAGGCGTTCACGGACTTCATCCTCCAGGTCGCCATGCCGCCCAACCCGATCCGCGCGCTCGACGACTCGCTCACCTCCGATCAACAGGCCGGCGAGAGCTTCTTCTTCAACATCACCTCCGACGTCGTCGAGACCTGCAACGGCTGCCACGTGCTCGACCCCATCAACAGCCACTTCGGGACCGACGGGCACTCGAGCTTCGAGAACGAGACGCAGGACTTCAAGATCCCCCAGCTCCGCAACGCCTACGAGAAGGTGGGGATGTTCGGCATGCCGGCGGTCCCCTTCTTCAACGCCGGGAACAACGGCACGCCGGGCCCCTTCACGAGCCAGCCCGACCAGGTGCGCGGCTTCGGGTTCCTCCACGACGGTAGCGTCGACACGCTCTTTCGCTTCCACAACGCCACGGTGTTCAACGGCGGCTTCAACCCGAACGGCGGCAACACGACGCGCCGCCAGGTCGAGCAATTCGTGCTCGCCTTCGACTCGGACCTGATGCCGATCGTGGGCCAGGAGGTCACGCTCACGAGCACGAACGCGGCGGTCGCCGGCCCGCGTATCACGCTCCTGATCCAGCAGGCCGCGGCGGGCGCCTGTGACCTCACGGTGAAGGGCGTGATCCGCAACGCCAACACCGGCGTGCTCGAGCAGCGCGGAGCGGTGCGTCTGTCGAGCGGCCTCTTCGAGACCGATCGCGTGACCGACCCGCTGCTCACCGACACGCAGGTGCGCGCCTTCGCGGCCACGGCGGGCCAGGAGCTCACCTACACCTGCGTGCCCCCGGGCGAAGGGGTGCGCGTCGGGATCGACCGCGACGCCGACGGATGCCCCGACCGCACCGAGCTGGACGACGGCACCGATCCGGCGAATCCCCTGAGCGTGCCGCCGAGCTGCACGGGCGGCGCCTCCACCACGACCACCACGACGACGACCTCGACCACCACGACGACGCTCGCGCTCACGCTCGTCGAAACCCAGGCGCTCAGCATCCGCGATCCCGGCGACCCGACCAAGCGCCGGCTGAGCTTCACGTCGTCGACCAAGACCGCTCCGGCCGGCAACCACGTCGTCCCGCCGACGCCCGGCAGCGCGGGCGATCCGACGCAGCATGGGGCCGTCGTCGCCGTGTACGATGCGGCCGGGCTCACCTCCGACGACGCGGTCGCCGCGCTGCCCGCCTCGGGATGGACGAGGCTCGGAGGCACGTCGGGCTTCAAGGGCTGGCGCTACCGCAGCAGCAGCTCGACCGGCCCGATCTCCTCCGTGGTGGTGCAGGCCGACAAGATCACGGTGAAGGGCGGCAAGAGCGCCTTCGCCTACACCCTGGACGAGCCGATGCAGGGAAGCGTGGCGGTCAACCTCTTCCTGGGTCCGTTCGAGTGGTGCGCGGCCGCGCCCGCCAAGGTGAGCGGCAACCCGCCCTCCCCGGCCAAGCACGACCGCCCCGGGCTCTTCGTGGCGCAGCCGAAGACACCGGCGCCGGCCGGCTGCCCCTCGCCTCCCTGAGCGGGCCGTAGAGCCTCGAGGCACATCGTGATCCACCGGAGGTGCGCCTCGGTGTGCAGGCGGACCGCCTCGCAGGCGAGCCGGCGCACCGGGTCGCCGCCGTCCGCCTCGGCGCCGAGCCCCTCGATCCGGCGCTCGCACAGCCGGGCGAGCCCGCCGAGCTGCAAGACGAGCGCGTCGGCGCGCTCGGCGCCGAGCAGCAGCACGCGGACGAGCGTGTCGTCGCGCACCGCGCGCCGCAGCACGGGCGGGCGCGCGAGCCAGCGCTCGAGCGCGGCCCGGCCTTGGGTGGTGGTCTCGAAGAAGCGCCGCCGGCGGCCCGTCTGGAACGGCGCCGCGATCTCGACGACGAGACCCCGCCGCCGCAGCCGACCCAGGCTGCGGCAGAGCTGGCCCTGGCTCACCCGCCAGGACGCCCCCATCCGCTCCTCGAGCCGCCGCGCCAGACGATAGGCGTAGTCGGGGCCCTCGCGCAGCAACCCGAGCACCGCATGGTCGATCATGTTGGAGCCTCCTCTCTCCCGAGCATGCCCCGACGCTGGCCCGCGACCAGCCGGCGAACGCGCGCGGCGTCGAGGCCGAGCGCGTCGCATACGTTCACGAAGGAGAACGGCCAGCCGGGATCGGTCGCCACGAACCAGGCGTGCGCTTCGGCGATCGCACGGCGGCGCTCTGTCCGCGTGCGACGCAAGGTGGCGACGGCGTCGGTCAGGACCGCGAGCATGAGGCGCTTCTCGGGCGGCAGTGGCGTCATGCCCTCTGCGTGCCACGCCGTGATCGCGCCGCCAAGCCCTTTTCTTGCTGCAACGCGCATATTCTACTCTGCTGCGGATGTACCTTCCGGTACGGAACACGGCGGCTCGGGCGCGTTTGCGGACGCGCGGACGGCGAGGCCGGCCGCTGCGGGCGAATTCCCTTCCGTTCCGGAATGCTTTCCGGCACCGCCCGCTTGACAGCGCGGCGCGGGCCATGGGAGCGTCCCGCCGGCCCGTAGCCATCCCACACCGGAGGAGGGGGGGTGCCATGCGCCACGGAAGCGGCATCCGCTACGCCCTGCTGGGAGTCGTGTCGCGGAACCCGGAAGGGGTCCACGGCTACGCCCTCAAGCGCCAGTGCGAGCGCACGCTCGGTAGCTTCTGGCAGCTGAACTTCGGGGAGATCTATCGGGTCCTCGACCGGTTGGCCGGCGAGGGGTTGATCGAGCAGGTCGTCGTCGAGCCCGAATCGAGCCGCAAGCTCTACCGCATCACCGCCGACGGCCGGCGCAGCCTCGACGACTTCATCCTCGCCCCGCCGACCGACGCGCCCCGCCCGCTGCGCCAGGAGCTGGCGGTGAAGCTGCTCTTCGCCGCTCCCGAGCGGCTGCCCGAGCTGCTGCGCCTCGTCGACCACCAGCGCGAGTCCTACATGCAGGAGCTCTTCCGGCTCGGCGTCCAGCGCCGGCGCCTGGCGCGGGCGGCGGTGGACGCGTTCGTGACCAACCTCCTCATCGACGGCGCCGAGCTGGCGGTGCGGGCGGAGCTCGCCTGGCTCGACGAGGTCGCGCGCAAGCTCCAGGAGCGCTTTCCACCGACGCCATGATCGAGTTCCGACAGGTCACCAAGGTGTTCGGGCGCGGCGACACCGTGGTGCGGGCGGTCGCCGGTCTCTCGTTCGTCTGCCCCCGCGGCGCGTTCTGGACCATCATGGGGCCGAGCGGCGCGGGCAAGAGCACGATCCTCCACCTGATCGCGGGGCTCACCACGCCCACCGAGGGCAGCGTGCTCGTCGAGGGGGTGGATGTCGCCGGCATGACCGCCGCGGAGCTGGCGGCGCTCCGCCGCCGCCGCATCGGCTACGTGCACCAGGCGTTCAACCTGCTGCCGTTCCTCACCGCGGCCGAGAACGTCGGCTTGCCGCTCGTGCTCGACGGCGTGCGTCAGGCCGAGGTCGACGCCCGCGTGCGCGAGGCGCTGGCAATGGTCAGCATGTCCCACCGCGCGACGCATCGCCCGACGCACCTCTCGGGCGGCGAGCAGCAGCGCATCGCGATCGCCCGCGCGCTGGTGATGCGTCCCGCGATCGTGCTCGCCGACGAGCCGACCGGCAACCTCGATCGTGCGGGCGGCCGCGCGATCATGGACCTGATCCACGACGCGAACGAGCGCCTGGGGGTGACGGTGCTGCTCGTCACCCACGACCCGGTGTTCGCGGCCTACGCCACGCGCGTGCTCCGGCTGGTCGACGGTGCCCTGCAGCAGAACATGGCGCTGCCCGACGACGAGGGGGACAGCCGCGTGCGCCTGGTGCGAGGACGGCCGTGATCCGCCCCCCGGTGACGCTCGGCTGGGAGCCGCGCTTCTGCGGCAACCACGTCGCCGACCTCACCGCCGGGTGCAGCTTCGGGTGCCTCTACTGCCCGTTCGCCGAGCTCGGGGCGCGCGCGCGCGGGGCGCGGCGCCCGACCGCCCTCGACTGGACGGGGGTCGGCGACCTCCCGGCTCCCCCGAGCGTGTTCCTGAGCCCCGCCAGCGATCCGTTCGCGCCGCAGGCGGCGGACGGCACGCACCGGCTGCTCGAGCACCTGCTGCCGCGCGGCACGATGGTCGGGCTGCTCACGAAGGGGATCGTCCCCGAGCGCACGATCGACCTGCTCGCCGAGCACGCGAGCTGGGTCGAGGGGATCGGCGTCGGCGTCACGAGCCTCGACGACCGGCGCAACGCCCTCCTCGAACCCGGCTGCCCGCCGGCCCGCACGCGCCTCGAGAACATCGACCGGCTCGCGGCGCGCGGCCTGATCGTGGCGCTGCGCCTGGACCCGCTCTTCCCGGCGCTCGACGACCACCCGGCGGCGCTCGCCGAGCTCGTCCGCGAAGCTGCCGACCGCGGAGCCGCCGGGATCACGGCGACGTACGTCTTCGCGTGGGGCGCGTCGCTGCGCCGCCTCCGCCGCGAGCCTGCGCTCGCCGCGTCGGTGAGCCTCCTCACCGAGCGATCGCCGATGGAGGGCGGCACCGCGTTCAGCGTGCCGCTCGCCCGCAAGCTCGAGACCTACGCGCTCGTCCAGGAGCTCGCCGCCGCCCACGGCATCGCGTTCAACACCTGCGGGTGCAAGGACTTGCGGGTCGGCGCCGATGGCCGCTTCGCATCGAGCTGCCGTGCCCGCTGGCGGCTCTGACGCCGCCCGCTATTCGTAGCGCAGCGTCTCGAGCACGGGCTGCCGCAGCACCGGGCGCGCGGCGAGATGGCCGGCGAGGAAGGCCGCGGCGGCCGAGAGCGCGACGCAGGTGATCGCCGTGAGGACCGCGAAGTGGTGCTCGAGGATGTAGCCGAGCAGGATGCGGAAATTCACGTGCACCCACACGAGCGAGGTCGCGAAGGCCAGGCCCGTGCCGAGGAGCGCCCCCGCGACGCCGATCACGACGGCCTCGAGACGGATCGCGCGCGCCACCCGCGGCTCTTCCGCGCCGACCGCGCGGAAGATGCCGATCTCGCGACGCCGTTCGATCACCTGCGTCGTCAAAAGGTCGAAGATGCCCGCGAGCGTCACCACGACGGCGAGAAGCTGGATCGCCCACGTGAAGGTGAAAGCCTCGTCGACCATGTGCTGGTGGTAGGCGAGCGCCTGGTTCACGGTCAGGATCTTGATCCGGTAGCCCGCTCTGCCGAGCGCGTCGAGGATCGCCTGGCGCGCCACGGCCGTCGACTCCCCCGGGGCGAGGAAGACGTTGAAGTAGGTCACCGCGCGGTCGCGCCAGAGGGCGGCGAAGAGGTCGCGCCCGACGATGACCGACCCCTGATCGCCGCTATAATCGGCGGCGACGATCCCGGCGACCGGAAATTCCCGCGGCCCCGACGGCGTCGGCAGCGCCAAGCCGTCGCCGACGGCGATCCCGAAACGGTCGGCGAGGTTGTCCGACACGATGACGGCACGCCCGCCGGCGACCGCGCGCAGGGCCCGGTCGGCGTCGTCGCTCGCGAGCTGGCGGCGAAACTGCGGCGTGTCGAGAAACCCGGGGCTCACCGCCACCATCGCGATGCGCGCGTCGCGGAACGGCTGACCCTGTACCGCACGGTAGGTTTCGACGTGGGCGACGCCCGGGATGCGACCGAGCACCGGCTCGACGTCGGCGCTGAGCGGGGTTTCGAGCCACCCTCCCTCGGTTCCGACCGCCGACACCACGAGGTCGCCGATCAGGATGAACCAGTTGCGCTCCGATTCTCGGAAGCTGCGCGCGATCGACGCGATCGTCACGGCGATCGTCAGCGTGAAGGCGATCACGGCGGCCGTGACCCCCGTGCGTCCGGGTGAGCGGCGCAGCCCCTCCACGGCGACGCGACCCTCGATGCCGAAGAGCCGCGGCAAGATCAGGCGGAGCAGACTCGTGATGCCGCTCATGAGGGGGATCGCGAGCACCACCAGGCCCGTGCACCAGAGGGTCAGGCCGACGTTGACCCAGGCGGCCGAACGCGTCGTCCACTCGTGACGGATCGCCGCCGCGGCGAGCGCCAAGATGACGGTCGCGACCGCGACGAGCGTCCCGTTCGGCGAGCCCACCGCCATCCGTTCGCGAAAATCCGGGCGCATGAGCTCGAGCGGATCCAGCCGGCTCGCCTTGCGCGCCGGGACCAGCGCGGCGGCGACGGCGCAGCCGGTCCCGACCGCCGCATACAGGGCCACGCGACCGGGGGTGAACGAGAGCGAGTCGACGGTGAGACGGACCTGGTAGACGACCCCCATCGATCGGACGACCAGCGTGAGGAGGAGGTGCGCGAGGCCCCAGCCGAGCGCGATCCCGCACAGGGAGGCGACCAAGCCGACCACGACCGCCTCGGCCACCACGAGCGCGAATATCCCCCGGCGCTCCGCGCCGAGGGTCAGCAGGATGGCGAGGTCTCGGGCGCGTTGCGTGATCGCCGTCGCGGTCGTGTTGTACACGATGAAGACGCCGGCGAGCAGACAGAAGACCGTGAACCCGTCGAGCATCGACTGGAAGGCGGCGATCACGCGCTCGAAGCGCTCGCCGCGGAGCACCGGCGGCCCGACCGACAGCGAGGGCGGCAACACCCCCTCCAGCCGGCGCTGCACCTCCTTGGGCGAGGCCCCTTCCTTCACCAGGACGTCGACCTGATCGACGCGGTGGTCCTTGCCGAGCAGCCGCTGCGCGGCCATCAGGTCCATCACGGCGAGGTCGCCGCCGAACACGCTGGCGAGCCCCTGGGCGCGCATGAGCCCCCGCACGCGGAGCACCCGGACGCCCGCGGGCGTGGCGAACGGCACGCGCGCCCCCACGGCGATGTTGCGCCGCCGGGCGTAGTCCTCGGTGAGGAAGACCGAGGTCGTATCGTTGAGGACGTCGAGGTCGTCGCCGTCGCGGTCGACGAGCGCGACGTCGTAGAAGTCGATGGCGTTCGAGCCCAGATCGATGCCGAAGAGCTGGAGCATGTCCGGAGGCCCGCTCGCCGCCTGGAGCGTGCCCCGCACGAGCCCGAACGCATGCGCGACGCCCCGGTCGGCGGCGACGGCGCCGACCGTGTCCTCGTCGAAGCCGACTTCGCCGGTACCGAGCACGACCTGGAGCGCCGCTCGTCCGGCGGCGCGCTCGAGCGTGCGGCGGAAGTCGGCGAGCACGCTCTGGTTGACGATGCCGAGCGCCGCGACGAGCGCCACGCCGCTGGCGATGCCGCCGATCATGAGCGCCAGGCGCCCGGGCGCGGCCCGGTAGTCACGGAAGCTCACGGTGCGCAGGAGCCGTAGCATGGCGGTGGCCGGCACGGACCCGTAGCACGATCCGTCGCCGGTGGAGAAGACGGCGGCCACGAAACCGGCGTCTACGGCCGGCGCCGCGTGCCGTCAATCGCTGCGGCGGGCCTATCTTCGTCCGCCGCTTCGCGGCGTCACCCCTCGGCCGACCGCCGCCGCATGGCCTCCTCCCAGTTGCGCCCGTCGAACCGCCGAACCGCGAGGCGGGCCGGGTCGACCCCGTCGAGGCAGCGTACGTTGACGTCGATCTTGTCGGGATCCGAACGCGGCACGTAGAAGGAATGGATGCCGCAACGCCCGCAGAAGTGGTGCTGCGCCACACCGGTGTTGAAGCGGTAGGTGGCCAGCGCGTCGCGGCCGCGCAGCAGCTCGAAGCGCTCGGGGGGCACGATCAGGTGGAGATAGCCCTTCTTCGAGCAGATCGAGCAGTTGCACTCGCTCACCTCGGCCAGGTCGGCGCTCACGCGGAAACGCACCGCGCCGCAGTGGCAGCCCCCTTCGTAAGTGTGCATGCTGTCACCTCCGATGCTGCGGCGGCGACACTATCCGGCCCCGGGCGCCGCCCTCAAGGCCGCGCGGGGCTGACGCGTGGTCGCGCTCGCCCTGCTCGCGCTCGCGCTGTTCGTCGTGCGCCTCACGGGGCTGCCCAACCTGTTCGACAACGAGTGCCGGCTCGGCGAGAGCGTCCTCGACGTCGTGCAGAACGGGCGCTGGCTCTGCCCCCACGACGCCCTCGGCCACACCGACAAGCCGCCGCTCCTCACCTGGCTCTCCGCGCTCGCGACGCTCGCCACCGGACGCGTCGACCGCTTCACGCTCTACCTGCCCTCGGCGCTCGCGACCGCCGCGCTCGCGGGCGTCGTGCTCGCCGCCGGCCGCCGGCGTTTCGGCTGGTGGGCGGGATTCCTCGGCGGGCTCGCGTATCTCGCCAGCGAGGTGGCGGCGAAGCAGGTCGCGACCGCGCGCTGGGACGGGCTCTTCGCGCTCGCCGTGACGCTCGGCGCGCTCGCCGCCTTCCACGGCTGGACGACGGGACGCGGCTGGGTCTGGTTCTGGCTCGCGGCCGCCGCCGCGACGCTCACCAAGGGGCCGCTCGGCGCGCTGCTCGCGGCCATGGGGCTCGCCGCCGCGTGGTGGGAGCGCGCGGCCGGCACGCCCCGGCCCGTGCGCGGCAGGCAGAGGCTGGGCGTCACGCTCTACGTCACCCTCACGCTCGGGTGGTTTCTCCTCGCCTGGCGGCAGGAAGGCTGGCCGCTCGTCGAGAACATGCTCGGGCGCGAGCTTCTGAGCCACGCGATCGAGCACGCGCCCGGGCGGCACTTCGTGAAGCCCCTCGAGGCCTTTCTCGGCAACTTCGCGCCCTGGAGCGTCGCCGCCGTGCTCGGGTTGCTGCGCGCGCTCGTGCGTCCGGCTGCGGACGCCGCCGAGAGGCGCTTCGAGCGCTTCCTCGTCTGCTGGCTGGCGGGCGGCCTGCTCGTGTTCTGCCTCGCGCCCCACACCGCCGCACGGCTCATCTTCCCCGTGATCCCGGCGGCGGCCCTCCTCGCGGGCCGGGAGCTCGATCGGCTCACGCGCCGTCTGCCGAGGCCGGCGCTCGCCGCCCTCTCGTGCGCGGCCGCGGCGCTCGCGCTCGCCCTCTGCGTCGTCCACTACCACCGGCTCGAACGGCGCACGCCCGACGTCCAGCGGACGCTGGCCCTCGAGGCGCTCGCCGCCGAGGTGGAGGGGGCCGTCGGCGACCGCTTCCCCCTCACCTCCGTCGACGCGCCTTGCGGGCTCGGGCTGCTGCTGCAGGCGCGGCGGCCGCCGGTCCCGTTCGAGCAGGCCGCGCGCCTGCTCGCAGGGGACGCCGCGGCCTTCGTGGTGGTGGGCGACCTCGCGCGCCTGCGCGCCGCGCTCGGGACGACCGCCGTCTACGAGGTGGCCCGGTGCGCGACCCCCGCCGGTCCCTACCTGCGCGTGGTCGCCAACCGCCCGCGGCTCGCGTGGGCCGACCGGATGGCGGTCGACGTGGGCCCGACGCGTATCGACATGGACCGCGTGCGCCTGGTGCACGGCGACGCGCGGCGGCTCGTCTTCGCCCCTCGTGCTGCGGGCGGCAGCGTCGCGCTCACCGACGTCGGCAGCGATCCGGCGCCGCTCGAGGTCCGCCTCGGCGAGCATGCGCCCCCCCTCGGACGCACGCTCGTTGCGGGCGAGACCTGGCGGATATCCGTCCCCTAGGGTTCACCCCTGCCGCTTGCCGTCGCGGATGATCGCGTAGAGCGGCACGACCAGATGATCCTCGTCGGGGTGGTCGGTGAAGATGTCGACGGCGCCCTCGACCGTGCCCGGGGGAAGGCCGTCGCGGAGCCGCAGCGTCACCAGGTACTCGCGCCCGTCCTCGACCGTATCGAGCTCGTAGCGGACGACGTCCTTCGGCACGCCGACGCCGGTGATGCGCAGCGGCTGCACGCCCTGATTGCGGATGTGCAGCTCGCGCGCCGGGGCGTCGCCCGCACGCGTCACCCCGAACGTGACCTGCGGCGGGAGGACCACGACGTCCCCCTCGACGCTCCCGAAAACGGGCACGAGCAGCTCCGGGGCCCGGTCGCTGGTCGTGTGGAGCGTGAGCTGGTCGTTGAGGCGTCCGAGCGGAATGTGCGGGTCGAGCGTGACGACCACGCGCTGGCCGCCTCCCGCGGGCAGCGGCTCGAGCGTCGCGTGGAGCGCGGGGTTCGTGTTCTCGACCCAGGTGACACGCGCCGCCGCGCCCGGACGGCCGGACGTCACCATGATCTCCCGGCGCGTGGCCGTGCCGTGGCGGATGCGGCCGAGGTAGAGGGGCGTGGGCGACGCGATCAGGTCGGCGGCCACCTCGCCGGTGAGCGTGAGGCCCACGACCGGCGCCGCCGGATCATTGGTGTACACGGTGACCGTCTTGGTCACACGCCCGCTCAGGCGGGCCGTGTCGAGGCGCACCGTCACCGCGCCGGCGCCCCCCGGCAAAACCTCGTGCCCCGAGGCGAGCCCCACCGTGCACCCGCACGAGCTCTTGACGTTCTCGATCCGCAGCGGGGCGCTGCCCGTGTTCTCCAGCCGGAAGGCCTCCTCGACGAGCGCGCCGGGCTCGACGCTCCCGAAATCGTGAACCCCCGCCGGCACCGCGACCCGCGGGACTCCCGCCGCCCCGGAGGCGGCGGGCATGGCGAGCATCGCGACGAGCGCCGCCGCCGGCCTCAGTACAGGCAGGTGCACTCCTCCGGGTTGCCCTGCGGCACGCACGATCCGATGCAGTCCGCGTCGGTGGCACAACCCACGTTCGAGTTCTGCGTGCAGGTGCCGTTCTGACACTTCCCGACGCACGTGTTGCCGAGCGCGTTCGGGTCGCACTCCTCGCCGTCGTCCACACGGCCGTTGCCGCAGGTGTGGCGGAGATTGAGCGTGTAGCGGACGGCGTTGGACCGGTACGTGTCGCCCGCGTCGCTGATCCCCACCGCCTGCGCCGTGATGATGAGCGGGAACGCCTCGAACACGGAGGTGGGCAGGCTCGTGAACTGCTCGCGCAGGCACTCGATCACGTCCGCCCCGACCATCGGCAGCACTTGCAGGAAGGCCACGTTGACGGTGCCGCTGCCGGTGACGGTCGAGGTCCCGGCCTCGACGGGAGGGATGAGACCGCTCGCGAAGATCGTCGTGCGGCGGAAGCCCTTGCAGGCGGTCGGGAAGCCGTTGCGCATGGGCACGCCGAAGCGCTTGAAACGCCGGGCGTTGGCGATCTTGTAGTTGAGATCGACGTGATCGACGAGCAGGTCTTCGACGAGGAGATTGTTGCGGAACTGCATCCATCCACCACAAGGATCGCCGAACGGGTTGTTCGGGTCCGGGAAGAAGAGCATCTGCACGCCGTGGGTGTTCCACAGGCCGGTCGCGAAGGCGCCGTCGGTGATTGCCGACGCGGTGTTCGGTATCTGACACGTGATCTGCCCTTGGGAGATCGTGGCGATCCCCTGAAACCAGCCCGCCGTTCGGAAAACCAGATCGTCCTGGTTGAACGCGGCGGCTCCTCCTCCCAGCGTGAGCGCGACGATCGCGCCCAGCAGCGCCCCTGCCTTCATGTTCCGCATGACTTTCCTCCCCGCCCCTCTTCGAAGTCCGACGCCAGCGGCGTCAGAGACGACTCACGATCTCGCTCGGTGTCAGCTCGACCATTCGCGTGCGGCCGATGGCCTCGACCGCCACGAACCGGATGCGGCCTCCCGTGCGTTTCTTGTCAGCCTGCATACCGAGTGCCAGCGCCTCGGGCGTGATGTCCTCCGGCAGCTTCGTCGGTAGCCCGGCGCGGCCCACGATGCGCTCGATCCGCGCCACCGTGTCGGCGGCGCAGCAGCCGAGCGCGTGCGAGACGTGCGCCGCGGCAACCATGCCGATCGCCACCGCCTCGCCGTGCAAAAACCGGCGGTATTCCGTCAGCGCCTCGACCGCGTGGCCCACCGTATGCCCGAAGTTGAGCACGGCGCGTCCACCGCGCTCCTCACGCTCGTCGGCGGCCACCACCGCGGCCTTGTGCCGCGCGCACGCCGCGACGACCGGGACGAGCACGTCGCTGCGCGCTGCGAGCAGCGCGTCGAGGTGCCCCTCGATCTCGCCGAGCAGCGCCGCGTCCATGATCACGCCGTACTTGATCACCTCGGCGAGGCCCGCCACCAGCTCGCGCCGGGGCAGCGTGCGCAGCGTCGCGACGTCGGCCAGGACGAACTTGGGCTGGTGGAACACGCCGATCAGGTTCTTGCCGAGCGTGTGGTTCACGCCGGTCTTGCCGCCGATGCCCGCGTCGACCTGCGCGAGCAGCGTCGTCGGCACTTGCACGAGCGGGAGCCCGCGCAGCAGCGTCGCGGCGGCGAAGCCGGCGAGGTCCCCGACGACGCCACCGCCCAGCGCCACGACCGGCGAGCGGCGGTCGATCCCCGCCGCCAGGAGGCGGTCGTACACCACCGCCAGCCAGGCGAGGTTCTTGTGCTCTTCGCCGTCCGGGATCTCGACCACCGCCGGATCGAGGCCCGACTCGCGGAGCGAGGCGCACGCCGCCTCGCCATAAAGGCGGCCGACGCGCTCGCTCGTCACCACGCCGCAGCGCCCCCGGAAACCGGCCGCCGCCAGCCTCGGCCCGACGACGCCCAGGAGCTGCTCGCCGACCAGCACCGGGTAGGAGCGCGGCCCGAGGGCGACCACCACCTCTTCCACCTGCGGCGCCGGCATCAGGCGCGCCTCCGCGGTTGCGCCCATCGCCCCGTCACCGCCCCGTCACGAGCGCATGCACGCGCGCGACGACCTCGTCGACGCTGAGGCCGGTCGTGTCCACCGCGTGAGCCGCGAGCGCGTAGACGGGCGCCCGCTCGGCCATGAGGGCGCGCACCCGCTCCAGGCGGGCGCCGTTGGTGTTGGCGAGCAGAGGACGGCTTGCCGGGTCGCCGGCGCGCTCGAGGACCACTTCGGGCGCGGCCGTGAGGCAGATGATCAGTCCGCCCGCCGTCAGCCGGCGGCGGTTCTCGGGATCGAGCAGCGTGCCGCCGCCGGTGGCGACGACGGCGTCGGGCACCGCGCAGGCCCGCTCCACGGCCTCGCGCTCGCGTGCGCGGAAGGCGGCTTCGCCGTCGCGCGCGAAGACCTCGGCGACCGAGCGGCCGGCCGCCGCCTCGACGAGGCCGTCGGTGTCGACGAACGGGCGGCCGAGCGCGCGCGCCAGACGGCGGCCGACCTCGCTCTTCCCCGTCGCCATGAACCCCGTGAGCACGATGAGCGCCATGCCGGTCAGAAGCTCCGCACCTGCTCGAGGTAGCCGTCGAGGTTGCGCCGGATCTCGCCCAGCGAGTCACCGCCGAACTTCTCGAGGAAGGCGTCGGCGACCACGCACGCGACGATCGCCTCCGCGATGACCGCGGCCGCCGGGATCGCGACCACGTCCGAGCGCTCGATGGCGGCCTTCGCCTCCTCCTTGCTCTCGAGGTCGACCGAGTGCAGCGGGCTCATCAGCGTCGAGAGCGGCTTGAACGCCGTCCGCACGACCAGCGGCCCCCCGGTCGACATCCCCCCTTCGGTCCCCCCCGCGTTGTTGGTGCGCCGCACGAAACGCTGACTCGCCTCGTCGAAGTAGATCTCGTCGTGCACCCCCGAGCCCCGCCGCCGCGCCATCTCGAAGCCGAGGCCGACCTCGACCCCCTTGGCGGCCTGCAGCGAGAGCAACGCGTATCCGAGCCGGCCGTCGAGCTTGCGGTCCCACTGCGCGTGGGAGCCGAGGCCCGGAGGGAGCCCGACGACGACCGTCTCCACCACGCCGCCGAGCGTGTCGCCGGCGGCCTTGCACTCGTCGATGAGCGCGACGATCCGCGCCTCGGCCTCGCGGTCGGCGACCCGCACGGGCGACTCCTCCGCCCGCGCCGCGATCTCCTCGACGCCGAGCCCCGCGTGGTCGGCGCAGATACCCCCGATCTCGCACACCCACCCGAAGACGCGGATGCCCATCGGCGCCAGCAGGCTCTTGGCGAGCGCACCGACGGCCACGCGCGCCGCGGTCTCGCGTGCGCTCGCGCGCTCGAGGATGTTGCGCACGTCGCGATGGTTGTACTTGAGCGCGCCCGCGAGGTCGGCGTGCCCCGGCCGCGGCCGCCTCACCGCCACGTCGGGATCGCGGTCGGCGGCGAAGGGCGACATCTTCTTCTCCCAGTTGCGCCAGTCGCGGTTCTCGATCCAGAGGGTGATCGGCGAGCCGAGCGATTCCCCCCAACGCACGCCGCTGCGCAGCACGACCTCGTCCTGCTCGATCTTCATCCGGCCGCCCCGGCCATACCCCTGCATGCGGCGCCTGAGATCCCGGTTGATGAGCTCGACGTCGATCGGTACCCCGGCCGGAAACCCCTCCACGACGGCGGTGAGTCCGGGGCCATGGGATTCCCCGGCGGTCAGGTACCGCAACGCCATCCGTCACTCAGCCGCCCTTTTGCCGCTCCTCCCAGAGCCGATCGGCGGCGGGCAGCTGGGCGGTCCCCGTCGAGACGACCTTCGGGGTGAGGAACACGAGCAGCTCCTCGTGGTGCGTGGTGACGAGGTTGTTCTTGAAGAGCCAGCCGAGGACGGGGATGCTGCGGAGATACGGCAGGCCCGATTCCGTGTCGTTGGCCGTGTGGCGGAAGATGCCGCCCAGCACGACGGTGTCGCCGTCGTGGATCAGGACGTTCGAGTTGGCCTGCCGGCTCACCTCGGCGGGGATGTTGTCGACGGTGTGCGTGAAGTCCGGCTGGCTCGACTTGGCGAAGATGTTCATCAGCACGAAGCCGTCGGAGGATATCTGGGGGGTGACCACGAGCGTGATTCCCGTGTTGATCTTCTCGGTCGCGACCGTCGCGCCCCCGGCCACGCCGCCCGCCCCGGTGTTCACCACGGTTCCGGTCGAAGGCAGCTTCACCCGGAGGATCGTGAGGCTCTCGATCGTGGCCGCCACGTTGTTCATCGTGATGACGCGGGGGCGGCTGATGACCTTACCCTTGCCCTCCTGCTCCAGCGCCGTCAAGCGCGCGGCGAGCGCCTGCGTCCCGTCGATCGAGCCCAGCGCCAGGTCGAGGGCCGAGCCGGCGCCCGGACCGAAGCCGGACCCGAAGTTCGCCGGGACCGGGAAGTCCGCGAGGAAGGGCACGGGCGAGGTCGTGATCCCGGGGACCGCCGGAGTCGGGGCGGTACCGGCGCCGAGCTGGCTGCCGCCGAGCGCGATCGTGCCCGGGAAGTTGCTGCCCGTCGGGTTGCCGGTCAGCGGACCGGCCTGGAAGCTGTAGCCCCACTGGATGCCGAGGCCGCGGGCGAAGTCCTCGGTCGCCTCGACGAGGTGCGCCTCGATCAGCACCTGCGGGCTCTGGACGTCGAGCTGATGGATCAGTTCGCGGGCGTCGTCGAGCCCCTTCTGGATGTCGCGTACGATGATCGTGTTCGTGCGGTCGTCGAAGGTGACGCTGCCGCGGTCGGTGAGCACGCCCTTCACCTTGTCGACGAGCGCATCGTCGGCCCGGGCGTAGTTGACGCGGACGTACTCGACCTTGAGCGGCTCGAGCTCACGCGCCGCCTCCTGCGCCGCGCGCAGCGCCTCGCGCTCCTCCTTGAGCCGCGCCACGGTCGAGATCCGGACCACGTTACCCTCCCGCTGCATCTCGAGCCGGTTCGAGTGCAGCACGAGGTCGAGGGCCTGGTCCCAGGGGATGTCGACGAGGTGCAGCGTCACCTTCCCCTTCACGTCGTCGGTGGCGATGATGTTCTCGCCGCTCACGTCGGCGAGCACCCGCAGCACGTTCTGGATGTCGGCGTCCTTGAAGTCGAGGGAGATCTTCTGGCCGGTGAACAGGGGCTTCGGCGCCGGCGGGGGCGGCAGCGCCGCCGAGGCGAGCCGGAACCCGGGATCAGCCGCGGCCGCCGCCGGGCGCGCCGGTGCGGGCCGAGGGTCCGCGGCCGGCTGCGCCGGGACGGGCGCGGCGTCGGCCACCTCGATCGGATCCTCCGCCGCGGCGGTTCCTTTGTCGGCGCCGGCGTCGGCCGGAGCGACGGTGAGCGGCGCAAGCATCGCCAGGGGCTCGGCGCCGGCCTCCCCCAGCTCGGCGACCACGGTCGTCCCGTCGCGCTGGATGCGGTAGTGCCCGACGGGGCCGCTCAGATCGAGGACGACCCGCAGCCGTCCGTGGTAGGGGGCCACGCGGACGCGGGACACCTCGTCGTCCGAGAGCGGGAAGCGCGCCTCGCGCTTCCCTGTTCCGGTGCGCGGCCCGGCCAAGTCGATCACCAGGCGTGGCGGCCCGCTCAGCGTGAACTGCCGCACGTCGTCCGGGGCGCGGCTGAGCTGGATGACCACCCGCCTACCCTTGCCCGCGGGCTCGACGTGCACGTCACGTACCGCGAGCGACGCCGCGTCGGGCTCAACCGGCGCGGCCTGATCGGCCGGCGGCGCAGGCGCTCCCGCGGGCGCCGCCGAGGGGGAGTCCGCCTCCGATCCGCTCGGCTCCGCCGCCGATGCGGCCGGCGTTCCCGGCGGCGCCCAGCAGACCCCGAGCACGAGCAGCACGACGCCCCACCGCAAACCCCTCATCGCTTCCCCCTCTCGGCAACCTTGAGCTCCATCGTCACGTCGGTCGGATGGTGCTCACCGTAGAAGTCGACGTAGTCCTCACGAACCCGCACCCGCCCGCGCTCGATGTCGTCGACGATGCCGCCGTTGGGCCCGATGCGCGTTCCCTTCCTCACGATGTATCCGAGCCCCGAGTCGTCCTCGACGACCGCGCGAGGCTCCCGCGTGTCGTAGATCACCGCCACCAGACGCAGCTGCCCGAGCTCGTAGCGCTCGAGCGGCGTGCGGGCCTCACCGGCGGCCGTCGCCGAGGTCGCCTTCGGCGGGCGGAACGGATCGCGCCGGCCGGCGGGGTCGTAGGGCGCGTCCGCCTGCTCCGGCGGCTGCGCGCTCGCGGCCGGCGCCTGATCCGCCGCCCGTGGCGCGCCGGACGGGAGCAGGAGCGCCAGGCCCACCAGACCGAAGGTCGCAAGCCTCATGTGCCCTTCCCTGCGTTTGGTTTGTTACCCGCCTTCTTCTTCTGCTCGCTCAGCCGCGCCCGCTCCGTCTCGTCGAGGAAGCGGAACGTCGTCGCGGTGCACGACGCGTCGAGCAGCACGCGGTCGCCCTCGACGCGCGGCTTCGTGAGGTGGATGTCGCTGATGTTGACGATCCGATCGAGCCGCTTCACGCGGTCGAGGAAGGCCACCACGTCGTGGAAGGTCCCACGCATCTCCATCTGCACCGGGACGTCGGCGTAGAAGTCGTGGTAGGCCTCGGGCTTCTGCCGAAAGAGCGTGATGTCGAGGCCGGCCTGGCGGCCGCTCGCCGCGATGCTCGACAGGAGATCCGCGATCTCGCGCTGGTCGGGGAGCTGCGCCTGCGCGCGGCGCAGCTCGGCACCGAGATCACGCACCTCGCGCTCGAGGTCGTCACGCGAGTTCGCCTTGGTGCGCTTGGTCTCGAGCTCGGTGCGGCGCTCGAGCACCTGGCTCTGCAGGTCGGTGAGGCGCGCGGCGCGCGGGGAGTAGAAGAAGGTCCAGTCGAGCGCCGTGCTGCACACGAGCAGCACGACGAGCATGCCGAGCTTGGTGCGCAGCGGCTGGTCGAGGAGGTCGTCGATGACGCCGAGGATCATTTGCCACCCCCCGCCGCGGGCGCGGGGGCCGACGCCGGCACGTTGCCCGACCCGAGGTAGTTCACCTCGCCCTTGAGCACGAACTTCTTCTGCTTGATGCCGTCCTGATCGACGAGGCTCGTCTCGTCGAGATCGACGCCGCGGAAGTACGAGGAGGTGGCGAGCCGGCGCATGAAGTCGGCGACCGTCTGCTCGTCCACACCGAGCCCCGAGATCTTGAGAGTCCCGCCGGCGTCGGAGAACTCCGTCAGCCAGAGCTTGTCAGGCGTCGCGCTCGAGAGGTCCTCGAGCACGTGCACCGGGCCGAGCCGCTTGGTCTCCAGCTCGCTGATGACCTTGAGCTTCTCGCGCAGCTCACGCTTCTGCGCCTCGATCCTCTGCACGGTCGAATAGGGTCCCTGGAGCGCCACCAGCTCCTGCGTGAGACGGTTGAGCTCGCGCGTCGCCTCGCTCAGCCGTACCCACTGCCACATGTGCGCGATGGTCATGATCAGCACCACCGACAGGACGGCGAGCACCCCCGTGAACAGCTCTTGCCGGCGGCCCGCGGCCGCCTGCGCCTCCTCCGCCGGCAGCAGGTTGATGCGAATCATTTGTCCCCCGGACGGCGCGTTGCGAGCCCGACGGCGACGGCGAGGGCGGGCCCGTGCGTGTCGACCAGCTCCCGATCCACCCGGCTTCCGATGCTGACGCGGCGGAACGGATCGGCGACCTCGACCGGACACTCCAGGCGCTGCTTGAGCGTGGTCGTGAGGCCCGGCATGCGGGCGCTGCCGCCGCTCAGGAAAACGGCGCCGAGCGGCTCGTCGGTCGCCGCGGTCCAGAAGAAGCTGAGCGCGCGCTGGATCTCCTCGACGATGAACTCGGTGACCGATCCGAGCACGGGCTCCGCGGTCGCCGGATCGACCTTGCCCGCCGCTTTGCCGAGCTTGAGGATCTCCGCGTCGTGCGGCGAGACGCCGAGCTGGCGGGTGAGCGCGTCCGCGTACTCCGCCCCGCCCACGGGGACGTCGCCCGTGAACGTCGAGCGCCCGTCCTTGAGGATGTTGATCGAGGAGTAGCGCGCGCCGATGTTGACCAGCGCCACCGGCCGCCCCTCGGCCGGCGGATCGTAGTTCAGCTCGAACATGTTCTCGAGCGCGAAGTAGTCGACGTCGACGACCACCGGCTCGAGATCCGCCGCACGGATCGTGTTCGTGTAGCTGTTGATGATGTCTTTCTTCACCGCGACGACCAGCACCTCCATCTTGTTGCCGGCCTCGATCCAGTCGGTCACCTGGTAGTCGAGGTTGACGTTCTCGAGCGAGTCCGGGATGAGGTGCCCCGCCTCGGCGAGCACCGCCGATTCCACCGCGGACCCGGGCTGCGACTGCAGGATCACCTTCTTCACGATGACCGCCGGGCCGGGCACCGCCGTCACCACCTGCTTCGCCTGCGCGCCCGTCGCGGTGACCAGCCCGCGGATGGTCTCGGCCACCGCGCCTTCGTCCTGCACGACGTTCGACTGCACGGACGTCGGCGGCAGCGGCGCCACCCCGAGGGCCACGACCTGCGGGCCGCCCGACCCGTGGTAGACCTCCGCCAGCTTGAGGCTGCTCGAGCCGATGTCGAGCACCAGATAGCCCCCAGGGCGGCGGAACGGGTTGGGTAGCTTGAAGCTCCTCAGGCGCGAGAGAACGCTGCTCGCGCTCACACCGGCCGAAGGCAGCACGACTTCATCCTCCACATCTCCACTTCCCCCTGGTCGGCGGTAGAACCGAGTTTCGGCCGCAACCGAAGCTCGATCACGGCCATACTATGCTCTTCGCACCGGGGGTTTGTCAAAGCATACGGCGAACCCTCTCGGAGCGAAGCAATTCGTGCGCCAGAAACGAGAAGACCCGGTCACGTCTCCGTGACCAGGTCTCCTCGTGTGCAGAAAGGAGGGGCTGGAGCCGGAGAGAGCAATCCGGGTGCCACGCGTCGCGCACCGAAAACCGGGCGTTTTCGGGCACAGACCTGGACGGCGGCGTTTCTTCTTTGCCGCTCCGCCACCAGCGTGGCGCTCGGCAAGTTTGACACCCCTCGGACAGATTCCCTAACACCGCCGTTCATGCCCGGGATGGTGGAGATCGCCCCCCTGCCTCCCGTGCCGCGCCACGACCTGTTCACGTACGGCGTGCCCGAGAGCCTGCGCGACCGCGTCCACCCTGGGATGCGCGTGCGCGTGCCGCTCGGCCGCCAGACCAGGACCGGCGTCGTGACCGGCGTTGCGACGGCGGCGCCCCCGGGCGAGCTGCGCCCGGTGCTCGACGTCCTCGAGGCCGTGCCCTTCGTCCCCCCCGAGCTGCTCGACCTCTGCCGCTGGACGGCACGCTACTATCTCGCCTCGCTCGCCGAGGTCATCGCGACCATCGTGCCCGCGCGAGTGCCTGCCCCTTCGAGCGAACGGGGGCTGCGCCTCGCGCATGCGCTCGAGCCGGCGGAGCTGGCGCGCCTCGCTCGCCGCGCTCCGGCGCGCGCACGCGCCTACGAGGCGCTATGCACCGCGCCGGGGGGTACGATCTCCCTGCGCGCCGCGCGCGCGCGCGGCCTCGGCGCGGGCGCGCTCCGCGCGCTCCGCGCCGCGGGGCTCGTCGACGTGGTCGCTCTCGAGCCCGGTCGCGAGGCGCGCACGCCCCCACCGCCCGACGCCCCTCCCGTCCTCGGGGAGGCGCAGCGCCGCGCCGCCGCGGCCCTCGCCGCCGCCCTCGCCGCCGACGCGCCGGCCTCCTTCCTCCTCCACGGCGTCACCGGCAGCGGCAAGACCGAGGTCTTCCTCGCCGCGGCCGAGGCGGCGCTCGCCCGCGGGCGCTCCGTACTCGTGCTCGTGCCGGAGATCGCGCTCACGCACCAGATCGTCGAGCGCGTCCGGGCGCGCTTCGGCGACCGGGTCGCAGTCCTCCACAGCGGGCTCGCGCCGCGCGAGCGCTGGGACGAATGGCGGCGCGTGCGCGAGGGCCGGGCGCCCGTGGTGGTCGGCGCCCGCTCGGCCGTGTTCGCGCCGCTGCCGCGGCTCGGGCTCGTGGTGGTCGACGAGGAGCACGACGCCGCCTACAAGCAGGAGGACGGCGTCCGCTACAACGCGCGCGATCTCGCGGTGGTGCGCGCGCGCCTGGCCCGCGGCGTCGTCGTCCTCGCCTCCGCGACGCCCTCGGCGGAGAGCTACCAGGCCGCGCGCGACGGCCGCCATGCGCTGCTCGAGCTGCCCGAGCGCCCGACGGCGCACCCGCTGCCCGCGGTGGAGATCGTCGACCTCCGGGGGCGCCCGCGCGCGCGGCGTGGCGAGGAGATGGTCTCCGACGAGCTGCGCGCGGCGCTCGAGGCCAACCTGGCGCGCGGCGGGCAGACGCTCGTCTTCCTCAACCGGCGGGGCTACGCCGCCTACCTCCAGTGCCCCGCCTGCGGGGCGACCGCGAGCTGCCCGCACTGCAGCGTGACGCTCACCTGGCACCGCGGGGCGAGCGCGCTCGTGTGCCATCACTGCCGCCACCACCGCCGGCCGCCGGCGCGTTGCCCCGACTGCCACGCCGCGGCGCTCACGCCCTTCGGTGTCGGCACCGAGCAGATCGAGGCCGCGTTGCGCGCCTGCTATCCCCTCGCGGCGGTCGACCGCCTCGACCGCGACGCCGCCCAGCGGCCGGCCGTCCAGCGCCGCATCCTGCGCGACTGGCGCGCGGGCACCACGGACATCCTGGTCGGGACGCAGATGGTGAGCAAAGGCCACGACGTGCCCGGCGTCACGCTCGTCGCGGTGCTCTTCGCCGACCTGTCCCTCAACGTGCCGGACTTCCGCGCCGCCGAGCGGACGCTCGCGCTCCTCGTGCAGGTGGCCGGGCGCGCGGGCCGCGGGAGCGCCCCGGGCAGGGTGATCGTGCAGACGCTGCGCCCCGAGCACCCGGCGCTCGCTGCGGCCGCGCACCACGACTACGCCGGCTTCATGCGCGACGAGCTCGAGCGCCGCCGGGCGCTCGGCTATCCGCCGTTCGGGCGCCTGATCGCCGTGCGGCTCGACGGCACCGACGGCGCCCGCGTCGAGGAGCACGCGCACGACCTCGCCCAGACCCTGCGCCGCCGGGCCACGGCGCTCGGCCTCTCCGAGGGGGCCGTGCTCGGCCCGGCGCCGCCGCCGCTGGCGCGCGTGCGCGGGCGCCACCGCTGGCAGGTGCTGCTGCGCAGCGCCGCGGTGCCGGCGCTGCGCGCTCTCGCGCGCGCCGCGCGCGCGCACGAGCCCGTCCTGCGTCGGGCGCACGTCCGCCTCGTGATTGATGTGGATCCCTACAGCATGTAGAAACCTGGGGGCGGGGGTGGGCCCGCCTCATGGCGCTCCTGCAGATACGGACCTATCCGGACGCGGCGCTCAAGCGGCCGGCCTCCGACGTCGGGACCATCACCGGCGACGTCGCGCAGCTCGCGGCCGACATGGCCGAGACGATGTACGCGGCGCCCGGCGTGGGGCTCGCGGCGCCGCAGGTCGGCGTGTCGCAGCGCGTGATCGTCCTCGACGTGCACGACGAGGACACGCCGCCCGGCAAGCACCTCCTCAAGCTCGTGAACCCGGTGATCGCCGAGCGGGAGGGCGAGGTCGTCTGGGAGGAGGGCTGTCTCTCCGTGCCCGAGTTCACCGCGCCGGTGCGGCGCGCGAAGCGCGTCCTCGTGCGCGCCTGGACCCCGGAGGAGCGCGAGGTCGAGATCGAGGCCGACGACCTGCTCGCGGTCGCCCTCCAGCACGAGATCGATCACCTCGACGGCAAGCTCTTCCTCGACCGCCTCTCGCGGCTCAAGCGCGACCTCTACCGTGCCCGCCGCCGCAAGCTCGAGCGCCAGGGCCGGCCGAGCGAGACGCGCGCGCGGCGGGTCCTCATCTGAGCGCCGTCTGAACACCTGGCGCATCGTCTTCATGGGCACGCCGGCGTTCGCGTGCCCGAGCCTCGAGGCGCTGCTCGCGGGGCCGGATCCGGTGGTCGGCGTGGTTTGCCAGCCCGACCGGGCGCGCGGGCGCGGGCTCGCGGTCGCCGCGCCCGAGGTGAAGCGGCTCGCGGTCGCCCGCGGCCTCCCGGTGCTCCAGCCCGAGCGGCTGCGTGACCCGGGCTTCGCGCCCGCGCTCCGCGCGCTGGCGCCCGACCTGGTGGTGGTCGCGGCCTACGGGAAGATCCTCCCGCGCTGGATCCTCGACCTGCCGCGGCACGGCTGCATCAACGTGCACGCCTCGCTCCTGCCGCGGCACCGCGGGGCCGCGCCGATCCCGTGGGCGATCCTCGCCGGCGACGCGGCGACCGGCGTCACGATCATGGCGATGGCCGAGGAGATGGACGCCGGGGACGTGCTCCTCGCTCGCGCCACCCCCATCGACGCCGAGGACACCGCCGGCACGCTCGGCGCGCGGCTCGCGACGCTCGGGGCCGCGGCGCTGGTCGAAGCGATCGACGGCCTCAAGGCCGGCCGCCTGCGGCCCGTGCCGCAGCCCGCCGAAGGCGTCACCTTCGCCCCCCGTCTCACGCACGAGCAGGGACGGCTCGACTGGTCGCGACCCGCCGACGAGCTCTGCCGCGTCGTGCGCGCCTTCGCGCCGACGCCCGGGGCGTTCACGACGCTCGCGGGCCGCATCCTCAAGATCCACCGCGCACGGCCGGAAGCCGCGCCGCCGGGCGCGCCCCCGGGGACGGTCGTGCACGCCGGGGCCGACGGCATCGTGGTCGCGGCGGGCGGCGGCGCGCTGCGGCTCCTCGATGTGCAGCTCGAGGGCCGCCGGCGGCTCGCGGCCGGTGCGTTCCTCGCCGGCCATCCGCTCCCCGCCGGGACATGCCTCGGGGCGCGGTAGCGCCGCCGGGCGCCGACCCGCGCGCGATCGCGCACGCCGTCCTCGTGCGCGTGGAGACGACCGAAGCCTTCGCCGACGCGCTGCTCGCCCGGCGCCTGGCCGACGCCGCGCTCGCCCCGCCCGACCAGGCGCTCGCCACCCGCCTCGTGTACGGCACGCTCGCCTGGCAGGGCCGTCTCGACCACCACCTCGCCCGCCTCGTGCACGCGCCGCTCGCCTCGCTCGACCCGCCGGTGCGTGCGGCGCTGCGCCTCGGGCTCTACCAGCTTCTGTTCCTCGACCGGGTCCCCGCCCACGCCGCGGTCGACGCGAGCGTGCGCCTCGCCGGCCGCCGTCGCGGCGCCGCCGGGCTCGTCAACGCGGTCCTGCGCCGGGCCGCGCGGGCCGGTCGCGCCGGGCTCGGGCTGCCGCCGCGGCGCGACCTCCTCGAGCGCCTGGCGGTCGAGTGGTCGCACCCCCGCTGGCTCGTCGAGCGCTGGGCGGCCGAGTTCGGCGTCGAACCGCTGGCAGCGCTGCTCGCCGCCGACAACGAGCCCGGATCGGTCGCCGTGCGCGCGAACCCCGCGCGCACCACGCGCGCCGCGCTCGCCGGCGAGCTCGCGAGCGCCGGCGTCGAGACCGTGCCCTGCCGTTTCGCGCCCGACGCCCTCCTGATCGCGCGCGGCGCGGCGCGCGTCCGCGACCTCGCGGCGTATCGCGAGGGACGCGTCGCGTTCCAGGGGGAGGCCTCGCAGCTCGTCGTCCGCCTGCTCGAGGTTGGGCCGGGCGCACGCGTGCTCGACGCCTGCGCGGCCCCGGGGGGCAAAGCGACGTACGCCGCCGCCTTGGGCGCCACGGTGGTCGCGCTCGACCAGAACGTCGCCGGGCTGCGCCGCCTGCGCGCCGAAGCGCTGCGCCTGGGCGTGACGGGCGCTCATCCGGTGGTGGGTGACGCGCGCCGGCCGCCGGCCGCGGCCGCCTTCGACGCGGTCCTGGTCGACGCGCCGTGCAGCGGGCTCGGCACGCTGCGCCGGCACCCCGAGCTGCGCTGGCGCCGGCGCCCCGAGGACGTCGCGCGACTCGCCGCCCTCCAGCGTGATCTCCTCGATGGAGTCGCCGCGCTCGTCCGTCCCGGCGGAACGCTCGTCTACGCGGTGTGCACGCTGGCGCGCGAGGAGAACGCCGACCTGATCGCCATCTTCCTCGCCCGCCACCCGGAGTTCGTGGTCGAGCCCGCGACCGGACACCTCCCCGCCGCGGCGGCGGTCGCGGTCACGGCCGAGGGGTTTTTGCGCACGCTGCCCTCGCGCGACGGCCTCGACGGCTTCTTCGCGGCGCGCCTGCGCCGGGGCAGGTGACCTGGATTCGGAAGGGGCGGTTCGCTAGGACGAGCTTGGTGGTCACCATCGCTCCGTCGATCCTCTCCGCCGACTTCGGCCGGCTCGCCGACGAGGTCCGGGCGGTCACGGCTGCCGGCGCCGATTGGATCCACGTCGACGTGATGGACGGGCACTTCGTGCCCCCGATCACCATCGGCCCCCTGGTGGTCGAGGCGATCCGCAGGGCGACGCCGCTCCCGCTCGACGTCCACCTCATGGTCGAGCGGCCCGAGCGGCTGCTCGCCGAGTTCGCCCGCGCCGGGGCAAACCGGCTCACGGTGCACGTCGAGGCGTGCCGCGACGTCGTGGCGGCCCTGCGCGCGGCGAGCGCCGTCGGGGCCTCGCCCGGCATCGCGCTCAACCCGGAGACCCCGCTCGCCGACGTCGAGCCGTACCTCGGGCTGATCGACCTCCTGTTGGTGATGAGCGTTCACCCGGGCTGGGGGGGGCAGCCGATGGTCCCCGGGTCGTTCGAGAAGCTCTCGACGGCGCGTGCGCTGCGCGAGCGCAGCGGCGGCCGCTTCCTCATCGAGGTCGACGGCGGGATCAAGCCCGCCAACAGCGCGGAGGCGGCGGCCGCCGGCGCCGACGTGCTCGTCGCGGGCTCGGCGATCTTCGAGTCGGACGACTACGCCGCCACCATCACGGCGCTGCGCGGCCGCTGACACGCGCCTTCCCGCGGAAGGCCGGCGGAGGACGGGCCACCCGCCCTGGTTGTTCGGCCCGCCCCCCGATCCGGCCGCACGCCGCGGCTCAACCGCCGCGGCCCTTGGGTGCCGGCGGAGCGTCTCCGACGGTCACCTGGTCCTTGATGCGCTCGTAGAGCTTCTCGCCGATGCCCTTCACCTCGCGCAGGTCCTCCGCTTTGGCGAACGGGTGCTGCGCGCGGTGCTGGACGATGGCCTCGGCTTTCGCCGGCCCGATGCCGGGAAGCCGGGCGAGCTCCTGCACGCTGGCCGTGTTGAGGTTGATGCGCGGGCTGGTCTCGGCCGCCCGCACGCCTCGTCCGCCGGCTGCGAGCGCGAGCCCGCAGAAAAGCCCGGCCGCCACCGCCCTCCTGAATCGCCACATGCTCACCTCCCCGGCGCCCCTCGCGTGGACGCCGATTCGTTGCGCGGACGTGCGAGGAGCAGGGCAAGCCGCATGCCACCGTGCGGGCGGCCGCGCCGCGGGCCGCCCGTGTCCGTGTCCACGCGCAGCCGCAACGCCGGCCGCAACGCGGCGGCGCGGGGCGCGCATCCACCTTCCCTTCCCGCAACGGCTGTGTTAAGTCCGGCCGCACCCAGTGCGCGGGGTGTGGCTCAGCCTGGAAGAGCACTGCGTTCGGGACGCAGGAGTCGCTGGTTCAAATCCAGTCACCCCGACCAATCGGGCGGATGCGGGGCGGGCGAAACGAGTGAGATCGGCACGCAGCGTCCTCTGCGGGACGGCGCTGGTCCTGCTCGGGCTCGTCCCGCCCGCCGTCGCCCGCACTGTCACCCTGCGGGAGACGGCGCGGCTGCGCGAGTCGGCGACGAAGGACTCCGCGCTGGTCGGCGACCTCCCCGCCGGAACCACCCTGGAGGTCACGGGCGAGGAGGCAGGCTGGCTCAAGGTCGAAGCGCCGGACGGCCGCAGCGGCTACGTCTGGGGAGCCCACGTGCGCACGGCGAGCGAGGGGGGCCAGGCGCCCGCGGAGACGGCGCGGCGGACGGAGGCACCGGAGCGGGAGGCTTCCGGAGCCGGCCTCGCCGACACGCTCAACGAGATCAAGGCCGGCGTGAGCGCGCTGCGCCAGAGCCCGCCCCCGGCGAGCGCCGACGATCTCGCCAAACTGCGGGAGCAGATCGAACGGCTGGCCCAGGGCCAGGAGGATCTCGCGAAGCGCCTCGAGGAGCGCGCCGAGCCGACCGACGCTCCCCTCGACGGAACGGGGGTCGCGTGGGCAGCCCTCGCGGTCGGCCTGTTCGTCGGCTGGGTCCTCGGCCTCGTCACCCGGCGCCGCCGCGCTCGGCGCCAGCACGACCGCATCCGCCTGTAGGCACGGCCCGCTGGTGGGATCGCTGCTCCTGCTCCTCGTCCTCGCGTACGCGTGCGGGACGATCCCCACGGGCGTCCTCCTCGCCCGCCGCGCGGGGGTGGACGTGCGGCGGGCGGGCAGCGGCAACGTCGGCGCGGCCAACGTCGCCCGCACCGCCGGCCTGGGGCTCGGCCTCGCCACGTTGGCCGGCGATGCGGCCAAGGGTGCGGCACCACCCCTTGCCGCACGCTGGCTCGGTGGCAGCCCGGTCATCGTCGCGGCCGCCGGGCTCGCCGCGGTTCTGGGACACGTCTTCCCGGTGACGTCGCGGTTCGCGGGCGGCAAGGGCGTGGCCACGGCGTTCGGCGTGCTCCTGGTCGCGGCCCCCTGGGCTGCCGCCGTCGCCGGGACGATCTTCGTGGCGGTCGTGCTCGCGACACGCTATGTGTCGCTGGCATCCATGGCCGGAGCAATCGGGACCGTCCCCGCGGCGGCGCTGCTCGGATACCCGCGGCCCACCCTCGTCGCCGCGGCGGCGATGGCGGCGCTGGTCCTCTCCCGCCACGCGGACAACATCCGCCGCCTCGTGCGCGGCGCCGAGCCGCGCTTTTCTCTGCGCAAAAGGCAGGCGGCGCCCGGGAATTAGGCACACGGAGCACCCAATCCCATGAATTACTTGCGACATCCGAGCGTGACCCGGTGGCACCCCCGTTGCTCTTTCGCGGGCGAACCGCAGGGGCCCATGCGCGCCAGGATTCACCGTGCCGGACGTCACGCCGCCGTGGCTGTGGCCGTCCTCCTCGTGCCGGCCGTCGCCGCAGCCGCCGACGGCGCGGCGAAGGTCGACAGCGGCGACACGGCCTGGATGCTCGTGTCCACGGCGCTCGTGCTGCTGATGACCGCCCCGGGCCTCGCGCTGTTCTACGGCGGCCTCGTGCGCGGCAAGAACGTGCTGAGCGTGCTGATGCAGACCTTCATTTTGATGGCCGTCATCAGCGTGCAGTGGGTGCTGTGGGGCTACAGCCTCGCCTTCGGCCCCGACCACGGGCACGTGCTCGGGAGCCTCGCGTGGCTCGGGCTGCGCGGCGTCGGGCTCGAGCCGAACCCGGACTACGCGCCCACGATTCCGCACCAGCTCTTCATGGCCTACCAGATGATGTTCGCGATCATCACCCCCGCGCTCATCGTCGGCGCGTTCGCCGAGCGTATGAAGTTCAGCGCGTTCCTCGTCTTCTCGCTCCTGTGGGCAGCACTGGTCTACGATCCGCTGGCGCACATGGTATGGGGGACCGGCGGGTTGCTCGGCACCGTCTGGGGCGCCCTCGACTTCGCCGGCGGCACGGTCGTCCACATCAGCTCGGGGATGTCGGCCCTGGTGTGCGCCGTGGTGATCGGCCGCCGGCTCGGCTACGGGTCCGACCCGATGCCGCCGCACAACCTGCCGTTCACCGTGGTCGGCGCGGCGCTCCTCTGGGTCGGGTGGTTCGGCTTCAACGCCGGCAGCGCGCTCTCCGCCGGGTCGCTCGCCACCGCGGCGTTCGTCGCCACCAACACCGCCACCGCCGCGGCGGCGCTCGCGTGGATGGCGGCCGAGTGGCTCGGCAGGGGCAAGCCGACGGTGCTCGGGGCGGCCAGCGGCGCGGTCGCGGGCCTGGTCGCGATCACGCCCGCCTCGGGGTTCGTCACCCCGCTCGCCGCGCTCGCGATCGGCGGGGTCGCCGGCGTCCTCTGCTATGCGGCCTGCAACGCGAAGCAGGCGCTCGGCTGGTACGACGACGCGCTCGACGTCGTCGGCGTGCACGGCGTCGGCGGCACCTGGGGGGCGATCGCCACCGGGCTCTTCGCGACGGCCGCCGTCAACCCCAACGCCTTCGCGCCCGAGGGCCACGCGACGACGCAGGGGCTCCTCGTCGGCGGGAGCTGGGGGCTCCTCGGCCACCAGGTGCTCGCGGTGCTGGTGTCCTACGGCCTCGCGATCGTGGGCTCGCTCGTGTGCCTGGCAGTCGCGAGCGCCGTGTGCGGGGGGCTGCGGGTGAACGAGGACGACGAGTTCGCCGGCCTCGATCTCTCGCAGCACAGCGAAAACGCGTACGTCTCCGCCGTCGGCGGCTACGAATCGGCCGTCCACGGGGCGGTCTTCGGGGCGCGTCCGCCGGCGCGCGCCGCGGGACGGCGCACGGAATGAGTCGATGGGCGGCGACCTTTACAAGCGCGAGGGGGTTGGCTTAAACCGGGTGCCGCCGTTTCGCGGCCCCAGCTGGGAGCAACCATGAAGAAGGTCGAGGCCATCATCAAGCCGTTCAAGCTCGACGAGGTGAAGGAGAGCCTCTCCGCGGTGGGCGTGCAGGGCATCACGGTGAGCGAGGTGAAGGGCTTCGGGCGCCAGAAGGGGCACACCGAGCTCTATCGGGGCGCCGAGTACGTGGTCGACTTCCTGCCCAAGGTGAAGCTCGAGATCATCGTGCGCGACGAGCAGGTGGCCGAGGTGGTGGAGACGATCGAGAAGGCGGCCAAGACGGGCCGCATCGGTGACGGAAAGATCTTCGTGCTGCCGATCGACGAGGTCGTGCGTATCCGCACGGGCGAGCGCGGCGGCGACGCGATCTAGGCGAAACAACTCAAGACGGCGCGTTACTCAGGAGGGGCGCGGCATGGCGACACAGACACCCAAGGACGTTCTCAAGCTGGCCAAGGACCACAAGGTCGAGGCGGTGGACCTCAAGTTTCTCGACCTGCTCGGCATCTGGCAGCACTTCACGGTGCCGACGAGCGAGCTCGAGGAGGCCGTGTTCGAGGAAGGCCTCGGCTTCGACGGCTCGTCGATCCGCGGCTGGCAGCCGATCAACGCCTCGGACATGCTCGTGATGCCCGATCCGACGACCGCCGTGATCGACCCCTTCATGGCGCTCCCCACGCTGAGCCTCATCTGCAACATCATCGATCCGATCAGCAAGGAGGACTACTCGCGCGACCCGCGCAACATCGCGCGCAAGGCCGAGGCGTACCTCAAGTCGACCGGAATCGGCGACGTCGCGTACTTCGGGCCGGAGCCGGAGTTCTTCGTCTTCGACGAGGTGCGCTACGAGCAGAACCAGCACACCGGCTTCTATGCCATCGACTCCGCCGAGGGACAGTGGAACACGGGGCGCAAGAGCGACCCGGTGAACGACCGGGGCGGCCGGGTGATCGAGGGTCTCAACCTCGGCTACAAGCCGCGTTACAAGGAGGGCTACTTCCCGGTGCCGCCGACCGACACCCAGCAGGACATCCGCGCGGAGATGGTGCGCGAGATGGAGAAGGTCGGCATCCGGATCGAGAAGCACCACCACGAGGTCGCGACCGCGGGCCAGGCCGAGATCGACATGCGCTTCCTCTCGCTGGTCAAGATGGGCGACGCGCTCATGTGGTACAAGTACATCGTGAAGAACGTCGCCCGCCGCTGGGGCAAGACCGCGACCTTCATGCCGAAGCCGATCTTCGGCGACAACGGCTCGGGCATGCACACCCACCAGTCGATCTGGAAGGGGGAGAAGCCGCTGTTCGCGGGTGACCGCTACGGCGGGATGAGCGAGCTCGCCATGCACTACATCGGGGGCATCTTGAAGCACGCCCCGGCGCTCGCCGCCTTCACCAACCCGACCACGAACTCCTACCACCGCCTCGTGCCCGGCTTCGAGGCGCCGGTGAACCTCGCGTACTCGAGCCGCAACCGCTCCGCGGCGGTGCGCATTCCGATGTACTCGCCCTCGCCGAAGGCCAAGCGCATCGAGGTGCGCTTCCCCGACCCGACCTGCAACGGCTACATCGCGTTCGCGGCGATGCTCATGGCGGGGCTCGACGGCATCGAGCGGCGGCTCGCGCCGGGCAACCCGCTCGACAAGGACATCTACGCGCTCACCCCCGAGGAGCTGAAGGACGTCCCCTCGATGCCCGGGTCGCTCGACGAGGCGATCGGACACCTCAAGCGCGACCACGAGTTCCTGCTCAAGGGCGACGTCTTCACCGAGGACGTCGTCGAGACCTGGATCGAGTACAAGACCGCCAACGAGATCAACGCGATCCGCCTGCGGCCGCATCCCTACGAGTACGCGCTCTACTACGACGCCTGATCGCGGCGCCGCACGCCAGAGACGCGAACGGCGGAGTGGGCGAGAGCCCCTCCGCCGTTTTCGTTTGCGACGGCCGCGACGTCAGCCCTGCTTGGCCGCCTTCTTGCTCTTCCTGGGCTTGGCCGGCGTCGTACAGGCCTTGACGCGCGCCGCCGACACCTTCATCTCCTTCGCCACGTCGTCGGCCGTCTTGCCGGACGCGATCGCGTCCTTGATCTTCTGGCACGTCACCGCTGTGTGGTGGGCCTTCTTCGCCAACGCCGGCGACGCGACGAGCGCGGTGGCCGCCGCGAGCGCGAAGAGCCCGATGCTGATGCGCTTCACCTTTCCTCACCCCCTTTGCCGCGTGTACGCGGAGTTCGCTGTGTAGCATGGCAGCCCCCGGGGTGCCATAGAGGCCGCGCTTGGGGAACGACGGCGAAATGTGCGATAACCCGGCTCCGCTGTCCGCCGCCCCCCATGAAGCGCGTACTCGTTCTGCTGCTCAAGCTCGGCGTCACCCTCGGCATCTTCGCCGCGATCTTCATCGAGTTCGGCGGCGGGTACGTCCCCGTGGCGACCGCGCGACTCACCGAGCCGGGCGCCTTCGCGGCGAGCAACCCGGCCTACCCCGGCATCGTCGGCCGGGTGCGCGCCCGGCTCGCCGGCCGCCCTCTCCCGCCGCCGACGCTGCCCGTGTCCCTCGACGGCGTCTGCGCGGCGGCCACCGACCGCAGCGTGTTCGTGCGCACCCTCGACGGGACGCTCCGGCCGTTCAAGCCGCTGCGCCACTGCACCGACCGGGGGCTCGCCACGGTCTACGTCCCGGGCGCCGGCGGGCGCTTCACGCCGGTGCCTCTCGCCGAGGCGCCGCCCGAGGCCTTCTTCCGCGCGCAGGGCTTCCAGCTCGTTCCGGCCGACCTCTCGGACCTGTGGGCCGAGGTGCGCCGGCTCAGCCTGGCGGTCTTCCTCCCCTGGTTCCTGGCGGCGATGGCCATCAAGCTGGTCGGGATTTTCGCCAACGTGCTGCGCTGGCAGGTGCTCCTCGCCGGGCAGGGCATCGAGCTCGGGTTCGGCTACCTCACGAGCACCTACTTCGTGGGCCGCTACTTCGGCATCGTGACGCCGAGCACGATGGGCCTCGACGCCTGGCGGCTCTACGACACGGTGCGGGTCACCCGCCGGCCGGTCGAGTGCACCACGGTCCTCGCCGTCGAGCGGGTGCTCGGGCTGGTCGGGCTGTTCACCGTGATCCTCGGCTTCATGCCCTTCGCCGGCCGGCTGACGCACGGGCAGTCGTTCGGTGAGCTCATCGGGGCCCTCAAGCTGCCGCTGCTCGCGACGGCGGTTTGCGGCGTGCTGGTCCTCCTGCAGCCGCGGTGGTTCCGGGGCACGCTGCGCCTGCTGCCGGGCGCCCGCGCCCGGCGCTTCGCCGAGAACGTGATCGAGTCAGCGACCGCGTACGCGAACCATCGCGCCCACCTGGTGCTCGCGCTCGCGCTCGCCGTGGTCGGGCAGATCACGACCACGCTGATGTACTTCGCCAACGCCATGGCGCTCGGCGGGGCCAACGTGCGCACGACCGAGGTGCTGTTCGCGTCGGCCGTGATGACCTTCGGGACGTTCGTCGCGCCGTCGGCCTCGGGCGAGGGCGTGCGCGAGCTCGTCTTCGTGTGGCTCCTCGGCTCGAAGGCGGGCGCGGCCAAGGCCTTCCTCATCGGGAACCTCGGCTTCTGGATCGAGAAGATACCGCTCTCGGTCCCCGGCGGTCTCCTCCTGCTGCTCCGCCGCGATCCCGCCCTGCGCGGGGTCACCCGCGAGGACGTCGAGCGCGTTCGGCAGGAGGCGGTCGCGCGCGCCGGCGCGCGTTGACTCCCGGGCGGCAGTCCTCATGATGGCGGCATGCGTCGCCCAACCGCCGGCCTCCGCACGGCACGGCACGTCGCCGCGCTCTGCACGCTCGCAGCGCTCGTCCCGCCGGCCGCCCCGGCGCAGCAGCTCCCCCGCAAGTCCCTCGACGAATGCATCGCGATCGCGCTGGCGCAGCAGCCGAGCCTCAAGGCCGCGAGCGCCTCGGTGGAGGCGGCGCGCGAGCGCGTGTGGGAGAGCGCCGCGAGCTACCTCCCGCAGATCTCGGCCGGGTACTCGGCCACGCGGCGCAACGCGACCCTCGCCAGCATCACGGGGCTCAGCAGCGCCGCCAGCGGGGCGCCGACCCGTCACATCTCGAGCACGTTCAACTTCTACTCCACCGGCGTGAGCCTGACGCAGGTGCTGTTCGACTTCGGGCAGAACCTGTCGCTGATCCACGCCGCCCAGGCGAGCGCTCGCTCGGTCGCGGCCGACGCGCGGACGGAGCACGACACGGTCGTGTTCAACGTCGAGCAGGCGTACTTCGGCCTCCTCGCCGCCTACCGGCTGCGCGACGTCGCCGACGAGACCGTGCGGCAGAACCAGAAGCACCTCGACCTCGCCCAGGGGCGGTTCGACGTCGGGCTCGCGCCGAAGTTCGACGTCACGCAGGCCGAGGTGCAGCTCGCGAGCGCCGAGCTGAACCAGGTCACGGCGCGCAACAACGTCGAGCTCGGGCGCGAGACGCTGCGCAACGCGCTCGGCCTCTCGCAGCCGCTCGACTTCGACGTCGTCGACGTGCTCGAGCAGCCGACGATCGAGGTCGACCAGGCCGAGGCGCTCGAGCTCGCCTACGCCAACCGGCCCGAGCTGGCGAGCATCCGCGCGCAGGAGGAAGCGGCACGCCAGCAGGTTTCGGCGCTGGAGAAGAACTACCTGCCGATGGTGACCGGGAACGCCGGCTACAACTGGACCGGCTCGGAGTATCCGCTCCAGGCGAGCTGGAACATCGGCGCCTCCATGAACCTCTCGGTGTTCAACGGCGGCCTCACGACCGCGCAGGTGGGGGAGGCGAAGGCCAACCTCGACAACCTCGTCGCCAACGAGCAGGTCGTCCGCCAGAGCGTCACGCTCGACGTCCGCCAGGCCATCCTCAACCTCCGCCAGGCGGTGGAGAGCATCCGCGTCGCCAACAAGGGGCTCGAGCAGGCGCGCGAGAACCTCGCCCTCGCCGAGGGCCGCTACCAGACCGGGGTGGGCACGATCATCGAGGTCACCGACGCCGAGCAGTCCCTGGTCTCCGCCGAGGCGAGCGTCGTCCAGGCGCTGGTGAACGACCGCACGGCGCTGGCGAGCCTCGAGCGCGCGACCGCGCACCGTTTCACGGCGGACTGACGATGCGCCTGCGGCGATCCCAGGCGCTCGCCATCGGCGCGGTCGCGCTTCTGGGCGCGATCGCCTTCGCGCGCTACGGACCGGGGCGGCGCGGGGCCGCGAGCGGGGGCTACGTGACCGTCGCGGTCGATCGCGGGCCGGTCGAGGCCACGGTCACCGCGACCGGGACGGTCAACCCGGTGAAGACCGTGCAGGTGGGCACCTACGTGTCCGGCCCCATCAAGGCGATCTACGTCGATTTCAACTCGCCGGTGACGCAGGGCGAGCTGGTCGCGAAGATCGACCCTGCGCCGTTCGCGGTGAAGGTCGAAGAGGCCGAGGCGAACGTCGCGAACGCGCGCGCGCAGGTGGCGAAGGACCGGGCCGACCTCGCGCTCAAGAAGCTCCTCTTCGAGCGCAACGCGGTGCTGCTCAGGCGCCGCCTGATCGCGCAGAACGACCTCGACACGGCCAGGAGCAACCACGACCAGGCGGCGGCGCAGCTCGCGCTCGACCAGGCGAGCCTCCAGCAGCAGCAGGCCGCGCTCGAGGAGGCGCGAGTCAACCTCGCCTACACCGACATCCGCTCGCCCGTGGACGGCGTGGTCGTGTCGCGTAACGTCGACGTGGGGCAAACCGTCGCCGCGAGCTTCCAGACGCCGACGCTCTTCCTGATCGCGGAGGACCTCACCAAGATGCAGGTCGACACCAACGTGAGCGAGTCGGACGTCGGCAGGGTGGCCGAGGGGCAGGCGGCCTCGTTCACGGTCGACGCGTACCCGGCCAAGCCCTTCCGCGGCACCGTGGCGCAGGTGCGCAACGCGCCGATCACCGTGCAGAACGTCGTGACCTACGACGTCGTGATCGCGGTCGCCAACCCCGACCTCGAGCTCAAGCCCGGCATGACCGCGACCGTGTCGATCACCACGGCCCGCCGCGACGCCGTGCTGCGCATCCCCCTGCGGGCCCTGCGCTTCCGCCCCGAGGAGGCGGCCGGCGGCGCCGCGCACGCCTCCCCGGTCGTGTGGGTCGCCGCGCCGGACGGGGCGCTGCGCCGGGTCGAGGTGCGCACCGGCATCCGCGACGAGCGCTGGGCCGAGGTCGTGGGCGGCGCCCTCCAGGAGGGCGACCGCGTCGTCACCGGGCTGCCGCGCCGCGCCGAGGCCGAGGCCGAGGCCTCCTCGGGCCCGCCGCGCTTCCCGCACCATTTCTGAGGGGTGCCGCGGTGGAGCCGCTCATCGTCATTCGCGACCTCTGGCGCATCTACCACGTGGGCGACCTCGAGGTCGCGGCGCTGCGCGGCGTCTCGCTCGACGTGCGCGCGGGCGAGTTCGTGGCGGTCATGGGCGCGTCGGGCTCCGGCAAGTCGACGTTCATGAACCTGCTCGGCTGCCTCGACCAGCCGACGCGGGGGAGCTATCGGCTCGCGGGCCGGGACGTCGCCACGCTCTCCGCCGACGAGCGCGCGCACATCCGCAACCGCCGGATCGGCTTCGTCTTCCAGAGCTTCAACCTCCTGCCGCGCACGACCGCGCTCGAGAACGTCGAGCTGCCGCTCGTCTACGGCAACGTGCCGCTCGGCGAGCAGCGCGTGCGCGCGCGGGCGGCGCTTGCGGCGATGGGGCTTGCGGAATGGGAGAACCATGTCCCGAGCCAGCTCTCCGGCGGACAGCAGCAGCGGGTGGCGATCGCGCGCGCGCTGGTGAACCGTCCCTCGCTGCTCCTCGCCGACGAGCCGACGGGGAACCTCGACACGGCGACCAGCGTCGAGATCATGGAGGTCCTGCGCCGGCTGCACCGCGACGAGGGCCTCACGATCGTGCTGGTCACGCACGAGGCCGACATCGCCGCCTATGCCGAGCGCCTGATCACCTTCCGCGACGGCCGGATCGTGGCCGACGTCCCGCGGGTGGAGGGCGCGGCATGAACCTGCTGCGGATGACGCTGGTCACCGCGCTGCGGGCGCTGCGACGCAACAAGCTGCGCTCCGCCCTCACGATGCTCGGCATCATCATCGGCGTGGCGGCGGTGGTCACGATGGTGAGCATCGGGCGGGGCGCGGACTGGGCCGTCCAGCAGCAGATCCGCAGCCTCGGCAACAACCTGCTCATGGTCCTCCCCGGGGCCACCACCGCCAACGGCGTCCGCTCGGGCTGGGGCAGCGCGTCGACGCTCTCGGTGGCCGACGCGAACGCGATCCAGAAGGAGTGCCCCGCGGTCGCCGAGGTGACCTACGTCAAGCGGCAGGTGGTGCAGGTGGTGTACGGGAACCAGAACTGGAGCACGTCCGCACAGGGGTCGAATCCCGCCTACCGCACCGTGCGCGACTGGAACGTCGCCGCGGGGCGCTTCTTCGACGACCGCGACGAGGCCGGGGCGCGGCCGGTGGCGCTCCTCGGACAGACGGTCGTCGATCACCTCTTCGAGCCCGGGGAGGACCCCGTCGGCGCCGTCATCCGGGTGAAGGAGGTGCCGTTCGAGGTGATCGGCGTGCTCGCGAGGAAGGGGCAGACCGCGTGGGGGCAGGACCAGGACGACCTCGTGCTGATGCCGTTCTCGACCGCCGAGCGACGCGTGCTCGGCACGCAGATCCTCGGCAACGTCGACATGATCTTCGCCTCGACCGCGGTCGCCGGCGACATCCCGGCGGCGGCGCGGGAGATCACGGCGCTGCTGCACGAGCGCCACCGCATCCAGCCCGGACACGACGACGACTTCACCGTGCGCAACCTGAACGAGATCGCCGAAGCCTCGCGCAGCGCGAGCCAGGTGATGACCAACCTCCTGCTGAGCGTCGCGTCGATCTCGCTGCTCGTGGGCGGCATCGGCATCATGAACATCATGCTGGTCTCGGTGACCGAGCGGACGCGCGAGATCGGCGTGCGGCTCGCGGTGGGCGCGCGGCGCCGGCACATCCTGCTCCAGTTCCTGGTCGAGGCGACGGCGCTGAGCATGGTGGGCGGCGCGGCGGGCCTGCTCCTCGGCGTGGGCTCGACCGAGGTGGTGGCGCGGCTCGCCGAGTGGCCGACGCTGCTCTCGTTGCCCGCGGCCGCCGCCGCGTTCTTGTTCTCCGGGGCGGTCGGCGTCTTCTTCGGCTACTACCCGGCGCGCGCCGCCTCGCGCCTCGATCCGATCGCGGCCCTCCGCTACGAGTAGCGGGCGAGCTCGTGGCAGACGGCCTCGGCGCACGCGAGCCACGCGTCGACGGTGCGCTCCATGAACGCGGTGAGCCGCGCCGGACCTTCGGCGGGACACGCCAGGGCCGCGGCCTCTTCCGCCGCGGCCTCCCGCTCGAGCGCCGCCTCGAACTCGTCCCAGCGCGCGCGCACGACGGTCCCCCAGCGCGCGAAGTCGCGCTCGACCAGCTCGAGCAGCGCGCGCATCCGCCACCAGGGGCTCGCCGGCTCGGGCGCGCCGCCGCCGAGCGCGAGGCGCGGGGGAATCGTACCCGCGGGGTAGAGGGGCAGGAACGCGCCGGTGCACGGGCTGCCGAGGCAGACCCAGGCGACGGCGAGCGCCGTCGGATCCGCGGGTAGCCGGGCGACCATCGCGGCGGTGGTGTTGTCGAGCGGGTCGGCGTGCATGCAGAGCGAGAAGAAGCACGGGTCGTCGAAGGCGCGCGGGCGATGCACGGGCCCGGCGTCGTAGTGATCGCGGAGGATCGCGCGCAGGCTCGCGGGCCCGAGGCCGCCCGCGCCCTCGGCGAGGAGCGTCGCCGCCCGCCGGCGGCGCGGCGCGCACTGGTGCGGCGGCACGCCGCTCTCGTCGGCGTACGCGGCGGCGAAGTCCACGCGCCCGGCCGCCGGCGGCCACCACCCCTGCGCCACCGCGAAGGTCGTCAGGTCCGCCGAGCCACGCGTCCAGTCGGCCCCGATCGCGAGGCCGTTCGACACGTTGCCCACGCCGTCGACCGGCCGCGCCGCCCAGTGTCGGCCCGAGGTCTCGAGGATCCACGCCGACGTCGGATCGGCGATCAGGAAGCCGTTGTGATACGGCCAGTGCAGGTGGAGCTGGCCGGAGCCGCCCTGCCCGTGGGCCTCGAGCAGCGCGGTCATCACCTCGAGCGCCTCGGCGGCCGTGCGCGCGCGCTCGAGCCCGAGCCGCACGAGGTCCATACCCAGCAGGCCCGTGTCGCCGAGCGGCTCGCGGGCGAACACGGTCTCGTTGCCGATCGCCACCCGATGCTCGTTCACGCCGTGCTCAAGGCCCCAGAGCCAGTGGGGCTGCGAGCCGAGCACCGCGGCGGTCTCCGGCACCTGCGGCACCTCGACGTATTGGCAGCGCACGCGCGCCCCCGGCGGATGCCGGCGGTGCGGGAGCTGCACGATGCGCTGGCACTCGCGCGCGGGACGGTCGCTGTTCTTGGCGAACAGCGCGACGCCGTCGCGGGTGGCCTGCGGCAGGGCGACCAGCGTGTCGCACATGGCGCGGAGGCCCTCCGCTTACGCGATCGGCGCCGCGTGGCGCAAGGCCGCACGCGTTGACCACGTCCGGGGCTCCAGTATGATCCGGGGCCTCCCATGCGCGCTCGCTTCTGCCCCCAGTGCGGAATTGCCGCCGTCGCGGGCGCACGGTTCTGCACCGCCTGCGGGTCGGCGCTCGACGGATCGACCGTCGGTCCCGCGCGGGGCGTCGGGGTCACCACCGCGGGCGTGGTCACGCTCGCGTTCTTTCTCGTCGCGGGCCTCACGATCTGGACGCTCATTCTCTCGCCCGCGCCCCCACGACCGGGCCCCGGAGCGCAGGCCTCCCGGGCAGGCGCGCCGGCCGCGCCGCTGGCGACCGGCGCCGCGGGCGGCGAGCTGCCGCCCGACCATCCGAAGATCACGCTCCCCGAGCAGGCGAAGACGCTGCTCGCGCAGATCGCCGCCAAGGCGAAGGAGAATCCCGAGGACAAGGACGCGTGGCTTCGGCTCGCACAGGCCTACTACCGTGCCGCCCAGCTCGACGCGACCTATTACCCCGAGGCGCAGGACGCCTTCCAGCACGTCATCCGGCTCGCGCCCGACGACCCCGACGCGCTGCGGGGCCTCGCCAACATCCACTACGACCGCGACGAGTACCCCGACGCCATCGCCGCGTACGAGAAGTACCTCGAGCAGCGGCCCGACGATCTGAGCGCCCGCACCGACCTCGGCACGATGTACTTCTACGCCGGCGACGCGACGCGCGCGCTTACGATCTACCGCGACGTGCTGCGGCGCGATCCCAAGTTCGTCCAGGCCCACGTGAACCTGGGCGTCACCCTCCACCAGCAGGGCGACGACGCGGGGGCACGCACCGAGCTGACGACCGCGCGCGGCCTCACCACCGACGACGAGGTCCGCCGCCGCATCGACACCATGCTCGGCGGGCTCGGCGGCGGCGCGCCGGCGCCCGAGCCCGCGGCGGCGGCCGGCCCGCCGCCCACGCCGTTTCAGAGCGCGGTCGAGCAGGCCTTCCGCAATCACCCGATCATGGGCCCGAAGATCGTGCGCTTCGCGTGGACCGGCCCGGCGACCGGCCGCGTGGAGATGCGGGACTTTCCGATGGATGCGATGCCGCCGGCGGTCCGCGAGAAGTTCGCCGCGCACCTCGCCGAGGAGATCCGCACCGCCCAGGGCAAGTACGGCGTCACCGACCCGGTCAAGGTGGACGTCGCCGACGCCGCGTCGGGGACGGTGATGGCGACCGTGACGCCCTGATCAGCGCGCGATCAACCGCTCCAGCCCCACTTCGCCTTGTTCGCCGCGATCTGCTCGGCCGTCGGGTGCTCGACCTTCCGGTGCTGCGCGACCTTGAAGTCCGCCGAGCGCTCCATGATCTTGTAGTTGAGCGGGGTGTCGTCCTTGAAGACGTCGGGCACCCCCACCTCCTCGAAGATCGCCTGCCACGGGCACTCGGGCTCGCAAGCGCCGCAGTCGATGCACTCCTCGGGGTGGATGTAGAGCTGATTCGGGAACTCGGCCTTGTCGGCCCCCGTGTACTCGTAGATGCAGTCGACCGGGCAGACGGCCACGCAGCCGGTGTCGAGGCAGTCGCGGCAGAGCCGTGTGATGATGTACGCCATGGGCCTTTCCTCACCGGACGGGACGGTGGAGCGCCCTCTCCTACCGCCGCCCCTGCGGCATTGCAACCCGGCGCGCGCGATCCGACCGCGCGGGGGCGGGCTTCCGCCGGGTGTCGCCACGCGTTATGGTGAGCGTGTGAGCCCCATGGCGATCGCCTTTCCCTCGACCGCGTTCTTCCTCGCGCTCCGCGACGCGATGCGCGCCGAGCAGGAGCGGTTCCAGCGCCTCGGGTTCTTCGACACCACGTTCGGCGTCCGCGTGCTGCCCGACGCGCCCGGCGGCCCCGCCGTCGATCACACGCTCGGGTTCGAGGTATTCGACTGCGTCGCGGTGCGCGAGGGTCTCGACGGCGGCACCCTGGACTTCGTCCTCGAGGGCCCGCTCACGACCTGGCGCGAGATGCTCGACGTCATCCACGCGCTCGGGGCCGCCGACACGGCGCACAGCATCAACACCCTCACGCACTTCGGCGAGCGGCTGCGGGTGCGATACGACGACCCGAACGGCCACGACAAGCTCTACCGCTTCGCCGAGAGCATCCAGCAGTTCTTCGATCTCGCGGCGCGGCTCGAGTTCACGTATCCCGACGGCTCGCGGCCTCCGGCCCGCGAGGGGAGCGCAACATGAGCTACCTCAGCACCACCGACTTCACCGAGGACGCGGCCTTCCTCGAGCGCTTCGGGCAGATCATGCGGGGCGATCTCGAGCTCGGCTGGATGGACGCCGCCCGCGAGCGGCCACGCTGCCGCCCGCAGAACGAGCGCCGCGGGCTCACCTTCCGCGACCTCGACGTCGGCACGTACGGCTTCACCGACATGCCCGAGCTGATCCGCCACAACCGGAGCTTCGCCCCCCGCGGCGCCGCGCTCGCCGAGGGCCTCCCCGACCTCCAGGCCGACGTCAACCGCAAGAGCGAGGTGTGGGCGTACAACGTCGAGGGTTATTACGAGGAGGCCATGACCCGCCAGTGGAACGCCACCACGGACATCCCGTGGGCGGACCTCGCAGGCAGCGAGCTGCCGGAGGACGTCGGCAAGGCGTACGCGCAGCTCCTCACGTTCCTCACCGAGGTCGAGATGATCGCGACCGACGTGCCGGCGAAGTGGCTGGGACGCCTCAACGCGGACTTCTTCGAGGTGAAGAACTTCATCGCGACCCAGGCGATGGACGAGGCGCGCCACGCGGAGGTCTTCCGCAAGCGCGCGCTGTCGACGGGCTTCGGCCTCATGCGCGCGAGCCGTCACAACGAGTGCAATCTCAAGTTCCTGCGCGACGCCGACAGCTTCGCCGAGGCGTCGCTGACGCTCCACCTCCAGGCCGAGGGCATGGTGCTCACGATGTTCCGCTTCAGCGAGTACATCTCGCCGACCGAGGCCGACAAGAAGCTCTTCCGCCTGGTGATGCAGGACGAGGCCCGCCACGTGGGCTACGGGATGCAGCACTTGAAGTGGGTGCTCGACCATCATCCCGAGCGCCGCGAGGTGATCCACCAGCACCTCGACGAGGCCGAGAACTTCGTCTTCGGCGCCGGCTACGCCACCGAGGTCCTCGAGCCGTTCATCATCCTCGCGGGGAAGGGCCTCACGCGCGAACGCGTCCAGGAGGGTGTCCGCATCACCTCCGCCTTCCAGCTCAAGCAGAGCGAGGAGTACTTCGAGCGGCTGGCCCGTTGCGGGCTTCCCGAGCGCCGCGAGCGCTCGCGCCTGTGGAAGTTCGTCGAGATGAACCGCCAGGCGCTCGGCGCCGCGGCCTAGCGGGCGGCGCATGGCTTTCTACGCCGAGCGCGACTTCTTCGAGGACACCCGCCTCGTCGAGCTGGTGACGAGCATCCTCTCGGGCAACCTCACGCTCGAGTGGTACGGGGTCGAGACCGCGCGGCTGCGCGCGCGCCCGGCGGAGCCGCGGCGCGGCCTCACCTACGCCGACTTGAACCTCGGGCCCTACGGCTACGACGCCGTCCCCGAGCTGGTGCGCAACCGCAGCAGCATGGCCGCGCGCGGCAGCGTGCTCGTGCCCCGGCTGCCCGACCTCGGCTACACCGTCAACCGCAAGAGCGACGTCTGGGCGGACGCGATCGTCGCGCTCTACGAGGAGGCGAAGTCACGCCGCTGGGCGCCGGCGGTCGACGTGCCCTGGGCCGAGCTGCACCCCGCCGCACAGCCGCTGCGCGAGGCCGCGATGGCCCAGCTCTGCACGCTGCTCGAGGAGGTCGCGCTGGTGGCGATGGAGGCGCCGGCGCGCTGGGTGTGCGTCGTCAACCAGGAGTTCCTCGAGGTGAAGAGCTTTCTCTGCGCGCAGATGATCGACGAGGCGCGCCACGTCGAGGCGTGCCGCAAGCGGGCACTCGTCGGCGGGCAGGGGCTCGGGCGCGCGAGCGTGCCGGCCGAGCAGGGGCTCAAGGAGCTGCTCTCGGCGGAGACGTACCCGGAGGCGTCGGCGGCGATCAACCTGCTCCTCGGTAGCTTCGTGCTCTCGCTCTACCGCGCGCTCGCCGCGCTCGCCGACACTCGCGCCGACCGCGTGCTCGCCACGCTCGCGATGCAGGACGTGGCACGGTCGGTCGCCTACGGCGTGGGGCACCTGCGCTACCACCTCACGCACCAGCCGGCACGCGCCGCAGCGCTCGGCGAGTACCTCGACCGCACCGAGCACGCGGTGCTCGGCGTCGTCGGCAGCCCCGAGTGCCTCGAGCCGCTGGTGCTGCTCGCGGCAGGCAGCCGCGAGCCCGCGGCGCGCGCGCGCGGCGGCGCGTTCGCCCGCCGCTGGCTCACGAGCGCGCTCGACGAGTACCTCGAGCGCTGCGCGGCCGCGGGTCTGGGCGACCGGCGCGCGCGCAGCCGGCTCGCGCGGCTCGTCGGCCGCCACGCGGCGTGATCGCCGTCGGCGTCATCGGCACGGGCAAGCACGGCCGCCGCTACGTCGACCACCTCCGTGCCGACGTGCCCGGGCTGCGGCTCGCGGCCATCGCCCGCCGCGACGCCGAGGTTGGGGCCGCCCTCGCACGCACGCTCGGCTGCGCCTTCCATGCCGACTGGCGCGCGCTGGTCGACGACCCCGCGGTCGAGGCGGTCGTCGCGGTCGTCCCGCCGAGCCTCCACCCCGCCATCGCCGCGGCCGTCGCGGCGGCGCGCAAGCCGCTCCTCATCGAGAAGCCGCTGGCAACGAGCGGGGCGGCGGCGGCGGCGATCGTGCGCACGCTCCGCGCGGCGGCCGTGCCCTGTCTGATGGCGCACACGCTGCGCTGGAACGGCGTCGTGCAGGCGCTGCGCGCGGCCCTGCCCGCGCTCGGGCCGCTGCGCGCGCTCTACCTCAACCAGCGCTTCGAGCCGTCGCCGCTGCGCTGGCTCGACGAGCCCGAGCTGTCGGGCGGGGGCATCATGCTGCACACGGGCGTCCACAGCTTCGACCTCGTGCGGTTCCTCACCGGCTGCGAGGTGGCGCGCGTGTGGTGCCGGACGGCGCGGGCGGTCACCGTGCGTACCGAGGACAACTTCGCCACGCTGCTCGAGCTCGCCGGCAGCGAGACGCTCGTCGCCGTGAACGGCTCGCGCGCGACCGCCGGCCGCTCGGGGCTGATCGACGTCGCCGGCGCCGAGGGCCAGCTCGTCGGCGACCATCACCTCGGCTTCGCCTACCGCGTACGCGGCACCGAGCGTACGCCGCTGGCGCTGCCGGCGCCCGTGCCCACCGTGCGCGAGGCGCTGCGCGCCTTCGCGGGCCTGATGCACGACGGGACGCCGGCGCTGGCGACCGTCGAGGACGGCGCACGCGCCGTGCTCGTCGCGGAAGCGTGCTACCGCGCCGCGGCGAGCGGCGGCGGGGTCGCGGTGCCGGCGCTCGCGATCGATCCTTCCTGACGAGCTCCCGCTGCTCGGCCCGCGGCGGCCGGCGGAGGCTCGGACTTGACACAGGTGGCGCTCCCCGAATATTGAACTAATATTCAGTTATGAACGCCTCCTCAGCAGAGGCTGTGCGCCCCACACGGTTCGCGCGGCGGCGCGAGCGAACCCGCCGCGAGCTCCTCGCCGCGGCCACCGAGGTGCTCGCCCGCAAGGGCATGCACGACACGAAGATCGCCGACGTCGCCGCAGCGGCCGACGTCGGCGTGGGCACCGTCTACCTCCACTTCGACACGAAGGAGGCGCTCGTCGACGCGGTGATCGACGCCGCCGTGGGACGCATGAAGACCACGATCGACGCCGCTCGCGAAGCGGCGGGAAATCCCATCGCCAAGGTGCGGGCGGCCAACGCCGCCTTCTGCCGCTTCGCGCGCGAGAACCGCGAGGTGTTCCGCATCGTGTTCGGCCATGCCGCGGCGCACCACGACGTGATCCGCCGCGCGCAGGACGTCTTCGCGGCCGACGCCGCGGCGACGATCCGCGCGGGCATCGCGGAGGGGACGTTCGCCCCGGTCGCGGTCGAGCCGGCCGCGCAGGCGGTCGTCGGGATGGCGACCCAGTTGCTCTCCTGGTGGACGGCGCACGAGGCCGTGCCGATCGAGGTTCTCGAAGAGACGATGACGAGGCTCGCCCTCGACGGGTTACTCGCCCGCACGGGCGCGGAAAGGAGTCGGTGATGTTCGAGCCCGCGACGCAGGTGCAGGAGACGCCGCTGCTCGAAGCCGTCCGGAGCGCCTTCGACACCACCTACACGTGGGACTACGGTGTCACGCGCCAGGACCTGCGCAACCTCTACGAGAAGGCCAAGCGTGACCAGTGGAACGCCACCGATCAGCTCGCCTGGTCGACGCCGGTCGACCCCGAGGCCGAGCTGGTCCCCGACATCCAGATCCCCGTCTACGGCACGCACATCTGGGAGAAGCTCACCCCGGCGGAGGTGAAGAAGCTGCGGCGCGAGGCGCTCGCCTGGACGCTCTCCCAGTTCATGCACGGCGAGCAGGGCGCGCTGCTCGCCACCGCGCAGATCGTCGACGCAACACCGTCGTTCGACGCCAAGCTCTACGGCGCCTCCCAGGTCATGGACGAGGGCCGCCACGTCGAGGTCTACGCCCGCTATCTCCGCGAGAAGCTCACGCGCCAGTACCCCGTGAACCGGCACCTGAAGCGCCTGCTCGACCTGATCCTCGGCGACGCACGCTGGGACATGAAGTACCTCGGCATGCAGATCATGGTCGAGGGGCTCGCGATGGCGGCCTTCGGGTACATGCACCAGATGTGTCAGGAGCCCCTGCTCACCGACCTCACCCACTACGTGATGCGCGACGAGTCGCGCCACGTGGCCTTCGGGGTGCTCGCCCTCCAGGACTTCTACGCCGAGCTCCCGGCGACCGAGCGGCGCGACCGCGAGGAGTTCCTCTACGAGGGCTGCCGACTCATGCGCGACCGCCTCCTCATGGAGGACGTCTGGGAGGAGATGGGCTGGCCCAAGGAGGAGGTGCGCCAGATCGTGCTCGGCTCCGAGCAGATGCGCGAGTTCCGCAAGATGCTGTTCGCCAAGATCGTCCCCAACGTGAAGCGCTTGGGCCTGCTGACGCCTTACGTGCGCGAACGCTTCGCGGAGCTCGACATCCTCAAGTTCGAGCACGAGGCGCCGTCGGCCTGAGTAGACGCGCGCCGACCGCCCCCAGATTCAGCGCGACGGCGAGCGCCGCGGCGGCCGCGAGCGCGCCGCTCCAGGCGCGCGCGGGCAGGGCCCTCGACCCGGCGGCGAGCCCGACCACGGCATAGTTGGCGACCCCGGCGGCGTGCCCGACCCGGCTCCGAGCCAGCTCCATGCCTCCCGCTCGCCGGGAGCGAAGCACCGAAACGAGCGCATACGCACCGGCCGATCCGGCGATCGCCGCCGGGACGGCCCACGACACAAGGCCGAGCCGCGCCGCCCGGGCGCTGCCGGCCAGCACGAAGACGATGTCGGCGGCCGCGTCGAGCACCGCGCCGTGCGCCGTCGCGCGGCCGCCGCGGCGAGCCAAGCGGCCGTCGGCGAAATCGCTCGCCGCAGCCAGGGCGAAGACGCCGACTGCGAGCCACCCTCCATCGCCGAGCGCCGCGACGAACAACGGCGCGGCGAGCAGCCGCGCGACGCTGAGGGCGTCGGCCGCTATCGCTTCGCTCCCTCGCGCACCTGCATGGCCCGGCGGCGCCGGTCGCGGCGCAGGAGCACGTAGAGCGCTCCCGCACCGCCGTCGCACGGCCGCGCGCTGGCGAACGCGAGCACGAAGCGGGCGAGCGCGCCGTGCGAAAGCCAGCCCTTGAGGCGCTCCTTGAGCACCGGCGTGCGGTCCTTCGAGTTGAGCCCGCGGCCGTGGACGATGAGCACGCAGCGGTGTCCCGCGCGCACGGCGCCGCGCAGGAAGCCCTCCACCGCCGCGCGCGCCGCCAGCGCCGTCATTCCGTGCAGGTCGAGGTGCGCCTGCCAGGCGAAATCCCCGCGACGCAGCCGCCGCACCAGGCGCGGGTCGAGGCCGACCACCATGCCCTCGAGGTACTCGCGCGTCTCGGTGACGTCGAAGCTCGCGACGCCGGCGACGAGGTCGGAGAGCGCGGCCAGCGCCTCGGCCTCCTCGCTCACGCGCGGCCGCGGCGAGGCGGCCGGCGGCGGCCGGTCGACGCGCCCGTGCACGTCGGGCGCGAGCGGCACGACGTCGGCCATCGCCCGCACGAACAGCGCCGGCTCGTCGGGCGCCGGGGCCGAGCCCGCGGTCCGCGGCGGCGGCGCCACGGCGGCCCGCCCGCGCACGCGACGGCGCAGCTCGGCAAAGGGGTGAGGCTTCCAGTGCTCGGGCGCAACCGCAGACGGACGGGACGGCGGCTGGGCTCGGCGCGCCATGACCTTCGTCTACCACACGGCCCCGGCCGGGCCCACTTGCGGGTGGTGGGGACGGTTGGTAGGTCCGGACCGGTGCCCACGCCGCAGGACGTCCTCGAGCGCCTGAGACAGGTGCGCTACCCGGGCTTCTCACGCGACATCGTGTCGTTCGGGATCGTGAGGGACGTCGAGGTGTCCTCGAGCGGGGTGATGGTGCGGCTCGCGCCGAGCACCGCCAACCCGGAGGTCGTGCAGCAGATCGAGGACGCGGTGCGCGAGGCGCTGCGGACCATGCCCGGGATCGCAGGTCCGGTCGAGATCGCCCGCGAGGCCGCGATGGGCGCCCGGCCGCGCGGGCCGCAGCCGATCCCGGGCGTCGCGAGCGTGATCGCGGTCGCCAGCGGCAAGGGCGGCGTCGGCAAGTCGACCGTCGCCGCGAACCTGGCGCTCGCCCTCGCCACGCTGCGCCCGCGCGTCGGCCTGATGGACGCCGACGTCTACGGCCCGAGCATCCCGCTCATGCTCGGCATCACCGAGCGGGCGCGCGCGACCGAGGGCGCGCGGCTCGAGCCCGCCGTGGCGCACGGCCTGCGGGTCATCTCGATGGGCATGTTCGTGGGCGAGGGCACGCCGATCATCTGGCGCGGCCCCATGCTCACCAAGCTGATCACCGAGTTCCTGCGCAACTGCGAGTGGGGCGAGCTCGACCTGCTGGTGATCGACTTGCCGCCGGGAACGGGCGACGTGCAGCTCACCCTCACGCAGCAGCTCCCGCTCTCGGGGGGGATCATCGTGACGACGCCGCAGGAGGTGGCGCTCGCCGATGTGCGCCGCGGCATCCAGATGTTCGAGCAGGTGAAGGCCCCCGTGCTCGGCCTCATCGAGAACATGAGCTGGCACGTCTGCCCCGGCTGCGGCGCGCGCGCGGACCTCTTCGGCCACGGGGGCGGCGCCGCCCTCGCGCGCGAGTACGGGATACCGCTCCTGGGCGAGGTGCCGCTCGTGCGGGCGCTGCGCGAGGCGGCCGACGGCGGCACGCCGCTGGTGGCGGCCGCGCCGTCGCATCCGCAGAGCCGGGCGTTCCGCGAGATCGCCGAGCGCGTGCTCGTCGAGCTCGCCGCGGCCGAGCGTCGTGCGCCGCGCGGCCCGCAGCTCAGCGTGGTGCCGTAGGCGCGCCGCGCGCGCCGAGCAGCACGACCGCGACGCCGACCGTGATCGCCGAGTCGGCGACGTTGAACACCGGCCAGTGGAGCGCGCCCCAGTGGAGGTCGAGGAAGTCGATCACCTCGCCCAACCGCAGCCGGCAGATCAGGTTGCCGGCCGCCCCGCCCATGATCGCGCCGATCGCCGCGGCCAGCGCCGGGCGGTCCGCCGGTGCACGCGCGAGCCAGGAGGCGAGCACGCCGAGCGCCACGAGCGTGACCGCCACGAACAGCGACGTCCGCAACGCGGCGGGCGCGCCCGCCAGCACGCTGAAGGCGGCGCCCGTGTTGCGCTCGTAGGCGAGCGCGAAGAAGGGCGTCAGCGGGATCGACTCGTGCAGCCGCATCGTCGCGGCGACCGCGGCCTTGGTGGCCTGGTCGGCGACCAGCACGGCGGCCGCGACGGGTGCGGCGAGCCGCAGGCGCGGGTCGGCGAGCCTCACGCGAGCACGTCCGCGCAGCGGGTGCAGAGCGCGGGGTGCGCCGCCCGGGCGCCGAGCGGCCGGACGTTCCAGCAGCGTGCGCACTTGCCGCCCGCCGCACGCTCGACCGCGACGCGAAGCCCGGGGACGAGCGGGCTCTCCGGCACGCCGGGCTCCGGGCCGAGCACGACCTCGGCCACCACGAAGAGCGTCGCCAGCTCCGCACGCTCGGCCGCGAGCAGCGCGGCGATCTCCCCCGCGGCGTCGAGGACGATCCGCGCCTCGGTCGACTGCCGGACCGTGCCGCCCTGGCGCGCCGCCTCGATCGCCTTGGTCACCGCCGCGCGCACCGCGAGCAGGCGCTCGAAGCGGGCCGCGAGGCCGGCGTCGCGCCACGCCTCGGGCGGCGCGGGCATGCCGGCGAGGAACACGCTCGGCGTCGTGCGCGCCGCAGGCAGGTGCTGCCAGATCTCGTCGGCGGTGAACGACAGGACCGGCGCCATGAGCCGCACGAGCACGTCGACGATGCCCGCGAACGCGGTCTGTGTCGCCCGCCGCTCGGGCGATCCCGCGCGCTCGCAGTAGAGCCGGTCCTTGCGCACGTCGAGGTAGAAGCTCGACAGCTCGACCGCGCAGAAGTCGGTGAGCGCGTGCGTGACCACGTGGAACTCGTAGGCCTCGTAGGCCGCGCGCACGCGCTCGGCGAGCGCCACGGTGCGATCGAGCGCCCAGCGGTCGAGCGCCGGCAGGCGCTCGACGGGCACGGCATCACGACCGGGGTCGAAGTCGTAGAGGTTCGAGAGCAGGAAGCGCGCGGTGTTGCGCAGGCGGCGGTAGGCCTCGACGAGCTGCCCCAGGATCTCCTCGGAGATGCGAATGTCCTCACGGTAGTCGGCCGCCGCCACCCACAGCCGCAGCAGCTCGGCGCCATGGCGCCCGACGACCGCCTCGGGCGCCACCACGTTGCCCACCGACTTCGACATCTTGCGTCCCTCGCCGTCGACCGTGAAGCCGTGCGTGAGCACGCTGTCGTAGGGGGCACGCCCGGTGAGCGCCACCGCGGTGAGCAGCGCGCTGTGGAACCAGCCGCGGTGCTGGTCGCTGCCCTCGAGGTAGAGGTCGGCATGACCGCCGAGCTCGGAGCGGCGGCCGACGACGCCGAGCCAGCTCACGCCCGAGTCGAACCACACGTCGAGGATGTCGGTCTCGCGGCGAAACGCCGTGCCGCCGCAGCCCGCGCAGCGGGTGCCGGGAGGCACGAAGTCGGCCACCGGCCGCGTGAACCACGCATCCGCGCCCTCGCGCTCGAAGAGGGCCGCCACGTGCTCGCACAGCGCGGCGTCGGCGAGCACGCCGCCGCATCCCTCGCAGTAGAGCGCGACCACCGGCACGCCCCACGCGCGCTGCCGCGAGATGCACCAGTCGGGGCGCGTGGCGACCATGCCGTGGATGCGCTCGCGCCCCCACTCGGGGATCCAGCGCACGCGGTCGATCTCGGAGAGCGAGCGCGCGCGCAGCCCGCCCCGCTCCATGCCGATGAACCACTGCTCGGTGGCGCGGAAGACGATCGCGCTCTTGCACCGCCAGCAGTGCGGGTAGCTGTGCGAGAGCACCTCCTCGGCCAGGAGGGCCCCGCGCTCCTGCAGCAGCGCGACGATCTTCGGGTTGGCGGCGAAGACGCTCTCCCCGGCCCACTGCGGGACTTCGTCGGTGAAGCGGCCGCGGGCGTCGACGGGCGCGTAGGTCTCGAGCCGGTAGCGTGCTCCGGTCTCGAAGTCCTCTTGGCCGTGGCCCGGGGCCGTGTGGACGAGGCCGGTGCCGCTCTCGAGGGTGACGTAGTCGGCGAGGACGATCGGCACCTCGCGCTCGAGCCACGGGTGGCGGCAGCGGACGCCCTCGAGGTCACGGCCGCGGAAGGTGCGCAGCGGCCGCGGCGCCGCGTCCAGGCCCAGCCGGCGCGCCAGAGCGGACACCCGTCCGGCCGCAACCAGCAGCGTGCGCCGCGCGAGCGTCACCGCCACGTACTCGTGCTCCGGGTGGACCGCGACGGCGAGGCTCGCGGGCAGCGTCCACGGCGTCGTCGTCCAGATCGCGGCCGCCGCCGCCTCGAGGCCGGCGAGCACGGCGGGCAGCGGCGCCACCACGGGATAGGCGACGTAGACGGCCGTCGTCTCCTCGTCGACGTACTCCACCTCGGCCTCGGCGAGCGCCGTGCGGCACGAGGGGCACCAGTGCACGGGCTTCTTGCCGCGGTACACGAGCCCGGCGGCGAAGCAGCGGCCGAGCGCCCGCACCTCGTCGGCCTCGTAGGCCGGGGCCATCGTGAGGTAGGGCCGATCCCAGTCGCCGAGCACGCCGAGGCGCTCGAACTCCGCCCGCTGCACGTCGACGAAGCGCGCCGCATACGCGCGGCAGCGCGCGCGCACCTCCGCGACCGCCATCGTCTCCTTCTTCGCCCGCCCGAGCTCCCGCTCGACCTCGAGCTCGATCGGCAAGCCGTGGCAGTCCCAGCCGGGCACGTACGGCGCGCAGCGGCCGCTCATCGCCCGGTGCTTGACGATGACGTCCTTCAGCACCTTGTTGAGCACGTGGCCGATGTGAATGTGCCCGTTGGCGTACGGCGGGCCGTCGTGCAGCACGAAGCGCGGCCGGCCCGCGGTGACCTCTTGGAGGCGGCGATAGAGGTCGAGCGCCTTCCAGCGCGCGAGCATCTCGGGCTCGCGCTGCGCGAGGTTCGCGCGCATCGGGAAGTCGGTGCGCGGGAGGTTGAGCGTGTCCTTGTAGTCCATCGCGGGGCGGCTCACGCTAGCAGCGGGCCGGCGGACGCGCCAGCGTAGCGCGGGCGGCGCGGCGTGCGGGGAGAGGGCAGACCGCTAACCCGGGGCGAACGCCGCGAGCGCGCGCTCGACGGCCGCCGCCCGCGACTCGCCCACGGGGTTCGGGAACACGATCGCGAGCGTCGCGCCCGCCATGCGGTACGCGCGCAGCCGCTCGCGGCAGGCGGCGGGATCGCCGGCGAGCGTGACCGCGTCGGCCATGGCGTCGGTCACCGCCGCCTCGGCCGCCGGCACGTCCTTGCGCTGCCAGGCCGCGCGGACCGCCGCGACCTCGTCGCGGAAGCCGCAGCGGGCGAGCATGTTGCCGTAGAAGTGGAGCGCGGCGTAGCGCGCGAGCATGCGCTTGGCCTCCCAGAGCGCCGCCTGCCGGTCGTCTGAAAGATACGCGGTGGTGAAGTGGCAGACCTCGAGGGTCGCCGGATCCCGCCCGGCCTCGGCCGCGCCCCGCCGCAGCGCGGCCAGCGCGCGCGGGTAGCGGGCGAGCGGGAAGAGGTTGAAGATCACGCCGTCGGCGAGCGCGCCCGCGATCCGGATCATGTCGGCGGCGAGCGCCGCCGCAAGCATCGGCGGTGGGCTCTTCGGGCGCGGCTGGTGCGGGCCCTTCGCCCACGCCTCGCGCAGCGTGGTGAGCGTCGTGCGCATCTTCTCGAGCGGGCTGCCCATCTCGATCCCGAGCGACGCGTTGACCGTGCGGTGGCCGACGCCCAGACCGAGCAGCAGGCGCCCCCCCGAGAACTCCTGCACCGCGGCCGCCTGCTCGGCGAGCAGCGTCGGGTGGCGGAGGTAGACGTTGGTGATGGCGGTGCCCACTTTGAGCCGCGTGGTCGCCATCGCCACCGCCTCGGCGTAGGCGAGCGAGTCGTTGAACGACTCGGGGATGAAGACGGCCTCGTAGCCGAGCGCCTCCGCCCGCTTCGCCCAGCCGAGGATGTCCGCGGGCGAGGCGTCCCGCAGGGGCGAGAAGGCGAAGGCGACGCGATCCGCGCGGCTCATGCGCCCCCATAGACCGGCCGGCCCGGGGAGGCAAAGGCGGATTGCTCCGGCCCCGAGCATCGGGCTACATGAGCCCATGGCGCGGCGGATGGTGATCCACTTCCAGCGGGGAGGGCTCGGCGGCTACGAGCCCGTCGGCGAGGACGGCGTGCCGCAGCCCTGTGCGCTCGGCCAGCCGTGGGTCAACGAGGACACGGCACGCACGCTCGCGAAGCTCCGCATCCCGCGCACCGATCCCTGGGGGCGACCGCTGCCCGACGAGCCGCGCTGAGGCATGCGCCGAATCGCCGTCCTCGCGCTCGTGGTCGCGGGGCTCGCCGCGGGCGGGCACCTGCTCGGCCTCGCGCGCTACACGACGCTCGCGGGCATGCGAGCGCTGGTCGACGCGTACGGGGCGTGGGGGCCCGCCGCCTTCGTCGCGGTGTCCGTCGCCGGGGTGCTCTTCCACCTGCCCGAGCTGGTGTTCGTCGCGCTCGGCGGCGCCCTTTTCGGCCCGGCCCGCGGCTTCGCCTACGGCTGGACCGCCTGCATGCTCGGCGCCACCGCGAGCTTTCTCCTCGCGCGCTACGTGCTCCAGGACGTCGTGCAGCGCGGCCTCGAAGGCCGTGCGGCGTGGCTCGGCCGGCTCGACGAGCGGCTCGCCCGCCACGGGTTTCGAACGGTGCTCGTGCTGCGCGTGCTCCTCTGCATGGCCCCGCCGCTCAACTGGGCGCTCGGTGTGACGCGCGTCGGGTTCCGCCAATACCTCGCGGCGAGCGCGCTCGGCGTGCTGCCGGGCATCTCGCTGGCCGTGTACTCCGCCGACCGGGTCGCGCAGGCCGGCGCCGGGGAGAGCGTGCTCGCGCCCGAGAAGGCGGCACCGGTTCTGCTCGCGGCGGCGGCGCTGACCGCCGCCGCGATCGTGGGCCGGCGGCTCGCGCGGGCGCAACCGCGGGCTTGAATCCCCCGGAAGCTAGAATTCCGACCCGCCCTCGGGGGCGACGAGCACGCGGCCGTCCTCGACGACGACCGGCACGATGCGCCGCCCGCCGGTGAGCTTCAGCAGCTCGGGCAGCACCTGCGGCGTGGCGGCGACGTCCACCTCGCGCACGGCGCCGCCGCGCGCCGCGAGCTCGGCGCGCTTCGCGTCGCAGAAGCGGCAGCCGGGGCGCATGTAGAGGAGCACCGGCGGCGTCACGGCACCTCCGTTCCCGCGATCAGCGTGGCGGCGGCGCTGAACATACCGCCGAGCCCGTGGCAGATCGACGTCTTCGCGCCCGCCACCTGGCGCTCCCCGCATTCGCCGCGGAGCTGGCGCACCGCCTCGATCAACGTGAACATCCCGTACATGCCGGTGTGCGTGTACGAGAGTCCGCCGCCGTTGGTGTTCATCGGGAACGCGCCACCGGGCGCGGTCCGCTGCCCGGCCACGAACGCCCCGCCCTCGCCCCGCTTGCAGAAGCCCACCGCCTCGAGCCCCATCACGGGCACGATCGTGAAGGCGTCGTAGAACATCGCGTGGTCGATGTCGGCGTGGGTGACGCCGGCCATCGCGAACGCCTGGCGGCCCGACGCCTCGGCCGCCTCCCAGCGGCTGAAGTCGGCCATCTGGCTCACGTTGACGTGCGTGACGCACTCGCCCGTGCCGAGCACGTAGACGGGCTGCTTCGCGAGGTCACGGGCGCGCGAAGCCGACGTCAGGATCACCGCGCCGCCCGCGTCGGTGACCAGGCAGCAGTCGAGCAGGTGCAACGGCCAGGCGATCAGCCGCGAGGCGAGCACGTCGGCAACCGTGAGCGGGTCGCGCATGAGCGCCCGGGGGTTCCGCTGCGCCCACTTGCGCGTGGCGACCGCGACCTCGGCGAGCTGCTCGCTGGTGGTGCCGAAGTCGTGCATGTGGCGCGCGGCGGCGAGCGCGTAGCCGGTCGGCGGGCCCGCGAGCCCGAACGGCGTCTCGAACTGCATGCGTTCGGAGTCCGGCGCGAAGCGCGTGCCCGGCATGCCGATGCGCGACGCGCCGCTCTCGCCGTGGGTGATGAGCGCGACGTCGCACAGCCCGGCGTCGATCGCCGCCGCCGCGTGCTGGACGTGGGCGATGAACGAGCAGCCGCCGATCAGCGTCCCGTCGACGTAGCGCGGCCGGATGCCGAGGTACTCGGCCGTCTCGGCCGACATCCAGCGCCCGGCGCTGAACACGCCATCGACGTCCGCCTTGGTGAGCCCGGCGTCGGCGAGCGCGTTGCGCGCCGCCTCGGCGTGGAGCGCCAGCGCCGATTTGTGCGGCAGCTTCCCCATCTCGTCGGACTCGCCGGCGCCGACGATCGCCACGCGGCCGCGGAGCCGCCGGAGATCCGCGCTCATCGGCCGCCCTCGGCCGGGCGGAAGTGCGGCAGCGCGATCTCGTCCGACACGTCGGCGAACGCCACCTCGAGCCGCATGCCGATGCGCAGCTTCGCGGGATCGGGGTCGACGCCGACCAGGTTCGTCATCATGCGCGGCCCCTCGTCCAGCTCGACCATCGCGAGCACGTAGGGCGCGCCGAGCGGGAAGTTGGGGAGCCCGCGGTGCACCACCGTGAACGTGTGCAGCCGCCCGCGCCCGCTCACCGGCTGCCAGTCGAGGTCGCCGGAGAGGCAGAACGGGCAGGCCGCACGGGGGTGGTAGTGGAGCCGCCCGCAGGCGCGGCAGCGCGGCAGCGCGAGCACGTGGCGCCGCGCCGCCTCCCAGAACGGGCGCGTCTCGGGCGTGGGCACGGGGATGACGCCGGGGTGCTGGGCCATGGATTCCTTCGGGTTGGACTTCGCGATCCGCGCGGTGTATCGGCTCGTATAGAGGCTCGCCTCGGGGCGAATCAAGCGGAATGCGACTGACGGCGGCGGCCCTGCTGGTCGCCCTGGCGCTCCCGGCGGGCGCCGCGACCACCTACATCTCCTGGGACGAGGCCGAGCAGCACGTCGGCCAAGACGTCGTGGTGAAGGGCCGCGTGCTCGGCGTCCACTGCTCGCCGACCTCGTGCCTGCTGGCCTTCGAGCCGACCTTCAACCGCTTCACCGCCGTGGTCGAGGCGAAGAGCTTCGACGCCTTCCCGCCCGACCGGCTCGACGACCTCTTCAGCGGCAAGCTCGTCGAGGTCCACGGCACGATCACGCAGAACGATCGCAAGCCGGAGATCGTCGTCGCGGGCCCCGCCGACTTGAAGGTGGCGAGCCCCGAGTCGAAGGACGAGGGGGGCGAGGGCGCCCAGGCGCACGCGACCGACGCCGAGATCGTAGCGCGGCTCGCCGACGTGCTCGAGAGGATCGAGGCCCTCACCGAGCGGATGGCGGCCACGCAGGAGCGGATGGACGCGCTGCTCGCGCAGCTCGAGCAGCGCAGCGCGGCGCTCGCGGCCGCCGAGCAGCCGGTGACGCCGGCGCCGCAGCCGAGCTACGGCGTCCCCCAGCCGCGCCCCGCCTACGAGGCGCTGCGTACGGTCAAGCGGGGCATGACGGTCGCCGAGGTCGAGCGCCTCATCGGCCAGCCGAGCTACGTCGAGGCGGGCGGCGGCGGCTGGGTCACCTGGTACTACGGATTCGGGCGCAGCATCAGCTTCGACGAGCGCGGTCGCGCCCAGTCGATGGTGGGCTTCCCCGCACCCTGACCGCAAGCCGACCGCGCCGTCAGTGGATGCACTGGAAGGACGGCTGACAGGTCGGCGGCATCCCGCAGCACAGATCGCCGACCGCGCAGCACTCGCCGCTGGTGCAGCACTGGGACGCCGACGGGCAGCACATCGGGTTGCCGGGCACCGGCGCGCAACCCTCGCCGCCGCTGGGGCAGGGGTCGCAGTGGCTGGTCGCCGGGTCGGTGCACGCGTAGCCTTGCGGGCAGCATACGCTGCCGCAGACCTGGGTCGCGCTCGAGCAGCACGTCGTGCCGCCGATGCACACGCCCGAGCAGCACTGGCCGTTGCAGCACTGCTGGAACCCCGAGCAGCAGTGGCCGCCGCACACGTGGAGCGCGTCCGCGCAGCACTCGGTGCCGTTCAAGCAGACGTGGGACGGGCAGCAGGTGCTCCCGCAGAGGTCGAGCACGGTGCAGCAGGTCTGGTCGCTGCCACAGAGCTGCGCGCCGTTGCAGCACGTCGTGCCGCTCCCGCACTCGGGGCCGGCGTCGGGCGCGCAGCAGAGGTTGGTCTTCGGATCGACGCAGCGCTGCCCCACGCCGCAGAAGTAGTTCGGCGTCGACGACGGGACGTTCGGATCGCTGCAGCACTCGTGCCCCGGCGGCGCACAGTAATGGTCGTTGCAGCACGTCCAGCCGGGCGGGCAGCAGTCGGTGCCGCCGCAGATCGTCCCGTCGGGCTCGCAGCAGAGGCCGATGTCCCGGTTGATGCAACTGCGCTGCTCTCCGGTGATCCCGACGCCGCAGCACACGGCGCCGGCACTCTCGTTCGGGCTCCCGCAGCAGCTCGTGCAGCACGTCCCGCCGCTCGGCCCGTCCTTGCCGCAGCAGACCTCACCGTCGCCGTTGCAGCACAGGCCGACGGCGCCGGGACAGTGCACCTTGCAGCAGTCGTCGCTCTTCTCGCAGAGCTGCTCGCAGTCGATGAGGCCGTTGGTGCACGAGAGGCCGTTCAGCTCGAAGCTCGCCACGCAGAGGACGGGCGTGATCACCGGGCTCGCGCCGCACGACACGGCGGTGAGGAACGCGTTGCCGATGCAGGCGAGCCCGCCCGCCTTGCTCGGGTCGAACTGGCAGCCGAGCTTGCAGCGGTCGCAGGAGTCGAAGATCGCATTCGCCACCACCGGAAGCTCCGCACTCGCCGCGGGCTGCCCGGGACACGAGGCGCTCTGCAACGCTTTCCTGGCCTTCGCGAGCGCCCGCGTAACCGCGCGCTTCGTCTTGAGCTTGGGGGCCGGCGCGCCGTCGGCGAACACGAGGGAATCGACGCTCCCGGCCGTGCCCGACACGGTCACGGCGCGCCCGTCGATCTGCCCGGCCAGTTGCGTGCCGTCGGTGGTCGCGAGCTCGACGTGGCGGACGCCCTTGAAGCCGACGCCGAGGTCGGTCGTGCTCCGGACGCCCGCGCCCGAGCGTGCGAACGTGCTCCGGATGATCGACCGCTTCCCCAGCGACGCGCTCATGGTCACGCTCGAGTCGCCGCCGAGCAACACCGAAGTCGTCACGACGACCGTGAGGCGGCCCGCGCCCGAGCCCGTGTGCACGGTCACCTCGGTGATCGAGGTGGGGCCGTCCTTGCGCAGCGTGCACTGGGTGTTGCGGCTCCGCGCCCAGGCGCGCTCATCGGCTCCGACGCACACGGCGAACGCGATCAAAAGGCACGCTGATCCTCTCGTCATGGCCCGATCCCCTTCTTCGCTCCCGCGCGCTCGGCGCGCTGCACCCCGTCGGCGAGCTGCGCCCCGAGCGCCTGGACACAGGCCGGGCTCACGTGTTTCGCGGCGGCGAGCGCCGTCTCGGCCTGGGAGAGGAAGCGTGCCGCCCGGCCGACGAGCCGCTGCGCGTGCTTCCCGCCCTTCGCCGCCTTCGCGATGAACGCGCAGGCGCGACCGCGCCGCCGCGTCACCCGACGCGGGATCGCGGCCGCGGCGCACGCCGCCGGGTCGGTCCGCCGGCAGATGCAGGCGAGCGCGTCGAAGCCGCCTACGGGGCGGCCGCCGCAGACCCCGGCAGTGCACGCCGCGGCCGAGCACGGGTCGTCGGGCGCCGGGCAGTCGCCGTCGACCCGGCACGCGCCGGCGCCGACCAGCGTCGTCGAGGTGGTCGTCGAGCCGCGGGGCACGTGCGTGCAGCCGACCGCCGGGTCGCAGCCGTCGATCGTGCTCGGGTCGCCGTCGTCGCAGGAGAGCGGGAGCGGATCGCCGGAGCAGCGCAGCGCCTGGCAGACCCGCGCGTGGCACTTGTCGACGAGGCAGTCGGCGGCCGTCGCGCAACAGCCGGGGATCGGGGTGTGCGTGCAGCCGCTCGCCGGGTCGCAGCCGTCGGTGGTGCACGGGTTGCCGTCGTCGCAGTTGACCAGGACGTGCTGACAGCCGCTCGGCTCGACGCAGCTGTCGATCGTGCACGCGCTGCCGTCGTCGCAGTTGAGCGGGACCGCGGGGAGACAGAACGGAACGACCACGCCGAAACCGAGCGGGAGCGCGATGCAGCCCGGCGCGCCGTTGCAGACTAGGCCGTCGTCGGGGCAATGCGGCGTGTGAACGCAGCCGTGGAGGTTGTCGCACGAGTCGTCGGTACAGACGACCCCGTCGTTGCAGTCCCGGACGCCGAACACGCAGCAGCCCGCCACGCAGTCGCCGGTGGTGCACTGGTTGCCCGGCGCGCAGTCGCCGATCGACGCGCACGGAAAGCTGCCGGGGCAGTCGGCGCGGACGCCGACGGCCCCGAGCACGATCAGGCACACGATCGCTGCCGCGGCCTGTACCGGCCGCGGCCTCCCGATGATCACCAGCGCCTCCCCCGTGAACGTGCCCCACTCGGGGCGGGCGGATGCTCGTACAATCGCCGGTCGCACGTCAAGGGCTCCGTGAAGCCCACCGCGCAAGGGGGCTATCCCGCCACGGGCGAGTCGGCTATGGGCGTCCAGGGGGAAGACGCCATGAGACACCGGTTCGCGTGGCTTTGCGGCACGCTCCTCGTCGCGACCGTCGCCGGCGCCGACGAGACGTGCATGTCGCCGTACATGCCGAAGATCACCGGCCAGGAGGACTACGTCTACGTCTGGACGCTCGGGCAGGAGGGCGTGGGCGACGGGTCGGACAAGCTCGTGACCGTCGGCGCGAATCCGAAAGATCCGGCCACCTACGGCAAGGTCATCTCAGCGGTCTCGGTCGGCGGACGTCACGAGGCGCACCACGGCGGCTTCACCGACGACCGTCGCTACTTCTGGGCCGGCGGGCTCGACGACAGCAGGATCTGGATCTTCGACCTGGCAGCCGACCCCGCTCGCCCGAAGCTCACGAAGACCATCGACTCGTTCGTGAAGGACAGCGGCGGCGTGATCGGGCCGCACACCTTCTACGCGCTGCCGGGGCGCATGCTCATCACCGGGCTGTCGAACGACAGGGACAAGGGCGGCAAGACCGGGCTCGTGGAGTACAGCAACGCCGGCCGGTTCGTGCAGACGCTCTGGCTGCCGCCGGGCGCCGAGTACGGCTACGACGCGCGCGTGCAGCCGCGGCTCAACCGCATGCTCACCTCGTCGTTCACCGGCTGGAAGAACTACATGCGGCCGCTCGGCGAGCTGATGGGCGACGCGGAGGCGATGAAGCACTTCGGGAACACGATGGTGGTGTGGGACTTCCACGCGCGCAAGCCGATTCAGACGCTCGACGTGCCCGGCGCGCCGCTCGAGATCCGCTGGGCCCTCCAGCCGACCCACGACTGGGCGTTCACGGGCGCGGCGCTCACCTCGAAGCTCTGGCTGGTCGAGCAGGGCGCCGACGGGCGCTTCGCCGCCACCGCCGTGGCCGACGTCGGCGACCCGCAGGCGCAGCCGCTGCTGCTGGTCGACATCAGCCTATCGGCGGACGATCGCTTCCTGTTCGCCGACACCTTCATGGACGGCACGTGCCGGGTCTACGACGTGAGCGACCCGCACCACCCGAAGCTCGTCCACCAGCAGAAGATCGGCCCCCAGCTCAACATGGTCTCCGAGAGCTGGGACGGCGAGCGCGTCTACTTCACGTCGTCGCTGCTCGCGAACTGGGACAAGCGGGGCGCCGACAACGAGCAGTTCCTGAAGGCGTACCGGTGGGACGGCAGGACGCTCTCGCCGCTGTTTGCGGTCGACTTCACGAAGGAAGGGCTGGGGCGGCCGCACATCATGCGGTTCGGGCAGGCGCAGTTCTACAAGAACCAGATCTACACGGCGGCGCCCGCGCGCGTCGCGCGGCTGGACGAATCGCGGTGAGGGCGGCGCTCGGGCTCGTGCTGGCGGCGGTCTTGATTCCGGGCGCGCGTGCGGACGAGACACGCGGGCGGGCGATCGATCCCCGGGACGTCGGATACACCTACGGGGTGGGCGCCTTCGTGCCGAAGTACGAACCGCCGGCGCCCGGCTCCTATGCCTTGCCCACGATCGCCACCGTCGGGGATCATCCGCTCCTCGACGACGCCGGCCGGGCGACGACGCTGCGGGCGGTGCAGGGCCCACGGCTGGCGGTGGTGGCGTTCGTCTACACGACGTGCGTCGAAGCGACCGGATGCCCGCTCTCGCTGGCGGTGCTGCACCGGCTCGATCGTACACTCGCCGCCGACCGCGACCTGGCGTCGCGCGCCGTCCTCATCACCATCAGCTTCGATCCCGAGCGCGACACGCCGGCGCGGATGCGCACGATGCGCGCGCTGCACCGGCCCCGGTCGGACTGGCGCTTCCTCACCACCCGGGGCGCCGCCGATCTCGACCCGTTGCTCGCCGACTTCGACCAGCCGGTCGCCAAGCTGCGCTTTGCGGACGGCGAATGGAGCGGCCTCTTCCGTCACGTCCTCAAGGTGTTCCTGCTCGACCATGCGGATCGGGTCCGCAACGTCTACAGCACGGGCTTTCTGAATCCGGCGCTCGTCCTGAACGACCTCCGCACGCTCCTGCTCGAGGAGACGCCGTCGGCCCCTACGGAAGCGCGCGGACACGCGCCGCGAGCCGCGGCAGCACCTCGCCCGCGGGAGCGCGCAGCGAGTAGCGGGCGAGGTGGCTCAGATCGGTCTCGTTTGGATTGACCTCGATGACGTCGCCCCCGCGCTCGTGGACGGTCATCGGGAACTGCGCGGCCGGGTAGACGGTCGCCGAGGTCCCCGCCACCAGGACGCAGTCGGCCCGCTCGCTCTCCTCGAAGCAGCGCGCGAGGACGTCGGCGGGAATCGGCTCGCCGAAGCTCACCGTGTCGCTCTTGAGGAGCCCGCCGCAGCGCGGGCACCGGGGCGGCAGCTCGGCGATGTCGATGTCCCCGCGCGGGAAGCGGGCGCAGCACTGCAGGCAGCGGACGAGCGTCGCGTTGCCGTGGATCTCGAGCAGGTTCACGCCGCCCGCCGCGCGGTGCAGGTCGTCAACGTTCTGCGTGATGAGGGCCTTGAGCACGCCGAGCCGCTCGAGCTCGACGAGCGCGTGGTGGCCGGCGTTCGGACGGGCCTCGGCCAGCGTCGCCCACAGCTCGCGCATCGGCCCGGTGGGGTTGAGGCGCTCCTCCCAGGCGCGCCGCGGGTCGCGCAGGAAGCGCTGGAAGCCGTCCATCGGCGGCTCACCGTATCGGGTCCAGAGGCCCCCCGGCCCGCGGAAGGGCGGGATGCCGCTCTCCACCGACAGCCCGGCCCCGGTGAGCGCGATCGCGTAGCGCGCGCGTTTGAGGCACGCCGCCGCGGCATCCAGCTCCTCCGCCGTCACCGCGTCCATGGGCGCGACTCTCGCGCTCCCGCACCCGAGGTGTCAACGACCCGCGGGGCAGCGCGCGCCAGCGCGCGAGGAGCGCACGAGCCCCCTCGAGCCCCCCACGAGGGATTGTTGACACGCGCCCCCCGCCCGGTATTCCTCGGCGCATGATGGTTCCGGCCGTACCCGTGGCCGGCGTGATGCTCGCCGGTGGGCGGGCCTCGCGGATGGGAGGGCGCGACAAGGCGTTCGCCGCCGTCGGCGGGGAGCCCATCGCCGTGCGCACGGTCCGGCTGTTCCGCGGCCTGTTCCCGCAGGTCATGATCGCGACCAACCGCCCGGAGCGCTTCCGCGCCCTCGACGTGGAGACCGTCGTCGACCGCGTGCCGGGCAGCGGCCCGCTCGGCGGCATCCACGCCGCGATGCTCGCCAGCCGTTGGCCGCACGTCTTCGTCGCGGCGTGCGACATGCCCGGGCTCGAGGCCGACGTGATCCGCTTTTTGCTGCGCCGCATCGGGCGGGCCGACGCGGTGGTCCCCTGCTGGGAGCGCGACGTCGAACCGCTGCACGCGGTCTACGCGCTGCGCAGCCTGCCGGTGATCGAAGAGTGCCTGCGGACCGGCCGGCACGCGCTGCGCGACGTGCTCGGGTGTCTCGAGGTCGACTACGTCGGTGAGGACGACCTCAGCCGCGTGCGCGGCACGGCGCGCAGCCTCCTCAACGTGAACACGCCCGAGGAGCTCGCCGCGGTCGGCGGCCGCTTCGAGGGCTGCGAGCCATGAGCGCCGACCCGGCCGCCGAGCTGGTCGACGTCGTCGGCGACGACGGACGCACGATCGACCGGGTCACGCGCCGCGAGATGCGCGCCCGGCGACTTCCGCACCGCAGCTGCTACATCCTCGTCTTCAACCGCCGGGGCGAGCTCTTCGTTCACCTGCGCACGCCCACCAAGGACGTGTACCCGGGGCATTGGGACGTCGCCGTCGGCGGCGTGCTCGCGGCGGGAGAGTCCTTCGCGGAGGGTGCGGCGCGCGAGCTGCGCGAGGAGCTCGGCGTCGATGCGCCGCTCGAGCCGCTCTTCCCGCTGCGCTACACGGACCCGAGCACGATCGTCGAGGGCATGGTCTTCCGCGCCCGCCACGACGGCCCCTTCCGGCTCCAGCCCGAGGAGGTCGTGCGCGGGGAGTTCGTCGCGCTCGACACGCTCGCCGCGCGCACGCGGCGCGAGGCTTTCTGTCCCGACGGCCTCGCCGTGCTCGCCGCCTACAGGCGGATCAGCAGCACCTGACCGGGCTGGAGCTTGGCCGAGCGCAGCCCGTTGGTCGCGCACAGCTTGGGAACCGTGATCCCGTGGCGGCGCGCGACCTTGAACAGCGAGTCGCCCCGCTTGACCTGGTACTCGATGATCCGATCCGGCGCGATCTCCGGAAAGTATCGCTCCACGTGGCGCAGGACCTGGGAGGCGGCCACGAACTCGGCGTAGAAGTTGCGCGACGCGAACCCGAAGCCCGGCCCCGCGTAGCGCGTGACGAGCACGCCCAGGTCGTCCGAGCCGACCGCGCGGCGGGCGCGCTCGACCCCGGCGAGGCCGTGGTTGTAGGCAGTGACGGCGAGCGGCCAGGCGGGCAGCGCGTCATGCAGCGAGCGCAGCAGACGGGCCGCAGCCTGCGTGGCACGCACCGGGTCGCGGCGCTCGTCGACCCGCTCCGACACCCGCAGGAAGCGCTGGCCGGTCTCGGCGGTGAGCTGCCAGATGCCGGCCGCCCCGGCGCTCGAGGTGGCGTCTGGATTGTAGGACGACTCGACGAGCGGCAGCGCCGCGAGCGCCCGCGGCAGGCCCTCCTGCTCGAGCGCCCGCTCGACGATCCGCCGGTAGCGGCGCGCGCCGAGCAGCCCGGCCGCGAAGACCTCGCGCATGCCCCGCTGCACCCGTACGCGCCCCGCCCCCAGCGCCGCCGCCCGCGCTTCGAGCCCCGGCCGCAGCAGCCGCTCGAACGGGTCGACCCCCCACAGCCCCTGGAGCGCCACGCGATCGGCGATGCGCTGGGCCTCGGCGGCGACCTCCCCCGCGTTGCGCACCCCGCGCACGACCTCGTACACCCGTCCGAGCTCCAGGCGGTCGTGGATCACGAAGTCGTCCCGCGAGTAGCGCGTGAAGACGTCGACCCAGAACCGCACCGCGGGCGCCAGGTCGGGGGGGACCGGGAACTCGTCGGACGGCGCCGCAAACGAAGGCACGGCCGCGCCGCAGAGCGTCGCGAGCAACGCGACGCGCGCGATCCGGCATCGGACGACCCCACCACCCCACCGCCGCCCCCTGTCTCGGTGTCCCCATTGCACTCTCTGCACCTCCGGGGAACTGGCGTCGGGAGGGGGCCTTCATAGCCCAGGGGGCGCTCCCCTGGCAACCCGCGGCCGCCGGCCCGCTCACCGGTGCTTCTTCCTTGACACCCTTCACAGCGCTTTCTTATAAACCCGCCGCCAACACAGCGGATGCTACGAGCTTCGGGACGGGAGGCCGCGGATGCCGAGCGCGAGAGTCGACCTTCGTCAACGGCTGCTGATGGCGCTGGTCGCCGGAGTCGGGCTCGTGGCGGCCGGGCCGGCCGGCGCCCTCACGGTCGACGACCAGGGCGAGATCCGCTTCGGCATGCGCGCCTACACGGACGTCCGCATCGGCACCGAAACCGAGGGCGGATCGACCGACCCGCTGTCGTTCCCCAAGTCGAGCGCGGGGCATCTCCGCCAGCACCGCTACTTCCTGCAGCTCAAGCTCGACCACGACCTGGTGCGCCTCTCACACGAAGGCTGGGGGCTCGCCCGCCTGCTCGGCTGGCTCAACCTCGACGACTTCAAGTACTCGCTGCAGTACCGGGGCGAGGAGGAGGGCCTCTACGACTACGGGCCGAAGGAGTTCTCCGATCCCCGGCCGGCGCTCGAGGCCTTCCGCGTCGACGCGCCCCTCGGGATCGGCGCCACCCTCGACCCGCGCTACATCGGACAGCGCATCCGCTTCCTGCAGCGGATCGGCCGGCACCGCGAGCGCATCTTCATGGCCTACCTCGACGCCGGCAAGGGGCCGGTCTTCTTCCGCATCGGCCGGCAGGTGCTCGCCTGGGGCGAGACCGACATCTTCCGGCTGCTCGACAACATCAACCCCCTCGACCTGAGCTTCGGCGGCATCTTCATCCCGCTCGACGAGCAACGCGTGCCGCTCGACATGGTGCGCGGCAGCTACCAGTTCGGCTCGATCGGCCCGCTGCACGAGGCGTTCCTCGAGGGGTTCCTCGCGGCGGGCAACACGGTGGCGACGTTCCCCGGCATCCCCCCGGGCTCGCCCTGGGAGCCCGGGGGGCTCGGCACCCCGCTGCAGCAGGTCCAGCGCCCGGTCGCCATGCCGTCGATGGACAACTGGCGCGGCGGCGCGCGCTTCGTGTTCAACCTGAGCGACGTCACGTTCACGCTCGCCCACTACTACACGTACCTCGACATCCCCGGCGTGCGCGCCCGCATTCCGAAGGGCATCCCGAGCTTCACCAACCCGATCATCTTCAGCCAGCAGTATCCCCACGTGCCGATCACGGGCGGGTCGTTCACGTTCCCGGTCCCGTCCTTCTACTCGATCGTCCGCGGCGAGGCGGCGTGGTTCCAGGGGCAACCGTTCAACCGCCAGGGCGGCGGCCACGCCTACGACGCGGGCACCGGCCCGGGCACGCCCGGCTACGCCCGCCTGGCGGCGCAGAACAACACCGAGGGCGGCCTCGACCCGTTCGTCTACCCGGACTTCGCCAACTTCCTCGGACGCAAGACCGCGATCCAGGGCACGACGCTCAAGCGCGACACGTTCAACCTGGCGCTCGGCCTCGACCACAACCGCTTCATCCGCTGGATCAACCCGACCCAGACCATCTTCTTCTCGACGCAGTTCTTCTACCGGCACGTGTTCGCCTCGCCCGGCGACCTGGTCCTGCCCGTGCCCTTCCGCGACGTGGCGATCCAGGACCCCAACGGGATGGTCCCGTTGCTCTCGAAGAGCTGCGGCCCGGCGAGCCATCGCCGGTCGTGCGTGATCGAACCCCGCCTCTTTCGCCTGGCCGACGACCAGCTCCTGCACACCCTGCTCGTCAACACGTCGTACTACGGCGGCCGCGTGACCCCGCAGCTCGCGGTCTACTACGACTGGCAGGGCGCCATCCTCGTCCAGCCCGGGGTGCAGCTCACGCGCGACCCCTTTCGCCTGATCCTCGACTACACGACGATCAACGGTGCCCCGACGGGCCAGCTCGGCGCGCTGCGCGACCGCGACAACGTCCGCGTCCAGCTCGAGTTCGTGTTCTAGCGGCTCCGCCCGTGCCGTTGACAGCGCGAACCGGGCCCGGCTAGGTCCTAGGCCTTCGCGGCCGCCGGCGGCCGACGAGACCTCGATGAGACTCCCGCTCGCCGTACCACTGTGCCTGCTCGCCGTGACGGCGCCGGGATCCATGCGGGCCGCCGCGACCCCGGTCCCGGCGGGCGAGATCAAGCAGGGGCTGTTCGCCACCTGCTTCGCCGACCAGCGGGCGGGCTGGATGGTCGGCGAGCTCGGCCGCATCTTCCACACCACGGACGGGGGACGGAGCTGGGAACGGCAAGAGGCCGGGACCAAGCGCCCCTTCCTGACCGTCGCCTGCGTGGACGCACGGACCGCATGGATCGCCGGCAAGGAGGGCATCGTCTACGCGACCGCCGACGGCGGGCGCACGTGGACGTTGCGCCCGACGGGCTCCACACGCCACCTCTTCGGCATCCGCTTCGCGGGCCGTGAGCGGGGCCACGCGGTGGGGGACTACGGCACGATGATCCACACCGAGGACGCAGGCGCCACCTGGACGGTGGAGCCGATCGCCGACGTGGTGAAGCTGCCCGACAGCGCGGTCGACCTCGGCGTCGACCCGGGCGACGTCAACCTCTACGCGGTCGCCTATGGCGACGCCGAGCACGCCTGGGTGGTCGGCGAGTTCGGCACGATCATCGCGACCGACGACGGGGGTCGCTCGTGGCGGCAGCAGCACGCGCCCGTGGAGAGCACGCTGTTCGGCGTCTACTTCGCCGACGCGCGCCGCGGCTGGGCGGTGGGCATCGATGCGGTGATCCTGCGCACGGAGGACGGCGGCGAGACCTGGCTCGTGCAGCCGCCACCGATCGCCCAGCGCTCCTACTACGACGTGTTCGTCCAGGGCCGGACGGGGTGGATCGTCGGCGACTCGGGCACGATGCTCGCGAGCACCGACGGCGGGGCGACGTGGAGCAGCGAGCCGCTCCCGATCCAGATGGCGGCGCGCTGGATCCGCAGCGTCTGGCTCACCCCCGAGGGGGCGGGACTCGCCGTCGGGGCCGAGGGCCTCGTCCTCCGGCTCGAGGACGGCCGGCTCGCGGCGCGGAGCCCGTCGTGATCCCGAAGCGCTGGATCGAGTCCTACCTCTACTTCCTGCTCCGCAACCGCCTCGCGGTCTCGATCGTGATCGCGGTCATGACGCTCTTCTTCTCCTGGGAGGTCACCAAGGTCCGCGTCCTGCCGCAGTTCCTCGACTTCTATCCCGGGCCGAGCACGGTGCGCATCCTCGGCCACGAGCTCACGTGGCGCAAAGGCCACCCCTACATCGCGATCTACAACCGCTTCCGGCGCATGTTCGGCAGCGCCAACATCCTCCAGGTCATCGTCGAGGTGAAGCACGGGGACATCTACAACCCCACGACGCTGCAGAAGATCGACCAGGTGACGAAGTGGTTGGTCGACACCAAGGGGGTCGTGCCCTATCAGATCCTCTCGATCGCGCATCCGCGGATGAAGGCGATCACCACCGCAAACGGCGCGATCCAGATCCGCGAGCTGTTCTGGCCGCACGTCCCGCAGACCCAGGAGGACGCCGACCGGGTCAAGTTCTCGGTCTACGCCACCAAGGGCATCCGCGGCCTCTACGTCTCCGAGGACGACACCGCGGCGCTGGCCACCGCGGGCTTCTGGGAGGAGGACCTCGACTTCAACTACCTCTACGACCGGATGATGGCGCTCAAGCGCGCCGTCGAGGACGACAACCACACGATCTACATCACGGGCTTCCCGTGGCTCTACACGGTGATCCAGCGCTACGCCCCGCAGGTGGCGCAGGTCTTCGTGCTCACCGTCGCCGCGCTCGCGTTCCTCCTCTACAACTACTTCCGCACCTGGACCGGCATCTGGGTGCCCATGTTCTCGGGCCTCCTCTCGGGCATCTGGGCGCTCGCCTTCGGCCCGCTGCTCGGGCTCAACCTCGACCCGCTGGTGCTCGTGATCCCGATCTTCCTCACCGCCCGGGCCCTCTCGCACTCGGTGCAGTCGATGGACCGCTACCACGAGGAGTACCACCGGCTGGGCGACAAGCAACGCGCGATCGTCGAGTCCTACTCGCACCTCTTCCCGCCCGCGATCGCCTCGATCCTCGCCGACGGCTTCGGCATGCTGGTGGTCGCGATCGCCCCGATTCCGCTCATCCAGAAGGTCGCCGTCTTCTCGAGCTTCTGGGTGATCTCGATCTTCGTGAGCGTGGTCACGCTGCACCCGATCATCCTCTCGGTGATCAATCCCCCCGGCGTGCACGAGCAGCGCTACCCGGCGTGGGCACGCCGGGCGGGGCACGCCGCGCTGGCGGCCGGCGCCGCGGCGTTCGCCCTCTACGCGCTGCGCATCGCGCTCGCGCTGCTCGGGCCCGCCAAGGTCGTCGCGGTGCTCGCGATCGGCGCGGCGCTCTACTTCTTCGAGGCGCCGATCTACCGCGGGCTCACCAACGCGGTCATCGCGGCCAGTGACGGCTGGCGGCGCTGGGCGCTGATCGGGCTCACGCTCGTGCTCTTCGTCGCCTGCCCGCACTGGGGCTGGCGGCTCAAGGTCGGCGACATGACGCCGGGCGCCGCGCTCCTCTTCCCCGATCATCCCTACAACGTCGCGTACGCGAAGCTCAACGAGAAGTTCCTCGGCGCGAGCCAGCTCGTCATCATCGCCGACAGCGGCAAGCCCAACGGCATCAAGAACGTGGCGCCGCTCACATCGATGGAGGAGTTCGCCGACGCCATGGAATCGATCCCGGGCGCGGGCATCTCGGTGACCATCATTGACGTCGTCAAGCAGCTCGAGCGGCTCTTCCACGAGGGCGAGCCCAAGTGGGGTTTCGTGCCCGACAAGGAGAAGTACATCGCCGAGGTCTTCTACCAGTTCACGCAGAGCGGCAACGGCAGCGACCTCGACCGCTTCATCTCCCAGGACGCCCGCTACGGCACGATCATCACGCTGTTCCGCGGCTACTCGCACGATCTCATCATGAACGCGATCGAGACCGGCAAGCGGTGGGCCGCGGCGCACAGCGACGCCGACGTCCACTATCTGTTCGCGGGCGGGCTGTTCGGCGTGCTGGCGGCGGTGAACGAGGCGGTCGAGAGCTCCTACTGGCTCAACCTCGCGCTCATCATGGGCGTGGTCGCGGCCTGCCTCTACTTCACCTATGGGTCGCTGGTGGCGACCCTCATCCTGATGATCCCGGTGGTGCTTTCGCAGCTCGCGTGCGAGGCGTTCATGTACGTCTGGCACATCGACCTCAACGTGAACTCGCTCCCCATCGCGGCGGCGGGCGCCGGCGTCGGCGTCGACTACGGCATCTACCACTTCAGCCGCATGATCGACGCCTTCGACGAGGGCCGCGACATCGACCAAGCGGTGGACTACGCCACCGCAACGACCGGCAAGGCGATCATCTTCACCGCCTCGACCATGGTGGCGGGAACCATCTTCTGGTGGTTCTCGGCGCTCAAGTTCCAGGCCGAGATGGGCCTGCTGCTCGCCCTCCTGATGGTCTTCAACACCTTCGGCGGCCTGGTGATCGTGCCGGCGTGGGTGAAGATCCTGCGCCCCCGCTTCCTCACCGGCCGGCGCCCGACGGCGCTCGAAGGCGACACCGTGCGGCTGGCGGTCGGGTGATCGTTGCCGAGCAGCTCGCCAAGCGGTTCGGGACGCAGGCCGCCGTCGCCGACGTCTCGTTCCACGTCGCGCGCGGCGAGGTGGTGGGCATGCTCGGCCCCAACGGCGCGGGCAAGACGACCACGCTGCGCATGCTCGCCGGCGTCTTTCCCCCGACGGCGGGGCGGGCGCTCGTAGACGGCCACGACGTCGCGCGCGCGCCGCGAGCCGCCCGCCGGCGCGTGGGCTACGCACCCGAGCGCCCCGCGCTCCACCTCGAGATGACGGTCGAAGGCGCGCTCGCGTTCGCCGCGGCGCTGCGGGAGGTGGCGCCGCGTGGGCGGCGGGCGGCGGTGGACTTGGCGGTCGAGCGCGCGGGCCTCGACGCCGTGCGCCGGCGGCGGCTCGGAGCGCTCTCCAAGGGCTTCCGCCAGCGCGTCGGGCTCGCGCTCGCCCTCGTGGGCGATCCGCCGGCCCTCGTGCTCGACGAGCCGCTGGTGGGCCTCGATCCCGCGCAGGGCGCCGAGGCCCGCCGTCTCCTCCGCACCCTCGCCCCCGATCACGCGGTGCTGATCTCGAGCCACGTCCTCGCCGAGATCGAGACCCTGTGCGACCGGGTCGTGGTCCTCCACCGCGGGCACGTGCTCGCCGCCGGCACGCCGGCGGCGCTGGCGGCGCGGCTGCGCCCGGCGACGCGCGTCGAGGTCGAGGTCGAGGCCCCCGCCGCGGCGCTCGTCGCGGCGCTCGGTGCGGTCGAGGGGGTCCGCCGGGTCGAGGCGCTCGGGAACGCGAACGGGCACGCGCGCTGCCGCGTCGAGGCGGGACGCGACCGCGACGTGCGTCCGGCGCTCGCCGAGCGCGTGCTGCGCGCGGGCTGGGCGCTGCGCGAGCTGCGCACCGTCGAGCCGTCGCTCGAGGAGGCGTTCCTCGCGCTCGTCGGCGCAGACGACGCATGAAGAAGGCGCTCGCGATCTGCCGGCGCGAGCTGGCGGCCATGTTCGGCGGCCCCCTCGCCTGGGTGCTGACCGGCGTCTTCGCGCTGCTCACGGGCTACTTCTTCTACAGCGACCTCACCTTCTTCGTGCTCTTCGGCGGCGCCAACCTCGCCGAGGGGCTGTGGCGCTTCGTGTTCCTCGACTTCCGGCTGGTGGCCCTGCTCGTCACCCCGCTCCTCACGATGCGGCTCATCGCCGAGGAGCGCAAGCTCGGGACCCTCGAGCTGCTCTGGACCTTCCCGCTGCGCGACGGCGAGCTGCTGGCGGGCAAGCTCCTCGCCGCGCTCGCCCTCTACCTCGTGATGCTGGCGACCACCCTCGTCGGGCCGCTCGTCCTTCACGTGCTCCACCCCTTCGCCTGGGGACCGTTGCTCGCCGGCTACACGGGCCTCGTCCTCCTCGGCGCGGCCTTCATCGCGTGCGGGCTGGCCGCGTCGGCGATCACCGAGAATCAGGTGGTGAGCGCGATGCTCACCTACGGCGTGCTCGTGTTCTTCTGGTTCGTGTCGTGGAACGAGGCCGCCATCGGCAGCGCCATCGCGCCCGTCCTCCTCGGCCTCTCGCTCTTCGATCGCTTCTACGGCTTCGCCCAGGGCGTCATCGACGACCGCGACGTGGTCTACCTCCTCGGCCTCGGGGCGGTCTTCCTCTTCCTCGCGCTGCGCGCGCTCGGCGCGCGCACCTGGCGGGGCGTCGCGTGAGCAGGCCGCGGCTCCTGCTCGCGGTTCAGACGGCCGCGCTGGTAGCGATCGTGGGCTGCCTCGTCGCGCTCGCCGCCCGCCATCCGTGGCGGCTCGATCTCACGCCGGAGCGCCGCTTCACGCTCTCCCCCCACAGCCGCGAGGTGCTCGGGCGCCTCACCGACGACGTGCGCATCACGGTCTTCTACTCGAGCCAGGAAGGTGCGATCCGTCGCGAGATGGCCGACCTGCTCGGGCTTTACACCGACGCCTCGCCGCGGGTCCACGTGCGCTTCCTCGACCTCGACCGCAGCCCGGGCGCGGCGCAGCAGCTCGACGTGAGCGCATACGACGTCGGGATCGCCGAGGCGGGCGCGCGCCGCGAGCGCATCGACCCCGTGACCGAGGTCGAGGTGACCGCGGCGCTGCTGCGCGTGGCGGGCACGCCGCCGGTGATGACGTACTTCGTCGTCGGCCACGGCGAGCACGACCCCCGCGCGCGCGAGGCGCGCGGCGGCGCGGCCGAGGCGGCGGCCGTGCTCGCCGCCGACGGCTTCGAGCTGCGCGCGCTCGAGGGCGTCGCCGCGGTCCCGGCCGACGCCGGGCTCGTCGTGCTGGCCGGCCCGAAGCGCGACCTCGCTCCTGCCGAGGTCGCCGCGCTGGAGGCCTACGTGGCGGGAGGCGGCCGCGTGCTCGTGCTCGCCGACCCCGGCGCGCCGCCGTCGATCGGCGCGCTCGCCGCGCGCTTCGGCATCGAGCTGGCGGACGACGTCGTGGTCGACGACCGGGGCCGGCTCTTCGGCGCCGACGGGCTCTCCGCGCGCGTCGCGTATCTCAACCAGACGCTCGTCCCGACCGCGCCCGCGGCCGACGCGCTCCTGCCCGTGGCGCAGTCGGTGCGGCTCGTCGACCGCCCGGGCGTGCACGGCGAGTACCTCGCCACGACGGACGAGACCACGTGGGCCGACGTCGACCGGCGCGCGCTGTCGAGCGCCGAGGCGTCCTTCCGCCCCGGCCGCGACCGCCGCGGGCCGCTGCCCGTGGCGGCGCTCGCGCGCGTCGACGCGCCCGGCGGCCGCCAGGGCCGGATCGGCATCGTCGGCGACTCGGACTTCGTCACGAACCTCGACTTGAACCTGCTCGGGAACCGCGACCTCCTGCTGATCGCCGCCGAGCTGGTGGCGCGCGCCGACCCGCTCGCGGCGCCGCGGCCGGCGGCGCCGCCGGGCGGCACCTTCTCGCCGCTCGCGCTCACCGCCCGCGAGGGCCGCGTGGTCTTCTGGACGACCGTCGTCGCCCCGGCGGCGCTCCTCGGAGCGATGGCCGCCCTCATGGCGCGGCGCCGCTACGCGGTGAGCCGATGACCGCCCGCGGCACCGCGCTCCTGCTGGCCGTGCTGGCCGCGCTCGGGCTCTACGTCCTGCTCGAGTACCGCCGGCCCGCCACGCTCGAGCCCGAGCAGGCCCCGCCGCTGCTGCGCGTTGCGGCCGCGGACGTCGCGCGCATCGAGGTCGACGATGCCGACGGACGGCTGATCGCGGTGCGCGGCCCGAGCGGCTGGACCGACGGCGCCGGCCGCGCCTGGCAGGGCGACGCTCCCTCCGACCTGCTCGACGTGCTCGCCACGCTCGGCCCGGTCATGGTGGTGGACCCGGCGCCCGAGAACCCGGCCGACTACGGGCTCGGCCCCGATGCGCCTCGGCTCACGCTCACGGGCGCCGGCGGCACGGTGCTGCTCGCGCTCGAGGTCGGCGAGCGCAACCCGGCCTGGACGGGCCTCTACGCCCGCGCCGCGGGCGAGCAGCGCGTGCTCCTGGTGGGTGCCGTGCTCCACTGGGAGCTCGAGAAGCTCAAGGAGAGCGCGCCGGGGAGCTGATTTCCCTTGAAAACCGGGCACGGACAGGCGAACAACGAGGATCACCCGATCCTCTGGAGGAGTGCATGACGGCAGCATGGCGCCGGACGGCGCTGGTGACGGCGGCGATCGCGGTCCTGGGCACGGCGGCTCCGGCCGCGCGCGCGGAGGACAAGGCCAAGAGCGGCTCCGACGAGCCCTGGATCCTGGATGCCAACAACTGGCAGGAAGGCAAGGACCTGCTGCCCGACCCCGTGCTCAAGCGGCTCGAGAAGGGTGAGTACTGGTTCAAGGTGGTCCCCGTCGACCCGGCCAAGTTCCGCCAGAACTTCGCGCAGAAGTTCTGGGACGCGACCAAGGGGAACGCCGGCAAGTACGACCTCGACGAGAAGACCTGCGGGCTCAAGGACAAGGCCAGCGGCAAGATCCCCGAGTTCGTTTTCGGCCTCCCCTTCCCCACGATCGACCCCAAGGACCCGCTGGCCGGCTGCAAGATCGCCTGGAACTTCACGTTCAGCGGCAATCAGGGCGGGGGCGGAGGCGCCACCTTCACGCTCGACGGCGTCGACGGCACTGGGGAGTACCGCAAGATCAAGGCGTTCCTCCACGGCATGATCTACCAGGGACGCCTCGACGGCGAGATCAAGGACAATCCCGAGAACCTCGAGAACCAGGCGGTCACCGCCGCGCTCGAGCCCCAGGACGTCGAGGGGGTGTCCAGCCTCAACAAGCGCTACTGGGACTGGGAGAGCCAGGACGCGATCTGGGCCTACGTGCCGTCGACCCGTCGGGCCCGCCGGGTGAACGCCGCCACGCGCTCGGACCCGGTCGGCGGGCTCGACATCTTCGCCGACGACCTCAACTGCTACGGGGGCAAGGTCGAGTACTACAAGTGGAAGCTGGTCGGCGAGGGGAAGATCCTCGCCCCGGTGCTCCAGCCCTATCCGTTCCCGATGAAGCAGGTGAACCCGAGCCGCTTCATGGTCGACACGCCCTACGTGAAGGCCGGCTACGAGGTGCCGAAGAGCAAGGGCGCACAGTGGTGGCCGCAGGAGAACCTGGTCTTCATCCCGCGCCCGGTGTGGATCGTCGAGGGCGAGTCGACCGACCCGTACTACAACTTCGGCAAGGTCATCATGTACTTCGACAAGGACATGTACCGCATCTACTGGAAGCTCGTGCACAACCGCGCCGGCGAGTACTTCTACACGGCGATGTGCGGCTACCACTTCGTGAAGAACGACGAGACCTACTCGGCGGTGTTCCCGAGCCTGGTCCTCGGCGTCAACGACAAGACCAGCCGCGCCGCGCTCGGCGGCCGCTACCAGAGCTCGTTCATCGAGCGCAACTGGGACCCGAACTACTTCTCGCTGCGGACGCTGACGCACCTGACCGACTGACGCCGGCCGTCACTCGTTGCCGAGCGGGAACTTGGGCGACAGCGCGAGCGGCTGGCGCTTGCCGCCCGCCGTCGTGTTGAGCTGGATCTCGGCGGCGGGCGCGCGCATCGGCGCGGCGAGCGGGATCGTCCAGTCCACGGTCTCCCGCAGCTCGCCGCCGGCGGGAAGCCGCACCGTGCCCGCCCAGGCCGCGGGCAGCGCGAGGTCGATGCGGCGCGTGCCCCCGGCGACCAGCACCAGCTCGAGGTCGCGCAGCTCGGTGTCCCGCCCGAGGTTGCGCACGACCAGCTCGCCTGCGACCGCCACCTCGCGCTGGAGCTCGCGCGCCACGGCGCGGGTGGGCGCGAGCGCGATCTCGAGCTTCGGCGTGCGCTTGAGGAGCCCGAGCACGGGGGGCCTACGAATCCGCGAGGAGCCGCGGCAGCCCGCGCTCGAGACAGCGCGCGATCTCGTCGCGGCAGCGGCGGAAGAAGTCCTCGCTCTGCATCGCCGGGTCGGCGATGTCCCCCTCCTCGCCCGCCAGCTCGCGCAGGGTGAGCACCGGCTTGCCCTGGGCCTCGGCGAAGGCCGCGAGCATGCGCCGCTGCTCGGCGGTCATGACGAGGATCACGTCGGCGGCGGCGATCAGGTGGCGGTTGCGCTTCAAGTCGGTGGCGCCGGCGTCGCGCGGCATCTCGATGCCGACCTCGCGCAGCACGAGGCGGGTGTCGAGCGAGACCAGGCTGCCGTCGCGAGCGTAGGGCGCGATGCCCCCCGAGCGCACCTCGACCGCGTCGGCGAGCCCGCGCGCGGCGAGCAGCCGCAGCAGCATCGCCTCGGCGATGATGCTGCGGCTCGTGTTCGCGTGACAGACGATGAGCACCCGGCGGCTCACAGCCCGCCGGCGAACACGTCGCCCATGCCCTCGGGCGCCGTGATGCCCTTGGCCAGCTCCTCCTTGATGCGCTTGCCGAGCTCGGCGGCGTCCCAGGCTGCCTCCTTCGGGTTCTTGATGCGCACCGCGGAGTGCCAGCCCTTCATCGGCCACACGCTGCGACCGCCCACGCGGAACACCTGCCCGTTCACCCCGGCCGCGTCGTCGCTCGCGAGCCACGCGACCAACGGCGCGATGTTCGCCGGGCTGAACATGTCGAACTCGCCCGCCTTGACCGGGCCGCCCATGAGCGCCGCCGTGGACGGCGTCGCGTCGACCGTGAGCCGGGTCCGCGCCACGGGCGCGATCGCGTTGGCGGTGACGCCGTACTTCTTCATCTCGTGGCCGATGATGATCGCCATGGCGGCGACGGCGGCCTTGCAGGCGCCGTAGTTCGACTGCCCGACGTTGCCGAGCAGCCCGGCGTCCGAAGAGGTGTTGACGATGCGGCCGTTGAGAAGGTTGCCCTTCTTGTGCTCCTCCCGCCAGTACTCGCACGCGTGGCGCGACATGTTGAAGGTGCCCTTCAAGTGCACGGCCACCACCGCGTCCCAGTCCTCCTCGGCCATGTTGAAGATCATCCGGTCGCGGAGGATGCCGGCGTTGTTCACGACGATGTTGAGCTTCCCGAACGTGTCGATCGCGCACTCGACGATGCGCTTGGCGGCCTTGAAGTCCGCGACGCTCTCGCCGTTGGCGATCGCCTGACCGCCCATCTTCTTGATCTCGGAGACGACCTCCTGCGCAGGCGTGGCGGTGGGCTGCCCGGTGCCGTCGAAGTGCGCGCCGAGATCGTTCACGACGACCTTCGCGCCGAGCTTGGCCAGCAGCAACGCCTCTTCGCGGCCGATCCCGCGACCCGAGCCGGTGACGATCGCGACCTTACCATCGAGCAACATCCGGGAGCCTCCTCTCGCGTAGCAGAATCGACATTACCTGCCCCACCCCGTCCAGCCCTGTCAAGGCAGCCGTAGCGTCCTCAAGAGCGCGCGCGTCCGCTCGACGGCGCCGTCGTCGCCCTGCACGCGGAAGGGGATCGCGAGGAAGTCGGTGGCACCCGCCTCGGCGAGCCGCCCGAGCTGCTCGCCGACGGCGCTCTCGTCGCCCACCACCGCCACGTCGGCCGGCCCCTCGACGCCCTCGCGGTCGAGCATCGCGCGGTACGACGGCAGCATGCCGTAGATCTGGAAGCCGCGCGCCGCCGACGCGCGCGCCGCGGCGACCTCCCGCGTGACCGCCACCGGCAGGCTCACGATCACCCGCGGCGCGGGGCGGCCGGCCTTGGCCGCGGCCTCGCGGATGCGCGGCACGGTGTGCTCGCGGATCGTGCGCGGGCCGGTCATCCACGTGATCGTGCCGTCGGCCTCGCGGCCGGCGAGCGCCAGCATGCGCGGCGCGAGCGCCGCCATGAGGATCGGGCACGGCGTCGCCCCGGGGACGCTCACCTGCGCGGTGACGCGGTACTCCTCGCCCTGGTGGCTCACGCTGCCGGTGCGGATGAGCGGGCCGAGCACGGCCATGTACTCCTTCATGTGAGTGTAGGGCTTGGCGAAGGAGAGCCCGAGCATCCCCTCGATCACGACCTGGTGGGAGAGCCCGATGCCGAGCGCGAAGCGGCCCGCGGCGGCCGCCTGCGCCGAGAGCGCGAGCTGCGCCATCACGACCGGGTGGCGCGGGTAGGTCGGGACGACCGCCGTGCCCAGCTCGATCCGCGACGTCGCGCGCGCGCAGAGCGCCGCGGCGAGGATCGCGTCCATGCCGAAGATGTTGGCGAACCAGCCGCTCGCGAACCCGTCCGCCTCGGCGCGTCTGGCCTGCTCGATCAGCCCCTCGACGCCGGCGGGCGCGCCCGCGATGTCCCCGATGCCGATCCCGATGCGCATGCCCATCGGCGGGTCTTAGCACGACGGCTCGCTCGGGGTGAACCTTGTCGGTCCGGGCCGGGCCACGCTACGCTCGGCGCCCCGGAGGACCCATGCCGACGAGGGCAGCAGGCTTGCGCGTCGCGCCGTTGGCCGCCCTGCTCGCGGTCGCGGCGCTCGTTCCGACGGCCGCCCGCGCCGAGGGCGCCGGCGCGTTCGTCGTCGACACGAACCCCTTCGTGCTCGGGCAGGCCGTGACCTGGCTCGACGCGACCCACGTCGTCTGGCACGGGCCGGTCGACGGCGACGTCCAGATCATTCGCTCGACCCTCGACGGCGCGGACCAGGTCTGTCTCACCTGCGGGCTCGCGGGGCCGAACCAGGTGCCGGTCGCCCAGCCGCACGGGCGCTGGATCCTGTTCCACTCCTGGAACGGCCACGCGGTGCGCGTGGGCAGCCCCGGCTTCGGCGGCCTCGGCTCCGACGTCTGGGTGATGACGCGCGACGGGACGCAACGCACCAACCTCACCCCCGACGCGGAGCTGCACGACAACTTCCACGCCTACTGGTCACCCGACGGGCGGCACATCGTGTGGACCGCGCTCGACTGGAACGCGGAGGAGGGCGGAACCGGCAAGTCCGACATCCGCGTCGCGCGCTTCGACCCCCACGGGCCGAACGGCCCCCGGCTGCTCGACGTGCACGTGGTCCGCCCGGGCAACGGCCACTGGTACGAGACGCAGTGGTGGGCGCCGGACGGCTCGGGGTTTCTCTACACCGAGACCGTCGACACCGCGATCAACCCCGAGCTGTTCTTCTGCCGCCTGCCGGACCCCGCCCGCGGCGCCTGCCGCCCGGTGCGCCTCACGCACGACCCGGCGTGGGACGAGCAGGCGATCTTCACGCCCGACATGAGTCGGATCATCTTCATGTCGTCGCGCAACCTGCCGGGCGCACAGAACGACTGGGCGCAGGCGGCCACCCTCCTCGACCTGCCGGCCGACTACGACTACGTGCTGATCCTGCCGGAGTTCAGCCAGAGCTTCCTCCAGCCCGTGCTCCAGCAGGCGACCGATCTCTACGAGCTGACGCTGCGCTGGAACGCCGCGCGCACGCGCTTCAAGCCCGGCGCGGTGCGCCGCCTCACGCGCTCGGGCGAGGACGGCTGGGTGATCCCGGAGTTCGCCTGGGATCCGCGCGGCCGCCGGCTGCTGTGGACGGAGAACCGCTTCGCCGCGGGCCGGCGGGTCGATCAGGGGTGCGTCATCGCGCAGGTCCGCAGCGCCGTCGTGAGCCAGCTCGGCGCGGTCCACGCGATCACCCAGGTCCCCCTCGACCTCCCCACGCAGATCCGCGAGCAGGCCGCCGCGCTGCTCCGCGACCCGACGGCCTACCCCGTCAGGCCCGGCCCGTGCGGCGGCACCGCGCCGGGCGCGCCGCCCACGGTCGAGCGGGCGACCCGCGTCGGGCACTTCGAGTGACGTGACGACGGTGGGGCGGCGCCGTCGCGGTGAATGTCCGGCACCCGCGCCTCAGGGTACGTGACATCGACTTCGCTGGTTTCCCGTCACGCCCAACCGCACAGACGCCAGTTGACGCAAAAGCAGAGAAACACTAATGTGCTGATGTGGCGACACGCCTTTCCGCGGACCTCGGCGATCCGCGCTTGCTGCGTCTCCTCAAAGCCGAGGCCAACGAGCGCGAGACGACCGTCAAGGACGTGCTCACGCGTGCCCTGGAAGCCTATTTCGCCGACCGGCTCGAGACCAAGGCGCTGGCCAAGCTGGCCGAATCGTCATTCGCCGAGTGGGACGACCCGAGGGACGCGGAGTACGACCGGCTGTGAAGCCGGGCGAGGTCGTGCTCGTCCGCTTCCCCTTCACCGAGCTCGCCGCCACCAAGAAGCGCCCCGCCCTCGTCCTGGCCCGTACGATCCGATCGCCGCGTAACCGCCTGGCGACGGTGGCGATGATCACCAGCAAGGTCGAAGTGCTCGAGCTCGACGGCGACGTCCTGCTGAGAGACTGGAAGAGCGCCGGCCTTCTCCACCCCAGTTTGCTTCGTCTGGCAAAGCTCGCGACAGTTGACGAGGACCTGGTCGACAAGGCGATCGGGCGGCTGTCGCCGCGGGACCTCGCAGAGGCCCGTGAGGCCTTCCAGCGCCTCTTCGCATTCTGGACAGGCTGACGTGCGGCTTGGAAGCCCCGCGCCTTGACACCCCCGCGCGCGGGCCGCTACGCACCCGAGACGCATGCGCGGCACGCTCGACGGCATCCGCGTCCTCGACCTCACGGCGGAGCCCGGCTTTCTCGCCGGCAAGCTCCTCGCCGAGATGGGCGCCGACGTGGTCAAGGTCGAGCCGCCGGGGGGCGACCCGGCGCGGCGGCGGCCGCCGTTCTGGGGCGGCGTCGAGGACCCCGAGCGCTCGATCCTGTGGCTCGCGCTCAACACCTCCAAGCGCGGCATCACGCTCGCCCTCGACCACCCCCGCGGGCGCGAGCTTTTCCTCGACCTCGCGGCACGCGCCGACGTCGTGCTCGAGACCGGCACGCTCGACCCCACGGCGCTCCGCGCCCGCAACCGCCGCCTCGTCCTCTGCTCGATCACCCCCTTCGGCCGTACGGGCCCGTACGCCGGCTGGCGCGGCTCGGACCTCACGGTCACCGCGATGAGCGGCAACCTCTGGTGCACCGGCGACCCCGACCGCCCGCCGGTGCGCTGCTCGCTTCCCGTCTCCCACTACCACGGCGGCATCGAGGCGGCGGCGGGCGTCGTCTTCGCGCTGCTCGCCCGCGAGACGACCGGCGAGGGCCAGGACGTCGACGTCGCGCTGCACGAGGCGATGCTCATGCCGAACATCGGCACGGCGGCGATGGCCGTCATGACCGGCAACCGCGGCGCGCGCAGCGGCGCCATGATGCGCCAGGGCCGGAGCGTCCAGCGCGAGATCTGGCCCTGCAAGGACGGCTTCGTCTCGTTTGCGCTCCGCGGCGGGCCCGCGCGCATCCCGGGCTTGGTCGCGATGGTCCGCTACATGGACGAGCACGGCATGGCCTCCGAGCGCCTCAAGGCCACGGACTGGAAGAGCTACAACCACAACCTGCTCTCGCAGGACGAGGTCGACGCGCTCTCCGCCGAGTTCGGCGCGTTCTTCCGCACCAAGACGATGGCCGAGCTGTACGCCGCCGCCTGCGAGCGCAATCTCATGCTCGCGCCGATCAACACCCCGCGCGAGATGCTCGCCTCCGCGCAGCTCGCCGACCGCGGCTTCTTCGCCGACCTCGACCACCCCGGGCGGGGCCGGCTCACGCTGCCCGGCGCGTTCGCGCGCACGACGCCCGCCTCGGTCGCGGTGCGCAGCCCCGCGCCGCGGCTCGGCGAGCACACGGCCGCGGTGCTCGGCGAGATCGGCGTGGACGCGGCCGCGCTCGCGCGGCTGCGGGCCGAGGGCGTGGTATGAGCGGGCTCTTCGCGGGCACGACCATCCTCGAGTTCGGCGGCGGCGCGGCGGGCCCGCTCGCCACGCGCTACTTCGCCGATCTCGGCGCCGCCGTGATCCGCGTCGAGTCGCGGCAGCGCCCGGACTTCCTCCGCACGCTCAAGATGACGCCCGGCACCAAGGGCGGCCTCGACGGCTCCGAGCACTTCGCGGTGCTGAACGCCGGCAAGCTCTCGCTCGCGCTCAACCTCTCGCACCCCGAGGGCGTCGCGGTGGCCCGCCGGCTCGCGCTGCGCGTGGACGCGGTGGCCGAGAACTTCGCCCCCGGCGCGATGGCGAAGTGGGGCCTCGACTACGCGTCGCTGGTGACGCAGCGGGCCGACCTCGTGATGATCAGCACGTGCCTGAACGGTCAAAGCGGCCCGCACCGCTTCTATCCCGGCTTCGGCGGCCAGGGCTCCGCGCTCGCGGGCTTCAACCACTTGACCGGCTGGCCCGACCGCGAGCCCGTCGGGCCCTACGGCACGATCACCGACTCGCTCGCGCCGCGCTTCGCCGCCCTGCTCCTCGCCGCCGCGCTCTTCCACCGCCGGCGCACGGGCGAGGGGCAGCACATCGATCTCGCTCAGGTCGAGGCCGGCATCGTGTGCCTCTCGGAATTCGTCGCCACCTACACCGCCACCGGCGAGATCCTCGGCCGCGTCGGCAACCGCTCGCGGCACGCGGCGCCGCACGGCGTCTTCCGCTGCGCGGACGAGGGGGGCCGCGAGCGCTGGGTGGCGATCGCCGTGCACGACGACGCCGACTGGCAGCGGCTCGTGCGCGCGCTCGGCAGCCCCGCGTGGGCGGCCGACCCCGCGCTCGCCACCGCCGCCGGGCGCCTCGCGCGCGTCGCCGACGTGGAGGCCGGCCTCGAGGCGTGGACGCGCCCCCGCCGGGCCGCCGACGCCGCCCGGCTCCTCCAGGAGGCCGGGGTCGACGCGGGCCCGGTCGCGGACCTCCGCGACACGCACGACGACCCGCAGCTCCGCCACCGCCGCCACTTCCGCGAGGTCGAGCACGCCGTGCTCGGCCGCCATCCCGCCGAGACCAACGCGCTGCGCTTCTCGGCGATGGAGCCCGAGATCCGCGCCGCCGCCCCGTGCCTCGGCGCAGACACCGATCGCGTGCTCCACCGCCTCCTCGGCATGCCCGCCGCCGAGATCGCCCGCCTGCGGGACGCGGGCGTGCTCGCGTGAGTCGTTGACAGGCTCCGCCGGTCGCTTCAGTGTAGGGGGTCCATGGCGGAAGCGGAGCAGGAGGCCCGCCTCGAGGCGCGGCGGATCATCGGCGACCTCGTGCGCTCGATCGACCGGCGGCTCGGCGTCGAGGTGCGCGACGTGCCCGGCGAGGGCCGGCTCCAGGTCACGCTGAGCCACGGGTCGCGGCACGGGCAGGTCGAGCTGCGGCTGCCCGACGTGCTCGCCACCCTCGACGACACGATGGCGCGCAACGCGATGCGGCTGCGCATCAAGCGGGCGGCGGACACGATGCTCTTCCGTGGGATGCCCGACCACCGCATCCAGGTGAAGCCGATCGCGCCGCCGGGCGGGCAGGCGCCGCCGCGCGGCCGCGGGCGGCGGTAGGGCCCAGGACCCCGAGGAGCCTGGCGTCGATCTCCAGCGCCCGGACGACGTCGCGCGGCGGGACCGGCTCGAGCGCAAACAGCTCGGCGACGATGCCGCCTCTCACTCCTCGAGATCCTTGAACAGCTCCGACTCGTCGCCGAGCTTCACGGCCGTCGACACGAAGAGGCCCGTCGACGGCGGCCGGCGGTGCCGGTAATACCTGGCAGCGACGACCCGGAGCCCTTCGCGAATCAGGCGGGACGCCGACAGGCCGTGCGCGCGAGCCCGCGCCAGGGCCTCGGCATCCTCCGGATCCAGCCGCACGGTGGTCGTCAGCTTGCGCGCCATACAAACGCCATACGCGTGCCGGCCTCTGGATCGTGTCAACCGTGGTGGTCCCCGCGGTGCGCCTCGGCGGGGTGGGCCCCTTCGCCCGCGATCGTCAAGAGGTACGCGCAGTCCTCGACGGCCTCCAGAGCGTGAGGGATGCCCGCGTGCAACGTCAGCAGCGCGCCCGGTCCGAGCGTCTCTTCCTGTGCGTCGGTGCGGAATCGCAAGCGGCCCTCGAGGGTCTGCAACGCGATCGGGCCTTCGGCGTGGTGCGTGCGGACGATCGTGCCCGCGTGCATCGCCACCAGCACGACTCGCATCCCGCGCGTTTTCAGAAGCGTGATCGCATTGCGATCCGCGGTCTGCCACGTCGGCTCGCCCCTCAGCTCGGCCAGAATGGCCGGAATGTCGAAGGCCATGAGCGCCGCGTCGAGCGGGCGGGGTGTGCGAGTGAGCGATCGTTCGACTGTCATCTGGCGACTGTCATCTGGTCGGCGTGGAAGCTGCAAGCCCTTTAGGAGCGCGCCCGGCGCCGCTCGACCGACTGCTCCTGCGGCGGCGCCGCGGCACGGGCCTTGGCGCGCACCCAGTCCTCGTAGTTGCCGAGGTAGCGCTCGGCGCGCCCGGCGCCGACCTCGATCACCTGCGTCGGCAGCCGGTCGAGGATGTAGCGATCGTGGGCGACGATCACGATCGTCCCCTGATAGGCGAGCAGCGCCTCGAGGAGGACCTCCTTGGCCGTGAGATCGAGGTGGTTCGTCGGCTCGTCGAGGAGAAGACAGTTGGCCGGATGGAGCAGCAGCTTCGCGAGCGCCAGCCGGCTGCGCTCGCCGCCCGAGAGCACACCGACGCGCTTCTCGACCGCGTCGCCGGAGAAGAGGAACGCGCCCAGCAGCGGGCGCACGTGCGGCGCGGTCTCCACCGTCGCCGCGCGCATCACCTCGTCGAGGACGGTGCGCTCGGTGTCGAGCATCTCGCCGTGGTCCTGGGCGAAGTACGCGAGCTGCACGTTCTGGCCGACCTTCCGCCCTCCGCCGTCGAGGGGCAGCACGCCGGCGAGCAGCTTGAGCAGCGTGGTCTTGCCCGCGCCGTTCGGCCCGACCAGCGCCACGCGCTGGCCGCGCTCGACGAGCACGTCGACGCCGTCGTAGACGGCGACTTCGCCGTAGCGCTTGCGCGCCCCGCGCAGCTCGACGACCGTGCGGCCGCTGCGCGCCGCCTCGGGGAGGCGGATCTTGAGCGTGCGCTCGTGGCCGTCTGGCGGGGGCAGCCGCTCGATCCGCTCGAGCTGCTTGATGCGGCTCTGCACGAGGGCCGCCTTCGACGCCTGGTAGCGGAACCGGCTGATGAACGCCTCGATGCGCTCGATCTCCTCCTGCTGCTGCGCGTAGGCGGCCCGTGCCAGCTCGAGGCGCGTCTCGCGCTCCTCGAGGTAGCGGCTGTACGGCATCGGGTAGTCCGTCACCCGGCCGTTGAGCACCTCGGCGGTGCGCTCGACCGCGACGTCGAGGAAGTAGCGGTCGTGGGCGACGAGGATGACCGTGCCCGCGTAGCCCACGAGGAACTCCTCGAGCCAGTTGCGCGCCTCGAGGTCGAGGTAGTTGGTGGGCTCGTCGAGCAGCAGCACGTCGGGCCGCTCGAGCAGCAGCCGGGCGAGATGGGCGCGCATCTGCCAGCCGCCCGAGAGCGCGCCCAAGTCGCGGGCCAAGTCGGCTTCGTCGAACCCGAGCCCGCGCAGTACCACCTCGGCCGCGGCGTCCGTGTCGTAGCGGCCGCGGTGGTCCCACTCCTCACACACCGCGACGTAGCGCTCCATCACCGCCTGATACGCGTCGCTCGCCGGATCGACGGTCGCGAGCTGGTGCTCGAGGTCGGCCCGCCGCGCCTCGAGCGCGTGCAGCTCGGCGAACGCCGAGAGCGCGTGCGCCCGCACCGTCGTGCCCGCGCCGCCGAGGATGTGCTGCGGGAGGTACCCGACGCGCGTGCCGCGCGGCATCGTCACCGCCCCGCGGTCGGGCTCGATCTCGCCCGCGATCAGGCGCAGCAGCGTGGACTTGCCCGCGCCGTTCGGGCCCGCGAGCCCGACCCGCGTGCCCGGCGCGACGGTCCACGTGACGTCGGCGAGCACGACCTGCCCGCCGTACGCCTTGGAGACGCCCGAAACCTGCAGCATGTGAACGAGGTAGCATGCCGCGCTGCGACGCCGACGGCAACCGCCCGTTATTATAGTTAGGGGACCAAGTCGAAGGCGCGCACGTGCCGCGGCCGGACCTGTGCGAAGTGCCGCCGGTCGGTGGTGGCGATGCGCCGCAGGCGCAGCCGCTCCGCGATCGCGACGACCGACGCGTCGACGAAGCCGATGTCGGGATAGTCGCCGACGAGCTCCCTGCACCGCTGGAGGTCGGCCGTGGTGAGGCCCTCGACGGCCAGCTCGTGCGACCGCTCGACGTACGCGCGGGCGCGGCCGTGCCAGGCGTCGTCGCGGTCGGCGAGTGCGTAGAGCACGCCGGTGTCGAGCAGGAGCGGCATCAGGCGCGGCGCCGACGTCGAAGCGCAGACGGCGGCTCGGGTCGCTTCCAGAGCAGCTCCTCGTGTCGCTCCGCCGTGTCGCGGCGCCCGCTCGCGCCCGCGCATCCCGCGGGCAACGGATCTCGGGCGTGCGACACGGGACGCTGCCTGATACAGAACGGTCCATGCAGGCCCCGCTGACCGACGCCTTCGCCTTCAACCCCTACGACGAGGCGACCCGGCGCGACCCCTACCCGCTCTTCGCCCGCGCCCGGTGCGAGCACCCGGCGTGGCGGCACGAAGGCCTGCCGGTGGTGTCGGTCTTCCGCCACGCCGACTGCCAGGCCATCCTCCGCGACCCGCAGGCCTGGTCGAGCCGCTTCCCTCCGCCCCCCGGCTTCACCGACGACGACCTCCCGCGCAGCATGCTCGTGGTCGACCCGCCCGAGCACACACGGCTGCGCGGGCTGGTGAGCCAGGCCTTCACGCCGAAGCGCGTGCGCCAGCTCGCGCCGCGCATCGAAGCGATCGCCCACGAGCTGCTCGACGACGCGCTCGCGCGGCGCGAGGTGGATTTCGTCGAGGCGCTCACCTACCCGCTGCCGGTCATCGTGATCGCCGAGATGATCGGCGTGCCGCCGGAGGACCGTCCACGCTTCAAAGCGTGGTCCGACGCGCTCGTGGCGCCGCTCGGGTCGGTCTTCTTCGCGCCGCCCACGCCGGAGATGATCGCCGAGCAGCGGCGCATCCGCGGCGAGCTCGAGGCGTACTTCGTGCGCCTCGTCGAGGAGCGCCGCCGGGCGCCGGCGGACGACCTGCTCACCGGCCTCGTGCAGGCCGAGCTGGAGGGCTCGCGGCTCTCCTTCGACGAGCTGCTGGCCATGCTGATCCTGCTGCTCGTGGCGGGCAACGAGACCACCACCAACCTGATCGGCAATACCGTGCTCGAGCTGCTCGCCCACCCCGACGCGCTCGCGGCCGCGCGCGCCGAGCCGGCGCTCGTCCCCGGCGTCGTCGACGAGGTGCTGCGCTTCGCCTCGCCCGTGCAGATGGATCCCCGCCGGGCGACGCGCGACGTGGCGCTGCACGGCGTGCCGGTCGCCGCGGGCGAGTTCGTGCTCTGCTGGCTCGGCTCGGCGAACCGCGACGAGGCCGTGTTCGAGCGGCCGGAGGCGTTCGACGTCCGCCGCGAGCGGTCGAATCATCTCGCCTTCGGGTTCGGGCCGCACTACTGCCTCGGCGCCTCGCTCGCGACGCTCGAGGCGGAGGTGGCGCTGCGCGTGCTGCTCGCCCGCACGCGGAGCTTCCACCGGCCGGACGACGCGCCCCTGCCGCTGCACCCGAGCATCGTCTTCCGCGGCGTGACGCGCCTGCCGCTGGTGCTCGAGCCGGCGGCTCAGCCCCGCTCGAAGCCGTAGCGGCGCACGACCTCCGCCACCTCGACCTGGTACGTCTCGTACCAGCGCGCACGGCCCTCCGCCTGCGCGACGCGGTGCTGCTCGTCCTCGGCCCAGGCGCGCAGCGTCTCGGCCGACTCCCAGTGGATCAGCGTGAGCCGCTCGCCGTCGCGGGAGACGAAGGTCTTGGCGTCGACGTAGCCGGGCATGCTCCGTGCGCGGGCGAACATCTCCGCCGAGCGCGCGGCGTAGTCCTCGCCCGCGGCGGCCGTGAGGCGGGAGCGGAAGAGCACGACGACCATGAGGCGTTCTGCGCACGACGCGCGCCGCGGCGCAAGGCGGCCCGCGCTACCCCTCCCCCGCGAGCCGCAGCCCCGCCGGCAGCGCCTCGTCGAGGAGCCGCGCCTGCTCGCGCTCCTCGAGCGCGACCGGCTCGCGCACGATCCGCGCCAGGCGCGCGCCGCCGGCCGCGCCCTCGAGCCTCGCCGCGACGCGCTCCCGCACCGCCGCATCGAGGTCCCGCTCGCGGTCGCCGGTGGCGCGCGCGACCTGCGCCAGCGCGAACGCCGTCGCTTCCTCGCGCCCCCACTCGTGCCGCAGCAGCCGCTCCGCCCACCGCTCGGCCACGGCGCGCGGCACGACCGCGTTGAGCGGCCCGTAGAGCGGGACGCGCGCGCCGAGCCGCGCGAGCGCCCACAGCTCCTGCTCGGTCGCCCGCCCGCGCTCGATTGCCGCGAGCAACGCCTCGCCCAGCTCGGTGCGGGCCGCCGCCGCGAGCCGCTCGCACGCGCCCACCGCCTGCCACATCTCGCGCAGCTCCTGCGGGCCGGGCCGCGGGCCCTTCGCCTTCCCGCGCGGCACGAGGGCCGGGCGCACGCGCTCGAGCAGCGCCTGCTGCTGGCCGGCCGACAGGCCCCCCGCGACCCGCTTCCAGAGGTTCCACCACTCCGCCCGGCACTGGACCGCGCGCGGGTGGCGCAGCTCCGACGAGAGCACGCGCCAGAGGCGGCCCACGCGCAGCTCGTCGCCCGCGTCGCCGAAGCCGGGCCGCAGGAGAAAGCCGGCCAGGTTGAGCCAACGCGCCTCGTGCTCGGGCGAGCGCGCGCGCCGCGCCTCCAACGGCCAGAGCGCGTCCCACAGCGCGCGGATCGCGGGCAGCGGCCAGGCGTCGCGGCCGGCGTCGAGCGCCGTCTCGAGCCGGCGGGTGAGCGTGACCGGATCGTCGGCGCCGTCGAAGGCCGCCGCGAGCAGGGCCGCCGCAGCGGCGACGCGGGCCGTGTCCACTTCGAGGGCGGCTGCCGCCGGCGCCTCGGCGTCCACCGTGTCGCGCAGCCGAAACTCGAGCCGCCAGCGATGCTCGGTCGTGCGCGACTTGAGCCACAGCGCGAGCGTGCCGATCTCGGTGAGCCGCGCCTCGACGTGGACGGGGAGCGCCCGCTCCTCGAGCCGCTTGCCGAAGCGGAGCACGGTGCGGATGGGCGGCAGCGAAGCCAGCGCTCCCGGCTCGACCGCGACCACGTCGCCCGCGCGCTCGCCGCTGCGGTCGGTGGCGGTGTAGAGCGGAAACGCCACCGGGCGGTTCGCCAGCAGCTCGAACTCGCGCTCGGCGATCGCCACCGTCTCGCCCTCCTCCATGCCCCGCGGCACCACGCAGAGCGCGCGCGGCGGCCCGGCGCCGGCGAGCCCGAGGTAGTAGCTGCGCGCCGCGCCGGCGCCGATGCGCACGCCGCCGCCGCGGCGCGCGAGCCCGAAGTACGCCGCGCCGCGGGCGACGGCGAGCTGGAGCGAGCGCGCCTCGAGCACCGCCGGGCGCCAGCTCCCGTCGGGCGCGTGCCAGGCGCCGACGACCGCGGCGAGACGCGCGCGCAGGACCTCGGGCTCGAGCGCGCCGCCGTTGAAGAGGATCGCGTCGGGGCGCACGAGGGGAAGCTCCTCCTGCCCCGCGGCCGTGCGCTGGCGCGCCAGGAACTCGGCCATGTGGCGCGTGATCGCCGGCTCGGCGGCGAACGGGAGCCCGAACTCGCGGAGCCCGAGCCCGCCGCCGCGCCGCGGCCGGGCGTCGGCCGCGACGGCCGGAAAGAACCCGTCGAGCACGACCGCCTCGACCTCGGCGCGCGTGACGGTGGTAGTAAGCGCGCCGCCGATCACCGCGCCGCCGCGCCCGGGCACGCCGAGCGCCACCTCCCCGGCGTCGGCCTCGGCGAGCAGCCGCTCCTTCGCCGCGCGGCACAGGCTCACGAGCCCGTGGAAGCGCTGCGTGTCGAGCTGGCCCCCCCCGGGCACGAGCCGCGCCTCGGCCGCTCGCGCGAGCGCCAAGTCCATGTTGTCGCCGCCGAGCAGCAGGTGCTCGCCCACCGCGACGCGCTCGAGACCGAGCTCCCCGCGGCTCGCGCGCGCGGCGATCAGCGAGAGGTCGGTGGTCCCGCCGCCCACGTCGACCACGAGCATGAGCGGGTGCGCGGCGACGCGCGCACGCCAGTCGTCCTCGTGCGCCGCGAGCCAGGCGTAGAACGCCGCCTGCGGCTCCTCGAGCAGCACGACCTCCGGGAGCCCGGCCGCGCGGGCCGCCGCGAGCGTCAGCTCGCGCGCCACCTCGTCGAACGACGCCGGCACGGTGAGCACGACGTCCTGCGCCGCCAGCGGCGCGGGCATCGTCGCGTCCCACGCCTCGCGCACGTGCGCGAGCACCCGCGCCGACGCCTCCACCGGCGAGACGCGGGGCACGTCCGCGGGCGCGCCCCAGGGCAGGATCGCCGCCGTGCGGTCGACGCCGCCGTGGCAGAGCCACGACTTGGCCGACGCAACCAGCCGCCCCGGCACGCGCGCGCCCTGCTCGCGCGCGAAGAGCCCCACGGCGAAGGCGCGCCCGGCTGCCCACGGCAGGTCGAGGCTCCCGGCGGGCAGCTCGTGCTCGCCGGCGAGGTAGACGAACGAGGGCAGCGTCGCCCGCGGCTCGACGCGTCCTGCGGCGACGAGCTGGGGGATCGCGAGCACCTCGATCGTGCGGCCCGCGGCCGTATCGACCCAGGCGCACGCGGTGTTCGTCGTGCCGAGGTCGATGCCGACGATGTAGCGCGCGGCGCTCACGCCGCCTGGCGCACGTTGAACTCGAGCCGCCAGCGCCGCCCGCCGTCACGCGCGACGCACCACAGCTCGAGCGTGCCGAGCTCGGTCACGCGCGCGCTGAGCCGCACCCGGACGGTGCGCCCCTCCTCGCCTTCGGCGGCGAGCGTCGTCTCGAGCGGCCGCAGCTCCTCGATCTCGCCCGCGCCCCAGCCCTCGACCACCGTGCCCGGCAGGTCGTCGCGGCGCACCGAGGAGCCGAAGAAGCGGAACTCCGCGGGCTCGCCCACCACGAGCCCGAGCTCCGTGCCGGCGAGCTCGACCTCGCCGCCTTCCTCCATGCCGAAAGGGGCCAGGCAGAGCGCCTTCACCGGGGCGGGCACACCCGGCACGGCGGGCGCGGCCGCCTCGACGCCGACGTAGTACGCGCGCGCGGTCCCGCCGCGGATGCGCACGCCGCGCCCGCGGCGCGCGAGCCCGTAGGCCGCCGCGCCGACGGCGACCGCACGTGCCGGATCCGCGCCTGCGAGCACGCGCACGGCGCCGGCCGCGCCGCGCCAGGCGTCGAGCGCCTCGGTGAGCCGTGCCCGCAGGCGAGCGGCCTCGGTGACGCCGCCGTTGAACAGCACCGCGCTCGGCCCCTCGGGCGCCACCTCGCGGTGGCGGGCGAGGAAGCCCGCCACGTGACGGGTGATCGCGGGATCGGCGGCGTACGGGAGACCGATCTCCTGGAGGCCCGCGCGCCGGGGGCTCCGCGGCCGCTCGTCGGCCGCAACCAGCGGGAAGAAGCCGTCGACCAGCGTGCGCTCGACCTCGGCGCGCGTCACCTCGGTGCGCAGCGCCCCGCCGACGACCTTGCGCGAGCGCCCGAGCACGAGCACGGTCTCCTGCTCCGGGCCGTCCGCCCCGAGCAGCCGCTCCTTCGCCTGCCGGCAGGCGTGCACGAGCCCCCGGAGCTGCCACTCGTCGAGCGCGGTGCCCGTCTCGGCCAGCCGCGCGCGCACCGCGTGGGCCAGCGCCAGGTCCATGTTGTCGCCGCCGAGCAGGATGTGGTCGCCGACGGCGCGGCGCTCGAGCACGAGCGCGCCTGCCTCCTCGCCGACGCTCACCAGCGAGAGGTCGGTCGTGCCGCCGCCCACGTCGCAGACGAGGATCACGTCGCCGACCCGCACCTCGCGCCGCCAGGCGCCGCCGCTCGCGGCGATCCAGGCGTAGAAGGCCGCCTGCGGCTCCTCGATGAGGCGCGCGCCGCCGAGCCCTGCGGCCTCCGCCGCCCGCACCGTCAGCTCGCGCGCCACCGCGTCGAACGACGCCGGCACGGCCAGGTACACCTCCTGCGCCGCGAGCGGCGCGGGCATCGCCGCGTCCCAGGCGGCGCGCAGGTGCGCGAGGTAGGCCGCCTCGGCCGCCACCGGCGAGAGCCGCGGTACGTCGGCAGGCGCGTTCCACGGCAGGATCGGGCGGCTCGGGTCGGCGCCGGTCGCACACAGCCAGGACTTCGCCGATGCGACCACCCGTCCCGGCACCTCGGCACCGCGCGCGCGCGCGAGCGTGCCGACGACGTGCTCGGGCGCGCCCCACGGCAGCGCCAGCGCCTTCGCGTCCATCTCGCCCTCGGCGGGCAGGTAGAGGAACGACGGCAGCGCGTCGCGCGGCTCGACCACGCCCGCCTTGACGAGCTGCGGGATCGGCAGCACGGCGATGGCCGGCGCCTCGGGATCGAGGTCGGGGCCCTGCGTGTCGACCCAGGCGAGCACGCTGTTGGTCGTCCCGAGGTCGATGCCGACGACGAATCGCGGCACGCTCATCGTCTACGGCAGCTCGACCTCGGCGGGGGCGATCACGCGCGCGTCGCACCCCTGGCGCGCGGGGACCGTCACCCCGGTGACGCGCCAGCCCGCGTGGCGGAGCACGCCCCGGAAGGGCGGCCGGCCGGTCACGTTGCCGGTGAGGCGCACGGCGCCCGGATCGAATCCCGCTTCGACGGTGACCGGCTCGTTCTCCGCCCCACGCAGGATCGGCTCGAGCTTGACGCACGCCTCGAGCGCCTTGCGGCAGCTCGCCTGGATGCCGCGCACCGCGGCGCCGACCTGTGCGTCGGAGTAGGTCCCGATGTCTTCCGTGAGGAAGTCGACGAGCCGGCCCTCGTCCTGGAGCGCGGCCAGCAGGTCGAGCGCGGGCGTGTCGGGCGGCGGGGGAGCGGGCGCCGCCGCCGGGGGTGGCGCCGCCGGGCGCAGGATCGCGAGCGCGAGCAACGCCAGCACGAAGGGGCCGGCGACCACCCATGCAAGGCATGGGGCGCACGCGCGCAGCGGGTCGGCGACCGCGAGCCAGTCGGCCCCCGCCACGACGAGCGCGAGCACGAGCACCGAGGCCACGCGACCGGCGGACATGCGCCTCTGCTATCACACGGTCGCCGCGCGGCAAGCCGCCCGCGGGGCGCTGCGGACCAGCGTCGCCCCGAGCAGCGCCACGCCGGCCGCGACCGCGAGCAACGTGCCCGCGAGCGTGCCCAGATGCAGCCCGGCGCCGAGCAGCGCCAGCGTCAGCGCGAGGGCCAGCCGTGCCACCAGGCTCTGGAGGGAGAGCACGGTCGCCCGCAGGCGCGAGCCCACCAGCCGGTTCTGGTACACGTTGCAGAGCGGCTGCCAGAGGCCGTCGAGGAGGCCGCGCGTCAGCACGAGCCCGGCGCCGGCCGGGGTGGCGACCACGGCCATCGCCCCCAGCCCGACGGCCGGGACGAGCGCCATGGCGGCGCTCGCGCCGCGCGCGCCGAGCGCGGCGTCCACGCGGTACGCGGCCCCGGCGGTGAGCGCGGTCACGACCTTGGTCGCGGCGAACACGACGCCGAAGAGCGCGACCGGCAAGCCGATCGCCTCGAGGTAGGGCTGCTGGAGGTAGAAGTACACGTGCGACGTGGTGATCGCGAACGCCGCGAGCCCGATCGCCCAGCGCACCGCCGCCGTGCGCCGCGCGTGTCCGGCCGCCGCGCGCATGAGCGTCCACGCGCCGGCGCGGTACGGCCGGCGGCTCGGGTCCTCGGCGAGCCCGGCGGCCGCGGCCGCGCTCGCCGCGGCGGCGAGCACGGTCGCCACGTAGGGCAGGCGGAGGTCGACGGCCGCGAGCAGGCCGCCCACCACTGCCGTCGCGCCCGACGCGAGCGCGGTGACCGCCTGCCCGCGGCCCTCGGCCCGCGGGTACTCCGCGAGCCGTCCGGCGCGCTCGAGGCCGTCGTAGAGGAGCGCCGAGTCCGCCCCCGAGCGCAGCGCCGAGGCGACGGCGAAGAGCGTCTCGGCCGCGATCGCCACGTCGAGCCCGGGGCGGACGAGAAGCGCGGCGGCGCCCGTGGCCACCGCGGCCGCCGCCGCGACGAGGCAGCCCCGGCGCGAGGTCCGATCGGCCACCGCGCCGAACGGGAAGTCGAGGAGCGCGCGCACCGTGGTGTTGTAGGACTGGAGCCAGAGGACGGTCGCCACGCCGAGCCCGGCGCGCCGCTCGTAGTAGAGGAAGAAGATCGGCTGGAAGAAGACGCAGTTCGCCGCGGCCTGGTAGAGATAGTAGGAGCGGAGGATCAACGTCGTGTCAGCCGGTCAGCCCGGGCGCGAAGCGCACACGACCGCCCGGAATCATACTCCTCCAGCTTTCGCAAGCAGCTCCGCCAGCTCCTTGGCGTTGCGCACCGCGGACTCGCGACGGCAGTTGTTCATGAGCACGCACACCGTGCGCGTCTCGGCCGCCAGCCGGCGGATCGGGGCCACCCACTCGGCCAGCTCGGCCGCCGAGTAGAGATAGTCGAAACGCTCGGTCGTGGAGACGCCGCGGCGGTCCCACGTCTCGCGCCGCCGGCCGTGGAAGCGCACGACGGCGAGCGCGGGCGACGTGACCGCCGCCACCGGCGGCACGCTCGCCCGCGTGCCCTGCGGCTCGTCGACGCACACGTAGGTGAAGCCGCGCTCGCCGAGCGCCGCGAGCGTGCGCGCGCGGCGGCGCTCGGCGAGCCAGCCCGCCGCGCGGAACTCCACCGCGACCTGCACGTCGGGGAGCCGGCGCGCGGCGTCGTCGAGGACGGCGTCGCTCTCGTGCGAGGGCACGAACCACGGCGGCATCTGCAGCAGCACGTAGGCGAGCTTGCCGGCCGCGCGCAACGGAGCGAGCGCCGCGCGGAAGCGCTGCCAGATGGCCTCGAGCACGTCGGCGGGCACGTCCCGCGGGTAGAGCCGGGGCAGGCGCGGCAGCGCGACCTGGAGGTCGCGGTCGAGGCGCGCGCGCTCGATCGGGTGGCCGGTGAGCGCGGCAAAGGCCTTCACGCCGAAGACGAAGCCGGGCGGCGTGCGCTCGACCCACGCGGCCGCCGTGCGCGGCTGCGGCAGCGCGTAGTAGCTCGCGTCCACCTCGACCACGGGAAAATGGCGCGCGTAGTATCGGAGCCTCCGCTCGGCGGTACGCACCTGGGGCGGGTAGAACGCGCCGCTCTCGAGGAGCGTCCGCTCCGTCCACGACGCCGTGCCGACGAGCACGTTGCCGACGCGCGCCGGCACGGGCCCGCCGCGCAGCGTCGCCGCCGGCGGCGGCTCGTCGAGCCAGCTCGCCGTCACCCGCCCTTCGCCACCCGCAGCTTCTCGACCACGGCCCAGCGCACGTGCGCCCGCACCGCCGCCGCGAACGGCCCCGCATCGGCCTCGCCCGCGCGGATGCGGTCGGCCAGCGCCGCGGTGAGCCCGCGTACCGCCGCGCGCAGCGCCGCCGTGCCCGCGGGCGCCGGCCCCTCGTCACCGAGGAGCGCAGCGAGCCGGCGCCACTCGGCGGCGAGCGCCTCCTCCTCGCTCCGGAGCTCGCGCTCGACGATTCCGAGCACGTTCGCCGCGACGAGCGCGTGGAAGCGCCGGCGCCCGCCGAGCGCGGGGACGACGTCGGCCTCGAGGAACTCGCGCACGGCGGCGAGCAGCTCGAGCGCGGTGGGCCGGTCCTGCATGGCTCACTCCTCCATCAGGTCGAGCAGCTCGAGCTCCACCTCGGCGACGCGGCGTCCGAGGCTCGCCAGCTCGACGTTCTTCACGCCGCCCAAGAACGTCTGCGCCTGCATGATACAGATGACGGCCCACTTGAGGTTGCCGAACGCCTCCCACCAGCGCACGACCGCGGGGTCGACGGGCCCGCCGCCGGCGCGCTCGTACGCCGCGAACAGCCGCTCGCGCTCGCAGAGCCCGGCCACCGGCGGCTCCGCCCCGAAGCGCCACGAGCGCACGCAGAGCCAGCCCAGATCCTCCATCGGGTCGCCCGTGTGCGCCAGCTCCCAGTCGATCACCGCACGTAGCCCCTCCGGGCCGACGATCACGTTGCCGAGCCGGAAGTCGCCGTGGACGAGCGCCTGCCGCGCCCGCCGGGGAGCGCGGGCCGCGAGCCAGCGCAGCCCGAGCTCGAGCGCGGGATGCGGGTCGGGCGCGATCGCCCGGTAGATGCTCTCGTAGCGCTCGAGCTCCGCCGCGGCGGGCGAGGCGACGGCCGCCGGCTCGGCGCCGAGCGCCCCGAGCGGCATCGCGTGGATGCGCGCCGCGGCGCCCGCGAGCTGCTCGGGCAGCGCCGCGCGCGCGGGGGCGAGCGCCGGGTCGCGCAGGATTCTCCGGCCGATGGTCTCGCCCGGGACGAAGTCCATCACGAAGAACGCCGTGCCGAGCACCGCCGAATCGTCCTCGCACCAGCGCACGCGCGGGACCGGGACGCCCGCCGCCGCGGCCGCCTCGATGAGCGCGAACTCCCGCCGCCGGCTCGACTCGATGACGTGCCCCGGCGGGTCGCGGCGCAGCACGAGCCGCTCGCCGCCCACGGTGAACGCCCAGCTCTCGCGCGACGCGCCGCCGGCCAAGCGCTCGAGCCCCTCGACCGCCGTCGCGCGCCCGAGGCGCGGCGCGAGCCAGGCGGCGAGCCGCGCCTCAAGCTCCGTCGGGGTGATCGAGGTACTCCGACCAGCCGTAGCCGATGCGGTCGCGCCAGCGCCACTCGGTGAGCCCTTCGGCGATGCGCGTGGTGACGCCGGCGCGGCGGTTGCGCAGCGGCACCATCACGAGCACGCGACCCGCCACCTCCTCCACCGCGCCGCCGTCGGCGGGATGGAGGCGGGCGCGCAGCGCCGCGTGCAGGCGCTCGGGGCCGGCGAGCTCGCTCTCTACCTCGACGCGCCCGAGCGGCCGATTCGGCGCGCCCCGCTCGTACACGTAGCCGGCGTGGATCTCGCGGCCGTCGCGCTGCGCGGTGAGCGCGGCGGCGATGCCGCGCTCGGGGCCGAAGTTCATCGTGAGCCAGCGGTACCACTGGGGTCCCTGCCACCAGCGCGGCCCCCACGAGCGGTCGCGGAGCCCGCAGCCGTCGACCTCCCACGTGGTGCCGTCGACCGTCACCCGTCCCGCGGCGCGCCCGTGCTGCTCGAGGTGCCCGCGGGCGAACTCCTGGCCGGGGCGCTCGTGGCGCACGCTCACCCACCCGCCGTCGCGCCACGCGCGCGGCTCGCCGCCGGCGACCGGCGACAGCGCGGTATAGGTGAGCGCGATCTCCGCCGGCCGGTGGGGGTTGGCCGTGAAGGCCGTGCGCGGATCGAGGAGATCGAGCGGACGGGCGAGCAGGCAGACCGTCCCCGCGTAGGCGATGCGGTGCTCGCGCATGGGCGCCACGACCTCGAAGCGAAGCCCGCCAGCGTCGAAGCGCGCGTTACGCGTGATCGCCGGACGCGCGAACATGAAGCCCACGCGGCCGTCGGGAAGGTAGAGGCAGACCGTCATCTCGGCGAAGCCCTCGTTGGGACGGTTGCCGAGGCGCAGGAAGCCGCCCAGCCGGCGCGCGGGATCGTAGAAGTTGTAGTAGGCGCTCTCGTTGTAGTTGGCCTCGCCCGAGTTCTCGTGCGGGAGATCGTCGGAGTCGAGACACACCAGCCGGACGTCCGCCATGCGGCCTCCTCTCAGCGCGGAAACGCCTCGGGCACGCCGCCGTCGACGGGGAGCGCGGCGCCGGTCGTGGGGGTGAGGTTCGAGGCGAAGAACACCACCGCGTTCCCGACGTGCTCCGGGGTCACCGCCACCTTCAACAGGTTCCGCTGGCGGTAGTAGTCCTGGAGCTGGCCCGGATCGAGGCCGCGGGAGCGCGCGCGCGCCGGCCCGACCTCCTGCCACAGCCCCGAGGGGTGGCGCGCATCACCGAACACGGCGTCGGCGTTGATCATGTTCACCCGCACGCCCGCGGCCGCCAGCTCGAGCGCCGCCACCCTGCCGAGCTGGTGCGCCGCCGCCTTCGACGCGCTGTACGCGCCGAACTCGGCCCCCGGGCCGAAGACGTTTTTCGACGAGTTCACGATCACGTTGCCGCCGGTCCCCTGGCGCGCGAAGAGCCGCGCCGCCTCGCGCAGCACGAGGAAGTAGCCGTGGGCGTTCACGTCCATGACCCGGCGGAACGCGGCCGCGTCCATCGCGTCGATGCGGCTCACGTGCGCGACGCCGGCGTTGAGCACGAGCACGTCGAGCCCGCCGTAGAGCCGGCACACCTCGGCCAAGCCGCGCGCCACGGCGGCCTCGTCGGTGACGTCCATCACGACCCCCGCCGCGAGCCCCCGGCGCTTCGGGTCGAGCTCGGCGACGGCGGCCTCGAGGCGCGCGGCGTCCACGTCGGCGAGGACGACGTGCGCCCCGGCGGCGAGGAGCTGGCGGGCGATCCCGAAGCCGATCGCGCCCGCGCCGCCGGTGACGAGCGCCACCTGGCCCGCCAGCGCCGCGTCCTTCGCCTTGCCGAGCTTCGCCTGCTCGAGGCTCCAGTACTCCATGTCGAAGAGGTCCCCGTCCGCGAGCGCCGTGTAGCGGCCGATGTCGTTCGCCGCCGCCTTGGCGATCACCGTGTGCTCGGCGATGTCGGCGGCGATCCGGGCGTCGGTCTTGCTGCGCCCGGCGGCGAGCACGCCCAGGCCGGGCACGAGCACGACCCGCGGGTAGGGGTCGAGCTTGGTGAGCTTGGTGCGCGCCCGGGCCGCGTTGGCGGCGAAGTAGGCGTCGTAGCGCGCGCCGTAGTCGCGCACCGCGGCGGCGAGCGCCGCGCGCAGCGCCTCGGTGTCGTCGAGCGGAAGATCGCCGAGGAACAGCGCCGGGCCCTTGGTGCGGATCACGTGGTCGGGGGTGAGTGGCCCCGCGAGCGCGAGCGCGGCGGCGTCGGGGCGCGCGAGCGCGGCGAGCACGGCGGGGCTCGCCCGGTGCTCGAGGACCACGCGACGCCACGGCCGGTCGGGGTTGCCGGTCGGCTCGGCGAGCGCCCCGCGGAGCGCCGGGCCGAGCCGGACGGCGCGCACCGCGGGCTCGAGGTCGGCGCCGGGCACGACCGGCGCCGCGGCACGCCGGCGCGCGCGCACGAAGCGCTCGGCGCGGTCGACCCCCGCGATCATGCGCTCGTAGGCCGTGCGGGCGTCATCGGCGAAGGTGAACAGCCCGTGGTTCACGAGCACGAGCCCTTCGACCGCGGGATCGCGCTCGAACACCTCGGCGGCGAGCTTGGCGAGCGCGAAGCCCGGCATGACGTAGGGCACGATCGCCCAGCGCGCCCCGAACGCCTCGTGCACCATCGCCTCACCCTCCGCACGCGGCTGGTTGGTGACCACGAGCGCAACGTCGGCGTGGGTGTGGTCGATGAAGCGATGGGGGAGAAACGCGTGCAGCAGGGTCTCCACCGAGGGATTGGGCGCGGAGGCGTCGAAGAGGTGCGTGCGCAGCTGGTTCACCATCTCCTCGTCGGAAAGCGCCGGGAGCCCCCGCAGCCGGCGGAGGTGCGCCAGGTCGACCGCGGGCAAGCCCGGGGGCTCGATCGAGTCCAGGTCCCAGCCGCTGCCCTTGACGAACAGCGCCTCGACGCGATCGCCGACCAGCGTGGTCACCGTGCCCTTGAGCGAGGTGTTGCCGCCGCCGTGCATGACCAGGTCCGGGTCGCGTCCGATCAGCCGCGAGGTGTACACGCGGAGCGCCAGCTCCTCGCCCCACGTGGGGCCCAGGCGGTCCACGTACTCGGCGGCCTCGCGGTCCGACCAGCGGCTCTCCATGTGGGGCGGGAGAGTAGGCGCCCTTGCGGCGGGTTTTCAAGCTGCGCTAGGGTCCGCGGCGCGGGCCCGTCCGGCGCCCGCAGGAGGGGATCCGTGAGCCAGCTCACCGCCGACGACCGGCTCGCCATCGGCGAGCTGCTCGCCGCCTACTGCCAGCACCTCGACCTCGGAGAATGGGACGCGTTTTGCGCGCTGTTCACCGAGGACGCCCGCCTCGACTTCGGCAGGGTGATGGGTACGCACGAGGGCCGCGCGGGCATCCGGGCCTTCGCCGACACGATGAAGGGCCTCGGGCTCTTCATGCGCCACTACGTCACGAACGTCGTGATCACCGGCGACGGCGAGCGCGCCCGCGCGCGCTCCTACGTGCTCGCGCTCACCGGGCAGCCCGGGCAGCAGAGCCAAACGACCGGCCTGTACGACGACGAGCTGGTCAAGGTGAACGGCCGCTGGCTGCTGCGGGCGCGTCGCGCCCTCCTCGACGTGCCGCCGGCCTGAGGGAGACCGCGGCCGCCGGATGGGTCCGATCGGGAGCGGGCCGAGCCGCGATCTCAGGCTGTTCGCGGCCGCCGTGGCGATCGGCGCGCTCGGAGCGTTGGGGGCGATCGTCTTCCGCGAGGCGATCGTCGGAGCGAGCTTCCTCTTCCGCGGGCTCGCCGCGCCGCTCGGCCGCCCCGCGCTCCCCCTCGCGCTCCTCGCCGGCGGCGTGACGCTCCTCGCGCTCGACCGCGCGTTCCCCGGCGAGGTGCTCGGCTACGGCTTCCCCGCCTTCCTCGAGATGCTGCACCTGCGCGGGGCGCGCGTGAAGCGGCGCTGGGTGGTGGTGAAGACGCTCGCCTCGGCGATCTCGCTCGGCGCGGGCGCCGCCGTCGGCCGCGAGGGTCCGAGCGCGCAGATCGGCGGCACGATCGGCGGCTCGATCGCCTGGTCCGCCGGCTTCCCCACGCCGCAGCGCAAGACGCTCATCGCCTGCGGGGCCGCGGCCGCGATCGCGACCACGTTCAACGCGCCCATCGGGGGGCTCATGTTCGCGCAGGAGATCGTGCTCCTCGGCGAGAGCGAGCTCGCGAACCTGAGCCTGATCGTGATCGCGACCGTCGCCGCGGTCGTGGTCTCGCAGGGACTGCTCGGCTACGAGTCGGTCTTCCACGTCACGCCGTTCGTGCTGGCGAGCCCGTGGGAGTGCCTCACCTACGCCGGGCTCGGCGCGGTGCTCGGCGTGCTCGCGGTCGTGTACGTGCGCTTCTTCCACGCCGCCGCGCGCGCGCTCCGCCAGCTCCCCTGGCCCCCCGCGGCGGTGCTGCTCGTCGGGTTGGCGACGGTCGGCCTGCTCGACGTCGCGCTGCCGGGCAACGTCTCCGACGGCTACCCGGTGATCAACCAGGCGCTCGCGGGCGGCCTCGGCTGGGGGGCGATGGCCGCGCTCGCGGCGGCGAAGATCTTCGCCAGCGGCCTCTCGCTCGGCTGCGGCGCGCCCGGCGGGGTGTTCGGACCGATCCTCTTCATCGGCGCGATGGCCGGCGGGAGCTTCCGGGCGCTCTCCGCGCGGGTCCTCCCGGGCCTCACCGGCCCGCCGGGCTCGTACGCGGTCGTCGGCCTCGCCGCGTTCTTGGGCGCCACCACGCACGCGCCGCTCACGGCGATCTTCCTGCTCTTCGAGATGACGCACGACTACAGCGTCGCGCTCCCCGCGCTCATCGCCACCGGCGTGTCGCTCCTGGTGGCGATACGCCTCGAGCCCGAGTCGATCGACACGCTCGGGCTCAGCGCCGAGGGCAAGAGCCTGCACCCCGGGCAACGCGATCGCCTGGGGATCGAGCGCATGCCGATCGCCGACGTCTTCCGGCCGACGACCGAGGCCATCCCCGAGCAGGCCCTGCTGCCCGCCGTCCTACGCACGATCGGCGAGAGCCGGCGGAGCACGTTTCCCGTGGTCGACCCGGGGGGCCACCTGGTCGGGCTGCTCTCGATGGACGCGCTGCGCACCGCGCTGGCCGAGGAGGCGCTGCGGCCGCTCGTCGTCGCCCGCGACCTCTGCGACCCCAACGTGCCGACCCTCACGCCCCGGGCGACGCTCGGCGAGGCCGCGCGCCTGCTCGAGACCGAGAGCATCGAGGACGTCCCGGTGGTCGACCCGCTCGACCGCCGCCGCGTCCTCGGGGTGCTCTCGCGGGCGGACCTGATCGCGGCCTACAACCGCGCCGTCGCGTCGCTGGGCGCCCTGCCCGTGTCGACCTGGGTGGCGACCGAGCCGCACCGGCTCGCCGGCGACCGCGTGCTCGACCTCGAGGTGCCGGCGGCCTGGGTCGGCCGCTCGCTGCGCGAGCTCGACTGCCGGACGCGCTACGGGATCACGGTGCTCGCCCGGCGGCCGGCCGGCGGGGACATGGATGCCTACGAGGTCCCCGATCCCGCGCGTCCGCTCGCCCCGGGCGACGTGCTCACGGTCGCCGGCCCGCCCGACGCGCTCGAACGGGTGCGCAAGGGAGGCTAGAAGCGCACCTCGATTTGGCCCGCGTCGACGACGTCGATCGCCTCCAGCGCGCGGTGCACGGCGAGGACGCCCGGGAGCGGGCCGACGACGTCGCCGGCGACGCGATAGGAATAGCGGTGCACGGGCGCGTACAGCTCGACGCCCTCCACCTCGGGATGTTCCTCCTCCGCCTCCGTGCGGCGCTCGATCCGCACCCCCTCGGGAAGCCGGGCGAGCGCGGCGCGGACGTCGGCGGCGACCTCGCGCGAGAAGGTTTCTGCGGCGAAGGCGAAGCGCGCGCTGCGCACCGGCCGCGCGTGCTCGATCCGAAGCCCGAGGGATGCGCCCTGCTGCGCGAGGCCCTGCGCCAGCGGGCGCAGCAGCGCGCCGGTCACGAACACGACGCAGTGCGAGCCCCCGGCCACGAGCGCGCGCAGCCGCTCGCCGACGGTCGCATGCGCGAGCGGGAGGTCGCCGCCCACGACGACGTGTTCCCCGTCGCCGCCGCGGCCCGCGACGAAGCCCGCCACGAACGCGCGCACCGCCTGCTCGGCGCCGTGCGTCGGCCCCTCGATCACCAGCTCGTGCCAGTCGTCCATCGCGCTCTCCTATCGGCGGAAAAACACCCAGGTGGTCAGGGCGAAGATCGGGACGAAGATCGGCAGGCTGTAGCGCAGCACGTACCCGAAGAAGGACGGCATGCGCACCCCGGCCTCCTCGGCGATCGCCTTCACCATGAAGTTGGGCGCGTTGGCGACGTAGGTGTTGGCGCCCATGAACACGGAGCCGACCGCGATCGCCCGCAGGTAGGCATCGTGCTCGGCCAGCAGGCGCGCGACCGCCTCGCGCTCGGCGACCCCCGGATGGAGACGGCCGAGCGCCGTCGAGAGGAAGGTGAGGTAGGTCGGCGCGTTGTCGAGGAACGACGAGAGCACCCCCGTCGCCCAGAAGAACTGCGCCGGCGTGCGCACCGCGCCGATCAGGAACCCGAGCGGGCCCGCCGCGCCGGCGTGCAGCATCGCGAGCGCGGGGATCATCGTCGCGAAGATGCCCGCGAAGAGGATCGCCACCTCGCGGATCGGCCCCCACGAGTAGCCGTTGGCGTCGCGGATGCGCTGCGGGGTCGTGAGCCACGAGGCGGCGAGCACGAGCAGGAGGAAGCCGTCACGCGCGAAGCCCGCTGCCCGGCCCGCGCCGCCTGCTCCGACGCTCCCCGAGGCGACGACCGCCGCGAGCACGCCGCCGAGGAGCACCAGGTTGTGCACCCCCTCGAGCCGCAGCGGCTCGCGCGGGCCGACGGGGCGGGCGCGCAGCGCGGGGTCCTCCCGGCGCCAGAAGTACAGCTCGTGGAGGAGGTAGAGCGTGAGCAGGCACCCGCCGACGAGCAGCGTCTCGGGCCAGAGGCCGAGCGTCCAGGCGAACGGCACGCCGTGCAGAAAGCCGAGGAAGAGCGGCGGGTCGCCGAGCGGCGTGAGCGCCCCGCCCACGTTGGCGACCAGCGCGATGAAGAACACCATGGTGTGCGCCCGGTGGCGGCGGTCACGGTTCGCGCGCAGGAGCGGCCGGATGACGAGCATGGCGGCCCCCGTCGTTCCGACCCACGACGCGAGCAGCGTGCCGGTCCCGAGCAGCGTCGCGTTGACCACCGGCGAGCCGCGCAGCGCGCCGCGCACGTGGATTCCCCCGCCGATCGTGAACAGCGCGGCGAGGAGCACGACGAACGGGAGGTAGTCGACGAGCGCCACGTGCACGACCTCGTCCACCGCGTCCCGGCCGCGGGCGAGCACGAACGGGCCCAGGAAGGCGGCGCTCCACGCCGCGGTGACCTTGGGAAAATGGCGGTGCCAGAGCGCGGGCGCCGTGAGCGGGAGGAGCGCGATCGAAAGCAGCAGGCCGACGAAGGGCAGCGCGCTCCAGGCAGGCAGGGTCCCGAGGTCGTGCACCCGAGCCCCCGGCGGCCGCTCAGCGGCCCTCGCCGACCGTGACCACGCCCTCGATCCGCCGCAGCTCGTGCTCGGTGAGGATGCCACGCTCGACCAGGTCCTCGGGCCGCGTGTAGGGCCTCCCCTCGACGATCTTCTTCGCCATGGTCGGCGTGATGCCGGGCAGCCGCTCGACCCGCCGCAGCGACGCCCGGTTCAAGTCGAGCGGGGCCGCCTGCGCCGGCGGGCGCCGCCAGGGCAGGCGGCCACAGCCCGGCGCGCCGATCACGAGCACGAACGCCGCGGCCCCGTACAGCCTGCTGACGCCGCGCATCGCGTTCCTAGGGATACGCGGCGCGGCAGGCGAGGGTCAAGCGCGGGAGCCGGGCTCCTTGAGTCGGCGCCGCGGCCCCTGGTAAGCACGAGCCGACGTCCCGCGAAGGAGCCTGCCGGTGAATCTCAAGTTCAGCGCCGAGTACGAGCAGTTCCGCGCCGAAGTACGCCGTTTCCTCGACGAGCACTGGACGGCCGAGGACCGCGCCACGAGCCCCGACCTCGACGGCGCCGGGATGCTCAGCATCGGCCACGCCGATGCCCGCACGACCGCGTTCCGCCGCAAGGCGATCGAGCGCGGATACCTCTACCGCCACGTCCCGCGCCGCTGGGGCGGCGCCGAGCAGCCCCCCGATCCGCTCAAAGCGGCCGTGATCGCCGAGGAGTTCCGCCGCGCCAAGGCGCCGACCGAGGTGATCGGCCAGGGCGCGAGCATGCTCGTGCCCACGCTCCTCGAGCACGGCACCGAGGCGCAGAAGCGGCGCTTCATCGAGCCGACGCTGCTCGGCGAGCTCCTCTGGTGCCAGGGCTACAGCGAGCCGGGCGCCGGCAGCGACTTGGCGTCGCTGCGCACCCGCGGCGTGCTCGAGGGCGAGCACTGGGTGGTGAATGGGCAGAAGATCTGGACCTCGACGGCCACCCAGGCGGACTGGATGTTCTGCCTGGTGCGCACCGAGCCGGACGCGCCCAAGCACGACGGCATCAGCTACCTCCTCATCGACATGAAGACGCCCGGCATCGAGGTGCGCCCCCTGCGGCAGATGACCGGCGACGCGGACTTCAGCGAGGTCTTTTTCGACAACGTGCGCGTGCCGGCCGAGAACCTCGTCGGCAAGCGCGGCCAGGGCTGGGTCGTCAGCCGCTCGACGCTCAAGCACGAGCGCGCGCTCATCGGCAACGCGAGCCTCACCCGCCGCGCGTTCAACGGGCTCGTCATGCTCGCCCAAGCCCTCGAGCTGCGCGGGCGCCCGGCGATTAAGGACCCGGTGATCCGCGACCGGCTGGTGGCGCTCGAGGCCCGCCTGCTGGCGAGCGAGTACCACGGGTACCGCATGCTCACGATGAGCGCCCGGCGCGAGGAGCCGGGTCTCGCCGGCTTGGTGATGAAGCTCTACTCGACGACCCTCGGTTACGACGTCGCCAAGCTCGCCATGGACGTGATGGGCGACCGTGGGCTGCTCGCCCCCGGCGAGCCGAACGCGCCGGCCATGGGCATGTTCGGCACCGCGTACATGTGGTCGCTCGGCGTGCTCATCGCCGGCGGCACGGCCAACATTCAACGCAACATCATCGCGGAGCGCGGCCTCGGCCTGCCGCGCGACGCCCGCCGGTAGGACGCGCGCATGGACTTCGGGCTGTCGGAGGACCAGGTCCTCCTCAAGGACACGATCCGCCGCTGGGTGGAGAGCGAGTGCCCGACCACCCGGGTGCGGGCGATCATGGAGAGCGAGAACGGCCACGACGCGGCCTTGTGGCGGGGGCTCGCCGAGCTCGGCGTGCCCGGCCTCGCGATTCCCGCCGCGCACGGCGGCGCCGGGCTCGAGCTGCTCGACCTGGCGCTCGCCGCCGAGGAGCTGGGTGCGGCGTGCACGCCGGGCCCCTTCCTCGCCTGTGCGATGGCGAGCGTCGCGCTCGTCGCGAGCGGCGACACGGCCGCGCAGGCGCGCTGGCTCCCGCGGATCGCCCGCGGCGAGGCGGTGGCGACGGTCGCCTTCGGCGAGGAGGGCGACGAGTGGGCCCCGGAGCGCTTCGGGACGCGCGCCCGGCGCGGCGAGATCACCGGGCAGAAGCCGCTCGTCCCCTACGGGGCGATCGCCGACCTGCTGGTGGTGGCGGCGCGGGACGACGACGGGCCCGGCCTCTGGCTCGTCGAGCGCGGGGCGCCGGGGCTCACGGTGACCCCCCTGAACGGAACCGACATGACCCGCAGGGTCGCCGCGGTGCAGCTCGCGGGCACGCCCGCGGTGAAGATCGCGGGCGGCCGGGCGGCCCACGACCGCAGCCGCGACGCCGGCCTCGTGCTGCTCGCCGCCGACGCCTACGGAGGCGCGCGGCGCTGCCTCGACATGACCGTGCGCTACGCGCTCACGCGCGAACAGTTCGGGCAGCCGATCGCCGCCTTCCAGGGCGTCAAGCACCAGCTCGCCGAGGTCGCCGCCGATCTCGAGCCGGCGCTCTCGTTGTGGTGGTACGCGGCTCACGCCCACGACCACATCCGCGACCAGGCTGAGCGCCACGCCGCGCTCGCGAAGGCGCTGCTCACCGACCTCTTCGACCGCACGGCCCGCGTCGCCACCGAGCTGCACGGCGGCATCGGCTTCACCTGGGAATACGACCTCCACCTCTGGTTCCGCCGGGCGATCTTCGACCGCGCCTTCCTCGGCGAAGCCGGCTACCACCGCCAGCGCGCCGCCGACCTCGCCGGCTGGTAGACCGCCCGGCCCGCCGCGCGCGCCCGCGCCGCGGTGGATTCGGCGGGCACGGCCGGCTATTCGATCGGCAGACAGATGATGTGGCTCGTGCGCACGGCGCTGCGGCGCCCGCTCTCCGTGGCCGTGATGGCCCTCCTCATGCTCGTGCTCGGCGCGCTCTCCTTCACCTTCATGAACGCCGACATCTTCCCGGCCATCGACCTCCCGGTGGTCATGGTCGTCTGGAACTATCCCGGCCTCTCGGCCATCGACGTCGAGCGGCGGATGGTCATCATCAGCGAGCGCGCCTACTCGACCACGGTCAACGACATCGAGCACATCGAATCCCAGTCGATCGCGGGCCTCGGCATCCTCAAGGTCTACTTCCAACCCGACGCGGACATCGGCAGCGCGATCGCGCAGATCAACGCGGTCTCCGAGACGATCCTGACCATCCTCCCCCGCGGGACCGAGCCGCCGCAGATCATTTCCTACAACGCGTCGAACGTGCCCGTGGCGCAGCTCAACGTCTACAGCGACACGCTCTCGACCGGGCAGCTCTTCGACTACGGCCTCAACTTCATCCGCGTGCAGCTCTTCACGATCCCGGGCTTCTCCACGCCCGCGCCGCTCGGCGGGGTGAGCCGGGCGATCATGGTCAACCTCGACCCGACGGCGCTCTACGCCAACGGCCTCTCGCCCCAGGACATCGGCAGCGCGCTCGCGGCGCAGAACGTCGTCATCCCCTCGGGGCAGGCGAAGCTCGGCGACTACCAGTACAACGTCGACATCAACATGAGCCCGGCGACCGTCGCCGAGTTCAACCGGCTGCCGCTCAAGATGACGGGCGACACCCCGGTGTTCCTCGGCGACGTCGCCCCGGTCAGTGACACGCACCAGCCGCCGACGAACGTCGTCCGGATCGACGGCCGGCCGGCGACCTACCTCATGGTCATCAAGCACGCCGCGGCCTCCACGCTGGCCGTGGTCGACGCCGTCAAGGCCAAGCTGCCCGACATCCTCGCCACGGCCCCGAAGGGCCTCGAGGCGGCCCTCACGTTCGACCAGTCCCGGTTCGTGCGCGCGGCGCTGTGGGACGTCGTGCGCGAGGCGGTCACGGCGGCGGTGCTCGTCGCCCTCATGGTGCTCGTCTTCTTGGGCTCCCCGCGCAGCATGCTGATCGTGATCGCGTCGATCCCGCTGTCGATCCTCACCGCGATCGTGGGCCTCCAGCTCACCCACCAGACGATCAACACCATGACGCTCGGCGGCATCGCGCTCGCGGTCGGCATGCTGGTGGACGACGCCACCGTCGAGATCGAGAACATCCACCGCAACCACGCGATGGGAAAGTCGCTCGTCGCGGCGATCCTCGACGGCGCCTCCCAGATCGCCACGCCGACGCTGGTGGGCACGCTGTCGATCTGCATCGTGTTCTTCCCCGTCGTGCTCCTGACGGGCGTCGCGCGCTTCCTCTTCACGCCGCTCGCGCTCGCGGTGGTCTTCTCGATGCTGACCTCCTACCTGCTCTCGCGCACCCTGGTGACGACCATGGCCCGGTACCTGCTGCCCGAGTCGCACGCGGAGCAGCCGGGCCGCGGCCTCTGGGGCCGGTTCCTCCGGGGCTTCGAGGGCGGGTTCGAACGGCTGCGGGCGCGCTACCACGCGGCGCTGGCGGGGTTCATCGCCCACCGCCGGCTCGCGCTCTCGGGCGTGGCGCTCATGGTGGCGGCGTCGGCCCTGCTGCTGCTCTCGGTGGGCGAGGACTTCTTCCCCCGCGTCGACTCCGGCATGATGCGGCTGCACGTCCGGGCCCCCACCGGCACCCGGATCGAGAAGACGGAGTGGATCGTCGACCGGATCGAGCGGGTGCTGCGGGGGATCATCCCGGCCCGCGAGCTCGAGGGCATCAGCGACAACGTCGGGCTACCCGTCTCCTACGACCTCGCGTTCTACCAGACGGACACGATCGGGCCGCAGGACGCGGACATCCTCGTCCAGCTCAAGCCGGAGCACCGGCCGACGGCGGGCTACGAGGCCCGCATCCGCGCGGAGCTCGCCCGGCGGTTCCCCAACGTCACGACATACTTCCAGGCCGCGGACATCATCAGCCAGGTGCTGAACTTCGGCCTCTCCGCGGCCATCGACGCGCAGATCTCGGGGAACGACCTCCGCTCCGACCACGCAATCGCGCTGCGGCTCGAGGCCGCGATGGCGCACATCCCCGGGATCGTCGATCTGCGGATCGCCGAGCCGCTCGACTATCCCGCGCTCCGGGTCGACGTCGACCGGGCCAAGGCGCTCGCGTTCGGGATCACCGAGCAGCAGGTGGCGACGAGCCTGCTCACCTCGCTCAGCGGCAACGGCCTGATCCAGCCGACGTTCTGGCTCGATCCGGCCAACGGCGTGAACTACACGGTGATCTCCCAGACGCCGCAGCAGCGGATCGACTCCGTGCACGCGCTCGCGAACACGCCGCTCTCCGCCGGCGGCGGAGAGCGCGCGCCGCAGCTCCTCGCCAACGTCGCGACCATCACGCGTGCGGTCGATCCGGCGGTCGTGGCGCACTACTCGGTGCAGCGGGTGATGGACGTGAACTGCGCCGTCGCCGGCCGCGATCTCGGCGGTGCCACCGCCGACGTGCGCCGGGCGATCCGCGGCCTCGGCACGCTCCCGCCGGGCACGAAGGTCGTCGTCCGCGGGCAGAGCGAGGCCATGCGCAAATCGTTCACGACCCTCGGCGCCGGGATCCTGCTCGCGGTCGTGCTCGTCTACCTGCTCATGGTCGCGAACTTCCAGTCGTGGCTGCAGCCGTTCGTCATCATGATGGCCGTGCCCGGCGCGCTCGCCGGCGTGCTCTGGGCGCTGGTCCTCACCGGCAGCACGATCAACGTCGAGTCGCTCATGGGGGCGATCATGGCGGTCGGCGTGGGCGTCGCCAACGGCAACCTGCTGATCACCTTCGCCAACGATCTGCGCGAGGAAGGGTACGACGCCGGCGCCGCGGCGCTCGAGGCCGGGCGCATCCGGCTGCGTCCGATCCTCATGACCGCGCTCGCGATGATCCTCGGCATGCTCCCGATGGCCCTCGCGCTCGGCGAGGGCTCGGAGCAGAACGCGCCGCTCGGTCGGGCCGTGATCGGCGGGCTCCTCGTCGCCACGTTGATGACGCTGTTCGTGGTGCCCGCGGTCTACTCGATCTTCAGTGGCCACCTGAAGGGCAAGCGCGAGCGGGACGCCGAGGTCGCAGCGGCCGTGTCGGCGAGCGGCTGACGTGGGCGGACCGGAGGCGGGGATGGACGCTCGCTCGACCCCGGGCGCGGCACGGCCGCGCAGCTCGGCGGCAGTCCGCTGGCTGGCCGCGGTCCTCGCGGTCTGCGTGGTGAGCGCGGGATTCGTGGTGGCCCGTACGCGCCGGGTGGCGAGCGAGCGGTCCGAGCGCGAGCGGACGCTGGCCCGGGGGCCGCGCGTGCTCGTGACGGCGGTGCGCCACGCGCCCGAGGAGCGCGAGATCGCGCTGCCCGCCACCATCCACGGCTTCGTCGAGACGCCGATCTACGCGAAGATCGCCGGCTATCTCAAGACGATCCGCGTCGACAAGGGCGACCGCGTGCGTCAGGGCGAGCTGCTCGCCGTGCTCGACTCGCCCGAGCTGGACAAGCAGGTGGCGGACATGGAGGCCGACTACGCGATCAAGGCGCTGACGGCGCGGCGCGACCGGGCCGTGGCGAAGGCCGGAGCGCTCTCGCAGGAGGAGGCGGACGTGGCCCAGGCCGACGCGGCCAAAGCGAAGGCCACCCTCGAGCAGTACCGCGCGCTGCAGGCCTACGAGCGCATCACCGCGCCCGTCGACGGGGTGATCACGGCGCGCTACGTCGACCCGGGCGCGCTGATCCCGCAGGCTACGTCGCCGGCGGCGAGCGGCACGCCGATCCTGGCCATCGCGACGCTCCAGCCGCTGCGCGTCTACGCCCACGTGCCCCAGGACCTGACTCCGTTCATCAGGGACGGCGACCCCGCGGTGGTGACGGTCACCCAGTACCCGCGGCGCACGTTCGCCGGATCGGTCACACGCCATCCCGAGGCGCTCTCGCCGGACACGCGCACCATGCTGGTCGAGGTGGACCTGCCCAACGCCGACTCGGCGCTCCTCCCAGGGATGTACGGTACGCTGCGCCTGCGCGTGTCGCAGCCGGACGTCGCCCGGGTCCCCGACGACGCCCTCGTGTTCCGCGACGGGAAGGTTTACGTGCCGACGGTGCGCAACGACCGCCTGCACCTCGCCGAGGTCACCCTCGGCTACGACGACGGCCGCGAGGTCGAGGTCCTCTCCGGGATCGCGGACGACGACGTGATCGCGCTCAACGTCGGGCAGGGGGTGCAGGAGGGCGACCCCGTGCAGGCGGTCCGAGCGGACGCCGAGGCCCCCGCGGCGGGACGGGACTGATGCGCGGCCGCCTCGCCGCCCTCGCCGCGATCGGCCTGCTCTTCGGCTGCTCGCCCGTGCGAGAGCCGCGCGGCGTGCTCGGCCGACTCTGGCGCCTCGAGGTGGGGCCGGACTACCGGCGGCCCGCGGTCGCGACGCCCCCCGACTTCCGCAACCGGATCGGGCCGGCCGAGGCGGCATCCTTCGCCGATCTGCCCTGGTGGCGCGTCTTCGACGATGCGACGCTCGGGCGCCTGATCGGCGAGGCCCTCGCCGACAACTTCGACCTCCAGGCCGCGGTCGCCCGCGTCGGCGAGGCCCGCGCGCGCGTCGGGGTGGCCGCCTCGCCGCTCTACCCCCAGGTCGGGTATCAGGGCGAGGCGTCGCGGTCGCGGGTCTTCTTCCCCATCGGCGCGGGCGGGAACGTCACCTTCGACACGTTCGCGGGCCTGTTCGACGTGGCCTGGGAGATCGACGTCTGGGGGCGCATCCGCCGGGCGACGGAGGCCGCGCGCGCGAACCTCCTCGCCAGCGAGGAGGCGCGCCGCGGCGTCGTGCTCACCTTGGTGAGCGACGTGGCCACGGCCTACTTCCAGCTCCTCGAGCTCGACCGCGAGCTCGAGATCGCGCACGAGAGCACCGACGCCTACCGCGAGACGCGCGACCTCTTCCTCGAGCGCTACCGGCACGGGACGGACACGAAGATCTCCATCGCGCGCGCCGAAGCGGCGCTCGATGCGAGCCTCGCTGCGACCGCCGCCGTCGAGCGCCAGATCGCGCAGCAGGAAGACGCGATCAGCGTGCTTCTCGGCGCGGACCCGGAGCCGATCCCGCGCGGCCTGCCGCTCGTCGCGCAGGCGATGCCGGCGACGCCGCCCGGTCTCACGACCGCTCTTCTCCACCGCCGGCCCGACATCCGGCAGGCGGAAGAGGACATGATCGCCGCGAACGCGCTCGTCGGCGTGGCGGTCGCGAGCTTCTTCCCGACGATCGGGCTCTCGGCGCTCTACGGCGGCCAGGGCGAGCGCATCGGCGACGTCGTCAAGGACAGCTTCAGCATCTGGAACGTCGCCGGCAACGCGGCCGGCCCCCTCTTCGAGGGCGGCCGGCTCCTCGAGTCCTACCGCGCGCAGCGGGCGTTCTGGGACGAGACCATCGCCCGCTACCGCGCCACCGTGGTCACCGCCTTCCGCGAGGTGTCGGACGCGCTGGCGGCGGAGGCGACGCTCACCGACCAGCGGGCCGCGCTCGAGAAGCAGGTCGCCGCGCTCCGGGAGGCGAAGGACCTCTCGCTGCTGCGCTACCACACGGGCTACGCCTACTACTTCGAGGTGCTCGACGCCGAGCAGCAGCTCTACCCCGCGGAGGCCGCGCTCGCGCAGACGCAACGCGACCAGCTTCTTGCCGTGGTGAGCCTCTACCGGGCGCTCGGCGGCGGCTGGGAGACGCCCGGCGATCCGGCCGCGGGGCCCTGAGCGGCGGCGTTCAAAGTTGACCGTCGCAGGACCGATTTCGTGCAGCGCGGCCGTGGCACCCCGGCGTCGCTGTGCCGAGCCGGCCTGCGGGCGCCGCAGGGTCCGCCACGCGCTCGGTTTCGGGCGGCGGAAAACCTCCGGCGGGCCGGCGATCCCGCCGCCGCGAGCGCACCACGCATGGCGCCCGCGGCGCCGGGTGGGCAAGCCGCTTGCTCCCCGGACACCCCATGCGGACCAGGCACGTCCCGCTGGTGCTCGCCGCGATGGTGGCCGGCTGCGGCATCGCGGGCCACGTGACCCCGCCGGCGCCTTCGCCGCCGGAGGCCGAGAAGCCCGCCCCTCGAGCGCCCGCAACCGAGCAGCTCGGGTGCATCAGGCATCCGCGGATCGACGTGTGGGAGCGCCGGCTGCGCGCCGAGCGCGGGATGGGGCCGTGGGCGCGGCCGGATCTCACGCGCGGTCCCGCCTACCTGCCGCGGCTGCGGCCGCTCGTCTCCGCGGCCGGGCTGCCACCCGCCCTCGCGCTCCTGCCCGCCGTCGAGAGCGGATTCGACCCTGACGCGCGCGGCCGCGCCGGCGAACGCGGCCTGTGGCAGCTCCGGGCGACCACCGCACGCCGCTTCGGGCTCGTCGTCACGGGGGCGCGCGACGACCGCCTCGCCCCCGAGCGCGCCACCCGCGCCGCCGCCCGCTACCTGCGCTTCCTCCACGCGCGCTACGGCGACTGGCCGCTCGCGCTGGCCGCCTACAACGCGGGCGAAGGGCGGATCGACCGCGCGCGCGCGCACCGGCCGACCGCGACCTTCTGGGAGCTCGCGGCGGCCGGCGCGCTCCCGCGCCGCAGCCAGGAGTACGTCCCGCGGTTCCTCGCGCTCGTGCGCTTGCACGAGGACATGCGCCGCTGCCCGCCCGCGGCCCACCCCGGCGCCGCGCTCGCCGGCCTGCATTGACCGAGATGAACGTGAACGAGGATGCAGACCCGGCGGCGTGATCGGCGGGCTCGTCTACGCCGCGATCATGCTGCGGCGGCAGGCCCGCGCGGGTTGACAGCAACCGGGCGCGTCCCCTACACGCATCGACGATGCCCACGCGGATGGGCCCCCGGCTCCTGCTCACCGCGCTGCTCGGTCTGTCCGCGCCGGTCGCCGCCGCCCCGTGGGAGGTGACGCGGCGGACGGTCGTCGATCCCATCAGCGCGATGCTGCACCGCCGGCTGCCGGCGCTCGTGAAGGCGCACGACCTCGACGGCATCCTCGCGCTGTACGCGACCGACACCGGCACGGGTCTGCGCTGGCCGGACGCCCGCATCGTGTATCCCGACGCAGAGGAGGAGACGCTGCGCTGGGAGGGGCCGGGCGGAGCCGAGCCGATGCGCCTGCGCTGGGCGGGGCTGCTGGCGACCTTCGCCGCGGTCGACAAGGCCGAGCTGCGCATCGACCGCGTGCACTGGCGCGCCGCCGACCCCGCGGGATGGCCGGCCGACGTCCACCTGGTCGTGCGCGGCACGCGCAGCGACGGCGCACGCGCGCAGCTCGAGCAACGCGCGGTGCTGCACCTGGCGCAGCGCGACGGCGCCTGGCTCATCAGCGGCGAGGAGGTCACCGCCCGCCACCTGGTCGCACGGCCCGAGCCACGCTACGTGCGTGCCACCGAGGCGGCCGGCATCGAGAACGTCCACACCAACGCCGCCTCGCCCGCCTTCCACCTCTTCGGCGGCCCGGCCGACAACCCGATCCGCGCCAGCTCGGGCAGCGCCGTGGCCGACGTCGACGGCGACGGCTGCGAGGACGTGTTTCTCGCCGGCAGCCCCGACGCGGCGCTCTACCACAACAACTGCGACGGCACGTTCACCGACGTCACCGTGGCCGCCGGCCTGCCGCGGCCCTATCCCGCGGCGGCCACCGGGGCGGTCTTCTTCGACTACGACAACGACGGCTGGCCCGACCTCTTCGTCACCGCCGTACGCGGCGGCAACCGGCTGTTCCACAACCTCGGCGGCGGCCGCTTCGAGGACGTCACGGAGCGCGCGCACGTCCCGGCGGGCCGCTGGGGCAGCATGCCCGTGGTCGCCGACTACGATCGCGACGGCTTCCTCGACGTCTACGTCGTCGGCATGGGCGATCACGAGCACGACACCCCCGATCCGAGCTACGACGCGCGCAACGGCGTCGGGGGGACCCTCCTGCACAACGACGGCGACGGCACGTTCACCGACGTCACCGCGCGCGCCGGCGTCGCTCACCACGGCTGGGACCTCGCGGCGGCGTGGGCCGACTACGACGAGGACGGCTGGCCCGACCTCTACGTCGGCAACGAGTTCGGCGGCAACGCCCTCTACCACAACAACGGCGACGGCACGTTCACCGACCGCGCCGAGGCGAGCGGCACCGTCGACGGCGGCTCGACCATGGGCGTCGTGTGGGGCGATTACGACGGCGACGGGCACCTTGACCTCTTCGTGTCGAACATGCACGCGAACTCGGGCTGGGCGCTCTTCCACCCCGACTTCCCGCTCCCCATCCCGCTGCGCTTCCGCCTCCTGAGCCTGGTCGCGCCCGGCGTGGTGCGCCGCCGCAGCGCGGAGATCGTCGACCACCTCGTCCGCGGCAGCTCGCTCTACCACAACAACGGCGACGGCACGTTCACCGACGTGAGCGACGCGGCCGGCGTGCGCGACGCGCAGTGGGGATGGGCCGCCGAGTTCCTCGACTACGACGACGATGGGCGCCTCGACCTCTACGCGGTCGACGGCTTCGTCTCCGGGCCGATCCTCGACGACGTCTGAATGGACATGTTCAGCGGCGTCGGTCGACGCCTCGACAGGACGAGCGGCCACTGGATCGACATCGGCCAGCACAGCTTGAACGGGCACGAGCGCAAGGTCCTCTTCCGCAACGACGGCGACGGCACGTTCACCGACGTGGCCTTCGTCGACGGCGTCGACATCGACGCCGACGGCCGCGGCCTCTCGGTGTTCGACTACGACCGCGACGGACGGGTCGATCTGTTGCTGCGCAACTACCGCCAGCCGGCGGAGCTCTTCCACAACACGGGCGGCGGAGGGCACTGGCTCGCGCTGCGGCTCGTCGGCACGCGCTCGAACCGCGACGCGGTGGGCGCGCGGCTGCGGCTCGAGACCGCGCGCGGCTGGCAGACCCGGCAGGTGAGCGCGGGCTCCGGGTACCTCTCCGGGTCGAGCCTGATCCAGCACTTCGGGCTCGGGCCCGAGACGCGCGCCATGGAGCTCGACGTCCTCTGGCCTTCGGGCGAGCGTACCGTGCTCCGCGACCTTTCGGCCGACCGGCGCTACGCGATCGTCGAGGGCGCCGCCGCGGCGGTGCCGCTCGACGGAGGAGGGACAACGAGATGATGCGCACGGGGACGCTCGCCGTCCTGCTCCTCGTCGCGGGCGCCGCCCGTGGCGACGAGAGCCTGTTCCTCAAGCAGAGCCCGGGCGTCGGCAATCCCGCGGACATCGACGTGTGGCGCCAGGGCGAGCAGCGCCAAGGCCTCGCACCGTATCCGAGCGCGCCGCCGGGGACGCCGAACCCCGCCGACGGGATCCGCCGCCACGGCGGCGGCGGCGCGACCTCGTTCAGCGGGCCCGACCTCGGGATGCCGTTCAGCGCGTTCGTGACGAAGATGAAGAAGCAGCGGCCCGCCGTCGACGCGGCGGCGCGCCGCGCGATCGAGGCGCGCTTCGACCTCACCTGCCGCAGCGATCCCAAGATCACGATGTCGCGCGGGAAGCCCCAGCCGCTCGGTCCCACCGCGCGCCTGCCGAAGGGTGCGAAGTCGTGGGAGGACTGGGCGGCGCAGTCGCCCGACGCGATCCGCGCGGCCGACGACTTCCCGTGGACGCCCCTCGAGCACCCGCTGCACTCGACCGCGCACATGGTGTTCCCCAAGCAGTGGACCGCGGTGCACCCCGAGCACGAGCGCTTCGACGTCGGCATGGACATCCCCGACTGCTTCCTGCCCGAGATGCCGCCGCCGCTCTACCTCACCACGCACCCCGAGCTGGGGGACGTCTCGCGCGGCGTCGAGATCGGCTACGGCAACTACTTCGACATGTTCAACGGGATCTTGACGCCCGAGCAGCTCGACGGTCTGCGGCTGCTGGTGACGCCGTTCCAGACCACCTGGTTCAACGTGACGCACCACCGCGTCACCGAGCAGCCTTCCGAGGGCGTCACCTGCTTCTCGTGCCACACGAACGGCCACACCAACGGCGCCTTCGAGCTGGCCCCCGACTCGCGGCCGAACTACGCGCGGCTGCGGGTCGACACGCCGTCGATGCGGGGCAACTACGCGTTCCTCGTCTTCTCGTCGAAGCGCTCGATCCGCTCGATGGACCACTTCGCCGAGGTCGAGGAGTACTTCGACGGCGACGAGACCATGCTGGCGGCGATCGGCGGGCGCGACCTGCAGAAGGCGAACACGAACCACGTCGGCGACTTCAACGCGATCATCGACTTCCCGCCCGCGCCGAAGCTCGACCCGACCAACCACCTGATCCCGGACAAGGCGACCCCGGCCGAGCTGCGCGGGGAGGCGCTCTTCTACGGCAAGGCGCGCTGCGCGGGCTGCCATCCCCCCGCGACCTACTTCCAGGACAACACGCTCCACGACCTCCACGTCGAGCGCTTCTACGCCGGGCGTCCGGAGGGCCCGATCAAGACGTTCTCGCTGCGCGGGATCAAGGACTCGCCGCCCTACCTCCACGACGGCCGCCTGCTGACGCTCGAGGACGCGGTGCTGTTCTTCGACGTGGTCCTCGGCACCAGGCTCACGGCGGCGGAGAAGGCCGACGTGGTGGCGTTCCTGCGGGCGCTGTAGCCGGCCTCAGGGCAGTCCGGCGCCGGGCACGTCGACGGCGAAGGTCTCGATGCGCCCGCTGGCGTGCGCGCGGCAGTACGTGGGGTTCGAGTTGTCGGCGGTGAGCACGAACATCGTGCGGCGGTCGGCGCCGCCGAGCATGCAGGCGAACGCGCGGTTCGAGACCGCCACCCGCTGCGTGATCCCGCCACCGGCGGTCACCCGGACGACCTCGCTCCCCACCGGCGAGGCGACCCACACGGCGCCCTCGGCGTCGAGGCACGTACCGTCGGGGACGACGTCGGTGAGCGGAGCCCAGAGGCGCGCATTCCCGAGCGAGCCGTCGGGGGCGACGTCGAACGCCTGGAGCGCCGGCCCCATGCTCTCGGCGACGATCAGCGTGCCGCCGCCGGGCGAGAGCACCATGCCGTTCGGGAACCGCAAGCCCGCGGCCACGACGCGCGCCGCGCCGCCGGGCTCGACCAGGATGACCTCGCCCGGCGCGTACGGGGCGCCGCCGTCGAGATCGAAGCCGAACGTGCCCACGTAGGCGCGCCCGCGCCCGTCGACGAGGAGCTCGTTGCAGCGGAACGAGGCGAGGGCGGCGAGGTCCGCCACCTCCTCCCAACGCGCGCCGTCGAGGCGCAGCAGGCGCCGGTCGACCATCGACACGGCGAGCAGCCGTCCGTCGGGCGTCCAGCCGAGCCCGGCCGGCTGGGTCGGGAGCCGGGCCACGGCCTCCGCGCGCCCGCGCGGGTCGACGGCCATCACCTGGTGCCCGTGCATGTCGGAGAACCACAGCCGGCCGTCGTGCCAGCGCGGGCACTCGGGGAAGTGGAGGCCCTCGAGCAGGAGCGTCGTCACCGGCGCGCCGCCGCCGCGCGGGCGCCGATGCCGAAGGCGCTGCGGGTGCGCTCCTCCCAGCCGGCGAGCGGCATCTGGTCGCGGACGGCCTTGACGCGCGCCAGCATCTCGGCGGCTTCCGGCCCGGTCGCCGACCACTCGCGGGCGAAGCTCCCGTCCTGGATCTCGCGCAGGACGGCGGCCATGCGCCCTTCGAGGTCCAAGTCGGCGAAGCGCGCGCTGCGGGTGAGCGAGCCGTACTGCGAGGTGTGGGAGTGGAAGTCCATCTGGCGCATCATCCCCACCTCGCGGATCTTCTCGAAGGCGTAGGCCAGCTCGCCCGAGAGGTAGAGCTCGAGGAGCACGGCCTCCGGGGGGTAGCCGGCGGCGACGAGCGTCTCGATGGCGGCCATGAGGACGCGCCCGAAGGCAGGCCCGAAGGCCTGTTCGGTGAAGAGATCGAGCGTCGCCTCGTCGTGCATCGACATGAGGAGACAGCCCGCGCGCGTCGAGCCGAGCGCGCGGGCGAGCGCGAGCAGCCGCGCCATGCCCGCTCCCGAGGCGTCCTGGTGGAGCGCGACGAACGACGGGAAGCCGCGGCCCGCGACGTACGCGTCGCGGACGCCCGGCCCGATCATGCGCGGGGCGACCATCACGACGTCGACCCCCGAGGGCGGAACGACGAGGCCGAAGGCCACCGTGTAGCCCGAGGCGAAGTCGAGCACCTTGCCGGAGGCGAGGTGCGGACGGACGGCCGCGGCGTAGACGTCCGGCATCACCTCGTCGGGGACGAGCAGCAGGATCACGTCGGCGCGCGCGCACGCCTCGGCGATCGGGTGGACGGCGAAGCCGTCGGCGCGCGCCCGCGCCGCGTACTCGTCGTCGCGGTTGCCGACGATCGTGGCGAGGCCGCTGTCGCGGAGGTTGAGCGCCTGGGAGCGGCCCTGGTTGCCGTAGCCGACGACCGCGACCGTCCTGCCCTCGAGGGCACGGGGGTCGGCGTCGGCGTCGTGGAAGATCTTCGGGCCGTCGGTCATGGTCGCTCTCCTCTCGATCGGCGGCGGACGCTCGGGCGGGGCCGCGACTCCGGGACGCGCCGGCTCGCCCGGCGGGCGCGGCCGCCCGCGCCCCGCCGCGCGTCGAGCGCATCGATCAGCCGATGCACCACGGCCACGGCCTTCTCGCTGCGCCCGGTCGTGAGCACGTGCAGCGTCGCCTCGGAAAACGCCCCCACCAGCACCCGCGCCAGCGCCGTCGGATCGAGCGGCGCCAGATCGCCGCAGGCCATCCCCGCGCGCAGCAGGCTCTCGACCATCCCGAGCGACGCCTCCTGCTCGAGGCGCCCCACCGCGTCGAGCGCGGGCACGGCCCAGAACTGACGGAGAAAGAAGTGCCCCTCGCGCAGGTCTTGGAGCGCGCCCAAGAACGCGTCGAAGGCCCGGCGCAGGTTGGCGAGCGTGTCGCCGCGGGGCTCGATCGCGCGCAGGGCCTCCGCCTTCACCCGCGCCCAGAAGCCGTGGTGCAGGTCGCGGGCGATGTCCTCCTTGTCCCGGAAGTAATAGTAGAGCGCGCCCTTGGTGAGCCCGGCGCGGCCGGCGATGTCGTCGATCGACGTGACCGTGTACCCGCGCTCGCCGAAGAGCGCGAGCGCCGCGGCGAGGATGCGGTCCTTGCTGTCGCGCGGCTTGGGGTCGCGGCGGGCCATGCGTCGCCGCGCCCCTTGACATACTTTCGGTCGAAAATCTATACGCGGCGCATGTCGCCGAAAGCGCAGATGGCTCTCGCGCTCGCGTCGGGCCTGCTCGCGGCTGCGGCCGCGCGCGCCGCCACGATCGTGGTGACGCCCGGCCAGTCGATCCAGGCGGCGGTCGACCAGGCGTCACCCGGCGACCGCGTGGTCGTCCGTGCCGGCACCTACCACGAGACGGGCGCCCCGTACGCGGTGCAGGTCACGAAGAGCCACATCCACCTGCTCGCCGCGGGGCACGTGGTGATCGAGCGCACGGGCGCCCAGACCAACGGCATCTGGGTGTCCCCGCCCGACAGCCTCTTTCCCGAAGACGTCGAGCAGCCGCCGTGCGGGCTGAGCGGCACGCGCCTCACCGACTTCGAGCTGCGCGGCTTCACGATCCAGGGTTTCCCTGCCGACGGCGCCTACCTCGCCTGCGTCGACCACTTCCGCATCGTCGGCAACACCGCGCAGCACAACGACACCTACGCCATCTTCCCGGTGCGATCCTCGAACGGCCGCATGACCCGCAACATGGGCAAGAGCACGCTCACCGACGCGTGCATCTACGTCGGTCAGGACGACCACATCGTGGTCGACCACAACCGGGCGACCGACTGCCAGATCGGGCTCCAGATCGAGAACAGCACGAACATCCGCATGCGCGACAACGTCTCGACCGGGAACACGGCGGGCATGATCGTCGACATCTTGAACGGCCGGCAGGTGAAGGTCGTGTCCGACAACGTGGTGAGCGGCAACCGGCTCCTCGACAACAACCGGCCGAACAGCGCCCCGGAGGGCGCCGACACGCACGACATCCTGCCCGGCATCGGCCTCGTGGTCGACGGGGCGCAGCGCACCACGGTCTCGAACAACGTCTTCCGCGGCAACACGCTCGCCGGCATGACGATCGTGCCCTTCTGCCTCGACCGGGCGGACGTGTGCAGCGCCGGCCCGCTCGACATCGTGCCCGACCCCGGCGACAACCGCTTCGTGCACAACCGCTTCCAGGACGACAAGATCGACGTGATCTATCTGCCCGGCACGGGTCAGGGAAACTGCTTCGCGCGCAACGTGCCGCGGACCCTCACCGCGTCCGGCGGCCCGCTCCCCGCGTGCGCCCCTCGCTGACGCGCCCCGCCTTTACTTCCCCGGGGGCTCGGCTAGGCAGGATGCATGCGATTCAGGGTCGGTGCGGCCCACGCGGCGCTGGTCACAGGCGGCGTGCTGACGGCGCTGCTCGCCGTCGAGGGGTTGCTGCGGCTCTGCCCGGCGCTCGCCGGGCCGCGCAGCACGCCCGCCGAGAAGATCTTCTTCACCCGCTACGACCCGGAGCTCGGCTGGGCGCCGCGGCCGCAGATCGCCGGCATCCACCGCGACGACGGCTTCTCGGTGTTCGTCTCGCAGAACGCCTGGGGGCTGCGTGCGGCGGCGGACGTCGGCCCGGCGCGGCGGGTCCCGGGGCGCCGCCGCGTGCTCGTACTCGGCGACTCCTACGTCTGGGGCTACGGCGCCTCGCAGCACGAGATCTTCACCGATCCCCGCGTGGCCGGCGACCGCGTCGACCTCGTCAACTTCGGGGTCTCGGGCTACGGCACCGACCAGGAGCTGCTCTTCTACCGGCGCCTCGGCACGCGGTTCGACGTCGACGAGGTGACGCTCGTTTTCACGCCCTACAACGACGTCGAGAACAACCTCGAGCCCGAGCAGTACGGATATCTCAAGCCGTACTTCACGCTCGCCGCCGACGGCAGGCTCACCCTCCATTGCGAGCACCTGCACGAATCCCGCGTGGACGACGCGGCCGACGCGCTCCTCTCCGACAGCCGGACCATCAACCTGCTGATCGGGGGCAGCCTGCGGGTCCGCAACCTGCTGCTGCACGACTTCGAGACGCCGCTCGGCGCCGCGGAAGCCCGCGCGCGCGTCCTCGGCCCCGGCGACGTGACCCCGCGCGACCGGGCCGGCCTCGCGCTCACGATGGCGCTCGTCCGCACGCTGCGCGACGAGGCGAAGGGGCACGGCGCCGCGTTCTCGGTCGTCTTCGTCCCCTACAAGCCGCACATTCTCGCCGGCGAGCCCGAGAACCACCCCTTCGTGCCGCTGCTGGCGGCCGCCCTCTCCACGGCCGGTATCCCCTACTACGAGCCGTACCGGCTCTTCCTCGAGGAATCCCGCAACGGTCCGGCCCTCTTCAACGCGCTCGACAACCACTTCAGCCCCGCCGGGCACCGGCTGTTCGCGCGCGTGTTCGCCGACCCGGCGGTTCGCGAGGAGACGCTCGACGTCTACGACCGCCGGCCGGTGCTCGCGTCACCGACGCGGTAGGATCCGCGCGCGCGTGGCCGGCCACTCGTCGAGTGGTCGCACGTGGACTCGAACCACGGACCTCCTGCATGTGAGGCAGGCGCTCTAACCAACTGAGCTATGCGACCGAGTGACGACGCATCCGGGGTGACAACCGGGTAGCACGTCCTACCCACCCGCGGGCGTTTGCGCAAGCAGAACCGTAGCTTGCACATGCTCTTGGGGGCGCCTCCTGCGGGCGTCGAGGCGCCCGGGCCCCTGCGATTTTGCCTTGACACCGTCGGGGCGCAGCGAGAGGAGTAAGCGGAAGCGGGAGCGTTCGATCATCAACCACGAGAACGGGGGAAGGAGGGTCCTTCGTATGCAACGGGTCCTGTTGGGGTTTCTGTTCGTCGCGTTGGGGACCGGGGCCGTCCGCGCGGCCTGCACCCCGTTCGGCGGCGACGACAGCGGGTGTCTGACGACGAGCAAGGCGGCCGCTTCGTGCGAGGAGAAGATCGCCGGCAACGTCGCCACGAAGCTCGTGCTGGGCATCGCCAAGTGCCACGCGAAGCAGGTGTCCGACGCCTTCAAGGCGGTGGCGAAGTCGACCACCTCGACCTTCGACGAGGAGAGCTGCGAGGACACGGCGGTCTCCAAGTTCACGAGCGTGTCCTCGACCGCGAGCTGTCCCTGCGTGAACACCGCGACGATCGCGTCGGCCGCGCGCGCGATGCTCGACAGCAACAACAGCCTCGTCTTCTGCGATCCCGCCGGCCCGTCGATTGCCAGCGTGGACGTGGGCGACACCTCGGGCGACGATACCGGCCACGTGCCCAGCACGAAGGCGATCCTCGGGTGCGAGGCGAAGCTCGGGAAGTGCGTGACCCTGTTGGTGAAGGGCTACGCGAAGTGCCATCAGCTCGCGCAGAAGGCGGCAGTGAACGGGAAGACGTTCGACGAGGACGGGTGCGAGACGACGGACCCGAAGGGCCCGGCGCAGGCCTATACCAAGTGCGTGGGGTCGCTGACGGGCTGCCAGGGCTGCGAGGTGGCGAACGAGCCGACGATCGCAGCCGACGTGGATGCGGCCCTCGACGGATCCAACGGCCTCGTGTTCTGCGAGTCGCCGAGCGGCGCGTTCCTCGACGGCGCGCGGTAGCGGACGAGGAGACGTCATCATGCGTATTGCACTAGTCGCGATGGTCGCGCTCGCCGTCGGCGGGCTCCCCGGGAGCGTCCGGGCGGGGAACGGGCCCGCGGATTGTGAGGCGGCACGGTGCGCCGTGCAGGCCGCCGTCAACCAGAACTGTCCGTGCTCGACTGCCCGCAATCACGGCCAGTACGTGAGCTGTGTCGCGCATCAGGTGAATGCGCTCGCCCGCAGCGGCGCGGTGCCGACGGACTGCAAGGGGAAGGTGACCCGGTGCGCCGCGAAGTCCGTCTGCGGCAAGGCCGGCTTCGTCACGTGCGAGATTCCGGAAACGGGGACCTGCGACCCGACGACGAACACCTGCGTCGAGAATCCGGCGATCGCGTGCGTGAACGGCGTCTGTATCCTGGGCGAAGCCTGTCACATCAAGTCGAGCGCCGCGCTCTGCACCGCGAAGGGCGGCACCGTGGGGACGAGCCCCACGTGCTGCGCGGCGTGCGTGAGCTCGCCCAGCGCGGCATTCTGCGGCTCGGAATAGGCGGACAGCGCGTTCGCCGCGGTGAGGGCTCCGGGGCGCCGGGTCGTGGCGACGGCGCCTCGGGGCTCGAGCCCCCGAGCGCCACGCGGACGACGCGGCGTCGCACGGCTGACAGGCGATGCCCGTGCGCCTCGCCATGCGTCGCCGAGACCTGGCGCAGTCATCCCGATCCGGCGTGGTTTGGCCCCGGGCTTGCTCGAGAGAGCGGCATGACGAAGCGTCTCACTGGTCTCGGTGCCGTGGCCGTGCTGGTCTGCGGCATCGGTCTCCTCGGTTCATCGGCGCTGGCGAAGTGCCCGGGAGTCTGCCGGAAGACCCTCGCGCACGAGCTGGTGGCCTGCAAGAGAGCCTGCGGGCGCGGCAAGGCGGCCAACGCCTGCCGCAAGGCGTGCACCGCCGATCACCTGTCGGGCCTCCGGGCGTGCAAGGCCGCTGTGAATCCGACGCCCCCGGGGTGCTCGCCCTCCGGCGCGTTCCTCGACTAGCCGCGAGTCGCCCCGCGGCCGGGATTGCCGAGCGTCATGGCACGGCCCCGGTCGTTGCGCGAAACGCATGACCGGTTGTGACTCGCGCGGGAGCCCCGTAGGCTCGACCGCATGAGGCTGCGGGCAATCGTCCTGCTCGCTGCGCTCGCGCTCCCGGCGGCGGCACAACAGGGCGCCGGGCAGCGCCCCGGCGGCCGCACGGGGATCGACGTGGTCGTGCCCGTCGACCCCTACGAGCACGACCGGCTGCACTGGTTCGACGGCCAGCCGCACCACCTCGTTCCCGGCACCGTGACGATCGATGCCCCGCCCTACGTCTGCGATCGCGACGGGGAGACCTTCACCGATCAGGAAGCCTTCGCCGCGCATCTACGCAGCGCGCACCGCGTTCCGGCCGGCCAGATCCCGAGCCGCCTGGTCGTCGAGGGCGGCCAAGTGCACTTCCCCCGCTGACCCCCCGTTGACAACCCATGACGCAGTGCGTAGTACCTCGATCAGATCGAGTAGAATGGAAAAGTAAGGAGGAGCTACGCATGGCACAGGCTAGCCGACTTTCCCTGGACGAGGTGCGGGCCTCCGTCCGGCGCATGCAGGCCGAGGGGGAGCGCCTCGTGGGGCGGATCCGCCGGGACGCGCGCACGCTCGTGGAGCAGCCGAACGTCCGCCGGCTTCGGCAGGACGTCCGCCAGCGGGCCGAGCAGGCGTTGAAGGACCTGCGCCGCCAGCGCACCCGGCTCGCCGACGCGGCCGAGCAGGCCTTCAACCGGGCCGCGGCGCTGGTCGTCCGCGCGCTGCGGGTTCCGACCGCCGAGCAGCTTGCCGAGGTCAACCGCCGGCTCGCCAACATCGAGCGGCGCCTCGAGGAGATCAGCTCGCGGGCCGCGTAGCCGCCGTCACCGCCGGGCGCGGCCGAAGCCGCCGCCGCCCGGCGTCTCGACGCGCAGCCGATCGCCCGCAGCGAGGGTGACCGTCGCCTTCGACGGGAGCCGTCTCGTGCGGCCCGCGTGCACGAGCGCGTCGCGACCCGGCGCGCCGGCGCCCCCGCCGCGCAGCCCGTAGGGCGGCACCCGGCGGCGCTCGCCGAGCAGCGTCACCTCCGCCGGCGCCCGGAGTTCGATCTCCCGCACGACGCCGCAGCCGCCGCGATGGCGGCCCGCGCCACCGGACCCCGGGCGGATCGCGTAGCGGCGCACCCGCAGGGGGTAGTAGGCCTCCAGGGCCTCGACCGGCGTGTTGAGCGTATTCGTCATGTGCGTGTGGATCGCCGACGCGCCCGGCCCGCCGGGCCCGGCGCCGGCGCCGCCCGCGATCGTCTCGTAGTACGCGAACGCGCGCCCGCCGGCGACGCCGCCGAGCGCGACGTTGCTCATGCTGCCGGCGCTCGCCGCCGGGATGCGGTCGGGTAACGCGCGCGCGAGCGCCCGCAGGACCACGTCCACGATGCGCTGCGAGGTCTCGACGTTGCCGCCCGCGACCGCGGCGGGAAAGCGCGCGTTCACGACCGAGCCCGCCGGGGCGCGGATGGCGAGCGGCCGCGCGAGGCCCTCGTTCGGGGGGATCGGCTCGCGCGCGAGAGCGGTGAAGACGTAGAGCACGGCCGAGCGCGTGACCGCCAGGTTGGCGTTCACCGGCCCGCGCGTCTGCGGCGCCGATCCCGCGAAGTCGACGACCGCCCGCCCGCGGCCGACGACGATCCGCACCGCGATGCGGATGCGCGTGCGGTCGAAGCCGTCGTCGTCGAGCACATCGGCGGCGCGGTAGCTCCCGCGCGGGATCGCCGCGAGCGTGGCGCGCATGAGCGCCGCCGAGTAGTCCTGCAGGGCCGCCATCTGCCGGCCGAGCGCCGCCACACCGCCGGCACGCGCGGCCACCTCGCGCAGCCGCTCCGCCCCCACCCGCAGCGCGGCCCATTGGGCGAGCAGGTCGCCCTCGCGCTCGCCGGGCACGCGCGAGTTGGCGAGGAAGAGCGCAACCACCTCGTGAACCAGCCGGCCGGCCGCGACCAGGCGCACGGGCGGGAGCCGGAGACCCTCCTGAAAGATCTCGGTCGCGAGCGGCATCGACCCGGGCGTCATGCCGCCGACGTCGGCGTGATGCGCGCGGTTGGCGACGTAGGCGAAGGGGCGGCGGGCGCCGGCGGCGAAGACCGGCGCCACCACCGTCACGTCGGGGAGATGGGTGCCGCCGGCGAACGGGTCGTTGAGGATCGCGACGTCGCCCGGCCCCATCGGCACGCTGGCGATCGCCGCGCGCACCGAGAGCGGCGTCGAGCCCAGGTGCACGGGGATGTGCGCCGCCTGCGCCACCAGGTTGCCGCGCCCGTCGAAGATCGCGCACGAGTAGTCGCGGCGCTCCCTGATGTTGGGCGAGAGCGCCGTGCGGCCGAGCACCACGCCCATCTCCTCCGCGATACCCGCGAGCCGGTGGTTGGCGATCTCGAGCGCGACGGGGTCAGCCACGAACGGGCTCCAGCACGAGGCCGCCGTGCCGATCCACCCGCGCCCGCCAGCCGGGCGGCACGACGGTGGTCGCGCTGTACTCGCAGACGATCGCGGGGCCCCGGATCTGCACGCCGGGCGGGAGCGCCTCGCGGCGGTGCACGGCCGTGGCGTGCGCGCGGCCGCCGAAGACGACCCGCTGCCAAGATGCGGCCGCGCCGCGGCTCCGCGGCCGTTCCGCCGGCAACGGCACCGCGTTCCCGCGCGCGCGCAGCCGCAGGGTCACCACCTCGACCGGGCGCGCCGGGGCGGCGTGGCCGAAGAGACGGCGGTGCTGCGCGTGGAAGGCGCGACGCCAGCCGCGGCTCCAGGGCACCGTCACCTCGTACCCCTGCCCGGCGTAGCGTGCGTCGAGGCGACGCTCGACGCGGGCCCGGGCGACGCCCTCGCGCGCGAGCGCGGACCGCGCCGCGCGGGCGAGGGCACGGAAGCCTTCCTCGATTCGCCGCGGCGAGGGGTCGACCACGCGCAGCGTCCGGCTGAAATCCCGGCGCACCGCGGCTCCGAGCACGCCCCACGCGGAGAGCAGCCCCGGATAAGGCGGCAGGTAGATCCGGGGAATGCCGAGCGCGGCGGCGAGATCCGCGGCGTGAAGCCCGCCGGCGCCGCCGAAGGCGACCAGCGTGAAGTCGCGCGGATCGTGCCCGCGCTCGACCGTGAGCACGCGCACCGCGCGCTCCATCACCGCCGTCGCCACCCGCACCACGCCCTCCGCCGCCGCGGCGAGCGAGCCGCCGAGGCGCCGGGCGATCGGGGCGAGCGCCCGCCGGGCGCGTGCGGCATCGAGCGGGAAGGCGCCGCCGAGGAACTCGTGCTCGACGAGGCGGCCGAGCACGAGGTGCGCGTCGGTGACCGTCGGCGCCGTACCGCGACCGTAGCACGCCGGCCCGGGGTCGGCGCCCGCGCTCGCGGGCCCCACGCGCAGCGCTCCCCCCGCGTCGACGCGCACCAGCGAGCCCCCGCCCGCGCCCACCGTGTGGATGTCGAGCGAGGGCACGCGGATCGGCAGCCCCTCGACGATCGCCTCGGCCCGCTCGCCGAGCGCCCCGTCGACCACGCTCACGTCGGTCGACGTGCCCCCCATGTCGAGCGTCACCAGCCGGCGGTACCCCGCGCGCCGGGCGCGTGCCGCCGCGCCCACGACGCCGCCCGCGGGGCCGGAGAGCACCGTGCGCACCGGCTCGGCGGCCGCGGTCCGCGCGGCGAGCAGCCCCCCGTTCGACTGCATCACCCGCAGCCGCCCACCGAGCCCGCGCGCGAGCGCGCGCAGGTGGCGCGTCACGAGCGGGCCCACGTAGGCGTTGGCCGCCACGGTCGCCGTGCGCTCGTACTCACGGTACTCGCGCAGCAAGCGATGCGAGAGCGTGACGTGGAGCCCCCGGCCGGCGAGCGCCCGGCCGAGCGCGCGCTCGTGCGCGGGACGAGCGTAGCTGTGGAGCAGGCACACCGCCACCGCCTCGGCCTTCCGGCGCACGACCGCGGCCGCCGCACGCGCCGCCGCCGCGCGGCTGAGCCGCCGCTCGACGCGCCCGTCGGCGAGCACCCGCTCGGCGACCCCGATGCGCTCCGCGCGCCCGACGAGCGGCGCGGGCGGGTCCGGCTCGAGGGCGTAGAGCACCGGGCGCGCCTGCCGGCCGATCTCGAGCACGTCCTCGAACCCCGCCGTCGTGAGCAGCACGACGCGCGCGCCGTTGCGCTCGAGGAGCGCGTTGGTCGCCACCGTCGAGCCGTAGTGGAGGGCGGCGACGCGGCCTCGGACGCTGACCGCGCGCAGCGCCCGGCGCACGGCCTCCGCCGGATCCCGCGGCGTCGACGGCACCTTGAGCACGCGCAGCCGCCCCCCGACGAGCGCCACGACGTCGGTGAACGTCCCGCCGGTGTCGACGCCGACGACGGTGGCCCGGTTCAGGACGCGGGCTTCGCGCTCGGGCTCGCGGTCGCGGGGGCGGCCGCCGTCTTCGACTCGGACGTGGACGCCGGTTTGGCCTCGCCCTTCGGCTCGCCCTTCGACTCCGCCTTCTTCTCGCCGCCCTCCGCCGTACCGCCGTTCGCCTTGCCCGCGCGGGCGTAGTCGGTCACGTACCAGCCGCTGCCCTTGAGCTGGAAGCTCGTGCTCGAGATCAGGCGATGGACCTTCCGCCGACACGTCGGGCAGCGCTCGATCGGCGGGTCGGTGATGCGCTGCATCTGCTCGAAGGTCCCGCAGCGTTCGCAGGCGTACTCGTAGATCGGCATGCGACGCCAACGCTATGCACGCCCCCCGGGCTTGTCAACGGAAGCGGCGGCGCCGAGGCGGGCGCGCACGGCATCCGCCGTGAGCCCCTGCACGCGCACGCGCTTCTCACGCCCGCGCGGGCCCGCCTCGACCGAGAGCGCGGCCGGCCGGATCCCCAGCGCCGCGGCGAGCAGCGCCAGCAGCTCGCGATTCGCCGCCCCCTCCACGGGCCGCGCGCGAACCCGTGCGCACAAGGCGGGTCCACGGAAGCCTCCGAGGCCCGCGCGCGCCGCACCCGGACGGACGTGCACGCGCAGCGACGCGCCGCCCGGCACGGGGACGAGCCAGCCGTCGGGCTCAGCCGACACGGAGCCAGGGCCCGCCGAGCGTGGCGATCCGGTAGGCGAGCTCGCGCAGGCTCTCGACCACCACCACGTCCAGAAAATAGATGGCGATCATCACCACCATCGGCGAGAGATCGATCCCGCCCATGTACACGAAGGGCAAGCGGCGGCGGATCTCGTAGAGGACCGGCTCGGTGACCCCGTAGAGGAAGCGGACGACGGGGTTGCGTGGATCCGGGCTCACCCACGAGAGGAGCGCCGCGATCAGCACGATGTAGAAGTACAGCCAGAGGAGCTGGTGCAGGATGAGGGCGAGCGCCAGCGTGAACTGTCGGAGGACGACCGAGCCCATCGCGGAGGTCAGGCCGCGGCCAGCTCGCGCGCCCGGCGGGTCGCGGTCTCCACCGCCGTGATGATCGCGTCGCGGAAGTGGTGCGCCTCGAGCGCGTTCAACCCCGCGACCGTCGTGCCGCCCGGGGAGGCGACCATCTCCCGCAGGTCGCGCGCGGAGAGCCCGCTCTCGAGCAGCATCGCGGCGGCGCCGCCGAGCGTCTGGTAGGCGAGCTGGGTGGCCAGGGTCTGCGACAGCCCTCCGCGCACGCCGCCCTCGATGAGGCTCTCGGCGAAGACGTAGACGAAGGCCGGGCCGCTGCCCGAGAGCGCGGTCACCGCGTCGAGCAGGTCCTCGCCCGTGATCGCGACCGCCTCGCCGACGGCCTTGAAGAGCTTGAGCGTCTGCTTCAAGTCGGCCGGCGTCGCGTGCGCGCCGGCCACCGCCACGGAGATGCCGCGCCCGACCAGCACCGGGGTGTTGGGCATCACCCGCACCACGCGCGCCTGCCCGCCGAGGCCGGTCTCGAGCCGCCGCAGCGGGAAGCCGGCGGCGATCGACACGAAAAGCTTCTTCGGGGTCACCTCCGGGCGGATCTCGTCGAGGACGGCGGCCATCACCTGCGGCTTGACGGCCAGGATCACGGTCTGCGAGCCGAGCACCAGCTCGCGGTTGCTGCGCGTGCCCGCGATCTTGTGCGCGCGCTTGACGCGCCGCAGCTGCGCGTCGACGGGATCGCTCGCCCAGATGTCGTCGGGACGGTAGCGCCCGGCGCGCAGCAGGCCCCGGATGAGCGCTCCGGCGATGTTCCCCGCTCCGATGAATCCGATCTTCCTCATGAGCCCTCCCGCCAGGCCCCGGGGCCGCGCGGGCCGAAGAGCGCGCGGCCCAGCCGCAGCATCGTGGCTCCCTCCTCGATCGCGATCACGAAATCATCGCTCATTCCCATAGAGAGGTGGGGCAATTCAACCCCGAGGCGGTCCCGCGCCCGGTCACGGAGCTCGCGGAGCCTGCGGAAATGCGACCGGCGGTGGGCCACCTCGGCCACCGGCGGCGGGATCGCCATCAGGCCGTCGAGCGCAAGCGCGGGCAGCGCGAGCACGGCCTCGGCGAGCCCGGCCACCTCCTCGGGCCGCACGCCCCGCCGCGACGGCTCCCCCGTCACGTTCACCTGGAGCAGGACGGGCATCCGCCGCCCCGCCCGACCGGCCTCGGCCGCCAGCGCGGCGGCGAGCGCCGGCGAGTCGAGGGTGTGCACGCGCTCGAACGTCGCCACGGCCGCCCGCACCTTGTTGCGCTGGAGCCCGCCGATCAGGTGCCACGTTCCACCAGGCCCGACCGCTCGGCGCTTCGCCCGGGCCTCCTGGACGTAGTTCTCTCCGACGTCCTCGAGGCCCGCCGCCAGCGCCGCGGCGACGACCGCCGGCGGAAACGTCTTGGTCACCGCGACGATACGCACCGCCGACGGGTCACGACCCACCCGCTGCGCCGCGAGCGCGATCGTCTCGCGGACCGCCGCGAGCCGATCCGCGAGCGCCCCTACGGACACGCGCGGCATGCTCGTGGTGGTGCGCGGCCCTGTCAAGTTGCCGGCCCAGCGAGCGGATGCTACGCCCCGATCGGGGCGTCATGGGAGGTCGGTGGGCGAGCTTGGTCGTGGGGCTCGCGGCCGTCGCGGCCTGCACCGGCCGCCACGCGGCAGGCACGGCGCGGTCGACGGACCCCCTCGCCGCCGGCCTCGCCGCCCTCGCCGCCGGGAGGACGGACGCGGCGACACGTCGCTTCGAGGCCGCCGCCCGCCGCCATCCTGCCGTCGAGGACCTCACGCTCTACCTGCGCGCACGGGCCGCGGCGGCGGCCGGGCGCGCCGACGCGGCCGTGGCGCTGGTCGAGGAGCTGCTCGCGCGCCGGCCGGACTCTGCGTGGGCGGGTCCGGCCCGCCTCCTCGCGGGACGGGTTCGGCGCCGAGCCGGCGACCTCCTCGGCGCGCGCCGCTGGCTCGAGGACGCCTGCGCCTCGTTTTCCGCCGGGAGCCCCCGCTGGCTGCGCGCGACGCTCGACCTCGCCGAGGTCGAGCACGGGCTCGCCGCCGACGGCGCGGGCCTCGACCTCGCCGCGGCGGTGCGTCGCCGTGCGCCGCTCACGCCGCCGGGACGGCGGGCGCGGCGGCTCTTCGACCGCGTGCGCGCGGCAAACCCGGACCTGCTCGCCGACCCCGAGGCGCGGGTCGCCGACGCCGAGACCCGGCTGCGCGAGGACGACCCCGGCGGGGCGGCGACCGAGGTCGCCGCCGCGCTCCCCGCGCTCGCCGAGGGCGGGCTGCGCGCGCGCGCGCTGTGGGTGCGCGCCCAGGCCGAGCACGCGCTCGGGAGAGCGGCGGCGGCCGAGGCGACGTGCCGCGCGCTCGCCGACCTCGACGCCGAGTTGGGCGCGCGTGCGCTCGCGGCGGCGGCGACCTGGCGGTGGAACGCCGACGACGACGCGGGCGCGCTCGTGCTCTTCGGCGAGGTGAGCCGGCGCTGGCCCGAGAGCCCTCAGGCGGCCGAGTCCGTGTACGCCATCGGCCGCATCCGGCAGGAGGCGGGCAGCTTCGAGGACGCGGCCGCGGCCTACGAGAGCCTCGCCGCGCGCTGGCCCGCGTCGCCGCTCGCGGCCGAGGCTCGCTGGCGCGCGGGCTGGGTGCGCTATCTGGCGGGAGATTTTGCCGCCGCCGCCGACGCCTTCGGGCGCGCCGATGCAGACGCCATCGACGATTTCGGGCTGGCGGCCGCGTATTGGCGGGCGCGCGCGCTCGGGCAGCTCGCCGATCCCGCCGCCGCGACTCTCCTGGCCGCGATCGCCGCCGCCCACCCGGCGACGTACTACGGATGGCTCGCGTCGGAGCGCCTCGGCCAGGGTGACGACGCCTCCGTCCCGACCGACCTACGCGCCTCCGCCGTGCCGTTTCCCTCCGACCTCGAAGGAGCCCACGCCGACGGTGCCCGCACGCTCATCGCGCTCGGCCTCTACGCGTTCGCCCGCGAGGAGCTCGACGCGCTGCGCGCCCGCGGCGCCGACGCCCGGCTGGTCGCCGCCTACGCGGCGGCGCGGGCGCCCGACATCGCCGCCCGCCTGGCCGTCGCCCTCGGCCCGCGCCCCGACCTCGAGCGCTACGCTTATCCGCTCGCCTACTGGGGGAGCGTCCGCCGGCAGGCGGCGGCGGCCGGCGTCGATCCGTTGCTCGTCCTCGCGCTGATGCGCCAGGAGAGCCTCTTCGACCCGCAGGCCGTCTCGCCCGCGGACGCCCACGGCCTCATGCAGCTCCTGCCGCGCACGGCGCGCGAGGTCGCCGCCGCCGCCGGCCGCCCGCCCCCGAGCGTCCCGGCGCTCAACCGGCCGGCGACGTCGATCGCGCTCGGCACCCTCTACCTGCACCGCCTGCTCGACCGCTACGCCGGTTCGTGGCCGAAGGCGCTGGCGGCCTACAACGCCGGCGTCGACGCGGTCGCGAAGTGGGAGCAACGCTACGGCGAGCGGCCTGAGGACGAGTTCGTCGAGCTGATCAGCTTCCGCGAGACACGCGACTACGTGAAGCGTGTGCTCCGCAACTACCAGATCTACCGCCGGCTCTATGCGCCGAGCCCGGCGGCCACGAGCGCGGGCAGGCCGCCGAAGGCGCCGTTCGACATGATCGCCACGACGTCGCCGGGACGGGCCGACCCGACCAGATAGTCGCGGATCGCCGGCACCCCGTCGACGGTGCGCGCCGCCACCCCCCGGCGCTCGAGCGCCGCGGCGATCTCCTCGGGGTCGAGCCGCTCCTCGGCCGGGATCGGGTCGCTCGGCTTGGCGAACACCGCCGCCAGCACGACCTCGTCGGCGGCCGCGAGCGCGTCGCAGAACTCGCGCTGGAACACCCGGCGGCGGCTCGTGTTCGAGCGCGGCTCGAAGACCGCGCGCAGCCGCCGCCCGGGGTAGCGCAGCCGCAGCGCCGCGAGCGTCCCGGCGACGGCCGTGGGGTGATGGGCGAAGTCGTCGATCACGGTCACCCCCCGCACCTCGGCCACGACCTCCTGCCGGCGGCGTACCCCGTGGAACTCCGCGAGCGCCGCGGCGCCCTCCTCCCAGCCGACCCCCGCCTCCGCGGCGAGCAGCAGCACGCCGAGCGCGTTGCGCGCGTTGATCGGGCCGGGCACGCCGAGCGCCACCCGGCATACCGCCCGATCCCCCTCGCGCACGACGAAGCGCGTGCGGCCGTCGTCGACGAGGTCGGTGACCCGCCAGGGGTTCTCGGCCCCGAGCCCGAAGCGCCGCAGCCGCGCGCGCGCCGCCGCCGCCACGTCGAGCGCGTGCGGGAAGTCGCCGCAGACGGCGAGCGGCGCGCCCGCGGGCAGCAGCGCCACCAGGCGGCGGAACGCCCCCTTCACGTGCTCGAGATCACGGTAGATGTCCGCGTGGTCGAACTCGACCGCGGTGAGCAGGAGCAGCTCGGGCCGGTAGTGCAGGAACTTGGGATCCTTGTCGAAGTAGGCCGAGTCGTACTCGTCGCCCTCGACGACGAACCACGACCCGGTGCCGATCGCCGCGCTCGACGGCAGGTCGCGGGGCGCGCCCCCCACGAGGAAGCCCGGATCGCGGCCGCAGCGGGCGAGCACCCACGCGAGCATGGCCGCGGACGTGGTCTTCCCGTGCGTACCCGCGACCACCATCGGCCGGCGGCCGGTGAGAAACAGCTCGGCGAGCGCCTGGGGGAACGACACGACCCGCACGCCGCTCGCCGCCGCGGCTTCCGCTTCGGGGTTCGTGCGGCGCACGGCGTTGCCGCAGACGACCAGGTCGGCGCCGACGAGGCGTGCGGGGTCGTAGCCGGGCATCACCGCCACGCCGAGCTGGGCGAGGAGCGTGCTCGCCGGCGGATAAACGTGCTCGTCCGAGCCCGTGACCACGTGGCCCGCCGCGCGCAGCAGCGCCGCGAGCGCGCTCATCCCCACGCCGCATGCGGCGATCAGGTGCACCCTCATCCGTCGAGGGCCTCCCAGACCGCGTCGTACACCCGTGGGCGCACCGTGCGGATGCGCTCGTTCTCGCGGCTCGGATGGACGCGGTTGGTGAGCAGGATCACGTGCGCGTCACGCTCGAGGTCGATCCACACCGACGTGCCGGTGAAGCCGAGATGGCCGACGGCGGCGGGGCTGACGCGCGTCCCGGCGCTCGATTCACGGGGCGACGGCGTATCCCAGCCGAGCGCCCATGTCGAGTCGTCGACGAGCCGGCTGCGCGTCCAGCACTCGCGCACGAGCGCCGCCGGCAGGTAGTCGTCCTCGCCCCGCCAGCACGCGCGCAGCCGGGAGACGAGCGCGTGCACGTCGGCGGCGTTGGCGAACAGCCCCGCGTGGCCCGCCACGCCGCCCATCGCCCACGCGTTGTCGTCGTGCACCTCGCCGCAGAGCACGCGGCGGCGCCACGGGCAACGCTCGGTCGGCGCGATCGCGCCGGCCACGGGCGTCGTCCGGTGCAGCCGCACCTGCGCGAGGTCGATGAAGCCCGTCGCACGCAGCCCGAGCGGGCGGAAGATGCGCTCGTGGCAGAACCGGTCGAGGGGCGTCTGGGCGAGCAGCTCGACGAGCGCGCCGAGCAGCATGAAGCCCAAGTCGCTGTAGACGGTCTTCGTCCCGGGCGGATACGCGCACGGCTCGCGCTGGAGCTGCTCGTAGACCAGCTCGCGCGCGGCTGCGGTCGCGACGAAGTTCGGCCGGCCCTCCCGCTCGACGCGCACGATCTCCTCGTAGAACGGCTTCCAGGCGGCCAGGCCGCTGCAGTGCGCGAGCAGCTCGCGGACCGTGACGTGGGTCTTGCCGTGGACGCCGAAGTTCGGGAGGAAGCGCGTGATGCGGTCGTCGAGGCGGAGCTTGTGATCGCGAATCAGGAGCAGGCACGCGGTGGTGGTCGCCAGCGGCTTGGTGAGCGACGAGAGGTCGAAGACGGTCTCCGGCCGCATCGGGGTACGCTGCGGCTCGAGGCTGCGGCACCCGAAGGCCGCGTGGTGGACGATCTGCCCGCCACGGGCGGCGAGCACGACCGCCCCCGGGAAGGCGCCTTCCGCGATGGCGGCCTCGAGTGTCGCGGCGACGCCGCCGAACTGCACGGTCAGACGACCGCCGGCTCGAGAGCGGCGAGCCGCCCGGCCTCGGTGTCGAGGAGGACGTGCGCCCCCAGCGGCAGCGCGAGGTTCTCGACGCCGGCCGCGGCCGGATCGTGTCCGGCCGGCAGCCCGAAGCCCACCGGGTAGGGGGCATCGGCAAAGCACGCGCGCACCACGTCGGCGACGGCGATCCCGTCCCAGGAGCGGCATGCCGCCATGGTTCCGAAGACCACGCCCGCCACCGCGTCGAGGCAGCCGGCCTGGCGGAGGTGCGTGAGCATGCGGTCGATGCGGTATGGGACCTCGTTCACGTCCTCGAGGAAGAGGATCGCCCCGCGCGTGTCGGGCGCCCAGGGGGTGCCGAGCGTGGTGACCAGCACCGACAGGCAGCCGCCGACCAGCCGTCCGGTCGCGCGACCCGGGCGGATGGCCAGCGGGACCTCGGCCTCCCAGCGATATGCGGGGTCGAACAGCAGGGCGTGGAGGTGCTCGAGCGAGCGGCGGGCGAGCCCCCGGGCGAGGTCGGCGGCGACCATCGGCCCGTGGATCGCGAGCACCCCCGCGCGCAGCGCGGCGCCGAGCAGCGCGGTCGCATCGCTGTAGCCCACGATGGGCTTCGGGCCGCGCACCAGCGCCGTCAGGTCGAGGTCGGGCACGAGCCGCTGGCTCCCGTAGCCGCCTCGTGCGCAGAAGACCGCGCGCACCTCCGGGGTGTCGAGCATCCGCTGGAGGTCGGCGCGGCGGCTCGCGTCGTCGCCGGCGAGATAGCCGGCTCGCGCGCGGACCGCCGCCCCCAGCTCGACGCTCAGGCCCCACTGCTCGACGACCGCGACGCCGGCCGCCAGCCGCTCGGCGTCGACGACCCCTGCCGGAGCAACCACACCTACGACGTCGCCGTGCCGGAGGCGCGCGGGCTTCCCGATCGTCGGGCCGCTCAACGTGTGGCTCGCATACCGGCTCGCTCCCGGCAAGTCAACGGCGCCTTGCAAAAGCGCGAGGACGTATCTAAGCAGCCCGCATGCGCCCGTCGCGCGTGCAGATCGAGCGCCTGGCCGAGGCGCTGGTCAAGCGCCTGGTCGAGGCGCGTGCGGTCGAGCTGCGGATTCCCGCGCCGGCGGTGGCGGCCGAGTTCGCGGCGCTGCTGACCAGGAACTTCGACGAGGAGGCGGCCATCGAGCGCGAGGCGGCCGCCGAGGCCGAGCGGCTGGTGCGCCAAGGCGCGCCGGGAATCCGTCGCGACGAGATCGACCTGCGCAAGGTCCAGCAGCTCGTCATGCAGCGGATCGCCAAGGCGCGCGGGTTTCCGCTGTGACGCTCTCCGAGGCCAGGCTCTCCCACCTCGCGCACGCCCTGCTCAAGGCCGTCGAGGGCGGCCTCGGGCGCGTGGAGAGCGAGCACCGGTTCCTCGCCGAGGCGAAGCGCGTCATGGTGGAGGAGATGTCCCTCGAGGGCCGCCTCGACCAGCTCGCCCGCGCCCGCATCCCGCCGCGCGTGCAGCCCGGCAGCCGCGAGTGGGACGTGCTCTACCGGCGCTACTGCGAAGAGGAGCGTCGCAAGCTCGGCCGCTGAGCGCGCCGCTTGACAGGTGAGGCGGCGTGGTTAGGTTGGGGCCGCGCATTTTTCCATCCGGCCGAGACGACCGAGAAAATTCAGCTTTCCCAACCAGATACGAGATTCCCGCAGGAAAGGAGGGTGGGCATGAAGATCAGGCCACTTCAGGATCGGGTGCTCGTGAAGCGCCTCGAGGAGGCCGAGGAGAAGACCAAGGGCGGCATCATCATCCCCGACACGGCGAAGGAGAAGCCCCAGCAGGGCAAGGTGATCGCCGCGGGCAAGGGGAAGGTGAACGACGACGGCAAGGTGACGCCGCTCGACGTGAAGGTGGGCGACACCGTGCTGTTCGGCAAGTACTCGGGCTCCGAGATCAAGCTCGACGGCGTCGAGCACCTCATCATGCGCGAGGAGGACATCCTCGGCGTGGTGGAAGGCTGAGAGGAGACGACGATGGCTGCGAAGATCGTGAAGTTCAGCCAGGAGGCCCGCGACAAGATCCTGCGCGGGGTGAACATCCTGGCCGATGCGGTGACCGTGACCCTCGGCCCGCGCGGCCGCAACGTGGTCCTCGAGAAGTCCTTCGGCGCCCCCAACGTGACCAAGGACGGCGTCACCGTGGCCAAGGAGATCGAGCTCGAGGACAAGTTCGAGAACATGGGCGCGCAGATGGTGAAGGAGGTCGCCTCGAAGACCTCCGACGTCGCCGGAGACGGCACTACCACCGCGACCGTGCTCGCGCGAGCGATCTTCACCGAGGGGATCAAGATGGTGGCCGCGGGCCACGATCCCATGACCCTCAAGCGGGGCGTCGACCGAGCCGTCGCCGCGGTGGTGACGGAGCTGAAGGGCCTGTCGAAGCCGACCAAGGAGCAGAAGGAGATTGCCCAGGTCGGGACCATCTCGGCGAACAACGATCCCACGATCGGGGAGATCATCGCCGAGGCGATGAGCAAGGTCGGCAAGGAGGGGGTCATCACGGTCGAGGAGGCGAAGAGCCTCGAGACCCAGCTCGACGTGGTCGAGGGCATGCAGTTCGACCGCGGCTATCTGAGCCCCTACTTCGTCACCGACCCCGACCGCATGGAGGGCATCTACGAGGACGCCTACGTCCTCATCCACGAGAAGAAGATCTCCTCGATGAAGGACCTGCTGCCCCTGCTCGAGCAGGTCGCCCGCGGCGGGAAGCCGCTGCTGCTGATTGCCGAGGACGTCGAGGGCGAGGCGCTCGCCACCCTGGTCGTCAACAAGATCCGAGGCACGCTCCAGTGCGTCGGCGTGAAGGCGCCGGGCTTCGGCGACCGCCGCAAGGCGATGCTCGAGGACATCGCGATCCTCACCGGCGGGCGCATGATCGCCGAGGAGCTCGGCCTCAAGCTCGAGAACGTGACGCTGAAGGACCTCGGCCGGGCCAAGCGGATCGTAGTCGACAAGGACAACACGACGATCATCGACGGCGCGGGGAAGAAGGCCGACATCGAGGGGCGCATCAAGCAGATCCGGGCGCAGATCGAGGA
>Ga0209060_10000177_pt1 | contig 156990 bp, 138 predicted proteins | sample Coa_R1_8_FD_187155 | JGI IMG/M metagenome (GOLD analysis project Ga0209060, IMG submission 187155) | Surface soil microbial communities from Centralia Pennsylvania, which are recovering from an underground coalmine fire - Coalmine... | ecosystem: Environmental > Terrestrial > Soil >... | reverse complement strand
CTGGCCCTTATACACTTGCACTCGGGACGGCTCGGCATCGATACGATAGACGCCCTGGTCCGGCACGCGCACCTGCCAGTCCTTATAAGACAGCACCGCCGATGTGCCCTGCGCAGGCTCGTTGGCCTCGATAATTGCAGACCCGTGGAGCAGTTCTACTTTGGCGGCGGTGAGCTTGCTCGAGATCATTCGAACCGCGCTGTTGTCGCCGATACGGAGGAATGTTCCCGGCGTGAGCAGGATCTCGGCCCGGCCTTTTTCGGTTCGTAATTCGCCGCCTTCCGCGACCTCGGGGAAGCGGCCGAACTTCTGCTCCAGAGCCTGATCCCCTAGAAAGACGGAACCTTCGAAGAAATACACCAACCCGGCACGGGTGGAGACGACGGATTGCGCCGAAGCCACTGCGGCGAGCCACGAAACCATGGCGAAAACGGCAAATAGGGCCAGTCCAAAGCGGGAGTACGTCATAGAGTCCCCGTCCCGAGTATGTACCAAGCGAAGGCGGGCGTCAAATCGGCCAGCAGTGCAGCGGCTGTATCGATTTTGTCGTAAAACACACTTATACTTACGGCTGTGTGGCACGCAACCGCCGCGCTTGCCGCAGTTAACTTGTGGAGTATAAGAAATGATCACGATCGATCCACCTTCCGCCGTCGTTACCCAAGGTCAGTCAGTCGTATTCCGCGCGCTGGATGCGGGCGGGGCCGCAGTAGCGGCTCAATGGAGGATTACACCAGCGGTGGGCGCAGGCACGATTGTCGCCGCGACGGGCGTTTACCAGGCTCCCGCCAACGTAGCGGCGCAGACTGCGGTCACCGTCGAGGCGACCGCTGGTGCGGACACGGCCACTGCCTCGATCAGTCTGGTTCCTCCCGCGTTGATCATCGAACCCGACCACGTCGCGCTTCATGCGGGGCAGGCGCAGACGTTTCGATCTTTTATGCCGGGCGCGCCGAATGCACCCTTGACCTGGGTGGTCAGCCCCAACGCGCCGGGTTGGGATGAAGCGAGCAAGACTCTGACTGCACCTAATCAGATTCCACAAAAGCGAACGCACACGATTAAGGTGTACTGCCTCAACCCGGCCGCGGACACCAGCATCACGGTGGACCTGGTGGGGCCTAAGCCTTCCGCGCCGCTCGTTTTGGCGGTGGGGCTTTATCTGGCGGCAGTTTACTTCGCATTCCTCTTTATCATTTACCTGTGGCCTCCCGCGTCTCAAAATACGCCGGACCTTACCAATCTGCAAGCTGAGCGCGACACACTGCAAAGAACTCTGGATGATGCGCGAAAAACCGCGCAAACCGCCCGGAACCAGGCTCCGGCAACGCCTGGGCCGGCCGGAACGTCAACCGCGCAGACCTCAGCGCAGCCGCCGAACGGGCCATCGGCGCCCACGAAAACCGAACCCGCCAAGGCGACCGGTCCTACCGGGGTGGCCGATGCGGACCAGAAGCTGAAGGATGCCGAAACTGCGTTGGCGGCAAAGAATACCGAGATCAGCGCGGCCCTTGCTACGCAGGCCAAAGGTCCGGTCCAAACCAAGTTCGGGTTTGTAGACCGCGATATCGACCTCATGTGGATCTCCATCCTCGCAGGTGCCCTGGGAGCCTTTCTCTATGGCGCCAAATCGTTCGTCTCGTACCTTGGAAACGAGACCTTTCAGTCGAGTTGGACTGCGTGGTACCTGTTCGTTCCCCTGATCGGCTCCGGCTTGGCACTCATCTTCTATCTCATATTCCGTGGCGGCCTGCTTTCCTCTGCTAGCGGCGCCGACGTGAACCCTTTCGGCATCGCCGGCATTTCCGGCTTGGTCGGAATGTTCACCAGGCAGGCGACGAATAAGCTGGACGAGACCTTCTCGACCTTGTTCCGGTCGACTAAGGATCAGGAGCTTAAGGACAAATTGCCGCACGACGCGGCGCAGCCGAAGTAGACGGGCTCATCGAGGAGCAGGGGAACCTATGGCATTGTTGTCGCGGAGTAGCTTCAGGCGAAGGAATCGAGTGCTCCCTTGCGGTCGCGGCTCGGTATCGCGTATCCGCTCGCGGGCGCCGCTGATATATACTGTTGCGCAGGCACTTTGCCACCTTCCGGGAGGTTCTGCGATGAGAAAGAAGGCCGTATTATTCGCCATCGGGGCCGGTCTGCTCTGGACGCAAGGCGCGCTGCTCGCGCATCACGGCCAGGCGGCCTATAACACGAAGGACTCCGTCACCGTTGAAGGCGTGGTCACGGAGTTTCAGTTCGTCAATCCCCACTGCATCGTCTCTTTGACTGCTAAAGATACAGACCAGAAGTGGCAAGGCGAGCTGACCAGCCCCAACCATTTGCTGCACGCGGGTTGGAACGCGCACTCGATCAAGCCCGGAGACCAGATCAAGCTAACCGGGTGGCGGTCGGCGAGCGGCGCAAATTCCCTCTGGATCACCAAAACCGAGGTCAATGGCAAACTGCTGAGCACGGCCGAAGGAGACTAGCATGCACCGATCCATTGCACTGGCGCTGGCGGCGGTGTGCCTGCCCGTTTTGGCTCTTGCGCAGCAGCCCGATCTTTCCGGTGTCTGGAACGCGCGCAATTCACCGCAGACGCGTTATCTGTCATACGGCTTCATGGCGGGAGAGCCACCGATGACGCCGTGGGCGGAGGAGAAGTTCAAGGCCACGAAGCCTTCCTTCGGGCCGCGCTCCTTTAAGGATTCCAACGACCCGGTGAACCCGACGACCGTCAATGCCACCGGCTGCTTTCCGCCGGGAATGCCGCGCATCTACCTGCAACCTTTTCCGATGGAGATCATCCAGACGGCCAAGCGCGTGCTGATCATCTATGAGTTTAACCACTTCATCCGGCAGATCTGGACCGACGGCCGGCCGCACAACACCGACTTGGGGAATACCTGGTTCGGCGATTCCATAGGCAAGTGGGAAGGCGATACGTTGGTGGTAGACACGATCGGGATCAACGACAAGAGCTGGCTGGACCGCGCCGGGCACCCGCACAGCGATCAACTGCATGTGACCGAGCGCATGCACCTGACGGACCCCAAGACGCTGGTGATCGATCTGACCTTCGATGACCCGAAGGCGTACACGAAGCCCTGGGGCAGCAAGCTGACTTACGGGTTGCACCCGACGTGGAACATCACCGAGATGGTATGCGAGGATAACGCGAACTTCGACGCATTCCTCAAGAACGAAGAAGCGGCCAAGTAAGTGGCAGGCGCGCACCAAGGACACGACCACGCGCACCAGGCGGTGCCGTCCGATCCGGCGCTACGCGTCAAAGCGCTGGAATCGCTGCTGGTCGAAAAAGGGATCGTAGATCCGGCGGCGCTCGACGCCCTGGTGGACACCTACGAGAACAAAATCGGGCCGCGCAACGGGGCGCGCGTGGTGGCGCGGGCTTGGGTAGATCCGGAATACAAACAGCGGCTGCTCACGGACGCCACGGCCGCGGCCGCTGAACTAGGCTACGGGGGCTCGCAAGGCGAGCACCTGGTGGCATTGGAGAACGGCCCCAAAGTCCATAACCTGGTGGTCTGCACGCTGTGCTCCTGCTATCCCTGGTCCGTGCTGGGACTGCCGCCGGTTTGGTACAAATCTGCGCCATACCGTTCGCGGGCGGTGATCGATCCGCGCGGGGTGCTGCGCGAGTTCGGACTGGAATTGGACCAGGACGTCGAGGTGCGGGTCTGGGACAGCACCGCGGAGTTGCGCTATCTCGTGCTGCCGGAACGGCCCGCCGGCACCGGGCAGATGAGTGAGGAAGAGTTGGCGGCCCTGGTGACCCGCGACTCGATGGTGGGGACCGCTAGGATCACTCTGCCCGGAGACGCCCGGTGAACGGCATTCACGACATGGGCGGGATGCACGGAATGGGGCCGATCGAGCCCGAGAAGGACGAGCCGGTCTTCCATGAGCCATGGGAAGGACGGGTTTTCGCCCTCAATCTTGCGGCGCGATCGGGACGCGGCAATATCGATCACGGCCGGCATGAAATCGAGCTGCTGCCACCAGCCGAGTATCTGCGGATGAGTTATTACGAGAAGTGGCTGGCGCGGCTGGAAAACGTGCTGATCAAGCTGGGCGTGATCAGCCGCGAAGAGCTGGCAACCGGCAAGCCTGCCGCGGGTTCGGTCAAAGCCATTCCGGCTCTGAGCGCCGCCGTGGTGGCCGGCACTCTTGGACGTGGGAGGCCCGCACGCCGCGATGTGCCCGCGGCCGCGCGTTTCCAGGTGAATGAACAGGTGCGCGCCCGCAACCTGCATCCCGAGGGTCACACGCGCCTGCCGCGGTATGCGCGCGGGAAGAAGGGCACGATCGCTCGCGATCATGGGGTGTTCGTTTTCCCCCATAACCAATGCGCGATTGGCGGGAGAAAACCCGCAGCACGTCTATTCGGTCCGTTTTACCGCGCGTGAACTCTGGGGCGACCAGGCATCGCCGCTGGACTCGGTCTATATCGATCTGTGGGACGACTACCTTGAGCGCGCGTGAATCTGGAGCTAACCGGATCAATTGACGCGCAGGTCAGCGCGGCATTCGCTTATGATAGTTTTTGCCCGCGGGACGGTGCTGCCTATTTGAAGGCGTTGAAATAGATGTTATGAGCCAGCAAACGGACAGTCCGGTCATCAAGCTAGTTCTTTCAAAAGAAGAAATTGGCCTATACACGAATGTGCTGAATGAGATTTTGAATGGGCTGGAGATTCGTGACTTCCAGGGCCGGATAAGCACTTCGCGGGAAGCGGCAGAGGCACTCTTGAGACGGCTCGGCGACGCTTTCGAGACCTCGACGCAGAGCCAGAAGCGCACACTTTCGTTCCGGCTCGGAGAGATACGGACACTTGAAGCCGGATTCCTTACATGTATGCAGGAATTGGGCGCAGAAGAGATGCCGATTCGTACGGGGCTGTCGCTTGTCGAAGCGGAGCGCCACGTCTTCCTGCTGAATCACCTCTGGCAGGATGCTCCCACGCTCGGTGTCGCGTGAAGGAAGTGGCTCAGTCCCCCAATCCTCGTGCAGATGAGCGCGTGTTCGCAGAGCCCTGGCAGGCCCAGGCGTTTGCCCTCGCGGTGAGCCTCTCCGAGCGCGGATACTTCACGTGGAAAGAATGGACCGAAGCGCTGGCCGAGGAGCTGAAATCGGCCGGGCCGGACGATGGCTCGCATTACTATCACCACTGGCTCGCCGCCTTGGAGACGCTGGTGAAAAGGAAGGGGCTCACTGGCGCGGCCGAACTGCTGGAGCGCAAAGAAGCTTGGGCGGACGCTTACCGGCACACTCCGCATGGCAAACCTGTGGAACTGAATCCTCAGTCCAAAGGCAACCCCACATAGTTTTCCGCCAGGCTGGTCATGGCAGCAGTCGAACTGGTGACGTAATCCAGTTCCGCCAGTTGCCGCCGCTGATCGAAGGGATTGTCGGCGCCGAAGCGATGCAGCATGGCGGTCATCCACCAGGAAAAGCGCTGCACTTTCCAAACGCGGCGGAGGCAAGTGGCGGAGTATCGATCGAGCAGGTCGCGCCGGCCGTACTGGTAGAACTCCGTGATGGCGCGCGCCAGGATGGCAACGTCGGCAACCGCGAGATTCAATCCCTTGGCGCCGGTGGGCGGCACGATATGGGCCGCGTCACCCGCCAGAAACAGCCGGCCGCATTGCATCGGTTCCACCACGAAGCTTCGCATTCCGGTGATCCCCTTCTGCAAAACCGGCCCTTCGATAGGCGCCCAGTCATCCGAGGAGCCGTGGCGCAGCAGAAGCTCTTGCCAGATGCGTTCGTCGCTCCACTGCGCCAGATCTTCTTCCGGGTCGCACTGGAGATAGAGGCGGGTGATCTGCGGGGATCGCATGCTGAACAGCGCGAAACCTCGTTCGTGATAGGAATAAACAAGCTCCTCCGAAGACGGGGGGGCCTCCGCGAGGATGCCGAGCCACGCGAACGGATACTGACGGTCATAGACCGTGAGCACGCCCTCCGGAACCGAGGGGCGGCAGATCCCGTGGAAGCCATCGCAGCCGGCGATGAAATCGCAGGCGATCTCACAAGGTTGTCCATCCTTGCGGAAGCGAATGAAAGGCGAGGCCGAGTCGAAACGATGGATGCTGGTGTCCGCCACGTCGAAGAGGATTTGGCCGCCGGCATCCAAGCGCGCCTGCACCAGGTCTTTGATCACCTCATGCTGCGCGTACACCGTAATCGAGCGGCCCCCGGTTAGCTCCGTCATGGGAATGTGGCGCCGCCTGCCGCCGAAATTCAACCAAATGCCATGGTGGAGCAGGCCTTCGCGCTTCACGCGCTCTCCCAGACCTGCGCCGGTCATCAAGTCTACGGTGGTCTGCTCCAGCACGCCGGCGCGCACGCGGCTCTCGATGTAGTCGCGGTCGCGGGCTTCGATCACGATGGAATGGATGCCGTTTTGGTGGAGGAGGTGCGACAGCATCAAGCCCGCGGGGCCAGCCCCCACGATGCCAACTTGGGTTCGCATGCGGCTTGCATTGTAGCAAGGTTGTTGGTAATGGCACAGTAAAACGGGGTTGGGTTACCCCGAGTCTGAAGTGTTTTGACATTCTGAAGAGTGGGAAGCCGTTTTCTGCGCGCGGATGATGCGCGCCCGTATGTCAGTTGAGGAGGCATTCACCAGCCGGCGGGTCATTCTGATCGTGGCGCATCCCGACGATGAAACCATCGGCGCCGGGGGGCTGCTGCAGCAGTTGAACGATGCGCTGATAGTAGTGGTCACCGATGGCGCGCCTCGCAATCTGATCGATGCCCGGGAAGCCGGATTCGAACGCTACGAAGATTACGCGCAGGCGCGGTGGCTGGAACTCCAGAATGCAATGGAACTGGCCGGAGTTCGCCCGGACCAACTGAGATGCCTGAGCGTTCCCGATCAGGAAGCCTCGTTAAACCTCCCGGAATTATCGCGCCGCATTGGGGAGATTCTACGCAGCGAGCGGCCTGGCACGGTTCTGACGCATCCGTATGAAGGCGGACACCCCGACCACGACGCGACGGCATTCGCCGTACATGCAGGGTGCGCCCTGTTGCCCGTTGCGCCCGATATCCACGAATTCACCTCGTACCACGCGAAAGATGGCGCCATGGAGGTGGGCCGGTTCCTCCCCGATGGAGAACCGGGCGAATGCACACAGCTTTCGAATGAGGGGCGGGAGCGCAAACGCAAGATGATCGAGTGCTTCGCCACCCAGGAACGGACGCTGCGTTGCTTTCCGTTGGACGTGGAGTGTTTTCGTCCGGCGCCGGCCTATGATTTCACACAAGCTCCGCATGCCGGTGAGTTGTTCTATGAAAAATTTCCCTGGGGCATGACCGGGGAGAAGTGGAGGGAACTGGCCGCCGTGGCGCTAAAGAAGCTGAGCCTGACGGCTACGCTATGAGCTTGTCGGTGCTCAGCGTTGCATATCCGCTGGCGCCCGTGGGATCAGATGTCGCCGGCGGATCGGAGCAGATTCTCACACTTCTGGATGCGACACTGGTTCGCCAGGGCCAGCGATCGGTAGTGATCGCCTGCGAAGGATCCAAAGTAGAAGGACTCTTGATGGCTATGCCGGCGGTTCGCGGCGAACTGTGCGAACGCGCCCATGCTGCTGCCCAGGAGCAATACCGGACGGCCCTTCGGCAGGCATTGGCCCTATGGTCATTCGATTTGATTCACATGCACGGGCTGGATTTCCATGCGTATCTACCGCCACCGGGCCCGCCCGTGCTGGCGACGCTCCACCTTCCCCCGGATTGGTATCCGGCGGAAATCTTCCGGCTCACGCGGCCGGATACGTGGCTGCACTGTGTTTCGCGATCGCAGGAGCGCAACTGCCCAGCGAGCACGATCCTGCGGCCGTGTATTGAAAACGGCGTGCCGGTAGAGCGGTTCCAATCCACGGTGCGCAAGCGGGAATTCGCGCTGGCTTTGGGGCGCATCTGCCCTGAGAAGGGCTTTCATCTGGCGTTGGATGCCGCGATCGAAGCGGGAACGCCTTTGCTGCTAGCGGGCGAGGTATTCCGCTATCGCGCCCATGAAGAGTATTTCCGGACGGAACTACAGCCGCGGCTGGATGGGAGGATCCGCCGATTTATCGGTCCTGCGGGGTTCGCGCGGAAACGCCGGTTGTTGACCGCGGCGCGGTGTCTGCTGATCCCGAGCCTGGTATCGGAGACCAGTTCGCTGGTGGCGATGGAGGCGCTGGCGTGCGGCACTCCGGTGATCGCATTTCCGTCCGGCGCATTGCCGGAGATTGTCGAACACGGGAGAACCGGCTTCCTGGTGCAGGATGCCCGCGAGATGGCGCAAGCGATCCGGCGAGCTACTGCTATCGATCCCGCCGAATGCCGCCGGGCGGCCCGGGAGAGGTTCTCGGCGGCACGCATGATCGACCAATATCTGGCTACCTATCACGAGCTGGCGCAGAGTGCAGCGGCCCGGCAGGCCGAAGCCATGAGCTATTCGGTTTCCTGAATTCAGCAGGGCGCGCGCCGGTTTGCAAGCAAGCATGGTTTCCTGCGGGTCCAGCCGCCTGAAAAGGCGGCTGCGGGCAGGATTGCCCGCCCCACTATGGCTGTCAAGAATTACGATGCAGGACACTAGCCGTGTTATGAAGGTAGGCGGATTCCATGACGAACCACACGTTGGCAGCGGTCACGATTGGCCCTCTCCAAACCGAGCTCCGTGAATATCCGCTGCCGGAAGTCACGGCCGATTCGGGCCTGCTTCAGGTGGAGGCGGCGGGCGTGTGCGGCAGCGACTGGAATGCCTACCATTCGAGCGCTCCACCCCGGATCATGGGGCATGAGAACGTGGGGCGCATCTACCGGCTCGGCGCCATCGCCGCACAGAGATGGGGATTGCGCGAAGGCGATCGTGTCGCCCTGGAGGAATACCTTCCGTGCGGGCACTGCGACGTGTGCCGTTCGGGGAAGTTCCGCTTATGCGAGCAGACCGAAGCGCGGCGTCCGGGCGCGCTCCGCTACGGCACCACCCCGCTTTCCATCCCGCCGGGCCTGTGGGGAGGCTATAGCCAGTTTCAACATCTCCACCCGAACACCGTATTCCACAGAGTGCCCGATGCCGTTCCCGCGGAATTGGCGGCAATGTCGATCCCGCTCTCCAACGGCGTTCAATGGACTTGTTTCGACGGCGGGATCGGCCCCGGCAAATCCCTCCTGGTGCAAGGCCCCGGCCAGCAGGGGCTGGCTTGTGTTCTGGCGGCAAAAGCTGCCGGCGCGGAGCGCATCATTGTGAGCGGGCTGCGCCGGGACGCCGGCCGGCTGGAACTTGCCAAAACGTTTGGCGCAAATGAGGCCGTCAACGTGGAGGATGAAAGTTTGGAAGCACGCGTCATGACGCTTACCGCGGGACGCGGCGTGGACCTCTCCATTGATACCGCGGGCGGGCCCGATACGCTGCTGCGCGCAATTCGGTTGACCGCGCGAAACGGGCAGGTATTGTTCGCCGCCGTGCCTCCTCAGATGCACGCAGAGTTCCACGCGCGCGACCTGCTCGCGTCGCGGCTCACTTTGCGGCCCTGCCGCGGCCACAGCTACCAAGCCGTAGAGCTGGCGTTGGGCTGGATTGCCTCGGAACGGTTTCCGCTACAATGCATGGCCACGCATCGATTTGCGCTGTCCGATGTGGACTTGGCGATTCGTTCGGTGGGCGGCCAGGGGGCGCCCGGCGCCATTCACGTTACGGTCTTGCCTTGGGCCTGAGGCGCGGGCCGGCACAGAGGCGCCCCAGGATATAGAAGCAGGCATCCCGTTGATCGGCAGTACACTCCGGTCTTGCCAGGGTCTCCGCGACGGCATCGATGGCCTCTTGACGCTCCCGCTCCCGCATATCCCCAAAGAGATACCCCGCAGGGTCAGAGGTGATAATCAGAACGGCTTTGGCGCCCGTGAACGTATGTCCCACTAAATGCTCTTCGGACCGCGCCGGCAGAGTGTTAATGCCGGGGGCCACTCCGCCGATATGTACTCAGGAGACGTAATGGTCCGGCTCACCCGGCTTAACCACGCGCCGCTGGTACTCAATTCCGATCTGATCGAACACATCGATATTACTCCCGACACCGTTATCACATTGACCAATGGGCAGATTGTGCGGGTTCTGGAGACAGCCGAGGAAGTGATTGAACGGATCGTAGAATTCCGGCGCCGTATTTTCGCGATGGACCGCGGCGCTCCCGGACCAAGTGATGGGGCGGGCGATCCGGAATTGCCGGGAGTGGCGAGCTGAGTCGCATGGCGCAAAAACCGGATACCGAACCGAAGCAGCCCGCGGCCGCGGCCAAGAGCGGAGGAGTCAAGCCAGATCTGGCGACGTTGGCGGGAATCGGGCTGGCACTGGCGGGAATCCTGGGCGGCCTATTACTGGAGAAAGGCAGCATACAGGATGTCGCGCAAGCCACCGCGGCCATGATTGTCCTGGGGGGAACGTTCGGAGCCGTACTGGTAACGACGCCGCTTCCCGTGTTCCTGCGCGCCCTGAAAGGCATGACAAACGTCTTTCTGGAGCGCGCGAACAATGCTTCCGGCACCATCGAGACCCTCATCCAATTCGCAACGCTAGCCCGCAAGAACGGGATTGTCAGCTTGGAAGCAGACGCCGGCAAAGTCGCGGATCCCTTCTTCCGTAAGGCGCTCAATCTCGCCGTGGACGGTACCGACCTGAACGAACTTCGCAAAATGATGGAAATCGATATGGAGCTGAGCGAACAGGCCGCCGAGGCGGAAGCGAAAGTCTGGGAGGCTGCGGGAGGTTATGCGCCGACCATCGGCATCATAGGCGCCGTGATGGGCTTAATCCAAGTAATGAAACACTTGGACGATATTAAAGAGGTTGGGCACGGCATTGCCGTAGCGTTCGTAGCCACGGTCTATGGTGTAGGTTCGGCGAACATTCTGTTTTTGCCGTCCGCCAACAAACTCCGCGCGCGTATCCATCGCGCCCGGATTTTGAAGGAGATGGTGCTGGAAGGCATCATCGGGATTGTGGAGGGGCTCAACCCCACGCTCATCCGTATGAAACTGAACGCATTTGATGTGGAGCCGGAGCCCAAGAAAGCTTCCAAACCGGGGAAAGAAAACAAAGCGGCTGCGGCGGGTGCTTCCCAGCCAGCCCCCGCGAAAGGCTGATGTGATGGCGGAGTCACGGTATTAGCTCCCATGAACACGCACAAGGCACCCGCTCACGAGAACCACGAACGGTGGCTGGTCTCTTATGCCGATTTCATCACCCTGCTGTTCGCCTTCTTCGTGGTAATGTTCGCCACGGCGCAACAGGATAAAAACAAGGCAAAAGAGGTGGCAGAATCGGTGCGCGAGGCGATTCAGCATGGACAGCTCTCGGAGGCGATTACGGGCATTATCAACCACAAGAAGACAGCTCCGGATGGGAAGGGGGATACGCGCGAGCACCCGCCGCACCCGCCCCCGCCCCCTCCGGCAGCGGCCACTCATGCGGACCTGCAGAAATCCGCTGAGTTGCTCCAGAAGGCATTGGCCACGGAGCTGAAGGCTGGCAAGATTTCCATCGTGGTGGATGAGCGCGGGCTGGTGATCAGCTTACGCGAAGCGGCGTTCTTCGCTTCCGGAGACGATACCATTAACGCCGCCAGCTTTCCGATTATCGAGAAGCTGGTCGCTCTGATTGTGGGACTTCCCAACCCGGTACGCCTGGAAGGGCATACCGATTCCGTGCCCATCCATACCGCGCGGTTCCGGAGCAACTGGGAACTTTCCGCGGCACGCAGCATCGCCATGCTGGAATTATTGCGCCAGCGGTATCACTTCCCGCCGGAGCGCATGTCGGTGGCGGGATTTGGCGAAAATGCTCCGGTGGATACAAACGATACGGACGAAGGACGGGCGCACAACCGCCGCGTGGATATGGTAGTGATTTCGGCGGAGGCCATGAAGGGAGAGCCGGCACCCCACGCTGCGCCGGTTTCACAGGCAGCGCCAGGGCCGGCAAAAAAGTAATCGCGTGCGCGATCGCACCAGGGCAGGAAACGTGCAGTCAAGCTTCGGAAAATATGCCACTCGGGGACGGGGTTTGGCGCGGCGTTCTCTTCACTTTTCTTTCAATTTCGGCGAGTTTGCAGGCGGCGGACCTGGCGCCCGCCAGTGAGTACGAGGGAAAGCCTGTCCAGGATGTACAGTTCGATCCTCCGTCGCAGCCGGTGACACGTGCCGATCTCGCCCGCCTGATGCCCGTGCATGCCGGTGAGCCGCTACACTTGGCGACCGTTCGGGAGGCCATTAAGAAGCTTTACAGCACGGGGTTGTACTCCAATATCGAACTCGACACACAGCCGGCCGGGAACGGCGTGGTGGTGGTGATCCGCACCGTGGAGCAGTGGTTTGTCGGCCCGGTGGAAGTCCGCGGGAAGGTTCACTATCCGCCGAACGAGGGACAGCTCTCCAACGCCGCCCGGCTGGAACTGGGTACCCCGTTCACCGACGACGAGATCCAGTCGGCGACCAAAGGGGTTCAGGACTTGCTCCAGCGAAACGGGCTGTACCTGGCCAAGGTCGAACCGAACATCCAACGCGATCCGGAACACCAGGAAGTGGCGCTCACGTTCACGGTCGATTCCGGCAAACGCGCCCGGTTCACCAACCCCGTCGTGACCGGCGATACGCGCTTGCCGCCCGCCACACTGGAAAAGGCCGCGCGTTACAAGAGCTTGTTTCGCTGGAAGCCGGCGACGGAAGCCAATACGCAAGCCGGCCTTGCGAACGTCCGCAAGAAGTACCAGAAGGATGAGCGGCTGACCGCCGATGTCACGCTCGATCACACTGACTACCTGGCGCAGCAGAACCGTGTTCGCGTCAACATCGACGCCGATGGCGGGCCGAAAGTCAAAATCACCTCCGAGGGCGCCAAGATCAAGAAGAGCACGCTACAGAAGTACGTACCGGTGTTCGAAGAAGAGACCGTGAATCGCGATCTTCTGGTCCAGGGCGCCGGCAAATTGCGCGACTACCTGCAGAGTCAGGGGTATTTTGACGTGCAGGTGGATTTTCAAACCACCAACCCCAAGGCCGACCAGGAGACCATCACATACTCGGTAGGGCTCGGCGAACGCCAGAAACTTGTCCGAGTCGATATCACCGGCAACCACTATTTTCAAACTGCCGACATTCGCGACCGCATTTATTTGCAGCCCGCCGGTTTCATCCGCCTGCGCCACGGCCGCTATGCCGAGGGTTTCGCCAGCCGCGACGAAGCGGCGATCAAGGCGTTGTACCAGGACAACGGCTTCCAGGACGCCAAAGTCACCATTACGACCACTCCGAATTACAAGGGCAAGAAAGGCGACGTGGCCGCCACGATGACGATCGATGAGGGCACCCAATATCGCGTGGCTGCGCTGAACGTGGAAGGAGTCACGCGGCCGGATCGCGCTCAGATCCTGGCGAACCTGGCATCCATTCCGGGCGAACCTTTTAGTGTGTCCAACGTTTCTCTCGATCGCGACTATCTCCTGAACGTTTATCAATCGGATGGATATCCGGATGTGGCGTTTGACTGGCGCATGACTCCCGGTCCCGGCGCTCACGAGATGACGGTTTACTACACGGTGACTCCGGGCCCGCCGCGGTTCGTGCGGGACGTCCTGATCACGGGTCTGCATACCACCCGTCATCGGCTCGTGGATCCCAACGTCATCGTGAAAGCCGGCGATCCGCTCTCCTGGACCGAAATGGGAGTCATGCAGCGGCGGTTGTATGACTTGGGCGTCTTCGACAAAGTCGATATGGCCATTCAGAATCCCGACGGCGATACGCAGAATAAGTATGTCCTGTATCACCTCACGGAAGGCCACCGCTACTACATGGCCGTGGGTTTTGGCGCGGAGTTGGCACAAGTTGGAGGCAGCCAGACAAGCCTTAGCGCGCCGGGAGGCACTACCGGGTTCGCGCCCCGCGGCTCGTTCGAGTTCAGCCGGCTAAACCTATGGGGCCTGGGCCACAGCCTCAATTTCAAAAGCAACTATTCGACGCTGGACCGCATGGCGTCTCTCAACTACCTCGCGCCGCGCTATCACAATGTGGACGGGCGCAACCTGTCGTTCACGGCCCTGTACGACGATGAGCGCGATGTGCGCACCTTTACCGCAAAGCGCGTGGAAGGCGACGCGCAACTTTCGCAAAAGCTGTCCAAGGCGACCACTGTCCTGTGGCGCTATACCTGGCGGAATGTCCAGGTGGATCAGACCACTCTCAAAATCAATCCCGAATTGATCCCCTTGCTTTCGCAAACCACGCATATCGGGATGATTTCCGGGAGTCTCATTCAGGACCGGCGCGACAATCCCGTGGACGCGCATCGCGGCATCTATAACACGGTCGATCTCGGTCTGGCCGAGAGCTATTTCGGAGGGAACCGGAACTTTCTACGTTTCCTGGTCCGCAACTCGTACTACAAGCCGGTCACGAGCACCTGGGTGTTGGCCAGTAACACCGAATTTGGCTGGATTCACCCGTTCAGCACCGGGAACATCAGCGCCTTCGATTACATCCCCCTTCCGGAACGGTTCTTCGGCGGCGGCAGTAATTCGATGCGCGGCTTCCCCGATAACCAGGCCGGCCCGCGCGACACCACCACCGGGTTTCCCTTGGGTGGTAATGCGCTGCTATTTCACCAGACCGAATTGCGCTTTCCCTTTATCGGGGAAAACATCGACGGCGTGTTCTTTCACGACATGGGCAACATCTATACAGACCTGGGTAGCATCTCATTCCGCGTTCACCAAAACAGTCTGACGGATTTCGATTACATGGTGCACGCGGTGGGATTCGGCGTGCGCTATAAAACGCCGGTCGGTCCGGTGCGCCTGGACCTGGCCTACAGCATCAATCCGCCAACGTTCAATGGTCTGAACGGCACATATCAGCAGCTCTTGTTTGGCGGGGCCACTCCGACGGTGACCAGCGTCAGTCATTTTCAATTCTTCTTTTCCATTGGGCAGGCATTTTGATATGCGCAATTTTCTTGCATGCTGCGGTCTCGTTTTCATCGCGCTGTTCTCCGCCAGCGCAGCGGTGGCCGATCGGATCGCCGTAGTGGTGGGGAACCAGGTAATCACGGAATCGGAAGTCGATCAAGAGGTGCGGCTCACGGAATTTCTGAACGACCAGCCGGTGGATCTTTCTCCCGAACAGCGCCGGGCTGCCGCTGGACGCCTCGTCGATCAGCAACTCATCCGGAACGAATTGGAGATCGGAAAATATCCAGAGCCGCCGGAGAGCGATGCCGAGGCCATGCTGCGCAAATTCCGCCAGGAGCACTACCGGTCCACGGCGCAATTCCAGCCGGCCCTCGAAAAATACGGCATCACCGAAGAAGAACTGAAGCAGCACTTGCTGTGGCAGCTCACCGCGATCCGGTTTACCGATGAGCGCTTCCAGCCCGGCAATCCTCTACCGCCGGTCAACGCCGCCAACCGCTTCGAATCGGCATTGACGGGACGTGGAGCACAAAGCGCCGGCCGGGGAGGAGCAACTTCCCCGCAGCGCGTTCAAAGCGCGGACCGGCTGCGTGCAGGTTCGGCGCAGCAACCGGAAGGAAACACGGTCGATGAACGCCTGGACGCGTGGCTCAAGCAGGCTCGTTCCGAGACCCGCATCGACTTCAAACAAGAGGCATTCCAATGAGCCGCGGCCGGAAGATCGCAGCAATCATAGCCGGATCCCTGCTGGGCTTGATCGTCGTGGTGGTGATCGCCGGCATTGTCATCGTGCGCACGCAATGGTTCGCCGATTTTGTCCGGCAGAAGATCGTCGCCTCGGTCGAGGACGCCACCGGCGGGACGGCGCAAATCGGCGGCTTTTCGTTCGATTGGACGCACCTGCGCGCCGATGTCAACGATTTTGTGCTCCACGGCCTGGAACCGAAGAATGGCCCGCCGTTGTTCCAGGCAAAATTAATCGAGGTGGAGCTGAAGCTCCTCTCTCCTTTCAGAGGCTTCGTTGATATCGCATCGCTGCTGGTGGACACGCCACAAGCCAATGTCATCGTGTTTCCGGACGGCCGCACCAACGTTCCGGCCCCGAAGGTCCAGAAGCCGAGTGACAAATCAGGCCTGGAAACCGTGGTCAATCTAGCCATCGGGAAGTTCGATCTGCGGAACGGCAGCCTCACCGTGGCCAACCGCCAAACCAATTTCGGCGCCGCGGGTGAGCACCTGCTGGCGCATCTCGACTACAACACCATCAATCCGAGCTACAAGGGCGAGCTGGATATGAGCCCTCTCGACTTGAAGACCGGGAACAACCCCATGCTGGCGGTGAATGTGAAGCTGCCGGTGACTCTGGAAAAAGACAAAATCACGCTGGCCAACGCGCAGCTAACCACGCCCGAATCGCAGATCGTGGTGTCCGGCTCGATGGAGCATATGATGATGCCGAGCTACTTGGCTCACGTCAACGCACGCGTAGCGCTGGACGAAGCCAAGCGGGCAGCCGGCCTCACTATGCCGCTCGATACGCGGCGCGGTCCGCGCATTCTGAATGCTGATGTGACGGCTTCGATGGACGACAACCGCGTGCAGATTCAGAATCTGCAGCTCACGCTGGGTCACAGTAACATTGAAGCGTCGGGCACGCTCAAGGACGCCAATAAGGCTGCGTCGCTGCAACTGAACTCGATGCTGGCACTGGGCGAGCTTTCGACGCTTCTGCGGACCTCCACACCCTTCACAGGCACGGCGGACCTCGGCGCGAAGGTTGCGATGCAAGGTAACCGTATCGATGTTACGGACCTCCGCCTGGCGGCCTTAGGCGGTTCCTTCACCGGTTCGGGATCGCTTGAGAATATGGCGCAGTACCGCCTGGCGGGCACACTGCACGACTTCGATATCGCGCAGGTGGCGCGGCCGTTCGTCAAGCAGTCGCTGGGATACGACGGAATCGTTTCGGGTACGGTGGACGCGGATGGCAACCTCAAAGCAGCGTCGAGCCTGATGGCTCGCGCCAACCTCGCGATTGCGCCGGGGCGGCGCGGCATTCCGGTTTCGGGGCGCCTCAATGTCGATTACAACGAGGAGGCGAATAACGTCACACTCGGACAATCCTATCTGGCTCTGCCGAACAGCCGCATTGACCTTTCAGGTTCGCTCGGGCGCCAGATCCAGGTCCGCATGGTCACCCGCAACGCGAGCGACTTCCGCCCGGTTGCCATGATTCCGGTTACGTTCCAGAACGGCGGGGCGGCTTTGAATGCCACGGTAAGCGGGAGTCTCAACGCGCCGCGAATTGCTGGTCATCTGGATATCACGAACTTCGCCGTGGACGGCCGTCCGTTCACCAGCTTTGTAGCCGATCTGAACGCTGCTCGCACGGGCGTGGCCGTCAGCAATGCGGCCTTGCGGCGTGGTCCGCTGCAAGCCGATCTCTCGGCCTCCGTTGGCCTGCGCAACTGGAAACCATTGCCGGTAGAACCGGTTCGTGTCGATGCCACGGTGCGCAACGCCGATCTGCGTGACATTCTTGCCTTGGCGGGCCAGTCGAGCGTGCCGGCTAATGGCGCGTTCACCGCGGATGCCCGCATTACCGGTACCATCGGCAGCCCGCAAGGCAACGCGGATTTCACGGTTGCGAATGGGTCGATCGAAGGCCAACCGTTCGATCAGTTGAGCGCTCGCGCGAACATGAGCGATCGGTCAATCGACGTTCCGGCCCTGCAGTTGATTGCGGGTCCTTCGCGCATCGATGCTAACGCCACCTACCAGCATACGGTGAACGACCTGCAACGTGGCACACTTCGCGCGCACGTCGCCAGCAACCAGGTTCAGCTTGCGCAGTTCCAGTCGCTGGTGAAAGACCGGCCCGGCCTGCGCGGCGTGCTTTCGCTGAATGGCGACGCGGTCGCCAATCTGGAACCGGTGCGTGGCAGCGAGGAGTTCAACGTTTCTACTCTGAACGCGAACTTCGCAGTGCGCGGTCTGGAAATGCAAGGCAAAAAGTTGGGCGATCTGACCGCCACTGCCAACACCGCCGGACAAGCCGTTCAATATAACGTGAATTCGGACTTCGCGGGCTCCACGATCCGAGTGAACGGGCAATCGCTGCTGACGGGCAATCACGACACGACTGCCACCGCCTCTATTGCGAACCTGCCCCTTCCCCAGGTGTTGGCCGTCGCGGGCCGCAGCGATCTGAAGGTGGGGGGTGTGCTGGCAGCCGATGCGAAACTCTCGGGCACCTTGCAGGATCCGCACGCGGACGCGAATATCACCGTGACGAAGGGCATGGCTCTCGAAGAGCCGGTCGATCGAGTGCAGGTCTCGGTCACCTATACAAACCAGTTGATCGATATACCGTCGCTGCGGATCACCTCCGGGCCGTCCGACCTGGAACTGAGCGCCTCATTTGCCCACCCCGCGAACGATTTCTCCGATGGCCAGGCGCGTTTCCGGGTGCGCACCAACCAGATCCAACTCGCCCGTTTTCAATCGCTGGCACGTTCCAATCCAAAGCTCGCCGGGCTCGCCGGAAGCCTGCAATTCAGCGCCGATGGGGATGCCACGCTGCGCCGCAATCAGGTGCCATTGTTCTCGACGTTAAATGCCGATCTTTCGGCCCGCGGCATTAGCGTCAACAAAAAACCGGTCGGTGATCTTACGGCAACCGCGGAAACTCGCGGGAGGGAAGTCGAGTTCAACCTCAAATCCGATTTCGCCCACGCCAATATCAATGGCAGCGGCCGCATGCAACTCGCGGGAAATTATCCGGTCGATGCGCGGGTTACCTTCTCGAATGTCACTTATGGAGGTCTCAGCGATTTCACTGGATCAGCTCCGGCGGGCTTCGACGCTTCCGCCGACGGCCAGATCAGCCTTGCCGGTCCGGCCGCTCAAACCGATGCCCTGCGCGCCACCTTGCAGCTTACGAAGTTGGAAGCGCACTCGGCCAGCCCGCAATCCCGCATAAAGCCACGCGTGAACTTCGATCTGCACAATGCCGGGCCGGTAGTGGTTGCCTTGGATCATTCCGTAGTGACTGTGCAGAGTGCGCGGCTGACCGGCCAAGATGCCAATCTGAGCATCAGCGGAACAGCCTCCCTGAAGGCACCTCAGACGGTTAATCTCCGGACAGACGGCAACGTGCGACTGGAACTGCTGGAAGCGTTCAGCCCGAACATCTTTTCCTCCGGCGCCGTGACGCTCAATGCGGCCGTCACCGGCACCACGGCACAGCCGGTTGTGAACGGCCGGCTGCAGCTTCAGAACGCCTCATTTAATATGCTCAGCCTGCCCAACGGGATCAGCAATGCCAACGGGTCGATCGCCTTCAACGGGACGGAGGCAATGATCGAGAACATTACCGGACAGAGCGGCGGCGGCAAGATCACGCTAGCCGGATACGTGGTTTACGGCGGGCCGGAGATGCGTTTCCGCATAACCGCGGGGGCCGACCAGGTGCACATCGATTATCCGGACAGTGTCACCACCGAGGCCAGCGCGCAGCTTGTGTTCGCGGGCACGACTTCCAGCAGCCTGCTTTCCGGAAACGTCACTATTCTGGATGTTGCCCTGCACTCCAGTAGCGACGTTGGTTCCATCCTCTCGCAGGCCGCCACGCCGCCGGCAACTCCCACCGCAAGCACCGGGCTGGCGGGTGGGATCCGGTTCGACGTGCGCATCCAGACGTCGCCGGACACACAGTTCCGCACCACCCTCACCGAAAACCTGCAGGCCGATGCCGATCTCACAATGCGCGGTACGATCGATCATCCGGGTATGCTGGGCCGCGTCAGCATTACGCAGGGCGATGTGGTTTTCTTCGGCTCCAAATACACTATCGACCAGGGCACGCTATCGTTTTACGATCCCAACAAAATCAATCCGATTTTGAATATTGACTTGGAGACGACGGCGCAGGGCATCGACGTTTCGCTCAGTGTCTCCGGCCCGCTCGACCGGATGAAACTAAGCTACCGTTCGGACCCTCCGCTGCAGTTCAGCGACATCGTTTCGCTGCTGGCTTCGGGCAAAGTTCCCACTTCCGACCCGGTGCTTGCCTCGCGGCAGCCGCCTGCTCCGCAGCAGAGCTTCACGCAATTGGGGGCATCCGCATTGCTCGGGCAAGCAGTAGCTAACCCCGTCTCCGGCCGGTTGCAGCGCCTGTTCGGAGTGACCAAGCTGAAGATCGACCCGCAGATTACGGGCGCGACTAACACGCCACAGGCCACACTAACGCTGCAGCAGCAGATCACGAAAGATATTACCTTTACCTACATGCAGGATGTCACCCAGAGCAACCCGCAGACCCTGCGCATCGAATGGGCCGTGAACCCGCAATGGTCGGCCATCGCGCAACGCGATGTGTATGGGGAGCTTGATTTGGATTTCTACTACAAGAAGCGCTTCTGGTAGGCTAAGTACGTGCGCCGACGATTCCTGATTCACCGCTCCCTGGCGGTCGCGGCTCAGTAACGCATACCTACTGAGCCGCCACCGTTGGGGAGCGGTACACCCGGCCAGCGACAATTGGCTGTACTAAGTAAAAGGTGACTATGGCTCTCGAAATTGCTCAGCGCGAACGGGAAGGTGTTACGATTCTGGATCTCAAGGGCCGCCTCACGGCCGGTGACGAGGCTACCGCCTTTCGCGAAGCTACGTCCGCGCTCATAGCCCAGAACGTGCGCAACCTGGTGTTCAACCTGGCGGGCGTGGATTATATCGATAGCACGGGACTGGGAGCCTTAGTCGTTTGTGCCACCTCGCTACGCAAGCAAGGCGGCGCTGTCAAGCTGCTCAACCTCAACCGGCGCAATATCGAGCTACTCGTAATGACCAAGCTCGCCACGATTTTCGAGATCTTCAGCGATGAGACCGACGCAGTCAACAGCTATTACCCCGACCGCAAAATCAAGACATTCGACATCCTGGAATTCGTACAGCAGATGAAAAAAGAGGAGTAAAGCGGGTTACGAGATTCCAGAGGCCGGGAGGCTGACGGCTTTAAAGTTGGCGGGCCATTTCGAGCTTGCTCTGTTTGAGCCAGCGCAGCCGGCCCTGATGCTCCTGATATAGCGTGGCAAATCCGGCCCACCAGTAGCCGAATACGAAGAGAAGAAGAAAAGGGAGGGCGAAGTAGTTGTAAGTCTCGATGGCGAACACAATCATGGTAACGAAATAGGCGCCGACGGCGATCTCGGCATAGGGTAGCCAGCCGCTGCGGCTGCGGTATTTCTTGACTTCGAGATTGACCGGGCGCTCGCCAATCGCGAACTTGGCGGTGCGGGCGAACGCAGTCTGCACTCCGAAAAGGGCCTCGAGCACGGCCCGCGTGTTGATGATCGTGAGGCCAACCCCCACGGCGATGAGCATCGGCAGCATCAGGATCGACCGCTTCCAGTTCTTGGGATAAAGCTCGCGCTGCGCCACCACGTAGAAAAGGGAGATTGACCAGAACGAGGCTATAATCAACGGCAAATCGAGGAAGACCATCTGGAACGGCCCCATGTAGAAGCGCACGATCATGACCGGCAGCATGAGCGCTGAGAGCACCACCATCAGGGGGTAGGAGATGTTGGGCGTAAGGTGCAGGAAAGCTTCCGCTTTGAGCCGCTTGGGAAGATCGGCCCGCACGATGGCGGGGAGCAGTTTCTTGGCAACCTGGGTGAGACCTTTGGCCCAGCGCGACTGCTGCACCTGGAAGCCGTGCATTTCGACGGGCAACTCAGAGGGGCAATCGAGGCCGGGCAGGTACACGAACCGCCATCCTTTGAGTTGGGCCCGGTAACTGAGGTCGGAATCCTCAGTCAGGGTGTCGTGCTGCCAGCCTCCCGCATCGGCAATCATGCTCTTGCGCAAGATGCCCGCGGTGCCGTTGAAGTTGAAGAAGTAGCCTGCACGCGAACGGGCGCCGTGCTCCAGGATGAAATGGCCGTCGAGGAGCATGGCTTCCACTTCGGTCAGGAAATTATATTCGCGGTTGATATAGCTCCAGCGCGTCTGGACCACCCCAATCGTCGCGTCGGAAAAGTAATGGATGGTGCGGGTGAGGAAGTCAGCGGGCGGGCAGAAATCGGCGTCGAACACGGCCACGAACTCGCCGGTGGCGGTTTTTAAGCCTTCCTGAAGCGCTCCGGCCTTGAAGCCTTCGCGGTTCGTCCGGTGGTGATACTCGATAGGATATCCGAGGGCTTCGTAACGGGCTACCAAGGCTTCGGCGAAGGGCGCGGTATCGTCGGTGGAATCGTCAAGCACCTGGATTTGCAGCAACTCCTTGGGATACTCGATCTTGACGACCTCGTCGATCAGGCGTTCCACGACGTAGCGCTCGTTATAAATAGGTAGCTGAATGGTGACTGGGGGAAGTTGCTCGAAGCGCCGGGAAGGATCGCCGGTGGCGTTCTTACGATGCTTGAAGTAAGTCCGAATGACCTCAAACCGGTGAATGCCGTAGATCGAGAGGATTCCCAGGATGGTGAAGTAGGGGATGAGCATCGCCCAATCGAACCACGCCAATTGGTGAACCCCGGAAAAGGTATCGTCAAACAAGCCATTGACGAAGCGCGCGGTGGGAGACACCGCTAACGCCAGGATCGGGCCAACAATCATATGAAGTAGGGCGAAGAGCCGAGCCGAACCCTAAGTGTAACAAAATGCGGGGCGGCCATCGCTGCGGGAGGTGCGACTTACGCTAAAGCTCCCAAATGTGTGCACCGCCACGGTAGAACGAGACCATGCCGTCCTCGCTGATCTTCAACGCCAGCCCAAAGCGTGAGGCGTGGATCGCGGCAGTGGTGCGGCCGCCTTCCTGTGGCGCGAGAGGGGCGACGGTATGGCGAAGAATAGCGCCAAAAGCGAGAAGCGTACCAGAACGATCGAGCAGGATGCCGCCATCCACTCGGGCGATGCTTTGGAGGACGCTTAACTCGAGTTCGAGGACGCTTTTGCCGTACAGCAGGTAATGGACGCGCGCCTTGGCGGCAGAGTCGGAAGGGGAATCGCCCAGCAGGTCGGCCGCAGTTACGAGTTCCGCGGCGGCTGCAGGGTCATCCAGCAAGACAAAAAGAGCGCCGCGGCGATTCTCGGCCAGATTGAGGGCTGCCGAAAAGAGCCGCTCCGCCAGGCGGGCATGGCCGACGGCTTGATGGAACTCGTGGTACTTTTCCGTGATATCGGTCAGGCGCCATCGCCCCTCCAGAAAATGGAACACCTGGACGCCGCCGGCGAAAACCTTGATTTCGCCATTGGGAGTGAGCGCGAGGCAAATGTGGCCCCCGTACAAAGTGGCCAGGCAATGGGCGCGGTAGCGGGCGGGGCTTGGAGCGGGCAGGCGAGTTGCGCCAGAGGCGCCGGCGAAGCGTTCGATATCGACGAGATCGACCAGCATGCCTTGGTTGTTTACTAGAAAAACCGTGTGGAGGCCATCGCAAAGGCGGTGAAAGCTCTTGATGGTGACGAGGGAAGCGGTGTACGGAAGGGCGCCTCCGGGGAGGCCGGGAACAGAATGAAAAGGGTCTTCGGAAGCGCCGAGCAGGATCACGCCGGTGGAAATGCGCCGGTTCTCATATGTGATGAGGGAGCTTTCGCGGAGAACCTCAATGGCGTCGGCCACGACGTCGCGATCGTTGGGCAAGCGACCGCCATCCAGGTAGGGAGCGTGATCCAAAAACGCAGATACGAAGCGATCCTCCTGGAGTCCCTCGAACATGCGGACGGTGGAGGCGGCGGAATCGGCGAAGAAGATGCTGCGGTAGCGGGCCGAGAGCACGCCACCGATGGCGCCGAGCAGACGGAGTTGATCCTCGGTGAAGGGCCGCCCGTTCTGCCCGATGTGGTAGCGAGTGCCCATCCAGTCCAATTCCACGTGGCCATCGACATGGCTGTGGAAGGTTAGGGAAGGACGGATTTCGGGGGCGGTACCGCATATATCGAGCTGGGCGTCGGGAAAGAAATAACGAACTCCACGCTCGAAGAAGCCGCCATACAACGAGTGGACGATATCGATGGTTTCCGGCATGAGGCGGGGTTCTTCAACTGCGCTGCTACTCGGCGGGAGCGTAGTACCCGCGGCGCCAGGAAACGCGAAGTGCCGGTTCGGCGGATGGCACCAACTCTACTTTGACTCTATGGTATTTGCCGTCATTCGAAGTATGGTCCGACGTGTACCCCAGCACATATTGTGAGCGAATCTCGGCACTGAGCTTCTGCACGATATCCGGCAGTTCCGATAGCCTCTGCGCCACCAACGCTTGTCCTCCCGTCGCCTCGGCCAATTGCTGCAGCAGGCGAGGCCGGTGGAAAAGGCCAATGGCGTAAACCCGGAGATCGGATTCCAGCACCATGTTCCTGATTTCCGATTCGCTGAACCGGCTATTGTTATCGCCGCCATCGGAGAGGATCAACAACACCCGGCGCGAGTTCCTGGCGTGGCGCATCTGGTGAGAGCCCAGTGCAATCGCATCGAGCAAGGCGGTCCAGCCCTTCGGTTGGACGCGGCCCAGCTTGGCGAAGATTTCGTCGGGCTGGGGCGTGAAGTCCGTCAAGCGGTGAACTTCGTCGGCGAATTGGACCAGAAAGAATTCATCGCCGGGAATGGAGGTCAGGAAGAACTCCCGGAGAGATGTAATGGACGCATCGATCCGATCTTTCATGCTTCCGCTCGAATCGAACAGGATGCCCAGCGAAACCGGGCCTTCCTCCTGCGAAAACGAGGTAATGGAACGCTCCACGCCATCTTCGAGGAGCCGGAATTTGTCCCGGCCCAGAGTGGTAATGGGCTTGTCCTTAGCATCCGTGACACTAACGGGAACCAGGACCAGATTGACATCGAGCCGCAAGTTGGCAGGTGTTACGGTAACCGGCTTGGCGCGCGCCGCAATCGCCACCCGTGGTTGGATCGATGCCGCCGAATCAGCGGCGAACATGCGCGAACAGAGAGCAACGAGGGAGACGAACCTGAAGATGATATGCGACGTGCTCAGAAGATATCCGCCTCTTCCGAGGGAGTGCCGTACGTGTGGATGTTCTCCGGCGTCTGCAGCCCCCAAGCCTGACCCTTATTGCGCTCTTCTTCCGTCCACCGGATCGGCTCCCAATCCGGCGCGAGCAGCAGGCGTGCCCCGGCGTTATCAATTTCGACGCGATTGCCGCCGGGTTCGTACACCCACAAGAAAAACGTCTGCTGAATCGCATGCTTGTGGGGACCGCTTTCGATGTAGATCCCATTCTCCAGGAAAATGTCGGCGGCCCGGAGCACATCTTCGCGGCTGTCCACGGCATACGTGAGGTGATGGAAGCGCCCGGGCGTCCCGGTGTCGTCCCGAAGATAGGAAAAGTCGTGGCCCTTATTTGTGAATGTCATCCACATTCCGGTTTCGGTACCGTCGTTCAGTACGATCTGCTCGGTAAGCCGGGCGCCCAGGTACTGCTCGAAAAATTCCCGATTGGGCTTAACATCCACCGCCAGACATTCCACCGAATTGAGCCGGCGCACGCTCACGCCGCGCGCGGGCGACCGCTGCGCCTGGTTTTTCAAGCTGGGACGTAACTCCGGCGGAGGCTCGTACCACTCTGTCTCGTAGTACAACTCCACTTTATGGCCATCCGGATCTTGAAAGAGATAAGCCGGCCCATGCCCCACGTCGCCGTCTGTCCATCCAATCCCGTGACCGGATTTCTCGATTGCCGCGACGCGCCGCTCCAAAGCTTGCTGGCTGCGGGCGCGAAACGCCATATGTCCCATACCGGAGGTTTTGAAGGCAGTCAGTTTTAAGGTATGCCGCTCATAATCATCCCAACCTCGCAGGTAGACCGAATCGCCCTGGCGGCCGCTTTCGGTCAGCCCGAGAACCTTCTTGAAGAAGTGGAGGCTCTCATCGGGTGTGGGCGTGAGCAGTTCCAGATGGCCCAGGTGCGCAATGTCCCAAATCGGTTCGCCTTGCATAAAAACGTCTTCTCCTGATTACGCTTTTCCGTTCGGCGACGAGATTCCGATTAGCGGCCCTTCGGGCGGAGGTCCGCTTGGCGGAAGCCCGCCCAGTTCCGCCAACGTGCCGGCCACATAATAGCGCGCCATGTCCTTGCGCCACGCCATCGCGTAATCCGTATTGTCTAGAGGCTTGGCGGCGGGATACGCCGCGGACGCGGCCTCGTTGATCGTTTCGCGGGTGAGTTTCTTACCGAGAATCGCCTTCTGCGCAGCCACGGCTTCGATGGGATGCGAGCCTACACCGCCCAAAATGATCTTGGCGTCCTCCACGATTCCGTCGCCCGCCAGTTTGAGGCGGGTCGCCACCCCCAACACGGGGAAATCGAACGAGCCGCGGCGGCGCAGTTTCCAGTAAGTCGCGCGCCATCCGTTGGTCGCAGGCAGGTGAATTTCGGTCAGCAGTTCCTCGGGCCGCTTGTTTAGGTGCTGGATTCCGTCGTCTCGATAAAGATCGGCCGCATCCAGCATTCTCTCGCCGGCACCCGAAAGCAGTTTTACCTTGGCCCCGATCGCGACCATCACGGGCGCGCAGTCACTCGATTGCACGGCCCAGCAGCGCGGGCTCGACGGCGCCACCCAGCAGATCTCCCCATCCTTCTTCATGCAAAAGTGGATGGACTTGCGCCAGTCGTAGTTTTGATCGTAATAATTGCACCGCGTATCGAGGAGCAGGTTGCCCCCGATGCTGCCCATATTGCGCAGCAGCGGCGTGGAGATCAGCTCGGCGGCTTTGGCGACTGCCGGATAACTCTTCCGTACACGTTTATCAGTACACACCTCCGTCAGAGTCAGGCCGGCGCCGAGCACTATTCCTTCTGCCGGTTTGCCCCGGAACATGCGCAGCGGCTTGAGTTGCGCGAGCCCGATCACCACCTTGGGCGTTTGCTGACGCCGTTTCATATTCGGATACAGATCGGTGCCACCGGCCACGTACATGGCATCGGTTCCGGCATCGGCCATCATCTTCATGGCCTCGCTCAGCGATTTCGGTTGGAGGTAACGGAATTTAGGAAGCCGGAGCACTAAGTCCTCCCCACCGGAACCGCGTCTTGCTTGTGAGCCGGCGCTGGCGGCCGTTCCAACGGCTTGCCGTCTCCGCCTTCGAACGGCGTGGGCACAAAAATCGGCGCGGGCATCTCGATGGAAGGGAATTTGGTTGGACCGTAGCGCCCTTCCTGCCCTTTGGCCTTGGCCCGGATGGCTTTCAGCACTTTGTCGGGCGTGATGGGGACTTCATCGATCCGCACCCCGACCGCATCATAGACAGCGTTGGCAACAGCGGGTGGCACCGGCAACTGCGGCCCTTGCCCCGCTTCCTTGGCGCCGAACGGCCCGTTGCCGTCCGGGTCTCCCACCAGATACGTCACGATGTCGCACATTTCGAGAGTCGTGAGGCTTTTGTATTCCAGGAAAGAGGGGGCCTTCTGCACCACGTTGCGGTTTCCGCGGTAGGCCATTTCCTCCATCAAGGTTTCACTCAAGCCCATGTAGACGCTGCCTTCCACCTGCCCCATTACCAGGACCGGGTTGATCGACTGGCCGATATCATGCGCAATCCACATACGCGGTACGGTGACCTCGCCAGTTTCCGGATTCACGTCTACCTCAGCCACGGCTGCCGTATAGCTGTAGGCGGGGGAAGGACCGATACCCGAGCCTTTGAACTTTCCCTTCGTTGCGGGCGGTTTGTACGAGCCCATCGTACCCAGCGAACCGAACTTTGCCTCGGCCAGCCAGACCGCGTCGATAAAGCTCATGCCCTTATCCGGGTTTTCGACATCGTACACGCGCCGGTCGGCGAAGCACAGCCGCTCGGCAGGCAATTCCAGCTTTTCCGCGGCCGCCTGGCTCAGCAGATCTTTCGCGCGCTGGGCTGCCTGAATCGCGGCATTGCCAGTCATCAGCGTGACCCGGCTCGAGTAACTGCCGAGATCCACGGGCGTCAAATCGGTATCGCCAGTTACGACGCGTATGTCGAAGGGGTCAATTCCCAATACCTCGGCGACGATATACGCCAGGATGGAGTTGGAACCCTGCCCGATTTCCGCGGAACCGCAGTAAACGCAGACTCCGCCGCCCCTATCGATTTTCAACTGCACGCCGGAGTGAGGCAGGTTGTTCCAATAAATGGGAGTCTGCGCGCCGGTCATATAGCCGCTGCAGGCGATGCCGAGCCCCTTACCGTACGGCAGTTTGCCGTAGCGCTCCTTCCAGCCCGAGCCTTCCACTACTTTGTCGATGCAGGTACCGAGAGCGATGGTGCCGATGCGAATCCAATTCGCCGCATAACTATCGGGAGGCACCAGGTGCCGCTTGCGCATTTCAGCCGGATCGAGACCCAACTGTGCCGCAATCTTGTCCATCTGCACTTCCTGAGCAAAACGCGGCTGTGGAGCGCCATTCCCCCGCTTGGGACCAGCCGGCGCTTTGTTGGTGAACACGCGGACGGCTTCCACGCGATAGCGTGGGATCGGGTAGGTGGTGGTCTGAAAGGTCCCGGTGTAGAACGCCGTGGCCACACCCAGACCACCGTACGCGCCGCCATCGAGGAACGTGCGGTGATGCATCGCGGTGATGGAGCCGTCTTTCTTGAAGCCGGTTTTGGTGGACATCAATGCGGGGTGCCGTCCGCGATGGCAGTAGAAGACCTCTTCCCGCGTGAGACAGATTTTGACGGGCCGCCCGGTGATCATCGCAAACTTCGAGACCACCATCTCATGGGGGAACGGATCGCACTTCCCTCCAAAACCACCGCCCACGGGCGTGGCGATTACGTGGATGTGACTAGCAGGAAGTCCCAGCACCTTCACCAATGCTTTGTGCAGATAGTGCAAATCCTGGGTGGAGGAGTAGAGGGTAAGTTTGCCGTCGTGGCTGAACGTGGCCACGCTGGCATGCTCCTCCAAAGGGAGGTGCGTGCTGCCCTCGTAAAAGGTCAGATCTTCCCTAACGAAATCGGCTTCGGCGAAACCAACCTCGACATCCCCGAATTCATAGACCTGCCGGCGATGGATATTGCCGAGTTCCCCATGATCGTGGACGCGGGGCTCTGGGGTCGCCAGAGCGCCCTCGATGGAGGAGATCGTAGGCAAGAGATCGTACTCGACGTCAATCAGATCCAAAGCTTCGGTAGCGACATCCTCATCCACGGCGGCCACCGCGACGACCGGCTCGCCGATCATGCGGACTTTATCAATGGCGAGGGCGTGTTCGTCCTCGCTAACCGGCATCGCTCCATAAGCCACGGGCAGGTCTTTGCCGGTGAGCACAGCTTTCACGCCCGGATATGCTTCTGCCTTGGAGGTGTCGATCCGGACGATGCGGGCATGCGGAACCGTGCTGCGCAAAATCTTCGCGTGCAGCATGCGCGGGAAGACGATGTCGTCTGCATATTTGGTTTGGCCGGTGCACTTGGAAGTGGCATCCACTTTGCGGAAGGGCTTTCCGACGACTCGCAGGCCGCGCCCGCCAGCGCCATTTTTACCAGCCATAAACGCTCTCCTTCCGCGGTTCAGCCTGTTCACCCGCCGCCCAAGCCGCGGCGAGTTCCACGGCCTCGAAAATCTTGAGGTAACCGGTACAGCGACAGATGTTTCCAGCGAGCGCGTCTTTGATTTGCTCGCGGGAAGGCCGCGGTACTTGATCGAGCAGTGCCTTTGCGGATAGGATCATTCCGGACGTGCAATAGCCGCACTGGCCCGCTCCTAAATCGGAAAACGCTGCTTGTAACGGATGAAGTTTCGTTCCGTCGGCGACACCTTCGATGGTGCCGACCTCGTGTCCGTCGAGCGCGACTCCCAATGCCAGGCAGGAAAGCACCGGTTGGCCATCGACCAGCACGGTGCAGCAGCCGCACTCGCCCAACTCGCAGCCGTGCTTCGTGCCGGTGAGGCCCAAGTCCTCACGCAAAACCTCCAACAACGTTTTATGCGGCGCAAAGGCGACCTCCACGTCGTCGCCATTCACGCGCAGGCGGATCGTCGTTTTCTCGGGTTCCGCCATGCCTTTTTTCCTAACCGATGCCATTTTCACGTCCTTCCGGCGTGTTTTTTTTCGTTCGGCCATTTTATCACTTGCAGGGTGAAGGGAGGATTTCAGCGTGCTGCGGAGGAGCGTGGGATTCAGCGCAGAGGCAGACGGCTGAGGGAACGGAGGCGGGAAGACAAAAACAAAAGAGAAAAGTCAAAAGTCAAAGGGCAAAAGTCAAAAGTGATGAGGTACACCTCGCCTGACGGCTCGGTCTCCTTTAGTGCCTTCGGCGCTATGCGGCTGGGGCCTGCTGGGGGTTTTGAGCGAATTTTTGGCGCCAGGAGCGGAATTCGGTCAGGTTGTAGCGGAGTCGTTGGGCAGTTTTCGCCTCTTCGAGGCGGGCGCGTCGGGCCGCTTCGCGGCTGACTTGGTCGGCTGAATAAACGAACTCGTCCTGCTGGGGGTTCCAGACTTCGCCTAGCATTTTGTGGTAGTTGTGCAGAAGCACCGCCTCATCCATGGCGGCTTGCTCGGCGGCTTTGCGCTCTTTTTGCATCTCTTGCAGGACCTTCATGTTCTTGTGGATCGAGCGGGTGATGCGCTGCTCGTAGATGCTGAGGGTGGCGAAGGCTTGCGGGTTGTCGCGGAAGGCGCCGGCTTCCGTGATCGCCGCGTGCGTCTCGGGATCATCGCAGATCACCTCGCCGGGTTGTTCGGCGTGGCCCAGCGCCATGAAGCCCTGCTCGTGGGTTTTGCTGCGCTCGAGGCGCCAGCAATCATTGGCGATCAATTGGGCGATCGACTGCTCCATGGCGTTGGCCGGTTTCCAGTAGTCAAGGATTTGTTTCGAAAACGCGAGATAGGCAGCGGGGTCCTCATTCGGGAGCAAAACCGTCCGGGCACAAAGACCGTGTTTTAAACCATTTAGGGCGGAACGAGCTTTTCCGGCAGTACTGCGAGGTCCTCCCTGATAGCACGGCGGCTTCGCGTCGGTATTTTCTATCTGTGTCCGATTCTGTTGCATACAAAAACTCCTAGAAATGAATTGAGGGCAGTTGCGCGGCTGACCGCAGATCCTACCCTCGATTTCACGATAGCACCGACTCAAAAATAATTAGACCTTAAACTCCTGTAATTCATTGATTTAGAAGGCGAAGAAAGTTGGGGAAAGGGCGTCACCGCATCTGAGCTCTGGTATAGAATGTTAAGGTTTTGCCATGCCAGATAAAGTCAAAAGCATTAGCGAAGTAGTACAAAGCATTCCGGACGGCTCGCATATCGCCCTTGGTGGATTTGCCATTGCGCGCAACTCCATCGTGTTTGCTCACGAACTCATCCGCCAGCGAAAGAAGAACCTAACGCTCTCGCAGGGCGTCATGGGGATGGAGACCGATCTGCTCGTGGGCGCGGGATTGGTCGCGAAGCTCATCATCGGAGGCGGTTCTCTCGATCGCTTCGGTCCCGCGCGCTGCGTGAACCGGGCGCGGGAGGACGGCTCCCTGGTTTCTATCGATTCCAGCAGCCTCTCCGTGGCGTTCGGATATCTCGCCGGCGCACTCGGCATCTCGTTCATCTCCATCAAATCGTTGCTCGCTTCCGAAATGATGGAGCGGCTCGAAAACAAAGCCCCGGATTATCTCCGGCGCGGAACCTGCCCGTTCACGGGCGAAGAATATGTTTTCTTGCGGGCGCTTACGCCGGATGTCTCCGTGGTGCAGGTTCAGATCGCGGACCGGCAGGGGAATTGTTGGATCAACGGCCCGCGCTGGGAGAATGAAGAGCAAGCCAAGGCCGGTAAGAGACTGATCGTAGTCACTGAAGAACTGGTACCCACTGAGTTCATTCAGCGCTCGCCCGAACGCACGGTGATCCCCGGACATCGCGTAGAAGCTGTGGTCCACCAACCCTTCGGGGGCCATCCGACCGGTGTGTTCGGGTGTTACGACTACGATTCCGACCATTTAAAGGTGTACACCGACCACCATAAGACTCCGGAAGGAATGAACCGGTATCTCGAAACCTATGTTTATGGAACGAAGGACCACTGGGAGTATCTGGAGAAAGTCGGCGGTACGCGCCGCTTGAATGAAATTAAAGCCGAAGCAGTCTACGGTTACTAGGTGCTAATTTATGTCATCAGCGTCCACTGAAGTTCGCGCAACAGAAGTTACTTCCGAGCCAATCTCTGCCAGCGAGATCATGGTGGCGGCGGCATCCAAGGAGGTCCACGACGGAGAAGTTGCCGTCGTGGGAATCGGTCTGCCGCAGGTCGCCTGCGTTCTGGCGCGGCGCACGCACGCGCCGGGGCTAAGCCTTCTTCTGGAGATCGGCGTGGCCAACATGGAGCCGGTCGATACACCCGTGGGACTCGCGGATTCGCGAATCTTCTACCGCGCTACGACCTGGAGCGGATTTATCGATACTCTCGGCATGAGTCTTCACCGGGGCATTGTCGACGTAGGCTTCATCGGCGCCCTGGAGGTGGATCAGTACGGGAATGTGAATACGACGTTGACGAAAGATCCGGACGGACGGGTTCGCTACTTCAACGGCAGCGCCGGCGGCAACGACGTGGCTTCGCTGGCCAAGCGAGTCATTGTCATCGTGCGCCACGGAAAACGGAAGCTACCCGCATCGGTCGCTCACCTCACCAGCCCCGGCTTCGCCGGTGGGCATAGCCGGCAAGAACTGAGCCTACGCGGCGGCGGCCCGCGCCGGGTGATCACTGACATGGCGGTGCTCGGATTCGACAACCCTTCGCGCACTGCCTCGATCGTTTCCATCCATCCCGGCGTCCAACTGGAAGAACTCCTCGACAATACCGGGTTCCCGCTGCAAGTGCCCAATCCCTTGCCGGTCACTCCGGGACCGACCAAAGAGGAACTGCGGTTGCTGAGAGAAGAGATCGACCCGGGGCGTGTGTACTTGAGGTGAGGCGGTACGTATTGGGGCGCAAATGGGGCCAGAAGCTACAAACGTGCAGTTTGACGGCATTCATTGCAATCTGGCGATTGAGAAGCGCTCTAATCAAGTTGTTCTGATGAAGATCACTGGAACGGATATTGGTGAGTTCGGGGATGCGCCCATGAAGGCTCTGGATCATTTCACCGAAGGTTCACCGGTCTTACATCTGTTTATCGACGCGCGGGATGTGCGTGGCGCATCCATTGAAGTGAGTGCTGACTGGGCAGGTTGGCTGACTGGGCACAAGTCGGCGTTCGAGAGTGTCACGATGTTGACGGGGTCGCGATTCATCCAGGTGACTGCCGAGTTTGTCCGCCGATTTGCGAGCCTGGAGGGTAGCATGCGGATCTGTACGGACCCTGCCGTGTTCGATCACGCGCTGCGAGAGGCGACTGAAATCCCATAAGCTCCAGCCGTTTGGGCAGCGGATTGAACGTTCTGCGGCCGAGTGGCGCCGGCATGAGTGCCGGCGCGGCAGGACAGAGGGCCTGCGCCACGGAGCCTTAGCCGTATAGCCAGTCCAACTCGGTGTAGTCGTCGTGGCGACGGTGTAAGAGCGGGCGATTGCGCTCTACCAGGCGTTCCGGCGGGCGATGCCAGTATTCGCCAAAGGCGCGCGCGGCCAGTTGGACACGAGCGGTATGCGGCGAACGGATCTCTTCGTATGCCTGAAACGCCCGGACTATCTTATCCCCGTACTTTTCCAGGCAATCCGCCAGCGCCACCGCGTCTTCGAGCGCCTGACATGCTCCCTGGGCCAGGTATTGCTGCATGGGATGGGCGGCATCGCCGAGGAGCGTGATCCGGTTCCGGGTCCAGCTTGCGATCGGCGGCCGGTCGAGAATGGGCCATCGGCGCGACCGGTCCATGAGCGCGATTCCGTCACTCACCTCGGAGCAGGTCTCGGCGAAATGCTCGTCTAACTCGTCGGGAGTCCCCCAATCGTCCGAATCCTCGCGATAACGATAACTTCGGAATACGGCCACCTGGTTGTACAGTTGCTTGCCGCGCAGAGGATAGCGCACGAAGTGCTTTTCCGGCCCGGTCCACAGCGCCATTTCTTCCGGCGGCGGGCCTTGTGAAAACCGGCTCGCGGGAATTGTCCCGCGATACGCCACATACGTCGAACAGACCGGATCACCATCGTCGTGCACGAATTTCCGAACCACGGACCATAATCCATCGGCGCCAATCACCGCATCGCAATCGTAGACTGAACCATCCGCGCAGTTTACGCGCGCGCGTTCGCCGGAATCGTCCACGGCGATAGCTCTTTTTCCGCTCTCCAGGCATATCAGTTCGCTGGACCGGCAGGCATCCAAGAGAACATTGAGCAGGTCTGCGCGATGCATGACGATATAGCGGTAGCGATAGCGCTCGAGGAAGGGATTGCCCAGGTTGACGGCCGTCAACAGTTTCCCCGTGACTGCGTCGTTCCAAACGAGGCGCTCCGGGTAAACCGCAAATTTAGCAATCTCATCCAGCACGCCCAGCCGGTCCAGCATTCGGGAGGCATTGGGCGCGAGCTGCAGGCCCGCTCCAATTTCGCCGAATTCGTCTTCTTTCTCGATGACGTGGACCGAGCGCCCCGTTCGGGAAAGAGCGCGAGCCGCGGCCAGCCCTCCGATGCCGCCGCCCACGATTAGAAAGGGGATGGGCATGGCCGGCAAACGCGGATCAGATTACTTTTTCATCGCGCATGTTTTGGATCTCTGCGCCACTGAAACCCAACTCCTGCAGGATCGTTTCCGTGTCCTCACCCAAAGCAGGAATGGGATCGAAACGCGCCGGGCTCTCCGAAAGGCGCAATGGGCTCGACGTCACCGGAATCCGCCCCACCGGTGACTCGACTTCGCGAACCATACCGCGCGCAGTGACCTGCGGATGGCTGCTCACCTGTCCAATGCCACGCACCTCGCCATAGGGCAGCCGGCTTTTTTGCAGCCGTTCGAGCCACTCGTCGTGATTGCGTTGCAGAAAAACTTCTTCGACGGTCCGTTCGAGGTCCACGCGGTTCTTGCGCCGCAAGGCCGAAGTCTGAAAGCGCTCGTCTTCCAACAAATCCGGGCGCTCGATGACTTCGCGACAAAACACTTCCCAATCCTGGCGGGTGGCGACTGCGAAGCTGACGTAAATGCCATCCCCCGCGAGGAACGGGCCATACGGAGTCACATAGTGGTGGCGGAACCCCACCCGCTCCGGCTCCTCGCCTTGATGCCAATAGTGCTGCAAGAAGTACCCTTGCCAGGCCAGAATCGATTCAAACATCGAGATATCGATATATTGGCCGCGCCCCGTCTTCTCTCTCTGGTACAAAGCGGTCAGAATGCCAGTTACCGCGTACATAGAGCACGCCAGGTCCGCAATGGGAACACTGACTTTCGCCGGCTTGTCCGGGTAGCCGGTTGTAGAGATAATTCCCGCCTCACCCTGAATTAGTAAGTCATAGGCCTTTACATCGCGATATGGGCCGCCTTGTCCGTATCCCGAGATCGAGCAATAGATCAAGCGCGGGTTCATCTCGTGGAGGGCCTGATAACCCATTCCTAATCTCTCGGCGACCCCGGGTGCGAAGTTCTCGACGAAGACATCCACGCTCTTGACCAGGCGCCGGATGGCGTCCATGCCCGCCGGTTTCTTCACGTCGAGGGCGAAGCTCCGTTTGTTGTAATTCAGCCAGACATAGCCCGAAGACAACCCGCGCACGGCGCTATCCCAGTGCCGGATGAGATCGCCCTCTTTGGGTTTCTCGATCTTAATAACTTCCGCACCCATGTCGCCCAGGATGCGCGTACAGTGCGGGCCCGAGACGGATACCTCCAGCGCCAGCACTTTCACTCCAGCCAGCGCCGATGGGCCTGTGCTATTTGGACTCATGGACTTGGGGGAACAGATCCTGCGCAGGAGCGTAGGCTCGCTTCCAGACCATTACTGTGCGTACGTAGTCGATCACGACTTTGCCTTCCTGCTGGACGCCCCGCGTGCGTACTTTCACCAAGCCCCACTGCGGGCGGGACTTAGACTCGCGCTTATCGACTACTTCGGATTCCGAATACAACGTGTCTCCGGCAAACAGGGGGTTGGGCAATTTGATTTCGTCCCATCCTAAGGCGAAGCCGTTCTCACTCACATCGGCGACACCCATTCCCGCAACGATGGCTAGAGTCAAAGCACTGTTGATCAGCGGCTTCTTATACTCGGTCCTCTTAGCGTACTCCGTGTTGAAATGGATCTGGTTCGTGTTGTTAGTTAACAGGGTGAACCAGGTGTTATCCGCTTCGGTGAGAGTTCTGCCGAGGCGGCAGCGGTAAATGTCTCCGACTTCGAAATCCTCGTAGAAGCGCCCTTCCCAGCCCGGCTTAACCGCCATCTACCATTCCTCCTCTTCTCAATTACCGGCTGACACAACATTCAGCTTTTTCGCGAAAGCCACGGTCCGCTTGGCCCGCTCGACGATCGGAAGATCGATCAGTTGCCCGCCGAAGGCAATCGAACCATCGCCCCTGGCGATAGCGGCATCGAACGCGTCGATCACCTTCTGGCAATACTCGACCTCGTCCGCGGTTGGCGAGAAAATCTGGTTGATCGTCTCAGCCTGCCCCGGATGAATGAGTGACATCCCTCCGAAGCCGAGCCTTCGGGACTGTAGTGCATAGCGCTTCAATCCCTCGGCATCGGAGATGTCCGGCCAGACACCATCCACAGCCTGGACATTGGCGGCCGCGGCGGCTACCACCAGCATCGATCGCTGGAACAGCAGCTCGGCTGCTTCCCCTTCTCTGCGTAAGGGGAGGCCCAGTTCTTTACCCAAGTCCTCCGCCCCAAACATCAGTCCGGTGACGCGGGAAGATGCCGAGGCGATGGCTTGCGCGTTCAACAGCCCGCGAGGACTCTCAATGGCGATCAATAGCGCGATGGTTCCGGAAGTTATCCCGGCCCGGCGTTCGTGGTGCTCTAAAATCGAATCGACCAGCCGGATTTGGTCCGGGGTCTCGACCTTCGGCAAGGCCAAGCCGTCCAATCCCGGTTGCACGATGTGCGCCAGATCCGCCTGGATGAAATCGTAGCCGACCGCACTGACGCGCACGAACCGCACTGGGCCGCTGGTCCTTGGGCTCGCCAAGGACTTCCCGATCAGTTCCCGCGCTGTCGCCTTTTCCGGTTGGGGAACACCGTCCTCAATGTCCAACATGACGGCATCCACATTTGCGAGGCCCAGAGCCTTATCCAGCATCCGCTGCCGGTGCCCCGGCACAAACATCCACGAGCGGCGCAGTTCATTGCGCATCGAATTTCATACCTTTCCTAGAAATTGCCGCTCCCTCACGGTCGAGCTGCAAGCAGCGGTTCTGTGGGATAACATTTTCGCCACTGATTGACTTAGTAGGACCTGGGCATTCCCAGAACCTTATTCCCGATAAAAGCGAGGATCAAGTTATTACTGACTGGCGCGATGGTCAGTAAACGCGTTTCCCGGAACTTCCTCTCCACGTCATATTCATGGGCAAAACCGTAGCCTCCGTGAGTGGTGAGGCAGGCATTGGCTGCTTCCCAAGCCGCTTCCGAAGCCAGAAGCTTCGCCATGTTGGCTTCCGCCCCGCACTTTTCGTGGCGGTCGAACTTAGCGGCAGCCTGAAAGCGCATCAGGTCGGCGGCTTCAATGCGGGCGTAGGCTTGCGCGATGGGGAACTGGATTCCCTGGTTGGCGCCGGTGGGGCGCCCAAACAATATGCGGTCCTTGCTATACGAAACGGCCCGCTCCACGAACCAGCGACCATCTCCGATGGCTTCCGAAGCGACTAGAATTCGCTCGGCATTCCAGCCATCGATGATGTAGCGGAAGCCTTGGCCTTCTTCTCCGATGAGATTCTCGGCCGGCACTTCTACATCTTCGAAGAAAACGGCGTTCGTATGGTGATTGACCATCATGTCCAGCGGCTGTACGTCCAGTTTGCCGCGAACATTTCTCATATCGACGATAAAAACCGAAATGCCCTGTGTCTTCTCTTTGACTTCGTCGTAAGGGGTAGTGCGCGCAAGCAGCAGCATCAAATCAGACTGCTTCACACGCGAGATGAAGATCTTCTGCCCGTTGACAACATAATGATCGCCTTTGCGGACAGCCCTGGTTTGAATGCGAGTGGTATCGGAGCCGGAATTCGGTTCCGTGACCGCGAAGGCTTGCAGCCGCAGCTCGCCGCTGGCGATCTTGGGCAGATAGCGCAGTTTCTGCTCCTTGCTGCCATGGCGGAGCAGCGTGCCCATGGTGTACATCTGCGCATGGCAAGCGCCGGAATTGGCGCCTGCCCGATTGATTTCTTCCAGAATGATTCCGGCTTCCGTGATCCCCATGCCGGCTCCGCCGTACTCTTCGGGAATCAAAGCCGCAAGGTAACCGGATTTCGTCACCGCCTTGACGAAGGCATCGGGGTATTCGCTGTTTTTGTCTACCTCGCGCCAGTAGGCATCCGGAAAGTCCTTGCAAAGCTGGCGAACACTCTGCCGGATCGATTCCTGGTCCTCGGCAGTGACTTCACTTTGTAATTGGGGTTCCGGCATCATTCCATCCTCCAAGGCGGCCGCTCTTTCGGCGGCTGTCACACATTAGCGGGTCTTTCCTTTTCCTTATTCAGATTTCCCCAACCTTCGATAAAGCGCTGGGCGTCTCCAAGGACATCTTCGGTGGAAGGGACATACGGAACAACCAAACGATCCACCCCTGCTTCGGCGAAGGGAGCCAGGCGCTCTCTCACCTCACCGGCCGAGGTGGCCGGCACGACTGGCAGTTTGTCCATGTAAGAATCGGTGAGAGCTTCCTGGGCAGCCTTGAAGCCTCCATCGCGGAATGCGGTCTGAACTGCACTGACCTCCGATTCAAATCCGGAGGCTTTGAGCATGTCACTGTAGTGGTCGGCGATGTTATAGAAGGTGAGCACCTGGCGAAGGCGGGCTCGCGCCTTGCCACGATCCGGATTTACGGAGCACCGTACTTTGGTGATGATCTGAACGTCGCTCGTTGGCCGCCCCGCCTCTTTCGCGCCGGCATGTACGCGGCCGGCGATGTCGCGTATTTTAGCGGGAGTGGCCATGTTGATCATGACTCCATCCGCTATTTTCCCGACTAAGTTCGTCATCTGAGGGCCGAGCGCCGCTACATAAATGGGGAACTGAGGATGACTCGGCTTCCATGAGAGCTGAAAGCGTTTGCCGGTATCGTAAATCTCACCGTGGTATTCTACGCGCTCGCCGGCGGCCGTCTGGCGCACTATGTCCATGTACTCGCGAATGCGCCGCAGGGGCCGGTCGAAGGTCCCGCCGTGCCAAGCTGCAATCGTGACGTTGGCCACGCCCAATCCCAACAACAGCCTGCCCTGCGACAGATCCTGCAGCGTGGCGGACTGCACTCCCAGCGTGATGGCGCTTCGGCCATAGATGTGATAGATCGCGGTACCTAACTTCAACTTTTTCGTGCGCGCGGCAATTGCCGAAAGCAGCACCAGCGGGTCCGTGCTGTTGGATTCTCCTTTCCAGAAGGCGCCGAAGCCCGCCGCCTCAATCAGCGGCGATAATTCGACGATGCCACCGACCGGATAATGCGCCGCCGAATTCAGTTCGATATCGTATATGGGCATAGATTATTCTTTTGCACACGGCAACCGTCCCGGCACGTGCGAGAGATTTCTTATGGTTGGCGATTGCCACGACATATTATCCCGCGCGGTTGTCTACTGTCAAGCTGAAGGGCTGCTGAAGCAGTGCGCACGGCAGTGCCGGGCCCGTGGCAACAATGGGCTGCCAGGCTCGACGAAGCCAAGGCACCCGATTTCTGGCGGACGTATAATCTGCTCACCATGCCCATTCCAGACTACAGCGTTTTGAAGGGAGATCCTCAACCTGGGGCGGTGACCGGTTTTCACCCGCATTTCCGCATCCCCGTTCAAACCGCCTCGGGCAGTTTTACGATCGACGTGAACGTTGAGTCATTCGATAACTCCGAGGTGCTCTACGCCATTGCCAAGAATTTCACGCCCCCGAATGCAGCCGCGCTGGCGGCGTTGCCTGGCGGACTTACAAACATCGCCAGCCAGTCAGGTGGGCTCGCTCTCGATTATGTCCGCCAAACTATCGATGGCCGGCCAATGATCACACGGAGTGAAATGGCCCTTTTGCCCATCGGCAACGGGAAAGACCTGCACGATCAAGTGGAGTCGGTAGTGAATCAGGCCATCGCCGATGAAGCCGGAGTTATCTATGCCTTCGGGAGTTCCTACGCTGACCCAGGTGGCCTTTCCGGGATACACGACATTCACATGAACCAAGGCAATCCACTGGATAGCCACGGAGAGGAAAACGGTATCTGCCAAGACGGCGCACTGTTTCTGTATCTGCCATCGCAGAACCAGTGGATCGCCTTATTTATCGCTTTCCAAACTGAGAGTTGGCAAACAGACGGCCAGGGGAATCCGGCGGTAAGCGCCGCCACTCCGGTGTAATTGGCGCCGTCTATTCTGAAAATGTGAAGACCAATGCGGCTCGTCTTCTGGATTCGCTTGGCGTGCGGTACGAAGTGCGCGAATACATTATCGATCCTGATGCCTTGGACGCGGAGACGGTAGCACGCAAGATTGACTTACCGCCCGAACAAGTTTTCAAGACGCTCGTGGCACGGGGTGACCGGAATGGTATCTGCCTGGCGGTGGTGCCTGCAAACACCGAATTGGACGAGAAAGCCCTGGCCCGGCTCACGGGCGATCGGAGAATCGAATTAGTGCCGCTGCGGGAAGTACAGCCGCTCACCGGTTATATCCGGGGCGGTGTGACAGCGTTGGCGTGCAAGCGGAATTACCCAGTCCTGGTGGACGAGACTGCCGAGTTATTCGATGTGATCTCCGTATCAGCCGGCCTGCGTGGGATGCAGATCTTGCTGGCTCCTGCGGATTACATCCAGGCTGTGCGCGGCGTCACGGGAGCGATAGCGAGAAGCAAGGTTTAGAGACAGTGCAGGCGTCTATTTTTGGACTCCATAGGGACCTCATCCGATCATTTCTGGCGTATCTGCGGTCGTTCTTCGCTGCAATTTGCTGTGGAAGATGGATTGCAAACATGCGCAAACGAGGTTTTGACCATGCAAAGATTACTTGCCCCCACAATTCTCGCGGCAGGCGCTCTGCTGGCAGCCGGATGCGCCACCAAGAAATACGTCCGCAACACGACTGCGCCAGTGCAGGCGAAAGTGGACCAGGTAGGCGAGCAGGCCAGCCAGAACGGCCAAGCCATCGAGGATACCCGCGGGCAGGTCAAACAGGTTGATGAGAGAGCGCAGAGCGGCATCAGCGCCGCGCAGGAGCGGGCTTCCACGGCGGACCAGCATGCCGCCACAGCAGACCAACACGCCGGCGAGGCTATGAACCGCGCCCAACAAGCCGCGCAATCCGCCGATCAAGCCAACCAGGGATTGGGCAATTTGCGGCGTGTGGTCGCGAACATTGATGACTACAAGCTGCAACAAACAGCCACGGTGCTCTTTAAATTCAACCAGTACACGTTAACGCCCGAAGCTAAGGAAGAGCTGGATAAGCTGGTGAGTGATATACAGCCAGACCGCCGCTACTACATCGCGGTGGAGGGGTTCACCGATTCAACGGGTGGCAAGGAATATAACGAAGCGTTGAGCCGCCGCCGCGCGGATGCGGTGGTGCAGTATCTCGTGGCCCAACGCGATATTCCGATCTATCGTATTCAGATGGTCGGTCTGGGAGAGGAAAGACTCGTGGATTCCGGTGGGGGCCGTGCCGCTCGCGCCAAGAATCGGCGGGTCGAGTTGAAAGTGTACAGCGCGGACGCGGTTACAGCTTCATTAGGCAACCGATAACACCAGCGGGGTTTGCCGCGGGGTGAAGCGGTAACTCATCGACCCGACGAAGCATCGCGTCATTTGCAATCTCCGAAGTGATCCAGGAAGCTGCGAGCGCGGCGTAATGGGCGCGCGTGAACGGCTCCGGCCTGCCGCGGGTTGGCAGGCGAAACCGCCTGCCCCAGCAAGTCACCACAAGGTCCATTCAGTTAGGCGATCTGTTCGGCGTGCACGCGAGTTCGAAATTGAACTTCCCGAGCCCCCATTGCGTCTCTCCACAGGTGGAGCACACTCTGTTGCCGTCTGCCACCTGCAAAGGAGCTTCGCTTTGTTGAAATCCGTTCGTTACGCCTTGCGTGCCTTGCCCAAATCTCCGGGATTCACCGCAATCTCCATCCTCTCGCTCGCGTTGGGCATCGGCGCAACGTCGGCCCAGTTCAGCATCGCCGATGCGTTGCTCCTCCGTCCGCTACCCGTTGCCGAGGCCAGCACGGTCGTGGCCCTCACCACCGCCAGTTCCGCCGCATTCGGCGCCAACCTCACGGTTTCGTACCCGGATTACCGCGATTATCGCGACGGCAACCGCTCGTTCTCCGGCCTCGTGGCGTCCGGGTTCACGTCCTTCGGTTTCAGCCGCAACGCAACAGCCCTCCCGCGGATCACCTTCGGCGCATTCGTCTCCGGGAATTTCTTCCGCGTGCTGGGTGTGGAACCCGCGCTCGGCCGCGGTTTTCTCGATTCCGAAGATCAGGCCGTGGGACGGAATCCCGTGGCCGTCCTCGGCTACGACTTCTGGCAAGGCGAGTTCGGCGGCCGGCCGTCCGCCGTCGGTTCCAAGATCCGGCTCAACGGAGTGGAGTGCACCGTCGTGGGCGTCGCGCCCAAGCCCTTCACGAGCATCGACCAATACCTCAAGCCTTCCGTATTCGTTCCGCTTGCAATGGCGCCCCGCCTGGGCGCGCCCAATAGTCTGGAAGGCCGCGATTTCCGCTGGCTTACGGTCAAGGGCCGCCTCAAACCCGGAGTGACCATCAAGCGGGCGCAGGCCGATATGACCGCGCTCGCCTCCCGCCTGGAACAGCTTTACCCGCAGACTAACCACAACCAGAAAATGACCGTGCAATCGGAAGTGCAGTTGCGCATCAAGCAATCGCCGCCCAACGCTGCCCTCGTCGTCATGCTGTTCCTGCTGGCGCTCTGCGTTCTTCTCGTGGCCTGCGCTAACGTCACCGGCCTCCTGCTCAGCCGTGCGCGCGCCCGTACTCGGGAGATTGCCGTGCGGCTAGCCATTGGCGCCGGGCGTGGCGCCCTTATTCGGCAGTTGCTCCTGGAAAACGCTGTGCTGGCGCTCGCCGGAGGGCTGGTTGGCGTTGTGGTCGCCTATGCCATCGTGAAATTCTTCAACCAGATCCCGATTCCCACCGACGTGCCCATTGATTTCCACGCCAACGTCGATGTGCGGATGCTTGTGTTCACGATCGCCGCCTCGCTCATCAGCACATTCATCTTCGGCCTGACGCCCGCTCTGCAAACGACGCGGCTCAATCTCGTCACCGCGCTCAAAGCCGGCGATACCTTCGGTGGGGGCGCTGGCCGCCTCTGGGGCCGCAACTCCATCGTGGCCGGGCAGGTCGGGTTGTCCTTGGTCCTGCTCATTGTTTCCGCCGTCCTGTTGCAAGGTTTTCGGGACGAACTGCTGCAGGGCCCCGGCTACCGCATCAGCGGCATCTATCTCACCAGCCTCGATACCACGCCCCTGCGCTACACGCCCGATCAGGGGCGGCGTTTTTTTCGCGATCTCCTCGATAAAACCCGCCAAATGCCCGGGATTCGTTCCGCCGCCTTAACCTCCAACGTTCCCTTGCTCGGAGGCAGCAGCCTCAACGTCGTTCCGGAAGGCTATGCCCTGCCCCGCGGACAAGAGAACTTCACCGTCTTCAACTATTACGTCAGCGAAGGCTACTTCCACACAATGGACATCCCTATCTTGCGCGGACGCGGCTTCCTCGATTCCGACCGGTCCGATACTCCGCGCGTCGCCGTGGCCAATACCCAGTTCGCGAATCACTTTTGGCCCAATCAGGATCCGATCGGCAAACGTTTTCACTTGCGTAGCGCCACGGGCCCGTTGGTGCAAATCGTGGGAGTCGCCAAAACGACAAAATATTTCTGGATTGCCGAGCCGCCGCTCGATTTCGTCTATCTGCCTTACACGCAGGACAACCGGCCGGCGATGACCATCATGGCCGAGTCGACCGGCCCCGACGCGGCTGCGCTCGCACCGGTGTTGCGCGACGTAGTCCGGAGCCTCGATCCCAGCATGCCGGTTTTCGACGCTCGCACGATGCAGGATTTCTATACGCAGCGCGCCGTCAAGACGCCGTACATCCTCACCGAAAGCGTAGCCGGATTCGGCCTGATGGGTCTGTTGCTGGCCATGGCCGGCCTTTATGGATTGATCGCTTACTCCGTGAGCCGCCGCGGCCGCGAGATTGGTATCCGTATGGCAATCGGCGCAGACCGCTCTGCCGTAATTCGCATGGTTCTGCGGCAAGGCTTGCTGCTGGGCTCCATTGGCGTGGCGTTTGGATTGATCGCGAGCTTCTTCGCCTTGCGCGCTCTCTTGAATGCGATTTGGATCGCCTCCTTCGATCGCGTCAACTACGCCCTGCTTCCGGCCATCGCCCTGCCGCTCCTGGTCGTCACGTTGCTGGCTACCTATGCCCCAGCGCGGCGCGCATCCCGGATCGACCCGATGCGCGCGCTCCGGGAAGAATAGGGGCTTCTCCGCTGACACGCTGTGGTGAGATGTATTTGGTAGACGGTCTTGCCGTCTGCCAAACCGGCCAAGGCCGTTCCTACCGCACTCCGGCGCAACGGGTGAAAAAACCACTCCCTTGCGGTCGCGGCTCGGTAACGACTGCGGTGTCCGGAGTGAGCCGAGTGAGACGCTGGTATACCGGCGCACCGATAGGAACGACACCCGTGGGCGCCGAAATGAGCCGCGTGAGGCGGGAAACAAGCCGGCCTACGGCCGGGTGGCCGGATGGAAATCCGGCCAGCAGGCCGAAGGACTACCCCATCTTAGAAGGTCACCTTCATGACGATGTCGCCATTCCGCGGCTGCCCGAACTGCGTGCTCGTCGTGCCGAGGTTGATAAACCCGAAGCCGCCGCTCAGGTAACCGTTGGGAAAGTGCGTGACTGGCGCCAACGGATTGGTCGCGTCCGGATTGTTGAGATAGGTTCGGTTGAAGACGTTGTTGAATTCCACCCGGAGCTGAATTTTGACTCGTTCTGTGATGTCGAACGTGCGGCCGAGGTTCATGTTCTCCTGCGGATGCCGCTGGTAGCGAAAGTCGGGGTAGTAGAGCGCGCTATTCCCGAACGTCCCCGGCGCGGGGTTCTGCCAGGCCGCCGGGTTCAACACAAGGGTTTTCCCCGGATCAAAGCAGTGGCAATTGGGATCTACGAGGTACAGCGGCACTCCCGGTACACGGTTCATCGTAGTGGCCTGGAACAGTTGATTGTTCAGCGGTGTAGTAGCCAGTGGCGTGGGGATCGGCAGCCCGCTGCCGTAGATCAGCAGCGTGCCTACGGTCCAGTTCTTGAGCAGCCACGAAGTCGGCTTGGGACCCGGCAACTTCGGCGTCGTATACTGCGCTGAGATTTGCAGAAGGAATGGTTGATCGAGCGACGAAATCGATTTCGTGTTGCCGAGCGAACCCAACACATTCGTCGGAAGAGCCCCGCCCAACGAAAGCGGCGCATTCGTGTCCACACCTTCATCCAGCGACTTCTGCCAGGAGACGGCCACATTGGCCAACAGATTATGCGAGAGCCGTTTGGTCAGCGTGGTTTGCAGCGAGTCGTACCAAGTCTTGCCGCGCGGATCGCCCTGTACGCCGATATAGCCGAACTGCGGGAAGGGCCGCAGCGATTGAGCCACTGTCTGGGTCAAGGGGAAACCCGCATACGGGACGCCGAACCCGCGCGCCTGCGCAGTCGCCGAACCGAGCGGCGACGTCAGGAGCGACTGGTCTGCCGGATTCGCGAGATTAAGGCCGTGCGCGGCCAGCACTGATGGGTCAATCGCGTTGAGGTTCACCAGTCCCGGCGCCTGCCACCAAACACCACGGCTACCCACGTAGGTGGCGGAGAATACCAGGTTCGGAGTGAACTCTTGCTGCACTCCGATGCTCCATTGATTCTGCCGCGCCGGGCGCCCGGCCTGCGGGTCGTAGAATGCGCCGCCCGGCAACGTCAACGCCACGGTCCCCGGTTGCAATGGATAAATGCCCGGGTTGAAGTTGGGCCACGTCGGAATCTGATTCCCCGGAATCCCGGCGTCGAGGGTCATCGCCGGAATCCCGAGACCGGGCGAGGTCACCGCGTTCGTGTTCGCGATTCCCGGCTGCACCACGCCCAGCGAAGTGATGGCCGTCTGCGCGTACATCAGGCCCCAGCCTGCGCGAATCACGGTCTTGGGCATCACTTGCCACGCCAAGCCGAGCCTCGGCGCGATTGCGTAGGGGTAGTTATTCGCGAAGTTGCAGTGACAGGTCGCGCCGTAGATCCAGCCTCCCGGATGATTGCCGGCGTTGGGGTTCGGCGTCGTGGGCGAAAAATCCAGGGCCCGCCCGTGCTCTTCCTGGTAATACGTGCCGAAGTCGTAACGGAACCCGTAGTCCAGAGTCAGGTTGCGCGTTGCTTTCCACGAGTCCTGCACGAAGAAACCCCACTGCTGCTTCCAGTTGCGGTAATCCGCGGGCGCCGCGATGCTAAAGGCATCCACGTAACCGAGCAGGAAGCTGGCATACGCAAACCCTGCGTTCCCTCCGGCGAATGGCGTTTGCGTCAGGTAGGGCAGCGTCGTTTCATTCGGCGAGAAGGTGTAGGAGCCGTTCGTATTCGTGTAAGGAATCTGCGGCACGCTCTCGAAGAAGACTTCAGCGCCGCCCTTGAAGGTATGGTTGCCTTTTACCCAAGTCATGCTGGCATCGCCCGCCGGCTTCTCCCAATAACTGTGTCCCTGTCCGGGAGGGCCCATGTTGAACATGCCGCCCGCGCCGGTGCAAGCGCCGTGGCCGGTGGTGCCGCAAAAACCGTTAAAGATGGGAGTGTTCCGATTCACCGTAGCCCCAGGCAGGCCGTAGAACGAGGCCGCATTGAAGTCCAGGATCGGCGCGTCATCAAAAAAATTGTTCTGTTGGTATCCCGCACCCAAATGCAGCAACAGAGTTGGCGAAATCGTGTGGTCGTAGTTCAGGCGTTCGATATGCGAGTGAATGAAAGTGCCACGCGCTTGCGTAATAGTATCCGGAAAGCCTTCCGAATTTCCATAGATCGGAGAGTATTGCGAATCGGTGTGGGTAGACGACCAATAAAACGAAAGCTTCGCCACGGAAGTCAGGTTATGGTCGATCTTCACCGCTGGAATGGTGGTGTGCCGGACGCTGGGATAAGTAGGCAGGTAGTTATTTGTCAAACCCGGCAGGTTCGGTTGCGGAATCTGGGCTTGAATCTTCAGAGCCACGGGGCTCAGCAGATTGGCCGGAATCGTGTTATTCGGGAACAGGTCCTCGACTACTTGTCCGGTAACCGGATCGACACGGCGCGTCCGAGGATCGTAGATCCCGTTCTGCGGAATGGGCCGGCCGAGCACGTCCGTTCCCAGGATCTTGTTGCCCACCGCCGCTTCCGCTTCGCCGAAATTTCCGCTGCGGTACAGCGCGTCCGGGACGGTATCGGGAATATTGTTGATGGTCTGAGTCTCGCGGTACTGTTCGAAGTTGAAGAAGAAGAATGTCTTGTCGTGGCCGTTATAGATCTTCGGTATGTACAGTGGCCCGCCCACGGTGAAGCCGTAGTCATTGCGGCGCGCCGCGGGACGGATCAGGTTGCCGTGCCCGTCGTTAGTAAAAGGCGTGCCGGCGTTCAGGACCTCATTTACAAAATAGTCGTAAGCGGTGCCGTGAATCTGGTTCGTGCCCGATTTCATCGTCACGTTGAAGTAACCGCCGCCAGCGAAGCCGAATTCAGGAGCGAAGTTACTGGTCTGAATTGCGACCTCCTGAATGGCATCCACCGAAGGTTGTGTCTCCGCTCCGGCATAGGGGATGCCGACATTCGTGGCGTCCAGCCCTTCCACGTGATAGCTGTGCGAGTTAGTTGGCGCGCCGTTGATCTTCACTTGAGAGTTCGGTACATAATACGCACCGGGAACCACATCGAGAACGTTATTCGGATTGCGAATGCCGGAACTGCCCGCTTGCGAAGCGCCTACGGCCAACATGGGCAAGTTATCGAGAGTCTCCACTGTAACGTTAGTGGATACATCGCCGGTTTCCGTCTTCAGCAATGTAGCCTCGGCGCTTACGGTCACAGACTCCGTGGCCGCTCCGATTTCCAATGTGACATTCACCGGCAGCACTTGAGCGGCTTGGACAGTTAGATTCTGGCGAACCAACTTCTTGAAGCCCGTCGCACTGATATCCAGTTCATAAGTCCCGACGGGCAAATTAGAAATGGTGTAATTGCCAGTGGAAGTCGTCTGGGCTGTGTAAACAGTCCCCGTCTGGGTATTGTGGGCTTCGACGGAGGCATTGGCGATGACCGCGCCGGCCTGATCGGTCACAGTGCCGGTAATCGTACCGCCGCCGCCCTGGCCAAATGCCGCCATGGCCATTACGCACATAGTAAGGACATAACTGAGACGTTTCATAGGAACACTCGATCCTCTCTGAGGCGCACACCGGTCCGGCGCCCGCAAAACCCGAAGTTATGCAGGAGTTCCAGACCCAGTTTTAAGGGACCCCACTCTTGGTGGGATTGTATCGGCTCGGGACGCGGAAGGTCAAGATATTAGTGCGTGTTTTCAAACGTTTGCAGGGCTTTCTCTGTTAGCGGCATCAGATAACGTGTTGAGTGTGTATCCGGCACAACATTGGCATACAGAGCGCATCTTACGGGAGGAGGGAATATATTTATGAGAACAGTACTTGGACCGGCGATGCTCTCTCTCTGCCTGGCAGCCGCCGGATTCGCCGCGAACCCTCACAACGACGCCTTCACCGCGGGGCCGCAGAACGAGAACCAGATGGACCGCCAGATCCGTCACAACCTCGTGATGCTGCCCTACTACTCCATTTTCGATGACTTGGCGTTCACCAATAACAACGGTGTCGTCACACTGCAGGGCGCGTGCCCTCCGGACCCGCCGTGGGACATCAAAAAGTCCGCGGAAGATGCCGTGAAGAAGGTTCCGGGAGTCACGCAAGTCATTAACAATATAAGAGAGCTGCCGCTCTCACCTATGGATTGGCAAATCCGGCGGGCCGAAGAGCGGGCCATCTATGGTGACTCAGAGATCGGAACGAAATACGGATATCAGGCGGTGCCGCCGATTCACATCATCGTAGATAACGGGCACGTGACTTTGGAGGGGGTGGTCGACAATCAGTTCGATGACACCCTCATTAAGACTCGAGCCAATACGGTGCCGAACGTGTTTTCAGTAACCGATAACCTGAAGGTGCTCAACCCAGGTAAAAAGAAGGGGTAACCGGGTGCTTACCGAGCCGCGACCGCGAGGGAGCGGTTCCTAATTACTGGCGATCTGTTTCGCCATGAGCTTGTTCAACAGGGCGGCAGTGGATTCGTGCGGTTCCGATGCGGCGCCGTCGAAACCTAAGCCGCCCGCTTTGCCCAGGGCAGCGTCGAGCGGTGTGAACCCACGCTTATCCTTCACGTCCAGTTTGGCGCCATGATCGGCCAGGAACTGGACCACCTGGTCGTAGCCCTTCAGCGCCGCGCCGTGTAGGGCGGTTTGCCCGCGCTGGTCGGCGGCATTGATGTCCAGGCCGGCCTTGAGGCAGAGGTCAATGGCCTCGATGGCATCGGCTTCGGTCTTGTGCCGCCCGGTGGTGTCTTCTTCTTTGGTGCCCAAGCCCGCCGCGGCCATGAGCGGGTTGATGCCGGCTTTCGTCCCCAGCTTGGCATCCGCTCCTTTTTCGAGTAGAAGCTTCATGGCTTCCACGTCGCCGGCTTTAGCGGCGCGCAAAAAGGGGGTGGTCCCTGTGGTCAGCATGGTATCGTCGCCGCGATCGAGCTTGGCGCGATACGGTTGCTGCTTCTTCAATTGCGCATTGGGATTGGCGCCCTTGGCCAGAAGCATCTTGATCAGCTCGAAGCTGCTCACCTCGTTGTCGATGACCTTCGGCGACGGCCGGTTGTCGACGGGCATGGTGTTGAAATCGACGGCCGCGTACAATGCCGTTCGTCCGGTCTCATCGGCCAGGTTGGGGTCGGAACCCTTGTCAATCAAGTATGCGGCGCAATCGTAGTGACCGTTAATAATCGCCATTATCGGCGCGCTAATACCAGTGGGATCGACCATGTTCACATCCGCCCCAGCATCCACCAGGACGTGTTCGCACTCCACGCAACCTTGCCGTGCCGCGAACAGCAATGCTGTGAATCCGCCCAGCGGCAGCCACTTTTCCCTAGGCTCGGAGGTCACCTGCCGTTGCCAGTGCTGCACGGTGGAGCGCATGTTTACATCCGCGCCGTGCGCGATCAACTCCCGCATCATCGCGGGATGCGCCTCCGCGGCCGCCCACATCAACGGAGTCTGTCCGTGCACCGGCTCTTTAGCATTTACATCGGCGCCGTTTGCCAACAGCACCTTGGCGGCTTCCACGTTGCCTGTCCGAGCAGCGAGCATCAGTGGCGTTTCCCCCTCGGTCCACACCGCGTTCGCGTCGGCCCCGGCTTCGAGCAGCCGCTCGATCATGGGCGCACTCCCATTGACGCAGGCCAGGTACAGGGCGGTCACTCCGTACCGATTGGCGGCATTGACGTTGGCGCCGGCGCGCAGCAATTGGTCCGCGAGTTTCAGGTCATCCTGCCGCGCCGCCCATTCGAGCGCCGTGGTGCCGTCCGCCTCCGGCACATTGACATCCGCGTGCTGCTGCAGCAGAGCCGTAACCGTAGCAGTATCGCCGCTCTTCACCGCATCCACCAGCCGCAGATCGGCGTTGGTGGCGGCGAATGCGGCACCGCACAGTACGGCCGGCAAGAACCAGTTCGCGCGCATCGCCTAAAGCTCCGCCATCTTGCCGGTGCTGTCGCCGAGGTTATCCATCGGCACGCCGGACTTATCGAGCAGCGTCAGCAGCAGGTTCGACATGGGGGTGTGATCCGGATAACGCAGGTGCCGGTTGCCTTTAATCCGGCCGGCGCCTCCGCCGAGCACCAGATTGGGCAGCGGGAAATGGTTATGGAGGTTGCTGTTGCTCATATTGCTGCCGTACAGAAGGATGGAGTGGTCGAGTAGCGAGCCATCGCCATCGGGCGTGGATTGCAGCTTCTTCAGGAAATCCGCGAACAGGCCGAGATGATAGGTCTGGATCTTCATCAGCTTTTCGATCTTCTCCGGCTTGTTCTGGTGGTGCGAGGTGGCGTGATGGCCATCGGGCACGCCGATCTGCGGATAGGTCATGTTGCTGACTTCGCGCGCCACCATGAAGCTGACCACGCGGGTGACATTCGCCTGGTAAGCCAAGGCCGCCAGTTCGTACATCAGCTTCACGTGCTCCTCATAGGAGAACGGGATGCCGGCCGGCGCTTCGGGTAACTCGATAGCCGTACCGGTGTCCTGTCCGGCTTTCTGGATGCGGCGCTCAATCTCGCGCACATTATCCAGGTAATCGCTGACGGTGGCGCGATCCTTCGGGGCGAGGCTGCGCTGCAGGTCGCTGGCTTCCTCCGAGATGGCGTCCAGAATGCTGCGGTCTTCGCGGTTGCGCTCGGCGCGCTGCTCGGTGCTGCCGCCGCTGCCAAACATGCGCTCGAACACCTTGCGCGGGTTGATCTCCATGGGCATCGGCGTCGTGGGCGTGCGCCACGAGAGCGTATTCATATAGATGCAGCCGTAGTCGCGGTCGCAGGAGCCAATCAGCCCGGAGTGATCCTCAACCGCCAGTTCCAGTGATGGCAGCGCCGTCTCCTGGCCAATGTGTAAGGCGGCGATCTGATCGGCGGTAACACCTGCGTAAGCATCCTGGCCCTGCGTCGGCTTGGGACGAACGCCGCTGAGCCACGTCGTCGGGCTGAGCGAATGCACCGCGGTGGTATCGGCAGCTCGGTGTCCGAGTCCGCTCACGACGTTCATACACGAGCGGAACGGCTCGAGCGGCTTGAGAATTCGGGTGAACTCAAAATCGGCGCCTTCCTGCTTGGGCGTCCATTGGTCCATAATGGCGCCGTGCGGGATGTAGACGAAACCGAGCCGAGGGAGAGGATTGGCCGCGGTCCTGGTCTGCGCCGTGAGCGCCGGCACCATGGAATCGAGCAGCGGGAGGGCCATGCTTACCCCAACACCGCGAAGGAACGTGCGGCGGGGCAGGTGCTTTTTCGAGATCAACATAGTTCCCTTTATTTTTGAACTGGCGACGGCCGGTTGTATGCCGTTACGGCAGCCGCGTCGGCTTCTGGCGCTTTCTTCATACGGAACGGCGTGCTCTGCACGATTCCCATAATCAGCGATGAGAATCGGTAATGGTTGCGGGCGGCGTCGTGCGCGATGGAGCGAACGACCGGCATGTCGTAGTACTCCAGACCGCGGCCTAACGCGTAGGTTAAAAGCTTTTCGGTTAGGGTCTCGACGAACTGGTCGGAATGGCTCAAGAGCGCTTTCCGCAGCGCGGCCGGGCCATCGACCTTGCTCCCATCGGCTAACTGACCCGAAGCATCCACGGTTCCGCCCGGCTCTTTCGTGCGCCATTCGCCCACGCCATCGAAGTTCTCGAGCGAGAAGCCCAACGGGTCCATGATGCGGTGGCAGCTCGCGCAGGCTGGATTCGCCCGGTGCTGCTCCAGCAGCGCCCGCAGGGGAAGAGGCTTGCTACCCTCGCTGTTCTCTTTGAGGGGCGGCACATTGGGCGGCGGCGGTGGCGGCGGCGTGCCCAGGATATTCTCTAAAATCCACTTGCCGCGCAGCACTGGCGAGGTGCGGTTGGGATACGAAGTGACGGTCAGGATGCTGCCCTGGCCCAACAAACCGCGGCGATTGTCATCCGTGAAGGTAACGCGGCGGAACTGGCTGCCGTAGATGTTGGGAATCCCGTAATGCTTCGCCAGGCGCTCGTTTACAAAAGTATAGTTGGCATCCAGCAAATCGAGCACGCTGCGGTCCTCATGGATGATGCTCCCGAAGAACAGTTCGGTCTCGCGCCGGAACGCCTGCCGCAGGTTGTCATCGAAGTTGGGGAACGTGTCTCGATCGGGAATCGCACTCTGCAAATTCCGCAGATACAGCCACTGGCCCGCGAAGTTATCGACGACGGCTTCGGAGCGCTTATCCACCAGCATGCGTTTGACCTGTTGGTCGAGCACCTCCGGATCTTTGAGCTTGCCCTGCGCGGCGGCATCGAGAAGGGCATCGTCGGGAATGCTGCTCCACAAGAAGAACGATAGCCGCGAGGCTAGTTCGAGATCGCTCACGCGGTAGACCGTTCCCGGAGCAGTGCCGGCCGGATCTGGAGAAGAGCGGAACAGAAACTTGGGATCCGCCAGGATCAGCCGGAGCGCGCTTTCCACACCCTCGTCGAAATTGCCGTGGGCGCGGCCATCCTGGTAGAAGCGCATGGGCAGTTCGACGTCCTTATCCGTAACCGGCCGGCGGTAAGCCCGGCGAGCGAGCGTCGAGACAATTTTGCGCGCGCAGGGCAATTCCTCTGATGGGTTGGCCGGGCGGCAGATGAAAATCCGTTGCCGGCTGGGCGTATCGCCGGGGCCGGTCGCCTGGAATGGGCCAGTAACGGTCACGAAATCAATGAGCGGGATGCCGTTCATGTTCTGCAGGTCCAGGTCGCGTGTGAACGGCTGCAGCGGCTCGTCCGATTCCGCGTGGTTCTTCTGAAGGAATGCCACGGCCACGGTGTGCGGCCCCGCTTTCACGGAAACGCGCGCCTTCAGCCGGGCATCCAACTTGTCGCCGGCGATGCCCAGGTTGGCATCCATCATTTTGTTGTCTTCTTCGCCACCCACCGGCGCGACAAACACTCGTTCGCCGTCGATACTGATCTCAAGCTGATGGGGCCACTCCAGACCGGTGATGTAGCCCACGATGTTGCGCAGCAACTTGACGCTGAACTGATACTGACCATCCAGCGGAAAATTTTGATGAATCAACAATCCGCCGCGCGTGCCCAGCGGCAAACCTTCGATGTGTTCCCCTTGCGCCTGGTCGGGGGGTACGTGGTAGACCTGGCTGACCGGCGTAATGTTCGGATCGCCCACTGCCAGACTGGCGATCTGGCGGGAAGCCGTCAAATACTGCTCCAAGAGCGAAGGCGATACCTTCAACACATCGGCGATATTGTCGAATCCGTTGGCCTCATCATCGGCGGGCAAAAGCGCGTCCACGTCGATATCGAGCGCCAGCAGATCGCGAATCGCATTGGCATATTCGGAGCGGTTCAACCGGTGCAGAGGATCCCGTCCGGGATTGGCGCGCGCGGCTGCGGCACGGTCCAGCGATGTCTCCAAATAGGAGATGAAGCCGTCCATGGCGGCCTTATCCGGCCGAGGCATGCCTGGCGGCGGCATCATTCCGCCGCGGAGCTTGCGGATCACCTTCTCCCAGGTTTCGGCGCCATCGGCGACGTGCTCGATGTCCATTTTGTCGAACATCAACCCCGCAGTTTTGGCCTTCTGGTTATGGCAGGTGACGCAATATTGGTCGAGGAGTTTGCGTGGCGCTACGGCGGGCGAAGATGGTTCGGAAAATAGGGGAATCGCCGCCAGAAGACTGCCAACGGCTACGAGCAGGGCCGTGCTGAGCGACCGCCGCCGGTATGTCTGCAAACTACCCTCCTCCAGGCGCAGCTTTTAGGTTAAGTTCATCATATCGCAGGGGGGAACGGGCAAGCATGGCTCTAGTGAGCTAGGCGTTGCCGCGGTGGTCCGGCTATGAGAATATGTGTGTTCGTGAAATGTACTGGAGGAATCTATGTGGAACCGATTGACTGAACTGATCGCCGGAACGGCCCTGGCTTTCGCGGCACTGACCCCGGCGAGTTTCGGGCAGGCTGCTGCGCCGGCTGGCCCCGCCCCGCTCGCCATCCCCAACCCGAATTACGTTGCGATTCCCATGGAGATCACCGTGAACCGCCCCGCCGCCGAAGTGTGGAAGCGCGTCGGCAAGTTCTGCGACATCGGCGAATGGCTGCGGGTACAGTGCACCATCATCGCGGGTAAGGACGGCGAATTCGGCGCGGTGCGGTCGGTGGCCAACGAAGTCCTGGTGGGCAAGACGGAGCTTTCGTATACCTACACACAGCCCGTTCGGGTGGGGCAGCCGTACATTCTGTATCACGGGACGCTGGAGGCGAGGCCGGTGACGGCAACGACGTCGAAGCTGGTGTACACGCTGCTCTACGACAACTCGACGCTGCCCGACGATGCCGCGCGGGAAAAGGACATGGCGCAACGGAAAGCCCGCTTCACACAAGCGCTGGAGAACATGAAGATTCTCGCGGAGGGGGGCACACTACCACCGGCACCCGCGCGCGGCGGCGGCCGGTGATCGTGGATCGGCTATTGGCCGGTCGCGCCCGTTAGCTCGCCGCCGAGCCGATCGGAGCGTACCTCAGCCAGCCATCCAAATGCGTGCTGCAATTCTGTAAAAATCTCGACTTCCATCCCTTGGAGGTCGAGATGAGTTCCCGCCATCCGGGCCATGCCGAACTGATGTGGTTCGGCGTTGACTACGATGGCGCAGCGCGAACCCAGGCCTTTCTCCCGCAGAGAAGCCATCCACGTGGCACGCTCGCGAAACTCTTCAGACGAGCGGCTGGTCTTGGAGAGCCGGGCATCGATGAGCAGCGGACTTCCTGGCCGAAACCGCACGTCCGCCATCGCATCCGTTATGGCCCTCATCGGCTCGGCAAACGTATATTCGCCTATTAGCGTCAACAACAGAATGGAATCCCGAATTTCGCAGACTACTGGCATACCCGTTTTCGGAAATTCTATCAGTAAAATGCATGCAAAAGTCAAAAAAATCGGCAGCATTTATGCGGCTTTTATAATGCGGCCGGACTCGAAATCACGGTTATGAATCCTGCATATCTCGAGGACGCCTCCGGTTTTCGCGGGCATGCCGAGCGGCTGATTGTGCCGGGGGATGAGACGGGCCTGATTGCTGCGCTCAGCGAAGCAACGAGTGCTGGCATTGCTGTGAGTATCGCGGGCGCTGGAACCGGGGTGACGGGCGGCCGCGTGCCGCTGGGAGGATGGGTCGTCTCGTTAGAAAGGTTCACACGCCTGGAAGTTGGCCGCGGATCTGCTCGCGTGGGAGCCGGAGTCTTGCTACGCGACTTGCACGCTGCGGCGCAGAGTACCGGACAGTTCTATCCGCCGGACCCGACGGAGACTGGAGCCTCGTTGGGTGGCACGATCGCGACGAATGCCAGTGGGTCGCGGAGCTTCAAATACGGTGCGAGCCGGCGTTGGGTCGAACGGCTTCGCGTAATTCTGGCAGATGGGCGCGTGATGGAAGTGGGCCGCGGCGATCGGATCGACTTTGATCCGGGCACAATTCCGCTGCCGAACGTGACGAAGAATACAGCCGGCTATCTCTTGCTTCCCGGCATGGATTGGGTAGACCTGTTTACCGGCTCGGAAGGAACGCTGGGCGTGGTGACCGAGGCCCAGGTGCGGCTGCTACCCGCGCCCGCCGCCGTGCTGGCTGGCGTCCTCTTCTTTGGGAATGACGAGTCCGCGCTGGATGCAATCGAAAAATGGAGTGCGGGAGCTACTCCCCGGATGCTGGAATACTTCGATGCGCCTTCGTTGAAACTGCTGCATCAGCGCTTTCCAGAGATTCCGGCTGCGGCGCAGGCGGCTATCCTCTTTGAACAGGAATTGCAATCGGAGGACGATCCGGCACTGGACGATTGGTCCGCAAGGATCGAGGCTTCCCATGCACTGGGTGAATCGTGGATCGCTGTATCCGCCGCTGATCGCGAGCGCTTCCGCGTGTTCCGCCACGCCTTGCCGGAATTGGTGAACGACACGGTGCGCCGCAGCGGCGTTCTCAAGATGAACACGGATTACGCTGTACCGCTCGCGCGCAATCGCGAGATGCTCGCTTACTACCGGCGGCGCCTCGAACAGGAGTTCCCGGAGCGGTATGTGATCTTTGGGCATATCGGCGATGCGCACGTGCACGTCAACCTGTTTTCCTCGCCGGATAACCCTCACGCCGCCACAGACCTCATTCTGGAATTCGCGCGAAAGGCGGTGGAACTGGGCGGCACGGTTTCCGCCGAACACGGCCTTGGCCGCCGGAAGGCGCATCTGCTACGGATCCAATACGCGCCCGAACATATCGCAGCCATGCGAGCGGTGAAACACCGACTGGACCCGCAGAACATTTTGGGACGTGGCGTCTTATTCGGAGACTAAGTACACCCTTTCGTAAATACAGCCACCAATTGTCGCTGGCCGGCTGTACCGAATAGGTGGGCGAATTTCTGAACGCATGTATTACGGAGCCGGCTGAAATTGCAACGTGCTTTTCGCCTGCACGTTCGCATACTGCATCGGAAAGCTGCGGCCGGTGTAATAGGCTTCCCACTGGTCGCGGTAGTGGCTGGATAGGATCTGCCCGGATTGGCCGATCAAAATGTTCAGGAGCGAGCCGTCCCAATTGGAGGTATCGGCATCCATGCGCATCGAAGGCCCCAGCGTACGAGTAGTTTGCTTGATGCTGGTGCCGGAACCGCTCATCGGCACCGGTCCAATATCGAAATATTTGCCGATCCAAGGGATTTGATGGAGCACGGGATGATCGATGGACACGGTTAAATAGTTCCCATATTGCCAGCGCTTGAGGTCGCGGCCTTGGATGCGCATGGCTTCCTCCATTCCATCGGTGAATGCGCGCAGCAGGAGTTCGTCATAATCGGAGAACCATCCAGCCGGCCGCTGGCGCAACAATTGTTCCAGTACGCCGGGCGCAAACGCAAAATCATACGCCGCGCCGTGGCCCGGAGAGGCGTTCTCCGCTACGGCGCCGCGCAGGTGGAGATAAATGAGACTAATTAGAAAAGGAGCCGCCAAATTCTTTTCCATTTGCCCGTTCCAAGCACGCAGCAGGGCTGCCGCCTGGTCTAATTGCGGGCTGTGCACGTTGCGCTTTTCATAAGCGGCAACCACTTGCGAAGCAAGATAGCGGAGCCAGCCGGAATAGACGTCTTTCTGAGCAGCGAGAGCTTCGTTGGGGCGCCATCCCTTTCGCGCGGACAGTGCGTCCAGGATCTCGCGGGAACGCATGGGAGGGGCAAAGTTTCCATTCACTGGATACGGGAAATTGGCAGGAAACGGGTTCTGGTTGGCGGAAACGATGATGCCACGAAACGGATTCAAGGATGACGGCAGTTCCTCGAACGGGATGTAGCCTTCCCATCCATATTCGCCTGTCGAGCCATCGACTGGTACGTCTCCGGCATAGCCGTGGCGCTTGGGCAATTTGCCGACGGCATGATAGCCGATATTGCCATCCACATCGGCATAAACGAAGTTGGAGCCTGGTCCGGGGAAGCGCGCCAGCGCCGCAGTAAACTGCTGCCAGTTCCGGGCTTTATCGTATTCGAGGACCGGGTACTCGTAGATGGAGGGATCGTCCGCCACCCACCGCAGGGCCATCCGGTCGCCGTTTTCTGTTAGAAAAAGCGGACCATGCCGTGTGACCCAGATCAGGAGTTCGGTAGCGGGCCGTCCTTTTATACGAAGCAGTTCGAGCTCGGGATTGGCCTGCTCGACGTGACCCTGAAAGAGGTAGCGCCCGGTACGCTCGTCGAGCTTTTCGATAAAGAGGTCCTGGACGTCAAACTGCAGATTGGTGATGCCCCAGGCGATCCGCTGGTTGTGACCGACGATCACGCCGGGAGTGCCGGGCAACGTGACTCCCGCGACGTCCAGCCCCGGCGCCTGGAGATGGGCCATGTACCAGATGCCGGGCAGCGAATATTCCAGGTGCATGTCATTCGACAGCAGCGGTTTTCCGGTGGCCGTGCGGCTTCCGGCGATGGCCCAGGCGTTGGAGCCCGGCTGCACTTCAGTGCCGGTTCCGGCCGGAAATAAGGCGTCGACCTTTTTGGCGTTCCCATCCCGCAGCATCTCGCGCTTGATCAGGTCATTGCGCCAGGTGGTGGTCAGGGTGCGGATCATTTGCAGGCTGATCAGCATGGAATCGATGGCGCTCCAGGGCCGCGGCTGGTAGCGCAACAGAGTAAATTCCACCGGTAGATTGGTCAGGTGCGTGGAGATGAATGCGTTGACACCGCGCGCGTAAGCCGCCAGAACGGCGCGGTCGGCGGGCTTCAGGTTGGCGTACCCCTGCTCCGCGACGCGGCGCAGGCGCAACCGGCGCGCCTCGCGATCGTTTTCGAGCCCCGCCGGGCCGATGATTTCGGCGAGCTCACCGGCGGCGACGCGGCGGAGGCCTTCCATTTGAAAGAGCCGATCCTGCGCGGTGACATAGCCTTGGAGAAACAGGGCGTCTTCTTCGGTGGCCGCCTGGATATGCGGCTCTCCTAATTCGTCGAAACGAACCGTTGCCGGGCGGGATACTCCGGTGGCGATGGTTCCGGAGCGTTCGGGTAAAGGCCGCCAGGCCAACCCGTAGACGAGGGCCAGCGCCGCCAGCAACAGAACCGCGATGATCGAGTTGATGATCGTGACGACGCGGGCCCCGAAGGAGCTTTTCATGAGCGCCCTGGGAACTGCGGGTGTTGGCGGACGCGGCGCGCTTGCTCGAGGTGACGGAGCTCATGCGCCGCCACGATGGCCAGAGTCATACCCAGGCTAACTCTGAAAAATCGGGAGATCGGAGTGGGCACCTTCACTCGCGCCAGATCTAGTCCTTCGGCTTGCTCGGTCGAGCGGATGAACTGGCTCTGGAGATGTAGGAGGGTTGGAACGATGGCCGTCAGCGGCTGGCCGTGGACCGGTCGGAATCGGCGGGGCGCCTTAAACTTGCGGGTACCAGCCGGCTCCATGTTACGCAGGAAGACACGTTCCAAAAAGCCGTAGCGGAATGGTCCGGCACCCGTCAGCCCTTTCGTGCGTGCAGCCTGCGTGGCGGATTCAATAGATCTCAGTTGAAACTGGCCGGCGATCACCAGGTGGGCCAAGCATTCTTCGATCGACCATTGGTCCGGACCTGGCCTCCAGTTGAATTGAGCCTCGGAGAGACCTCCGGAAAGTGTTTTGATCTCTTCGGCAACCGTGGCGAACCGGTCGCGGCACTGTTCGAGTTCGGCAACCCCCATTACTGGGGATTATACGAGATTACTGTCCCTGCACCGGAGGTTGCAGCGAGAGATGCGCCGTTTTGGAGCGCAACGCGTCCGATTCTTTGCGGCCGAATTGCAGGGTTTGCGCCAGCAAATCGGTCACGCTGTAGTAGGCCCGGGCAACGCCTTTTCCCGCATGGGATCGGGTATTGGCCAGGAGGTGATACAGCTCGTGGGCCAAAATGCGGGCGATGGCGCGGCCAAAGGCCCCCTCACGGGTTGCGGCGGGCATGGCGAGGAGATCCCGCTGCACGAAAATTCGAACTCCCGCACAATTTACGTCGATAAACGGGAGGATTTCGCCATCACTAATGTGCGTCCAGCCGAGTGGTCCCGGATATCCGCCATCGGGCGTAAGCTCCTCGGCATCGCACTCACCTTTGAAATGGACAACGGCCAACTGCGCCGAGACTCTGGACCCAGCCTGGGACAGAGGGAACCAGCCAAAGTGGAGGCCGGCGGGCGCCATAATCAAATCAAGCTCATCCTGGATAGCATCCAGCACGGAATCAGGGGGTTGCTGTTGAAATTCCGTGTACAACGTAACGGGCGCATTCGGATTGTCGCGCCAACCGCCAAACGCGGGCAAAACGCCCAGCGCCAGGCACAGAGTCAACCATTTCACTCCATCGGCCTTTCCCGGAGGGAAACATTATTTTTTTTCGCTCAGGGCCGGACGCGACCGATCGATCACCAATTCGGGGTGCTCCCGAACCATAGCATTGGCGATGTGACAGGTAAAGCACAGCGGCTGGGCGGTAGCCAAAACTTCCGGCAACCGCTCCGGCGGCACCTGGTTCCACTCCATAGAACCTTTATCGGCAGTCAACAGCGCAGGCTTACGGTCCGTCAGGTGAATTTCTCCGATCGGACGCCCACACCAAGCGCAGTTCTTGCCCTCGTACCAGCGCACCAGGATGTTGCGAACCAGGCAATCCTCGGGCGCTCTTTCAATTTGAAAGATGCAGTCTTGCCCGCAATCCCCTCGTTCCGGCCAGCGCGAGCACTGCGTGAGGCGCAGTTTCGAGTCTCCGCGCAAGGCCGTGGCCGCCGCATGGCGCGCGTCCAGCGTGACGCCGGCTGGTAAGTGGTTCTCCGGGCAGCTAATTACGCGATGGCCGCGATATTTTAGCCAAGCACTTCCCAGACGCCAGGCGGCGAAACCCGCCAGGATCACCGCCGCCGCAATAACAACCGCCGCGAGATTCAGCATATTCACACCCTCGACTCTTGAATTGCAACGCTCCGTCCATTTGACGGCGGGTCTGCAGAGTGGTTTTAAGATATTGAGGCAAAGTGAGATGCTGGCATGGTGGTATAGCACTCAGTGGGAGTGGTTGGGGCATATACCCAAAAATGTGAGCGGTTTGCCCCTGCGCACGAGCAACGGTGGACCATCGCCGAGCGTCTAAGTGTCCGTGACGCCTGCTTTTCGGATCTTCCCACTGCTCCTGGTCACCTGCCTCAGCGCGGCCCGGGGCGACTATGCTTCGGCCAAGGACAAATTCGACCGGATCGCGAGCGACCGGCTGCGGGCCGGCACACGGATCACATTGAGCACGCAGGAGTTGAATGCTTATATCGGCCAGGAAATACCGGCAGTAACGGACGGGGTCAGAAATCCGCGGCTCGAGTTGCTCGGCCCCGGGGTGGCGCGGGGCACAGCCCTGGTGGATTTCGCCAAAGTACAGCGGTCGCAAGGGCATCCTCCCGGCTGGCTTCTATCGAAACTGCTGGAAGGCGAACGGCCTGTGAGCGTTACGGCCCGAATTGTTTCCGCCGGAGGACGCGCCACGGTGGACGTCCAGCAGCTGCAGATCTCCGGGATTGGAATCGATGGCGGTGCTTTGGATTTTCTGGTCCGCAACTTTGTCCTGCCCTTATATCCGAATGCGGTGGTAGGCCGCCCATTTGAATTGGGGCACCGGATTGAGAGGCTCGAGGTTCAGCTGGGGGGAGTTGGGGTGATCATCGGTTAAGCGGGCGGGATTTGAACAAACGAACTGCGACGCGGCTAGCGCCGCGTGTCCAGGCGAAAAAACGAACTGAGGGCTGGACCGAAAGCCTCTGAGTCTATTTCGGACTTCCTTTGAGGCCCTTGGCTAGCATCGGGATGGTGTATACCGTCATAGCCACATTCCGGACGCCCTCAGCCGTCCGGTATTCCTGGCCGTTCGGAAGGGTCTCACCCATCATGGCGACATAGAGGGTCTTCCGGTCCGGTCCTGAAAAGGCCACGCTGATAGGCAAGCGCGGGGTCGGAATGATGCCCAAGGCCTTGCCGTCCGGCGCCAGTACTGCAACGCCCGGGTTATTGCCTCCCGTCACGGTCACATAGAGGCGGCCCGCTGCGTCAATGGTCATGCCGTCACCACCCGCATCGAGTTTGGCAAATTCCCGCTGATTCTTGAGGGAGCCGTCCGGTTGTACGTCGAATGCGGCCACGGCAGCGCCATTGGTCACATAGAGGGTCTTCTGATCCGGGCTGAGATTGATGCCGTTGGTGCGCAGGTTCTCACCGGCCTCGGTCACCTTGCCGTCCGGACTCATGTGGAACAACCCGTTACTGGTGAAATAGACGTCCCCTTTCCGGCTTGCGACCAGGTCGTTCACTCTTCCCAGTGCTTTCCCATCCACGCTGGAAGCGAGAACCTTGCGCTCCGGAGTAAGCGCCGCCACATCAGTTGGCTCTTTGCAGTCGGCCGGCTTGGTGCCCATATGGCCGCCGGGATCGGTGCAGGTGCGCTCCACAACCAGAATGCGATCCTTGGGGCCGAAGGTGATGGCACCCGGCCCATGCGGGGTAGTGAGGTAATCCGATGGCTGGTTGTTCCGGTCGAGCTTCACGATTTTGTTGGTTTGCTCCTGGGCGAAGAGGAGGCCTCCATCCCTGGTGCCGACGATTCCATCCGCCGTGGCCTCGCCCTGCCAAACCTTGGTCCATTTCGCACCGGCTTCAATGACGCCGGGTATGCCGGAGACCGTAACCTCGCGCGGAGGACCGTACTGCGGAAAACCGCGGCCGCCGGCGGTTTGAGCCTCGGCGATGCAAGCGATCAGAAGAGCGCCGGAGAGGGAAAGGAAAAGAAGTTTCGAAGACATAGTGTTAGTTGGAACCTGGTTGCGGGCTATTTGCAGGCGGCTTCACGGTGGAACGGACCGCCACGAATTTGTTCAACAGATCGAACCAGAAGGGAGAGCCCAGGGAGACGGCGAACGCAGTCAGGAGCCAGCCCACAATCTTGAGTAACCAGCCTCCCAGGTCATCGGGGTATCCGCGCGGATTCTTAGCGATAGAGTCCCCACTCCAGCCGATAGGAAGTCCGAGGGCCTTCATCTGTTGGGTGGCCTGCTCGGCGCGGCACTCCGGATCGGCACAAGGGCTGGCCGAATTGCCGGCGCCAGAATTCGCGGGGTTCGCAGGGGCGGTTGGGGCAACCTGAGGCGGCGTCGCAGCGGCCTGCTTCGTATATTCCTGCGCCGCGGCCGCCAAAGAATCACGCAACATCTTGTCGGTGGAAAGGCTGTTGACGAGCCCAATGGTATCGACATTGATGGAGCCGGCAATGATCAGCGCGAGCCCGAAAAGGATCATTTGGGTCCTCCGCTTATACCAACCGGAAACCCGGTCCATGGCGGTGTTGTACCATTCCTCGATATTCTGGCGGGCCTGCGCTACGTCGTCGCCGGCGGCGTCGATAAGAGCGACCAAGGCCCGGCGCGTTTGGTCATTTAGAAAGGTACTGGATAAGATGGCAGCGCGCAGTTGGGCGATAGGGCTCGGGGCAACCGCCGGAGCAGGGGCCGCCGCCGCGGCAGCCGAACCGAGGGCGGACACGACCGGCGTGGGTGCGGCGGCATTGACGACCACCGTTGGAGTAGACGGGGCAGAGGGCGACTGTAATGCCCCGGAAGCTCCCGAAGAACCTGCAGCAGTGCCGGGAAGGACCAGATCCATGACCGCCAGGGCAAAACTCCGGGACGGAATGTAGGAAGGCAACGACACGCCTACATGCCACCATTTCTTTTTTGCCGCCGAGACAAAGCTGCCCTGGTAGAGGGAGTTGATCAGCGGGTGGTTATAGAAGTGATCGACCGTTGCGGCGCTGTCGCCGGAGCAGAGCAGCTCGCGGATGCCGCGTTCCAGATCCTTGGCGCGGTTTTTGGTGAATCCTTCGAGAATCTCACTTACGGCCGAGCAGATTGTGCTGAAAAGCAGATAGATGAGCGATAGCCCGATGGCCACATCGAGCGCGGCGGAACCGAACATACCGTATCTCCGATCTGGCGCATTCTATCAAACGCGGGACACGGAGAGGGGCTCGCAATGCCGCGCCAGCGGCAGGCTGACAGCATGGCCCACCATGGTGCGCCCATGGGCTGCGTGAGGCCGGAAAACACGCCGGCCTACGGCCGGTCGGCCGGATGGAAATCCGGCCGGCAGGCTGAAAACCCGCCCCACCAAATACATCTGTCTGAGGGGAGGGGAAACTGCAGAGTGCGGCTGCAGGCAAAATTGACTGAGTCACCAACTCGCCTGCGCTACGGTGGCGTCGCCCCAAAACCGGGGTACGCTAGTCTGAAGCTATGGACGCATCCCCGGCCAGATACTGGCGCCGCTTGGGCCGGATTGAGAAGACCTTTCTCGTTTTGGTCTTGGTTTACGCGCTGCTGTATTTCTCGGGCATTGCTCCCACGCTTGCGGCCCTCACCGGGTTCGCCGCGTTTCTCCTGGGCGTGATTGTCGTTTTCCGCCTGGCCCGCCGCGCCATGCGCAAAGCCATTTGGCGGCTACGAAACCGCCTGGTGGTGGCTTACCTGTTCATCGCGGTCGTCCCCGTCGTGTTGATCCTGATGCTGGTGGGAATCGCAGGATTTGCCACGGTCGGCCAGATTGCGGTCTACCTAGTGAATACCGAGCTCAACCGCCGCATTAGTTTTCTTTCCGGACCGGTCGAAGGGCTGATCCGCATACCGGGCGCCAGTTCAGACCTGTTCGTGGCCCGCTTCGTTCCACTGATCCGCTCCCGGTTTCCCAACTTCGAATTAAGCATCAGCGGCCGCACGGCTGTACACTACCCGCCCAATTCCGACCTTCAGCCGCCCACCGAATGGCCGGATGCGAATGGCCTGGTGGTAAAAGGGGGCCGGGTTTATGCTTGGGTGCACGCGGCGGCGAATGGAAGCGAACTCACACTGGTGGCGCCAATCACCCATGACCTACTCAGCCAGTTGGTGCCGGGGCTCGGCGACGTGGATCTCATCGGCTACACGTCTTCCAAAACGTCCAACATACCGGCGAAACAAAACGGGTTGGACGTGGAAGTTCCCTTCCCCTATCCTTTGGCTTTGGCTTCCTGGAGTTCACCCCGCGAGAACGTGACCGGCGTTCTAGTGGTCCGCACCCGGCCCTCCGCCGTGCTCGCCACAGTTTTCGGCGAAAAGACGGATTGGGGGCAGGGCCTGCTGGCTGCCTTCGTCACCGTGGCGGTGATTTTCCTGCTGGTGGAACTCGTCTCGCTCATCGCCGGCGTGCGGCTGACGCGCAGCATTACGGGAGCGGTGCACGAGCTCTATCAGGGCACGCAGCACGTGAAAGAGGGGGACTTCTCCTACCGGATTCCGGTGCGCGGCGAAGACCAGTTGGCCGAGTTGAGCGCTTCTTTCAACTCCATGACCGACAACCTGCGCCGGCTGATCATCGTAGCCAAGGAAAACGAGCGCCTCCAGTCGGAGTTGGAAATCGCACGCGAAGTGCAGGGCCAGTTATTTCCCAAAGCGGCGCCCTCAATCCAGGGGCTCACGCTGACGGGGGTGTGCACGCCGGCGCGCACCGTCTCGGGCGATTATTACGACTACCTGGCCGTATCCGATCGCGCGGTGGCGTTCGCCATTGGCGACGTAGCCGGGAAGGGAATTTCTGCGGCGCTGCTCATGGCCACCATTCAATCGGCGATGCGGGCGCAGCTTACCAGCTCCAACGGAGCGCAGCGCGATCATCTTTCGACGGCTTCCCTGGTCGGCACGTTGAACCGCCAGTTGTACGCCAATACGGCACCGGAGAAGTACGCGACGTTTTACTTCGCTTTGTATGATGATGTGCAACACGCGCTCACGTACACCAATGCCGGGCACCTCCCGCCCATGCTCGTACGCGATGGAACGATTCAGAAGCTGGAGCCTACAGGCACCGTGGTTGGCGCTTTTCCCATCGCTAAGTATGGCGAGCAGACGATGGCGCTGGAGGCGCGGGATATACTGGTGGCCTACACCGACGGCATCGTCGAGCCGGAAAACGTCTACGGAGAAATGTTCGGAGAAGAGCGCTTGCAGGACCTCCTGCTGCGTTATGCGCAGGCGGATTCGTCCGAGATGATCGCCCGCACCATGGAAGCCGTGGTCCAATGGACCGGCTCTTCCGAATTACAGGACGACATGACCATGCTGGTGGCGCGTCGCTTATGAAGGTTTTGACGGCAGCCCAGATGCGCGAGGTCGACCGGCGCACCATCGAAGCGGGCATCCCCGGAATCGTGCTGATGGAGAATGCCGGGGACCGCGTGGTGGAATTCCTGGAGCGCCGGTTTGCGCCACTGGCCGCGCACCGCATTGCGATTTTATGCGGGAAGGGCAACAACGGCGGCGATGGGATGGTAGTGGCGCGCCAGCTTTTCACCCGCATCCGGCCGGCGGCGCTGCATGTGGTCCTGTTCGGGGCGGCGGGAGACCTGAAGGGCGATGCGGCCGCCCAGTTCCGGATGCTGCAGGTGTGCGGCTGTCCCGTGCTGCGCGAGATTCCCGGCGAGGCGATGAATGCCACGCTGGTGGTGGACGCGCTCCTGGGCACTGGCGTCAGCGGCGCGGCCACAGGCCAAATGTTGGAGGGCATTCGCGCCATCAACTCCCGTTTTCCGCTGGCGAAGGTGGTGGCGGTCGATATTCCATCAGGGATGCCTAGCGATTCCGCGGAGTCGCAAGGAGAAACGGCGCGCGCCGATTGCACCGTCACGTTTACCGCTCCCAAAGTGGGTCAGGTGCTGGCGCCCAATTGCGACCATGTGGGGGAACTCGTGGTTTGTCCGATTGGGAGCCCGCCGGAATGGTACGAAAGCGACGATTCCGTCTTCCTCTCGCTGATTGAGCCCTCCATGTTCCGCGCGCTGCTGGCGCCGCGGCCTCGGTCGGGTCACAAGGGCACCTTCGGGCACGTCCTGGTGATGGCTGGATCGCGCGGCAAAACAGGAGCGGCTGTGATGGCGGGCATATCGAGCCTCCGCGCCGGCGCCGGATTGGTGACGGTGGCCTCGGCCGCCAGCGCCATTCCGTTGATCGCGTCCCACGCACCCGAATTGATGACGGAACCGCTGGCAGAGAATGACGCGGGGGGAATTGCGGCCCCGGTCGATCTGCAGCGCTTGACGCACGGCATGACCGTGGTTGCGATAGGATCGGGCATGGGGCGCCACCCGGATACCGAGAAGCTCGCTGTCCGTGCTGCCGAAGAATTGGAGCAGCCCATGGTGATCGATGCCGATGCGCTGACGGCGCGCATCAAAGGCCACGGCAAGATCCGGGTAATGACTCCCCATCCCGGCGAGATGGCGCGGCTGACCGGCGAGAGCACGCAAGAGGTGCAAAACGACCGGGTGGGCACCGCTCGTAGCTACGCCGTCGAGCATGAGGTGACGCTGGTGCTCAAAGGGCAGCGGACGGCGATCGCATTCCCGGATGGCGCGGTTTGGATCAACCCAACCGGAACGCCCGCTCTGGGAACTGGCGGCAGCGGCGACGTGCTCACAGGGTTGATTGCAGGACTGCTGGCGCAGTTTCCGCAGGACTGGCGCAGCGCCGTGGCGGCAGCGGTCTATCTGGGTGGGTTGGCCGGCGAGATTGGCGCCGGCGAGGTTGGCGAGAAATGCCTGGTCGCCACCGACATCCTTCGATACCTGCCGCGCGCCATGGAGGAGTGTGCCGGTTTACCGGACGGCGTCTGAAGAGGAGACCATTGCGCTCGGCGAACGTCTGGCCGGCGAGCTTCCTTCCAAACAGGTGGTGCTCCTCATTGGGCAATTGGGAGCGGGTAAAACGACGCTGGCGAAGGGAATCGTGAAGGGTTTGGATGCGGCCTCGCCCGACGATGTTTCGAGCCCGACTTTTGCATTGATCCACGAGTACGGCGCGGGAGGACACGTGTACCATATCGACCTGTACCGTCTGGACGAGCCGCGCGAGGTGGCCACATTAGGGCTGGACGAGCTGTTTGATCGCGAGGCCATTGTGCTGATCGAATGGGGCGAACGCTTTCCGCAATTGCTGCCGGCGGAGCGGACGGAAATCCGGATTCGCGTGGGCGAGGGTGAGGAAAGAGAGATCGAGGTGGTTCGCCTCAGTTCCCCTTCACGATAACGTCCCACATTTCACCGGCCTTCCGCACGGCGGCTTCCACATCATCCGGTAGCATGAAGCGTTCGCGGGTTAGCTGTTGGGCGGCTTGGCGGACATGGTCCATGTAGTCCTGGCGGCCCGCGTACCGGTCTGCGATGGATCGGCGTGCGTCATGGCTTCGTTGTTGGTCGTCCATCGTTTTGGGGAACGCCTCGAACGAGCCGATCAACCCTGAGAGATAATGCAGGCCCGCCAGTTGCGGAAGCTGTATGTTCCAGCCGGTGAAGGTGCCCAAGGGCGCGGCTACCTCGGGCGGGCGGATGCCGCCCAGATCATTGCCATCCGCATCCACTTGCGGGACCAGGATGGGATACGGCTCGCCCAGCACGGGCGGCTCGTTGGCGATAATCCCCTTGGTGAGGAACTCGGGGCCGTAATCCATCCGCCAGACCTGCGGCATGTATTCGGGAAAGGCGATGGCGAGCGATTTTGGAAATTGAACCGCGGCTCGCGGCACCAGTTCCTTCCTGGCCAGCGTGGGATAGCGCGATGGCGGCGGGTCCTTGCCGCTGGCGACCCAGGCGTCGAGATCGAGCAGCAGCGCCCGATCGATCCATCGCTGCTGGGCGAAGTTGGCGTATTGCAGTTCGGCTCCTGACATCCGGCTGGGCGGGAAAGGGCCGGATGCGTGAGGGGTGCCCGCAAGGAAATAGAGGCGTGAGCGGGGATTGAGCGGCACGTCGGTTCGGGCGTCGGAGCTGGTGTGGGTGAGCGATCCGGCGCGCGCCCAATATTCGGTGGAAGTGAATGTATAGAAGATGAGCGGGATTACATGGGCCGCCTTGGCTTTGGCGAGCAGTCCATCATCGGTGAATGGCGGCAGATCCACGGGCCGCAGGATCGAGAGCACCGAATTGCCGGCTTCGCCCGGCATGGCAAACCGGTGATTGAAGCTGCCGCCGCCCGCGCCGGCCGAGGAGATCATGAGCCCATCGAAGGCGGCGCGGCCCTGTTCGTCTTCATTGAACCCATCACGGACGAATTGGCGCAGAAAGCGCCCGCTTTGCGAGTAGCCATAGCCGATGACGCGCTGGACAGACGCAGGATCTTCCCGCAAGGGGGCGCCTTTCGGGCCGAACTTCAGGTAGGAGGCGAAATCACGGATGGCCGCGAGGCCGAGTCCGGCGATAGCAGGGTTCTTGGCGTGATAAATCGCCTCATAAAGGCCGGTATCGAAGCCGCCATTCAAGGTGACCGCACAGCCATCGTGCTCGAAATGCCACTGTTCGCGGGGCACGATTTGGGCGGGCGCCTCGATCGCGGCGCGGAAGGTGAGGCGCGCGTCTTGGTCTTCGCGATCGGCCGCGCAATAGGCCAGCCGGAAGCCGGTGTAGTGCCGGCCGCCCCCTTCTTCGACATAGCTTTGCCGCACGAGCCCAGTAATGGGCGCGGTAGGAGCTTCGAGCGCTAAGCCGTTTCCCGGCGGCACATCGAATTGCCACCCGAGGAAAGCGACGGTGAAACCTTGGTCCAAGGCGAACTGATCGCCCATGATGCCGAGGGATTGCGGGCCGCCGCGGTTCACCACTTCCAGGAAGACGGCGCCGCGCGATTTACCGGCTGGCGGACGCAGCACCAGCAGGTCGCTCGAGAATTCGACTTTTCCCGCGGCATTCTTAGGGGCCAGCGCGATGTCGGCGATTGGCCGGTTGACGGCCGCTTTGGGATCGACTGTGAAATAGGCCCGTCCCGAAATCCGCTCGTAAGGGCCTATGGCATCTTTGCCGCGGATTTCGATCCGCTCCAGTTCAGCGGCCGCGGCGCCGCAGAAAAGCGCGGCCAGGCAGGCAACCCGGAGTACGCCATGGGGAGGCATGTCTGAGTATTATGGTGCGTCAGAGCAGTTGAGGCAACAGTTCGCCGGCCGGGCTTTGGAACGAAAAATCCACCATAGCGGAAAAGGCGGTAGCTTCCGGGTTAATCTCGATCACCGTCGCGCCGTTCTGCTTGGCGTGGAGAATCAGGCCGGCCGCAGGGTATACCACGGCTGAAGTGCCGATCACCAGAAAGACCTCGGCCGCAGCCGCGGCGTGTTCGGCTTCGCTCATGATTCCTTCCGGCAGAGGCTCACCGAACCAAACCACTCCGGGACGGGCCAATCCGCCGCAGCCGCAGTGAGGCGGCAGTTTGGGCAGGGGCGCGCGGCGATCGGGCCAGTTGGCGCCGCACTGGGTGCACCGCATGCGCCAGATATCGCCGTGCAGCTTGAGCATGCGGCCGCTGCCCGCCTGGTCGTGCAAGCCGTCTACATTTTGGGTGATCAGGGTGAAGCGAGGCTTGGTGGTTTCCAGCTTGACCAAGGCGCGGTGCGCCGGGTTGGGCGCGGCCTTGACGATCAACTCGCGCCGCCAGTTGTACCATTCCCAGACCAGCTTGGGGTCGCGCGCGAAGGCATCCGGAGTCGCCAGATCTTCGGGGCGGAAGTTCTTCCACAGGCCACCGGCCCCGCGAAAGGTCGGAATGCCGCTTTCGGCGGAGATGCCCGCCCCCGTCAGCACAGCTACAGTTTGCGCCTGCGCCAGGCGCGCGCGGGCTTCTTCGAGGCTGGGCATGGTTCGGGATTACTTGGAAGGCGTGCGAGTCTCTAATGCCAGGACGCGTTCTTCGAGCGCATTGACGCGCTCGTTGATGTCGTCGTCGGATACCTCGAGCCGATGCATGCGGGAAAAATTGCCGCGCGCAAACCGCTCCAAGCCACGAAGGATTTCGGTTTGTATATCGCGCATGTTTTCAGTTAGCCGCGCTTCCGATTCGGCGATCAGAGTGCGAATGGTTTCGCGATCTTCCGGTGTCATGTGCTGCCTCTATGGTAGCTACGTTTCCGAGACAATGGGGAACAACTCGCGGCGCGCCTCGGTCTCCAACTCCAGAAACCGGGGATCGAGCAGGCGTCCCGTATCGACGTTGCCCATGGCCGAGAGAATGTTCTCTTTGAGGTGTGGATATTCCTGCTCCAAGCCGGCGAAGAGGTCTCGCAGGGCGCGGCGCACGGTTCCGGTCCGCTGCGAGCAGCCGCACGGCACCACAGGCACTCCACACTTTTCGGCGTAGGCGCGCGTAATGTCTTCCGTCACAAAGACGAGCGGCCGGATGAGACGGTATTCGCCGGCGCGTGAGGTGGTGACCGGCGGCAGCGCGCTGAGCTTGCCGGTGAACATGGTATTGCGTAGCAGAGCTTCGCAGAAATCGTCCGCGGTGTGGCCGAAGGCGATCACGTTGGCGCCCAGCTCATGCGCAATTTCGTAGACCGCGCGGCGCCGGTAGCGGCTGCACAGGTCGCATCCGTGATCGGGCTGCTCTTCCAGCAGCCGCAGGGAAGGATCGTCGCGGAAGTACGTCCATGCCACTCCGCGCTGCTTCAGATATTCGCCCAAGGGCTCGATGGGGCGCAGGAACTTACCCTGCTCCACAGTGAAGGCGCAGACCGAAAAATCGATAGGCGCGCGCTTGGCGAGCAGCAGCAGCGCTTCCAGCAGGGTCGCCGAATCTTTTCCGCCGGAGAGCGCCACCGCCACGCGGTCGCCATCCCGGATCATTTTAAAGCGCTGGATGGCCTCGCCGACCTTGCGCAGCAGTGTTTTCTCGATATCCACTGGTTTGATTATAAAGGGACGAGGGCTTTACACCTCAAGTTAGCTTCCTTCTGTAACTTTCGGAATCTTACCACTAGCGGTATTTACCCTAAGCCCGGCCAGGGGCAAACTGAGGAGGGAGTTTGCGCCTGCCCGCCATACAACAATTCGCAATCGCAGTTGTCGGGACATGGGCCGCTGTTGCGACAGCGGTTCTAATTCTGCGAAATCGCTTGCTCCAGCGCCGGGACACGGAGCTGAAGGATTTGCGGAAATCGCATCGAGTGCTGGCGGAAGAGCGGCAACTGTTAGAACAACTGGCTCGAGGCGCCTCCTTAAACGAAGTGCTGGACGCGGCCACGCATCTCATCGAGAGCATGGCGCCCGGATGCCTATGCACCATTCTGCTTCTGGACAGCGAAGGGAAACATCTGCTCGCCGGATCTTCGGGCAGCTTGCCCAAAGAATACATTCTCGCCATCAACGGCCTCGCCATCGGGCCGGAGGTGGGGGCCTGCGGATCGGCCGCGTACCTCAACCAGACAGTCGTCGTGCAGGATATCGCCACCGATTCTCGCTTTGCTTCGGCCAAAGACTTCATTCTGAGCTATGGTCTACGGGCATGCTGGAGCGTTCCGATTCGGGATTCGAAAAACGCCGTGCTGGGCACTTTCGCGATGTACCACCGCGTTCCCGCCAAACCAAAGGATCTGGAGTTGCGGATAGTGGAGGCGGGCGCCCATCTGGCGGGCCAGGCCATCGAAAGAGTTCGCACCGAGCAAGCCATGCGGGAGAATGCCGAGCGGATCACCCTGGCCGAACAGACGGCCTCGTTCGGGATCTGGGAAGTCGATCCCGCAGGTGAGATGTTGTCGTTCTCTGAAGGTTTCGCTGCTCTTCTGAAGCTTCCTGCCGGAAGCCGCTCTTTATCCATGGAGGCGTGGCGCTCGTATATTCATCGCGAGGACCTTCCTACGCTCAACTCGCTGGTGGAAGAAGCCTTTGGCGCGGGTAAGCCCTTTCGAGTGGAATTTCGGGTGATCCTGCATGACGGCAGCATTCGCTGGCATCGCGGCTACGGCCGGCGCGAGACTCTGGCGGGACAGGTGCAGCGGATCACCGGCGCCAGCATCGATATCACGAAAGAAAAGGAAGTCCTGCTGGAACTGGAAAGGGCGAAGGGCCTCGCCGAGGCCTCAGCCCAAGCCAAGAGCGAGTTTCTGGCGAACATGAGCCATGAAATACGCACCCCGATGAACGGGATTATCGGCAGCATCAGCCTGCTGCTCGATTCCGGCGTAACAGAAGACCAAGCGGAGCACTGCGAAACGATTCGCAGTTGCAGCACCGCGCTGTTGGAGCTGCTTAACAATGTGCTGGATCTCTCGAAAATTGAAGCGGGCAAACTTGCTCTGGAGCAGCGGGCGTTCGCCTTGGATGCGCTCACGAAAGAAGTGATTTCCGTGGTCGCTCCCACCGCACGCACCCGTGGTCTCGAGTTGCGGCTCTCGGTGGACGATAGCGTCCCGCGGGCAGTGATCGGCGATGCACAGCGGCTGCGGCAGATCTTGCTCAACCTGCTGTCGAATGCCATCAAATTCACGGAAACCGGCAGCGTCAGTTTGACGGTTTCATCTAGGGCAGTTGCGGCAGGCATCGATCTGGATTTTACGATTCGAGATACCGGCATTGGAATACCCGATAGCGTCCAGCGGCAGATTTTCGAGCCGTTCACTCAAGCGGACAGTTCCACCACCCGGCGCTACGGAGGTACGGGTCTCGGCCTGACGATTTGCAGGCGTCTGCTGGAATTGATGGGCGGCCGCCTCGCGGTCGATAGCGCGCCGGGGAGGGGGAGCACCTTTCGATTTGCCATTGTCGTTCAGGCGGCCGAGTATCCGAATATGGCTGGGAGCGGCCGCCTCAAGCCTCAGATCCCGATTTCCCGGTCCGCATTGCGCATTCTGCTGGTCGAGGATAATGCTGTCAATCAGAGGGTCGCATTACGCATGCTGGAAAAGATGGGACATCGCGTGGAGATCGCCAATAACGGCCGGGAAGCGGTTATTGCTGTTCAAAGCTCCAGCTTCGATGTGGTGTTCATGGATTGCCAAATGCCGGAGATGGACGGCTACGCCGCCACGAAGGCGATTCGATCCCTACGCCGCGGCGCGCAACTGCCGATCGTGGCCATGACCGCCAATGCGATGCCTGAGGATCGGCAACGGTGCCTGGATGCTGGAATGGACGATTACCTTTTGAAGCCTCTTTCGACTGAGCGGTTGCACGAAGTCCTGGAGACGTTCCTTGCAATCGGCGCTTGAACAGGTGATGGCCGTGGCGAGGACAGCACGCCAGCCAATCGGGATCGCTGCGGGGCCGCGGCCGAGGGCTGCGGGGCCGCCTTGCGCAAGACGGGGAAGGCATCTGCAACCATTTCTTCCGTTTGACCCTCACGCTGGCGGTCGCCTATACTAAAGAATCAGCCATGTATTACGTGTTGTTGTTCATTCATATCGTGGTGTGCATTTTCCTGATCATTGTGGTCCTGCTGCAAAGCGGCAAGGCTGCGGATCTGGCGGGAGCTTTCGGCGGAATGGGTTCCCAGACCGCGTTCGGCCCCCGCGGCTCGGCCACTCTGTTATCCAAAGCGACTACGATCTCGGCGGTGCTGTTCATGATCACGTCCCTTTCGTTATCGATCATGGCCACTCGCAACGCGGGCCTCGGAACTACGGTATTGGAGGATCAGACCACGAAGCCGACACCGGCTAAGACCGCGCCTTCGAAGACGACGATCCCGGTTCCCGGTCAGCCGGCGCCAACCGGATCGGGAGCCCCAGGGCAGCAGCCGACAACCACGATTCCGATCCCGGCGCCTCCACCAGCGCCGGCCAAGAAGTAGCATCCCAAAACGCGGAGGTGGCGGAATTGGCAGACGCACTAGCTTGAGGTGCTAGCGGGAGCAATCTCGTGGGGGTTCAAGTCCCCCTCTCCGCACCACATTTTAAATGGGTTAGCTGATTTGGCATTGACCTTATTTAGCTAGCCCGACCTCGTTTTGGACCTTATGTCGCTCCAGGCCGCGCGCTCGGACGGTCAAGCTCCCAAGCAAACAAAGGAGTTCGACCCGACGAAGTCCGGGGCGCACCTCAAAAGGTCCACAACGATTAGCCTTAAAAGCTGCTTGTTTCAACTTTCGATGTGCTTTGTGCGGCGCCCGCGCATTTCGGCTCGCCTGCTTCGAAACACGGATTCCGAGGCTGAAGGTTAGGGGGTGCGGAGGTGGCTTGATGTAGCCCCGCTTGGCTCTGGTCCACGTGCCAGGTTGCACTCCGCCCCCGTTCGGCCGATGTTTAATGAACCGCGATCTGCACCGCAGTTCCAGCAATCCACGCGGCGCTCACTTGAATGGTGGCCACTCCTTTTGCCGCATCTGGAGGCACCCGAAAGTTGACTTGATATCCGTCCACACCGCCGGGGTAGCCGACTGCGCTCAACACCTCGGCGGATTTCCCATTCACCTTCACCTCGACGGGCGAATTGACGGCGGCCAAGGGACTCGACGGGAAGGGCTGCCCTGGATCGACTGCGGGCACCGTCGGGCCAAGCCCCGAAGCAAACAGAGATAGGACCTCGCCCGCTGCAGCCGGCTTGGACGAAGTAACAAGAGAGAAATCGCTCGAATGGGTCACAGCCGGTCCGCTGGGAGTTATTACGACTTGCGGTGCTGACATGGGGATTAAGCTGATTACATACCGCTGGTTTGCGCCCCCATCGATGCGGCGGGTCGCGGGGTCCTCCGTCATAGAGGCTGACCGTGCAAAAACCACTCCCGGCGCATTGGCTGTCACCCCTATCTGCCCCCGAGCGCCGAGAAATGCTCCGGTGCCACCTGTGATCGCCCAATTAAACCCTCCCGTCATACTCGCCGAAGATCCTGGTGGCGGAGCGCCACCGCCGAGTCCCTGAGCCATGATGGTCCCGATCGGCGTACCGTCGGTCTTCAAGATTTCGAAGGTGGCCACGCCCACTGCATTTCGCACAGTGTCACTGATTGCCTGGCCGGGGCTGGGGGCTGTTCTGAGGTTAATGTTCACGTCGGTGCGAGTATGAGCCCCCATCACACTCTGGCCATTGACGGCCACAATGTCGCCGACGCCAAAGAGCCGGGTGAAGATTTTTCCCGGCAGGGCTCCGGTGGTAACGTTGGGAATAGTCGCAAACTTGGCAAGGTCTGAGCTGTCTTGAAAATACAGAACATTGTTTGCTACGTCGATCTGCAGAATCGAAGGCGGCGCGACTTGCGCCACACCCAGTTGAGAACACGCGAGGGCGCAGAGAGCCGCAGTAAAAGCTGTTTTCCAACACAGCAGTAGTATGTTCTGCCCTCTTCCCAGGGTGTTCAGTCTAGTTGTGTTTTTCATATCCGCTCCTTAAGTGGAAATTTCCTTTCGGGTTTTTTGATCAGGCGGCCGGTCCGAATCCTGCTCGCCTGCCCCGAATAAGGAAACGTGTTGCTAGAGGTTACAGCGCCCGAAGCGAAAGGCGTAAAATAGACCCTGCACCTCCAGTCCAGATGCCAAACTGCCCCCAGTGCGAAGCGGAGTTGGGTCCAGGCGATCCCGCGGGATTATGCCCGAAGTGTCTGATCCTGGGCGCATTCGAGAGTTCGGTGGGAGCGGACGAATTCGGAACCCGCACCATCGATACAGCGGAAGGCGCTGCGAGCGATGACGACTTCGGCCGGTATCGTATCCTTCGACCTCTAGGCGAAGGAGGGATGGGCACCGTTTATCTCGCCGAGCAGAGTGAACCCATTCGCCGGCGCGTGGCTCTTAAGGTGGTGAAGGTCGGGATGGATAGCGCCCAGGTGCTGGCCCGCTTTCATAAAGAGCGGCAGGCCCTGGCGATGATGGACCATCCGAACATCGCCCAAATCTTCGATGCCGGGGCGACCGCCAAGGGGCGCCCTTACTTCGTGATGGAGTACATCGAGGGCGCACCGATTACCCGCTATTGCGATCGCGAACGGATGACCACGAGGCAGCGGCTCGCGCTATTCCTCGCGGTTTGCCGCGCGGTGCAACATGCCCATCAAAAGGGTGTGATCCACCGTGACCTGAAGCCGTCGAATGTGCTTGTGGCCGAGCAGGACGGTGCGCCGGTCCCCAAGGTTATCGATTTCGGCATCGCCAAAGCCACCGACAAATGGGCCGTAGAGAATACGTTGCTCACGCAGTTCGGCCAGATCGTCGGAACACCGGAGTACGCCAGCCCCGAGCAGGCCGACACGATGACGGGAGACATCGACGAGGCTTCCGATGTGTATTCGCTCGGCGTGCTCCTGTACGAACTGCTGATCGGAGCCGTGCCGTTCGACACGGCGGCTCTGCGCAACGCAGGCTTAGCGGAAATGCTCCGCATGATCCGCGAAGACGAGGCGCCGTCGCTGCCGCGAAAGCTGACCTCCCTGGGCGCGGCCGCGGGCGACATTGCCGCGCGCCGCCGGACCGACCCCGCTTCGCTGCGCCGCCTGGTCGACGGAGACTTGAACTCGATCACCATGAAGGCCCTGGAGAAGACGCGAGAGCGGCGCTATGCGTCGGTGGCAGACCTCGCAGCCGATATCCAGAGGCACATGGAGCACCGGCCCGTGCTGGCGTCATCGCCGAGCTTGCTATATCGCGGCCGCAAGTTTCTTCGAAGGCACAGACTGATCGCCCTCGCCACAGCTGCGGGAGCCGTCTTCCTCGCTTTGAGTGGGGTGACCGCGTGGTCGCTTATGCGTCGCGATGCCATAAGGCCCAAGCTGACCGAGAAGGACACCATTGTCCTCGCAGAATTCGAGAACAAAACCGGCGATCCGGTGTTCGACAACACGCTACGCATGGGGCTGTCGGTAGAGCTTCAACAATCACCGTTTCTCAGTCTGATCGGGGATCAGCAGGTGCAGCAGACGCTGGCTCTGATGGGCCGGCCAAAAGATGCGCGGCTCACGCCTGAGACAGCTCAACAAGTGTGCGAGCGAACCGGGAGCGCCGCGGTTCTGGAAGGCTCAATTACAGGATTGGGAAATCAATATGTTGTGGGATTGCAAGCCAAGACCTGCGGTACCGGAAATATCCTCGACCAAGAGCAGGCCCAAGTTGGCAGGCGAGATGATGTCCTCAATGCCTTGAGCCAGATCGCTCGCAGATTCAGAACCAGGGTGGGCGAATCGCTTGCAACGATCGACAAGCACTCCACGCCGCTACAGGAGGCGACCACAGCGTCCCTCGAAGCTCTCAAGGCTTACAGCATAGGAATGAAGCTGCACTACTCCGGCGGGAACGCCGTGGGCATCCCTTTTTTCCGCCATGCTGTCGAAATTGATCCGAACTTCGCAATGGCATACGCGAATTTGGGGTTCTCCTACGGGAATGAGGGAGAGTCGGTGTTGGCGGCTGAGAACACCAATAGAGCCTGGCAACTGCGGAATCGAGCCAGCGAGCGGGAGAGGTATTTCATCGACTTTCTCTACGACGTGCAGGTGACGGGAAATGCAGAGAAGGCGTACCAGACGCTCGAAACCTGGTATCGGATGTATCCTCGCGACGGGGATCCGCCAACGCCCCAGGGGTTGTTAAATAGCGGCCCTAGTCATTTCACGGGCCGATTTCAAAGGGCTATCGAAATGGGGCAGAAAGAGCTCGAGGCCCATCCCGATGTTTCCTTTGCGTACGGCAATCTAGCTTTGAGCTATTTTTTCCGCGACCGCTTCGCGGAGGCCGATGCGCTTCTTCAGCGAGCCGCCGAACGGAAGATGGCGAATCCTAATCAAATGCTGGGCCGGTACGAGATCGCGGCGTTAAAGGGCGACCAGGGCCAGATGGATCAGATAGCGGCTCTGGCCAAGGGGAAGCAGGGAGCAGAGTACCGGGTGACTCATGCTGAGGCTCTTTTTCTGGCCCGTTCCGGGAGGCTGGGGGCTGCTCGAGTGCTATCGAACCGGGCCGCGGATTTAGCTATGCAGGCGGGGGACCACGAGACGGCAGCGAGTTACCGTGCGGCGCGAGGTGTTTGGGAAGCGGTGTACGGCAACGCTGCCGAAGCCAGGTTCAGCGCGACGGCGGCGCTGAAACTTTCCAGGGGCCGGGATCTCGAATACGCAGCCGGCCTCGGACTGGCTTTTTCAGGAGACTCTTCTCAGGCAGAGAAGCTCGCCGGCGATTTGGAGAAGCGCTTCCCGGAAGATACATTTGTGAAGTTCACCTATGTGCCGGTTCTTCGTGCAGTGTCCGCATTGGGGAGCGGGAAGCCCGCCGATATCGAACAGGCACTCGAAGCCACTGTTCCCTATGAACTGGCGCCGAATGGCTTGAACTACGGCACTCACTTTTTTCTAGGCGGTTTGCATTCGGCCTACGTTCGCGGCCAGACTTTGGTTGCCCAGCACCGATACGCGGAAGCGGTGGCCGAATTTCAAAAAATCCTCGATAATCGGGGAATCGTGGGGTTAGATCCCATTGGCGCACTGGTGCACGTGCAACTCGGCAGAGTGTATTATTTGTCGGGAGACAGGGCTAAGGCGAAGGCTGCCTATGAGGCTTTTTTCGCACTTTGGAAAGACCCGGACCGTGACATCCAGATCCTGAAAAGTGCCAAAGCGGAGTACGCCAGACTGTAGTGTTCGCAGTCAACGCCGTCCAGGGTTAGCCCCGTTCTGGGCAGCAGGCAAAGCCGAGGACGGCGCCCGGCAGTGAGCTCCTTCGAGCAACTCAGTGAAAGGCGCCAAAGCAGAGTACGCGCGCCTGTAAGTCGCAAAACGGGGTTAAATGGGCTTGTAACCTTTGGCTCCCGATTCCTTATACCTGTTATGGAGCGCCGTAAGGAGTTGAGATCATGACGGACGAGTCGGAGAACATCGCAAGCCGAAACACGATCCATACGCTGTCGGGAGCATCGGATTTCCCGACTACACGATGGACGCTGGTGGTCGCCGCCGCCGACCCCCAACGGAAAGAGGCTCGCTCGGCTCTAGCTTCCCTGTGCGAGAGCTACTGGTATCCGTTATACGCGTATGTTCGTCGTCGCGGTTATCTTCCCGACAAGGCGCAGGACCTCACGCAGGAGTTTTTCATACGCGTGCTGGAAGGGCGATACCTTGATCGTGCGGAGCCGGAGAAGGGGCGGTTCCGGGCTTTTATTCTGACGTCGTTGAAGTTTTTTCTGGCCGACGAAGGCGATCGGGAGCGCGCACAGAAACGTGGCGGCGGGGCTGTCCTGCCGCTAGAATTCCCGACCGGCGAAGAGCGCTATCAACGCGAGCCCGCGCACGATGAAACGCCGGAGCGGATCTTCGAGCGGCGGTGGGCGCTCTCGGTGCTCGATCGAGTCGTCGAGAGGTTACGGAACGAATTCGTGCAGCACGGCCGCCCCGAGCACTTCGACCGGTTGAAGGTTTTCCTTCTTGGACAGTCCGACGCGCCGTATAGCGTACTGGCTTGCGAAATGAACACATCGCAGGGGGCGCTCAAGGTAGCGATTCACAGGCTTCGCAAGAGGTATCGCGAACTCTTTCGCCAGGAGATTGCCGACACCGTGGCCGATCCAGCGGACGTAGAGTCCGAACTCCGATTTCTGGCGGCCGCTCTGACAGGGGGGTAGGGGCCCCAGCAATATCAACCTCAGCAGTCCCCAAGGGTCGCCGGTGCTCGACGGGTACCAGGTCAATTTCACTTTGCCGCCGAATTTGGCGGCAGGGATGGCATCGTGTCAGTTTGCGGGCTCTTAGTGGACCTTATTGGGACCTTACGCATGCGACCGGATCGGACCGCTCGGGAACCGTCGCAAGTGGGAGATCAACGGTTTACGACGCGTCGGAACGCTACCGCCACCCGGGGATTTGCTTGAGGTGCTAGCGGGAGCAATCTCGTGGAGGTTCAAGTCCCCCTCTCCGCACCAGATTTCAATTCACTCCTGGGGGCCCTTCTCCGAACGCGAGAAGCTCAGAAACGGCTAGTCCGGGCAGCGAGAGTCGCAAAGAATGACTGGGGCTTTATGCCTTTGGCTTAACGCGTTGCCAGAATTCATCGAACTCGCGGGTGTCGAAGAAGGCGACCGCCTTTGTAACTTGCCCAGCGTTCATCTGAAAGTACCAGGCGATGGTCCACTCGGCATCCGGTGCGAGCAGTTCGAACGGCCCTCCTGTGCCATTGGCTCATCTTTACAAAGCTCTCGCGAACGAGCGATTTGTTATCCGTTTGACTAGCTGAAGCTGGTGGCATAAATGTCTCCTTTGCATTGAAAAAAGTAAAGCTAACCCCTGCGACCGCTAGAAGGCCGCGTCGGTTGAAAGCGGGGTTTCCATGCTCTCGCACGCGGAGAGGCAACCGTGCAGCCACGGCGAGTCGGTATGCTGCCATTATCCCGTCAAGAAACCAGTGGGGTCCAAAACGCCAATCGGGGAAGGTTGTGAGAAGTTGCGTCAGCGGTCGGCCTTCACACCGGATGGCAGCGCACAAGGCAGAGCCTTGTGCCACGGGATGTCAGGCCTGGAGGACTTTGCCGCGGGTTTCGGGGAGCAGGAAGGCGGAGAGGGCCATGGTGGCGTAGGCTATGGCGGCGAAGAGGCCGATGGCCTGGCCTAGGGACATGCGGGCGGAGAGAATGCCGACCAAGGCCGGGAAGAGCGCGCCGGTGGCTCGGCCGACATTGTAGGCGAAGCCTTGGCCGACACCGCGGACGCGGGTGGGGAAGTGCTCGGTGAAGAAGGGGCCCATGGCACTGAAGACTCCCGAGGCGAAGAAGCCCAGGGGGAATCCAAGCAGGAGCATGGCGGTGTTGCCGAAGGGAAACATGGTGTAAGTCACGGCGACCGCGCCTGCGCCGATGGCGAATACGAGAAAGGTGAGGCGGCGGCCGATGCGATCCGCCAGGATGCCGCCAGTGAGATAGCCGCAGAATGCACCGGCGATGGAGACAGCCAGGTAACCGGCAGAATCGAGAACCGAGAGTTTGCGCTCGGTGCGCAGGAATGTGGGCAGCCAGGTAGTGACGGCGTAATAGCCACCCTGCGCGCCCGTGCCCATGAGGCCACCCAAGAGCGTTACGCGCAGCAGGGGTGGGCGGAAGATCTCGAAAAAAGAAGGGCGGTCTCCACGGGCGGCGAGGCGGGCACGTGATTCCACGTAGACGGGCGGCTCTTCGACGTAGCGGCGCACCCAAAATACGAGCAGGGCCGGCGCGATGCCGACCAGGAAGAGCGCGCGCCAAGCGGTAGCGGGCGGGAGGAGCGAAAACGAAAGCGCGTAGAGGAGCGCGGCGGCGCCCCAGCCGACGGCCCATCCGGCCTGCATGATGCCGAGCGCTTTTCCGCGGTGCTGCGGGCGGACCACTTCCCCGAGGAGCACCGCGCCGGCGGCCCATTCGCCGCCGAAACCCAAGCCCATGGTGGCGCGGGCCGCGAACAACTGGCCGAAGTTTTGGGCAAGGCCGGAGAGGAAGGTGAAAGCGGCAAACCAGAGGATGGCCACTTGCAAAGTACGCACGCGGCCGTAGCGATCGGCGCACCATCCAGCCAGCCAACCGCCGAGTGCGGAGACGAGTAGCGCGGCAGTTCCAAGCACACCGGCCTGCCCCCGGGTGATGCCCCAGGTTGCGATCAGAGTGGGAATGACGAAGCTGTAAAGCTGGACGTCCATGGCATCCAGCGCCCAGCCTCCGGCGCAGGCGAAGAAAGCGAAACGCTCGCGGCGGGATAGCCCTGCGAGCCAACCTCGTTCTTCGCGGGTTTCCGTGGCGGCTCTCATAAGCGGGCGGCCCCCACGGAATGACCCCAGAGCCGCGCAGACGCGATGTGGGCGCCTTCGCGCAGGGATTTGAGTTTGAGCCAGACGGCATCCTCGATCACCCATTCGCGATTGGTGAAGGTGCCGAATCCGCAATCGGCGCTGGCGATGACGCGCTCGCGATCACCTATGGCGGCGACCGCTTCTTCCAGGCGGCGGGCAACGACTTCGGGATGCTCCACGATATTGGTGGTGGTATCGATCACGCCCGGTAGCAGCGCCATGTGATCCGGAAATTTGTGGCGACGGATGGCGGCATATTCGTGCTGGTGCCGCGGGTTGGCCATCTCGATGCTGAGCGCGCCCACGTTGGCCTGGTGGAGGACGGGCAGGATGAGATCGAGCGGAACGTCGTAGATATGGGGGCCATCCCAATTGCCCCAACAGCAGTGCAGGCGGACGCGGTCGCGGGGGATGCCATCGATGGCCTGGTTGATGGCGGCGACGTGGCGCTCGCAGGCTTTGACGAAATCGGAATCGGAGAGATCGCGGTAGAAGACAGCGCGGTCCATGGCGAGATCGGGCGCATCGATCTGGAGCAGCAGGCCGGAGCGGTGGATGGTGAGGTACTCGTTACGCATTTCGCGCGCCAGGGCGTCGAGGTAGGCCTGATGCGAATGGTAGTGCGCATTCAACATAGTGGTCGAGACAATTCCGGGCGAAGGCGCGGTCATGAACGTCTCGGTAAAAGCGCCGGTGGCCCGGACGGTGCGCTGGATGCGGTCGATCTCCTGCTGAAGCGGAGCGGTATCGAGGTAGCGGATTTCGGCTTGGGCTTCCGGAGCGTTCTGCATACGGCTGCGCTTGGGGAAGCGGCGCATCAGGGTCTCGAGGAGCGCGGGGAACTCTTCGTAGTCGCGGGAGCGGCGGCGCTTGGATTCGCCTCCGAAGCCGGACATGCGCTGCGGCACATACGTCTGGAAGCCGACGCGCTGCTGCTCTCCGTCGTTGCCGATATCGATGCCGGCGGCGGATTGCTTCTCGACCACGTGGCGGACGGCGCGGTCCATCTCCAGGGCGAGCTCGGCGGGCTCGATGGGACCGCCTTCTTCGCGGCGGATGAGGAATTCGGAAAGCGTGTCGTTACGCGGCAGACTGCCGACGTGGGTGGTAAGGATTCGGTCGCGGCTGAGGACCATACTACTTCAGCTCCATCATGACAGCGTGCTCGGTGCCTTTGACCAGCAACTCGGTGTGGGAGCGGTCGCGGCGATTGAAGCGCACGTTGCCGAAGGAGTAGTCATTCACCGTAACCTGCTTATCGGGAGTGGTGGACTGCAGAGAGCCATTTTCGAAGTAGACCACCACAACGTCCTTGTCGTGGAAATGCATGGGGGTGGGGCGGCCGGGGAGCCAAGTGTAATCCCAGACGATGACGCGGTCGTTTTCGAGCACCTTCTTCACACCGGGCCGCGGGAAGGCGTTGGGAAGGCCAGAGGTGTTGGGGAGCGGCGGGACGGGATGATCCTTGAGGCCGATTACGATGGCGCGAGCGCCGGGATCTTCAGGCGCGGTTCCTCTTTTGGTGAAAACGACATCGCGGGGGTGGTGCTTCGCGCCGGCCGTGAGATAGATGGTGACCGTGTCGCCGGCGGGGGCGGCCTGGTTTTGGCCGGCGGTGACGTCCCAGACGGAGACACGTTCGTTATCGATGATGGGCTTGGCCGGGGCGGCGGCGAAAAGAACAAGGCTTGTGGCAAGAAACGGGAGAGCGAACTTCATGGTGGTGGGTTCATTTTACTGCAGGGGAGGAGGGGGACGCTCCCTTACGGTCGCGGCTCTGCTGGTACTATGACGACATGCGGGTGGAACTGGCATTCGGGAAGACAGGGATCACGGCGGAACTACCGGAAGGATTCGAATACCAGGTGCTGGAGGCGCGCTCGGCGCGGCCGCTGGCGGATTGGGAAGCGGCGCTGGACCGGGCATTGGACGAGCCGATCGGTTCGGCGCCACTGATGGAAGTAGCGCACGGCAAGCGGACGGCGGCCATTTCGGTCTGCGACATTACAAGGCCGGCGCCGAATCCGAAGACACTGCCTTTCGTGCTGCGGCGGCTCGAAGCGGCGGGGCTGCGGCAGGACGACATTACCATCCTGATTGCGACGGGGCTGCACCGGGGCGCGACGGAAGCGGAGATCCGGCAGATTGTCGGCGAAGAAATCGCCGGTAAGTATCGCGTGGTGAATCACGATGCGCGGAACCTGGGGTCGCACAGGCACCTGGGCAGCACGCCTGCCGGGACACCGGTGTACATCGACGAGCGGTTTCTGTCGGCTGACTTGCACCTGACGCTGGGATTCATCGAGCCGCACCTGATGCTGGGGTTTTCGGGCGGCCGCAAGCTGGTAGCTCCGGGGCTGGCGGCGCAGGAAACCATCAAAGTTCTGCACAGCCCGAAATTCATGCGGGACGCGCGAGCGGTGGAAGGGTCGACCACGGACAATCCGCTGCATGCCGAATTACTGGAGATTGCACGGATGGCGCGGCACGATTTTATTGTAGACGTGGCGCTGGCGCGTGACCGCTCGATCGCGGGAGTGTTCGCGGGCCATCCGGAGCAGGCGCACCGCCGCGGCGTGCAGTTTGTGGCGCAGGCGTTGGCCGAAACTCTGGAAGAACCGGTGGATGCGGCGATCACGACGGGAGCCGGGTATCCGCTGGATTTGACGTTCTACCAAACGATCAAAGGAGTGACGGCGGCGGCGCACATTGTGAAGCCGGGAGGGCGGATTTTAGTCGCCGGCGCGTGCACGGAGGGGGCCGGCGCGCCCGAGTTCCGGCAGATGATCCTCGATGGGAAAAGCGACCGCGCGTTCCTGGAAGATCTCGATGGCGCTCCCGTGACGGTGGACCAGTGGCAACTGGAGAAACTGGCGCTGGTGACAACTGACCGGCATTTGCTGTATTACGTGCCGGGACTTCCGGCGGAATATCACCGGCTGCTGTGGGGCTGTTCCTATGGAAAACTTCCGGCGGCGGTTGAGGCGCTCACTTCGGGGCTGGCGCCGCGGGCGAAGATTGCGGTGATTCCCGAAGGGCCGTACGTGCTGGCGGGATTGCGGTAAAGCCGGCCTTCGGCCGGGTTAGCAGACGGGCAAGACCGTCTGCTCCACCTCAACCGGGAGTGGGGTAGGAAGACGGCCCCAAAACAGACCGCAGCTTGGCTGTATCTATCAAACGTCGTCGCGGCCGATGTTGACGATGAAGTATTCGGCGCGGGTGGTGCCGACATTTTTGGCATTGTGGATTTCGTTGGAGCCGATCACGCCCACATCGCCGGGGCCGAGGCGGTATGGCTTGCCGGAAATCGTCAATTCCATAGTGCCCAGCCGAACGAGCATCATCTCTTCGCGCAGGTGCTGGTGGGGCGGATGGTTCACTTCGCCGGGCGCGATGTCGCTCTGGTGCGACTCGATCTTAAACCCGGTGTGGGTCTTGGCGGTGAACATCCGGCGATTTTTGTTCTTACCGTTGGTAGTGACGGGGATTTCGTTATAGAGGAATGCCTGGGTCTTCATAACTGGCAGTTTCTCTATCGAATTGTCGGCGGCCGCCGCCGGCGCGGGCGCCGTAGCCGAACCGTTGGACTGAGCCGAAGCGCTGACCGCGGCCAGCGCGGGAAGTAGCATACCCAGATCTCTGCGAGAGAACTTCTTCATGGACAGCCTCCTGCCGACAGTTTGTTTGCCGGACCCAAACACTATACATCGCGCGGGGGCCGGAAGCTACCGGAAGACGGCTGAGAGCTGAATTCCTGCTACACTCAGTGTTCCCAGCCAGTGGCGGCCATTCCGGAATCGGCGGCGATGTTCATGGCGGGCCTCGTGGAGCGGGCCCGCCGGCGCAAAAGGACAATCGTTTTCCCGGAAGGGGACGATGCGCGCGTGAGGGAGGCGGCGGCACGACTGGCGCGGGATGGCGTGGTGCGGCCGGTGCTGGTGGGGGCAAAGCCAGCGCAAGCGCCGGACGGGGTCCACTTCATAGATCCGGGGCAGTCTGCTGTCTTGGCGAAGTATGCCGCCCTGTATTATGAGCTCCGGCGCTCGAAAGGGATCACCCAGGTAGAAGCCGCGGAGGTTGCCCGGCACCCGCTGTATTTTGCCGCGTTGATGGTGGGCGCCGGCGACGCCGATGGGAGCGTGGGCGGCGCCGTCAATACTACGGCCGAGACAGTGCGCGCGGCACTGCAATGCATTGGCCCCGATCCACGGGTGCGCTTGGTTTCCAGTATATTCATAATGGCCCTTGCGGACCGCTCTTTAGGCCACAACGGGCTGATGGCGTTTGCGGATTGCGCCGTGGTGATCGACCCGACGCCGGTGGAATTGGCTGAAATCGCCATTGCCACGGCGCAGAGCGCGCGCATTCTGCTAAACACGGAGCCGCTCGTCGCGATGCTCAGTTTTTCGACTAAGGGGAGCGGAAAGCATCCCCAGGTGGACGGCGTCGTGGAAGCGTTGAAGATCGTGCGCGCGCGCGTTCCGAATATGGTCGTGGATGGCGAACTACAGGGCGACGCCGCGGTGAATGCGATGGTGGGGCGGACCAAGGCGCCAGAATCGCCCGTAGCGGGGCGCGCCAATACGCTGATATTTCCGAACCTGGCGTCGGCCAACATCAGCTACAAGCTGGTGGAACGGCTGGGCGGCGCGGCGGCCATCGGTCCGTTCCTACAAGGGCTGGCGAAGCCGGCCAACGATCTTTCGCGAGGCTGCTCGGTGGAAGACATTTACAACGTGGCAGTGGTCACGGCGATGCAATCCGAGTTGGCGTGAGAAGATGCTTCCGTTCCGGCTGGTCTACCATCCCAAATACGATCTGAATCTCGGCCCCCACGTTTTTCCTTCTCAGAAATACCGGTGCCTGCGGGAGCGGCTGCTGCGGACACGGTTTTGCACCGAGGAGGATTTCGTGGCGCCGCAGCCAGCGACGGATGACGATATCCGGCTGGCGCACGATGCCGAGTGGGTAGCCAAGCTGAAGAACGGAACGCTCAGCTACCACGAGATTCTAAAGCTGGAGATTCCGTACTCGCGCGCGACGATGGATGCATTCTGGCTGGGGGCCGGGGGCACCATGCTGGCGGCACGGCTGGCGCTGGAAAGCAGGTTCAGCTTCAACGTAGGCGGGGGATTTCACCATGCATTCGCGGCGCACGGCGAAGGATTCTGCGCAATCAACGATATCGCCGTGGCGATCCGGCGTCTGCAGAAGGACGGCGCCATCCGGCGGGCCATGGTGGTGGATTGTGACGTGCATCACGGCAACGGGACGGCGGGAATTTTCGCGAGGGATACTTCGGTATTCACACTCTCGATCCATCAATTCAATAACTATCCAAGCGAAAAGCCTCTCTCCAGCCTGGATATTCACTTGCCGGACGAAACCGGAGACCAGGATTACGTGGAGCGGCTGCAGAATGGCCTGGCGGCAGCCCTCTCGATGTTCCATCCGGAGTTGCTGATTTACGTGGCGGGCGCCGATCCCTATTGTGAAGACCAGCTCGGCGGCCTTTCCCTCACGTTTGAAGGATTAAAGGCGCGCGACCGGCTGGTGATCGGAACGGCCGTGCGGGAGAAGATCCCGGTGGCTTCGGTACTGGCGGGCGGCTACGCCCTGAACACAGAAGATACGGTTACCATCCACGCCAATACGGCGGCGGTAGCGAAAAAAATCCTCCTCGATTTATAATCATATTTAAGGGTCTTTAATGCTGCATAGACTCGGTCCCAAGCTGATTCTATCGCTCAACGTACTGATCGTCGCCATCAGTTGCGTAACCGGATTCTGGAATCTGCGGATGCAGGAGAGCCGGCTGGTGGAGACGATGGTGGTGGGGGCAGACCAGCTCTCGCGGAGCATCACCAGCGCTACGTGGCACGCCATGTTCGACGACCACCGGGAGGCGGCTTACGAGATCATGCAGGTGATCGCGGACAAGCAGGGGGTGGACCGGATCCGGATGTTCAACCGCGAAGGAAAGCTGATGTTCTCGACGGATCCGAGCGAGCGCCCCAATCGGCTGCTGGTGCACAACGAGGTGTGCAACAGTTGCCACGACCAGACGGTGCCGCGCTTGAGCCCAGCCTCGAGCTCGCGGGTTCGTTTTGCGACTTCGCTGGAGGGGATTAAGACGCTGAACATCATCACGCCGATTTACAATGAGCGCTCCTGCAGCAGCGCGGCGTGCCACGCGCACCCGGCCAAGATCAAAATTCTGGGCGTGCTGGACGTGGCGGAGCGGCTGGATCCGGTGGAGCAGCAGCGGCGCGCCATGACGTGGCAGGCGGTGCTTTCCACGGCGGTGGTGGTCGTGATCGGCGCGGCGCTGGTGATTCTGTTTACGCGCCGTTTCGTGGCGACCCCGATCCGCGAACTGATCGAAGGCACGAAGGCGGTGAGCGCCATGGAGTTGGACCGGCCGATTGAGATCGGGCACCGCAGCCGCGAGTTGGATGAGTTGGTGGATTCGTTCAACCTGATGCGCGAGCGGTTGAAGGCGGCGGTGGCCGAGTTGAGCGAGATGGCGCAGACGCTCGAGACCAAGGTCGAGGAGCGGACCAAACAGTTGGACGCCGCGCACCGCAAGCTCTTGCAGACGGACCGGCTGGCCTCGCTGGGACAGCTTGCTGCCAGCGTGGCGCACGAAATCAACAATCCGATTTCGGGTGTGCTGAACCTTTCCATGCTGCTGGAACGGCTGATGGCGAAGGGGGAGTTTCCGGCCGGGCGGGAAGCCGAGTTCCGCAAATACCTGGGCCAGATTTCGGCGGAAACGTCGCGGGTAGGCCGTATTGTTTCCGACCTGCTGGCCTTTTCCCGGCGCTCGAAGCCGCAGCGGGCTCCGGCCGATTTAAATAAGCTGGTGCGCGCCACGCTGGGGCTGGTGGGCCACAAGCTGAAACTGATCAATGCCGAAGTGGTGACGGATTTGGAGGAAGACCTGCCCGCCGTGGAGTGCGATTCCTCGCAGATTCAGCAGGTGATTCTGAATCTGGTGCTCAACGGCGCCGAAGCCATGGCGAACAAGGGCGGCGGCAAACTCACGGTGAGCACGCGGCTGCTGGCGGACGGTGCGACCGCCGAACTGCGGGTGCAGGATACGGGGGAAGGCATCGCGCCGGAGAACCTGAGCAAGATTTTCGATCCCTTCTTCACGACGAAGCCGGAAGGCAAAGGCGTGGGGCTTGGGCTGGCGGTGCTATACGGGATCGTTAAGGCGCACGATGGGGAAGTCGATGTGACGAGCCGGAGGAACGAGGGCACCACGTTTTCGGTGATGCTACCGCTCAAATCGAACGGAGTGGCTACTGCGCCGGTGGGCGGACAGGAACATGCGGCGTGAACACGCTTTACGTGGCACCGGTGGGGAGCGTGGCGGGCCCGCCGCTGGACTGGATCGAAACCGCGGCGCGGGCTTGGTTTCCGTTTCCCATTGGGCGTCTGCCAACGCTTCAGATTCCGGAGGACGCGTATGATGCGGTTCGGGAGCAGTACGGATCGGTGGAGCTCATGAAGGCCCTGGCGCGAGCAGTCCCGGCGGACGGCATCCGGCTACTGGGTGTAACCGAAGCGGACCTGGGTCTGCCGGTGCTGACCTTTCTATTCGGACAGGCGCAGTTGAACGGGCCGGTGGCCCTGGTTTCCCTTTGCCGGCTGCGGCAGGAGTTTTATGGAATGCCGCCGGATGAAGAATTGTTGCGCCAGCGAAGCATCAAAGAGGCATTGCACGAATTAGGACATACGTTCGGGCTCACGCACTGCGCGCAGCCGGCGTGTGTCATGAGCCTGGCGACGCACATCGGCTTGGTGGACTCCAAAGGGGAAAGCTACTGCGGCCCGTGCGCCAGCCGGCTGGAGCGGCGCGTGGCCGCAAGCGCGGAGAAGTGAAATGAAGAATATCTGGCCCATTCTGGTGGTGGACGACGAAGAAGTGATGTGCGAGTCGATGGCGGCGTGGCTGCGGGAAGACGGGTACCACGTGGATACAGCTCCCAACGGGCGCAAGGCAGTGGAACTGACGAAAGCGAGCGACTATGCGATCTACTTTATCGATTTAAAGATGCCGGGCGGTATGGACGGGATCGAGACGATGATGGAGATCCGGCGCATTCGTTCCGAGGCGGCCATCATTATCATCACGGCGTACGCCACGGTGGACACGGCGATACAGGCCATCAAGGAAGGCGCGCAGGAGTACATTGTGAAGCCGTGCAACCCGCAGGAGATCTCGCTGCTGGTGGCGCGCATTCTGAAGCTCAAGAAGCTGCAGCGCGAGAACGCTATTCTGCGCAAGAAAATCACGCGGCATTACCATTACCGGGACGTGATCACCAAGAATGCGCGCATGGAAGAGATTCTCACTCTGGCGAAAGAGGTGGCGAGCCTGCGGAGCACGGTGCTGATCCGGGGTGAGAGCGGGACGGGCAAGGAACTCGTGGCCCGGGCGATTCACTACTCGGGGGACCGCACCGCGAAGCCGTTCATCACCGTGAGCTGCGCCGCGCTGACCGAAACGCTGCTGGAAAGCGAATTGTTCGGGTACGAGAAAGGCGCGTTCACGGGGGCGGCGGCTCAGACCAAGGGCAAGTTCGAATTGGCCGACGGCGGCACGATTTTTCTGGACGAGATCGGGGATATTTCCGCCAAGCTGCAGTCGGACTTGCTGCGGGTACTACAGGAGCGCCGGTTTTACCGGGTGGGCGGGAGCGAAGAAGTGTCGGTGGACGTGCGGGTGATCGCCGCGACCAACAAGGATCTCGCCGAAGAGATCCGGGAGGGGCGTTTCCGTGACGATTTATATTACCGGCTGAATGTGATCGAGATTCGGATTCCGGCGCTGCGGGAACGGCGGGAAGACATACCGCTACTGGCCGAACATTTTCTGGAGCGCATCGCGCACGAACTGGGGAAAGAGGTGGGCGCGATTTCGGCCGGCGCTCTGAAGGTGCTGATGGGATACGACTGGCCGGGCAACGTGCGCGAACTGGAGAACGTGATCGAACGGGCGATTGTGACCTGCCGGAATGGGACGCTAACGGATGGCGACCTGGCGTTTCTGGAGCAGCGGACGGGCGCTCAGAAACCGTGGGAAGTGCCGGACGTGCCGCTGAGCGAACTGGAGCGGCGGGCGATCATCGCGGCGCTGGAACGCAGGCAGGGGAATATCACAGAGACGGCCGCAGCCCTGGGAATCGACCGCTCGACATTGTACGAGAAGCTGAAACGCTACGCGATTCAGAGGTAGGACAAGCGCACGGCTTGAGGGAAGCGAAAATGGCGGGCCTTCTGTCAAGAAGAAAGAGCACTGGGAAAACGTGACTGGAAATCCAGGATGCCGACCCACTCCGGCCGCACCTTAATCCGCACCATTCCTCTGAGCATCTGGCGTACTTGCTGAAGCCATGCGGTTGCTTGCGATTCACCAAAATACCGGTGTGCCGCGAGCTCATATTCAGGAACAATCCCGTCGACATCATCGCATTAGAACGTTATGGGGGAAGGTATTGTCATCGATGGTCAGTGCAACCTTCGGATTCACCTTGAGCGCCTTCAGCTTCGGTGCTCCCGGGGGCGTCGCAATCACAAATTCCGATCCGTTCCAGTGGAACCACACCGGCACTACGCGCGGGGTGCCATCAGGCCAGACGTAGGCAAATCTGGCGGGGATGCTGGAGCGTAACAGATCTTGAGCAACGGGGTCGTTCAACGGTCTTGGAAGTTAAAGAGATCTGATCCTTTTCAAAATTTGCGGCGTCCTGGTTTGGTCTGAGGATGAATTCCGAATCTGCGGTCATTCCGCGCGATGGCGGCTGCCACCCGCTCCATCACCGGCTCGAAGTTCTCATGGCGCGAGTCAATGTAGAGCCACTTCTGGAGAATCGCGTGCGGCGCCATTTCCGGAAACTCTGCCAGGATCGCTGGCTGTTGCTCACGGTCCGTACAGATCAAGACGCCGTGCCACTGCCAACGGCCCGTTTTGGTTGGTTCGACTAACAGCATCATCATGCGGCCGAACAGATAAGCGGCCAGGCCGCCGAACATCCGCTTGGTGAAAAAGCTAGCCTGATCTTCGAAGGCCTGGAAGATCCATTCGTTGTCGAAGGTTCTGGTTCCTGCTCTCGGTTCGGCCGCGCGGATCACGATCGGAAGCCTGGCGATTGAGATTACTTCCGGGAATTCGCGTTCTCGAGGAGCGTGCGAATTTCCGCGGCGCTGGCGGCATTCGCGCCACCGGCGCGGCCGGCTGCCGGAGGTGCGGCTGGAGCCGCGGCACCCGCAGTGGCGCTACCTGCGGCTGCCGGAGGAGGCGCTGCCGCGGCTCGCGTAGCGGCGCCAACCAAGTCGATCGGCTTATGGTTGTTGGCATCCACCAGGTCGGTCCTGGCCCCCTTCTCCAACAGGTAACGAACTTCCTCCAGCCGGCCGGCCTGGGACGCTACGTGCAGCGCCGTCATGCCTTCAGTCGCAGAAGGCGCGCGCGCGATGCGCAGAGAATACGTTTTCGTGCCGGTCACCTGGGCATTGATATTGGCGCCGTGCTGCAGCAGTAGACCCATGATCGCGGTGTTGGCTGCTCCCCCGGCGCTCGTCGAGGCGGCCAGCCCGGTTCCGCGGCCACCGGTCCCAACGCCAGCCGCAATCAGGAACGGCGTCAGCCCCATCCCCTCGATGTTGGGATCGGCACCCTTGTCCAGCAGGGCTCGCACGACTTCCACGTCGTTGGCGATGGTGGCGCGCATCAGAGGCGTGCATCCGGTGTTCAGGAACTCCTCGATGAAGCGCCCGCTGTTGCCTCCGCGGCTAGGCCGGTGCATGTTGAGCTGCGGATTGACATCCACCCCGGCAGCCAGCAAGGCGCTGATGATCTCCATGTTGGAAACGGGGGGGCGGCCCGAAGTTTCGGCGGCCGGCGCTGCGCCGCGCCCACGGCCGCCGCGGAGACCCCCGAGCAGTCCACGTGGGGGGGCAACGGCAGCCGCTTTGCGATCGATCGCAATATAAAGCGCCGTGCGCCCCCACCAATCCCAGAGGTTGGGATTGGCCCCGCGATCGAGCAGTAATTTGGCGACCTCATTGTGATCGTTGTCCACGGCCAGCATGAGGGCGGTTACGCCTTCGGGAGTCGGAATGTTTACATCAGCGCCGGCGGCGATCAGGGAATCGACGCAGTCGTAGCAGCCGTCGCGCGCGGCATAGAGCAGGGCGGTCAATCCGCCGACGGGCTTGTACTGCGCACGGGGCTCAGAGGTAATCTGGCTCTCCCAGTCGGTATAGAGAGCCCGCGGCTTGACGTCGGCGCCCTTTCCGAGAAGCAGCTTGACCATGGCGCCCGCATTTTTCGGAGCGGCGGCGGCCCACATCAGCGCTGTTTGCTTGTGGAAGGTTTCCCTGGCATTGACGTTCGCGCCGGCTTTGACTAGCATTTCGACTACTGGCAACTCACCGGTCTTGATGGCGAGCATCAGAGCCGTTTCGCCATCCTGGTTGGGCGTGTCTGGTTTGGCGCCGGCATCGAGCAAAGCTTTCACCATGCGGGCATCGCCCAATTTGGCGGCTTCCGCTAACGGCGTGGAGCCGAACTCGTTGGAGACATCGACTTGGGCTTTTTTGGCGATCAGGGCATCGAGGAGTTCGTAATCTACCTTATAGACGGCCCAATGAATGGGGCGGGTACCATCGGGTTGCGCCTCGTTCACCCCGGCGCCGGCACGGATCCGGTCGAGGGCGGCTTTGCGGTTCCCGTTTTGGATAAGAGCGGCGAGAGAATCCGTCGGCGCCTGGGCGAAGGCCGGGATCGCGGAAACGCAACAGAGGGCGACGATGAAACGAGTCATAAGGGCCTCCCGGAGGACCGCTCCCTGGCGGTCGAGCTGCAAGCAGCGGCTCGGTAACGGTTTTTCAGGATGCGTGAATATGAGTTAGACGACATTGGGGTCCAGCTTGTCATGGTGAGCCCAGAGACCCTTGGCGGCGTCATATAAGAACTTGTAGGGGTTCTCCCACATGCGGGAGAGGCCCTTGAGCACGCCTTCGTCCAACATGTCTTTGGGGCCGTCACCTTCGCGAACCTGCTTGAACAAGCGCGTCCTGACCTCTTCCATCATGTCCCGTTCGGCCTTGAATTCGGCGCGGGTCATGACGGGGCCATAGGCGGGCACGATTTTAGTCTGCTCATTGGCGAGCTTGAGCAGAAGATCCATGGCGTCCACGCGGCCGCCGATCCAAGCGCCGGTGTACCAATCCAACGCGGGATCGCGCGCGGGCGAAGCCACGTCGCCCACCGCCATCACATTCGCATTTTTGAAGTAGACGTAGATATCGCCAGCGGTATGGGCCAAAAGCAGGTAGCCGTAATCGATCTGCTCGCCGCCGGCTTGGATGGAGCCGGTGGTCTCGAAAACTTCAGTGGGCCAAGCCGCCTTGGGACGCGCCTTCTGATAACGCTCTTCCGCGGGAATCCAGTAATCGGCGGACATCCACTGGCGGGTGCGCTCGTGCGCGATGATCTTCGCGCCGGCCGCGGCGTACGGTTCGTTGTTCCCGGTCTGATCGAGATGATAGTGCGTATTAAAGAGGGTTTTTACGTTAGGCACTATGGGACCAGAGTTGGGGCGCCCGCTGTCCACCAGCACACCCCCCGCCTCCGCGGAAAAAGAAAGCACATTCGCGCCGCCTATGTCGAGCACCGACAGTTTATCGGTGAGTGGACGCGGCTGTCGCCGCGTGTCCTGTGCCTGTAGGACGCGGCACGCGCAAATGGCGGCGGCAGCTTTTAAGAGTTCGCGGCGGTTCACTTTTCAGACTCCCGCAATGACCCCGGTGCTGTCGCCGAACTTGTCGCGTTCGACCCCGATCTTCTGGAGGAGCGTCAAGTGTACGTTGGCAATGGGCGTGCGCTCCGGCAATACCAAGTGCTGCCCCAGAAGCTTCATTTTGCCGCAGCCGCCACCAACCACAATGTTTGGCTCCGGATAGTTGTTGTGAAGATCGCTGTTGCTCATGTTCGAGCCATACATGAGCATGGCGTGATCGAGCAGGCTTCCCTGCCCGTCCGGCGTTTCCGCCAGCTTCTTTACGAATTCGGCGAACTTCTCCACGTGCCAGGTCTGGATCTTGACCAGCTTATTGATTCGCTCAATATCGTTGGCGTGGTGGGAGACGGGGTGGAACGAATCGGGCACGCCGATGTGGTTGTACGTGCGGTTGGTACCTTCCGAGACCATGATGTAGGTGGCCACGCGCGTGAGATCGGCCTGAAACGCAAGAGCGAGCAGGTCGAACATCAGCTTCACCTGGTCCTCAAATTTGTCCAGTACGCCGACGGGCGCATCGGGAATCTTGAGCGAGGAAAGATTGTGGGAGGCGGCCATCTGAGTGCGGCGCTCGATCTCGCGGACGCTATCGAGGTAGCCGTCGAGCACCACGCGGTCGTTGCTGCCCAGTTCCCCCTGCAGCTTTTTGGTGCGATCCAGAATCAGGTCGAGCAGGCTGCTGGTTTCGTGGCTGATGGCGGAGCGCTCCTGAGCCGAGTCGCCTTCGCCGAAGAGTTGCAGGAACACCTTGCGCGGATTGTATTCCATGGGCAGGGGTGAATCCGCGTCGCGGAAGGAAAGAGTCGTATAGGATCCGCCGCCGCCGGCAGCCACTTGTACGGTAGTCTCGGACGCCAGCTCGAGCGAAGGCAGGGGGGTGTCCTGGCTGATGATTTTCGCCATCACCTGGTCGAGGGTGGTGGCCATATGCGCCTTGGGACCGCCGGTATCCGGCCGGGTGGCGCTGAGCCAGGTAGCGGGATTGAAGGTGTGGACCGAGCCCGCGGTGGCAGCGTTCTCCAGGTTGCCGAAAGAGGTGACGTACTTCTTGTACGGTTCCAGGGACGAGAGGATCGGACTCAGCTTGAAATCGGCGCCGGCGCCGCTGGGGGTCCACTTATCGGCAGCAGGCCCGTGCGCCGTGTTGTACATGATGGCGCCATGGGGAAGGTAGAAGAACGCAGCCCGCATCTTGGGAACCGCGGCAGTATCGGCCAAGGCGGTACCGGCAGGCACCATAGCTTCCAGAAATGGCAACCCGAGGCTCACTCCGGCAGCTTTCAGCATCGTGCGCCGGTCAATGTGTTTCTTTGTGATGAACATGTGTCTCCTCTCACCCACCTTATTATTTGGCCGCGGCCGATTTGAGTACGTTTTCTTTGGGAGCCTCGGGCGGCGTGGTTGCCGGACCTTGTTTGCGGAAAGCGTCCGTATTGACGATTCCCAAAACGAGCGACGAGAACTTGTAATTGTCCTTGGCGGCATTGCGAACCACCGCACGGACCTGGGGCATATCGAAATGCTCCAATTCGCGATTGATGGCGTACATCAGGAGCTTTTCCGTAACGGCTTCGGCGAAGGTGGCGGGGTGGGCTACCAGTTGCGCGCGGAGCTCCGCCGGGCCGTTGATCGGCACGCCGTTCGGCAGGACGGTCCTGGCGTCTATGGGGGCTTTCGCCTCGCGATCCACCGTGCGCCATTCGCCGATGGCATCGAAATTCTCCAGCGCCAGTCCCGTGGGATCGATCACGCCGTGGCACTGGTTGCAGCTCGCCTTATCGCGATGTTGCTCCAGGCGCGCGCGCACGGTCTTGGGCGCTTCGCCTGCTTTCTGCGAAAGGTCGGTGGCTGTGTTCGGCGGAGGGGGCGTTGGGGGCGTCCCGAGGAGCTTATCGAGCACCCAAGCGCCGCGCAGCACCGGAGAGGTACGATCACCGTAGGAAGTCCGCAACAGCACGGCCGATTTACCCAGCAGGCCGGCACGCTCTTTCTCGGGTAAGGTCACCTCGCGGAACTGCGGACCGATGACATCAGGAACGCCATACAGACCGGCGAGCCGGTCATTCAGGAAGGTGTGATCGGAGGTCAGCAACTCGATCACGCTGTGGTCTTGCAAAAGAATGCTGCCGATGAACTCTTCCGCTTCCCTGGCGAAATCGTGGCGCAGTTGCTCGTTGAATGCCGGGAAGAGCTTGGGATCGGGCTGCACCAGGTCGAGCGTGGTGAGGTTCAGCCACTTCATGGCGAAGCTGGTGACCAGGCTCGAAGCCTTGGGATCGGCGAGCATGCGGCGCACCTGCTTTTCCATGGCTCCGGGTTTGGTTAATCCGCCGGAAGCCGACAGGGACAGCAGTTCGTCATCGGGGCCGGTGTTCCATAGAAAGAACGACAGCCGGGATGCCAGTTCCAAATCGGTGAGCGCAAATTCCGTATTGGGCACGATCCCCTTCGGCCCGCGGATGCCGCGATAGAGGAAATCCGGGCTGGCCAGCACGGCGGCCACTACCTGCTCGATGCCATCGTCAAAGCGGCCGCCTTTCCGGCCGGCTTCATAGAACGGCATCAGACGCGCGACATCATCGGCGGTTACCGGCCGCCGATAAGCGCGGCGGGCCAGATTTTCTGCGATCTGTTTGGCGCAGGCGGCCTCGCCGGTCTTTTGGGGATTGCAGATGAAAATCAACGCGCGGCTGGGAGTCTTCGAAACGCCAGTGGGGTTGAACGGCCCGACGATTTCGATGCCGTCCGTCAGGCGCGCCATGCGGCCATTGCCATTGCCGAAACCGAGCACGCCGATCCCGCCAAAACCCGCGGCCACATTTTCATCGGACTCCACGTGGGCGCGATCGATGAACCCCACCACAATATCGCGCACGCCGGCTTTGACCTGCAGCGGCATCTTGGTGAAGCGCTCCATAATGGCGGCGCGTCCCTCGGCCGCTTTGCGCTCGGCGAGAGCCAGGTCGGCAGGCCCGCCAATAGGCTTGCGAATGACCGGCTTGCCATCAATCATGATCACCAGCGTGCTTTCGTTTTCCATGGTGTTGGTGTACAAGCCCACGGAAAGGTCGGTAAGAGTGATGCGGTACTCGCCGTCAGCGGGGAAGTCGTGCTTGAAGCGCACGCCGCCGCGCAAACCGGGCGGTAATGGTTCGTCGTTATTTTGCACCGCCGAGACGAGGTATTTCACATCGGAGACTTTGCCGGAGGAATCGCCGATCGCCAGCCTGGCAACGTGCCGGGCCGCGGTGATGTACTGATCGAGAAAGGCCGGGGAGACACTCAGCGCCGCCGCAATATTGTCGAAGCCATCGACCTGAATATCCTGGGGCAGGACGTCCTTGGGATTCACGTCCACACCGACCAAAGCTTTTACGGAAGCGGCGTACTCGGTGCGGTTCAAACGCTGGATGGGCACGTATCCGGCATTGGGACCTTGGGGGTGCGAATCGAGAGCATTCTCCATCCAGGCCACGAAGGAATCCACGTCCTTCTGAGGCGGTTGAGGATTGCCGGGCGGCGGCATGAGATGGCCGCGCAGCTTGCGCAAGGCCTTCTCCCAAGTAGCTGCGGCCTCCGTTACGGCCTGGAGGTTCAGCTTGTCCAAGGCGAGACCGCCAACCTTGGCGCGCGAGTTGTGGCAGGTAAAGCAGTAAGTGGTCAGCAATGCACCGTGCGCATCCGACGCGGCCGCGGGTGGAGCGCTGGCGGAAGGGGTCTGCCCGACGGCGGCCGGCTGCCCATACAGCAAAGGAGCCAGAACCACCAGCGCGCGCAGGTCAACGAAACGCTTCATAAACATCCATTTTCCGCCAAGTCCATGATTTGCAGCCGGGTCCGCGTAACCGGTATCCCCTGTTTTATCACAGAAGTGGGGATGTGATAGGGGCGTTCGTGGAGAGCGGTTTGTTACGGCGATTCGTGCGGAGAGCGGCAACCGCTCCCTTGCGGTCGAGCTGCAAGCAGCGGCCCGGATGGAGCCGCGCGCCAGTAAGCGCTCTACGAACCTGCTAGGGGGTAGTCGCCGAGACTACGGCCGACATTGGCGAAAAGAGCCCGCCGGAATCTTCGGCTGTCACGGCGAAATAGTATGTCGTGCCGGGCGTCAAAGGGTAACTGCTGAATTTCTGAGACGTTGGATAGGTCTGCGAGACCTGCGTGAGGGCGGTGGGCGAGGTGCCGCGGTACACCTGGTAGGCGACGATATAAGTATCGTCCGTCGCCGGCGACCAAGTCAGAGTGATCTCTTTCGAATTATTGACCGTGGCAACCAAATTGGTGGGCGCGGCGGGCGGGATCACGTCCTTGGTGGTGATGCTGACGGTCGAGGGGATCGAAAGGTTGCCGGCCAAGTCGAAGGCGGTAACCGCATAGCTGTAGGTTGTTCCTCCGGTTAAGGTGGTGTCTTTATAAGACATCCCGGCGGTGGTTGCGAGCTGCACGCCATTGCGGGACACGTAATAACCAGCTACGCCCACATCATCGGTCGAGGCGCTCCAAGTCAGGCCGCCGGTGGTGGGGTTGGGCGATACGCCTTTGAGGTTGGGCGGGCTGCTGGGCGGGGTCGTGTCCGGAGGCGACACCATGATGTTATGGAAACTCACGCCCGTGGCGGCGAAGGCCGCGCTCTTCCAGGCGGCGCCGGCGAGCAGGCTCTCCTGATTTTCCATCTGGTTGGGCGTCAAGGCCGCAGTGGTACTGTTATACGGCATATTGGCGCGATAGATGGGCGACTCGAAGGGAGAAATGAAGAGGAACTGTTGCGCGTTCCCCAAATTTTGCATGGTTTGAAAGAAGTAGGTGTCCAGCGGCTGCCAGAAGTCGAACGGATCGCGGGACATAATCTGGTTCCAGTTCATCGTGGTCAGTTCGCTATCGCGGATCTTATAGAGCCAGGTTTCGGTCATGGCCACGGGCAGGCCGGCGCCGTGGGCGATGTTGATTATGCTCAAGGCATTCGACAAATCCGGCCCGTTGATTGGGTAGATGTGCATGTCGATGAAATTCAGGGGCAGGGCCACCAAGGCCTGCGTAATGGCCTGATACTGGCTATCCCAGGTGCCCAAGCCGGCGCCGATTTGCATACCGGGAACGCCTGCCTGGAGGACGGCGGTGAGTTCCTGGCTGACCATGCTGGAGGCGCCGGCCGGTGTGTCTACCTGGGTTTGCCCGGAATTCTGGGTTTCGGTACTCGGCTCTTCCAGGAGAACCATATAATCGGGTTGCAGTGTCTTGGCAATCACCTGCGCCGTCTGCGCGCGGGCCTGCTGGTACTGGGTCCAGTTAAGGGTGGCATAGAACGGCGCCGTGTTCCAGCCCTGGTAAATGCCGCTGGACCACAGCGCAGTGTTTTCAATGATCAGCTTCATGCCGGCGGCCCGCACAATGCTAGCCACCTGCGTATAGAAATTTACGTACTGTTGAAACTCAGTCTGGCTGGAGAAGAAGGGCTCATACAGCATGGGGAAACCGAGTTCGATCATAATGGCTTTGAAGCCCATGGCCTTGAGCCCCTGCACCTCGAGCGATACGCCCATGAGGTAGTTGGCGCCCAGAACACGGGGGCCGGCATTGCCATTGGCCGAGGAGAGGGCTCCGGCTTGGAGCACCGGATAGGTAGAGCCGTTCCAAGTGCTGCTTAGCGTCGCGTTGAAGTTGGCGAGGTAATTCTGCTCTTGGGTGTACAGGTCCTGGAAATTGGCCGGTACGGGCGGTGGACTCTGCGCCCGGCAAAATCCAAGAGCGCCCAAAACCAGCGCCAACATCTTCAAATTGCAACGGCTTGCGATTCGGCAAGCAATTTGGGACATTTCGTTTCCTCCGGAAAATCGGTGTAATGTCGGGACCAGATAGTGCTTGATGTCCGGTCCAGTACCAGCACCGTCTTGTGACCTCTAGTACTTGCTTATTGTATGGTGACTTCGCCACAAAACTCCAGGCAATTCCTGGAGATAGGTACTAGGAACCACCCGGAACGAAAGTTCCGCGCTTCGTTTCATGCGATTACCGCGACCGTTGGGGATGCTCTTCCTGGCGCGCGAAGGTCGTTATCCCGCTCATTCTGCTTGGCCGGTGGTACGCTTGGGGCATGGACCGGTATCAGATTGAACGTGGCCGGCGCGCCCGTGGGTCGCCCGCCACGCGCATCACGGTCATCGTTGTACTGCTCGTGCTGCTGATTGGAGCGCGCTCCATCGCTTCGTACATCATCGAAATCGAATGGTGGAAGGAGCTGGGCCAGTTCAATACCTGGCTGAGCATGCTGACGTATAGCGTGGCGCCGGTCGCCGCAGCCACGCTGCTGGCGTTCGCCGTCCTCTGGGCCTCTCACGCGCGGGCGCTGAAGTTCGCTGGCACCAGCCTGGGCGAACACCGGCTGTATTCCAGTATCGCCACGCTGGCTCTTCTCGTCCTCGGCTATCTGATCGCGGCCTCTTCCGTGGACACCTGGACCGTGGTGCGCTTCGCCGGTTCGCGCGGCTTACCTGCTGCCGCCAGCACCTTTCACGATGCCGTATTTCAGAAGCCGCTTTCGTTCTACCTGTTCGATCTGCCGTTCTACCTGCTGTTGCGCAGCTACCTGCTGGCTTTGGTGATCTTCTGCCTGCTAGTGTACTGGATTGCCGCGCGTGGCTGGCAGCTCCGTTACCGTTTCGCGCATATCCGGGATACCGCCGAACTCGATCCCTCGCTGCTTCGCCTGGAAGGCGGCCTGGAATCCAAATTTCTGCGCGGCGCCGCTGTAGCATTGCTCCTGGCTTTCGCGCTGCACTTCTTCCTCTCGCGCTACGAGATGGTCTATAACGATCACGGCACCTTCCTCGTAGGCATCGATTACGTGGATCAGAACATCGGGATTCCGCTGCAGTGGCTGGTGATCTTTGCCTGCCTGGCGGCTGCGGTGCTGGTCTGGATGGGCCGGTGGTTCCTGGCCGCCGCCATGGCGCTGGCGCTGGTGGTGGAGTTCATCGCTCCCCGCGCCGTGGCCGCGCTCTATGTCCGTCCCAACGAGATCTCCCTCGAGCGGCCCTATATCGACACCCACATCCATGCCACCCGCAGCGCGTTCGGGCTCGAACAGCATGTGCGCGAGGTGGAATTCAAGGCCCATCCGGAAGGTCCCATCGACGTTGCCCGGCACAAGCCCCTGCTCGATAACGTGCGCTTGTGGGACTTCCGCGCGTTTCACGACACCATCACACAGATCCAGGCGCTGCGCCCCTATTACGTGTTTCACGATAGTGACGTGGATCGCTACACCATCGACGGCCAGTACCGGCAGGTGTTGCTCGCGCCCCGCGAGCTCGATCTCACCCAACTACCCGCGGCGCGCGCCAACTGGATCAACCCGGCGTTCATCTACACCCATGGCTATGGCTTGGTACTCGCGCCTGCCAGCGAGATCACGCCGGACGGCCTGCCTGTTCTGCTGATCGACAACGCGCCACCGCAAATTAAGACTAAGAGCCTGAAACTCACCCGCCCGGAACTCTATTATGGCGAAGTGACGCACGAGCCGGTGTTCGTGGACACCGCTCAGGACGAGTTCAACTACCCATCGGGCGAAAGCAACGTGCCCACGCATTACAGCGGCAAGGGGGGATTTCCGATTGCTTCGCTCCCGCTGCGCCTGGCGGCCGCTATCCGCGAAGGCGAGCCCAACATTCTGCTCACGAATTATCTCACCGCCAACAGCCGGATGATGATCCACCGGCGGGTCACCGACCGCCTGAATGAGCTGGCTGGTTTCCTACAGTGGGATCCCGACCCCTACCTTGTGATTACGGATGCCGGCCGGCTGGTCTGGATGGTGGATGGCTATACCACTTCGGAAGCGCATCCCTATTCGCGCGCCGTAGACGTGCCCGATATGGGGCGCATGAACTACATCCGCAACGCCGTCAAGGCCACCGTGGACGCCTACGATGGCGAGACGCACCTCTATATCTTCGCGCCCGACGACCCCATCATCGGCGCCTACCAGCGCCTTTTTCCGGACCTGTTTCTGCCTGCTTCGCAGATGCCCGCAGACCTGCGCGCGCACGCCCGTTATCCGGAGGCGCTCTTCCGCATCCAGGCCGAGATCTATCGTACCTACCACATGCTCGATCCGCAGTCTTTCTACAACAAGGAAGATCTGTGGGACCTGGCGCGCCGCCAGACGGGCCAGGCACAGGGCTCCGACACGGTCACCCCGACCTATGTAGTTGCGACTCTACCCGGCGAAGACCAGCCCGAATTTCTCCTGCTGATGCCGTTCACGCCGCGTAATAAGGACAACCTAATCGGTCTCATGGTGGCGCGGTGCGACGGGCCGCATCTGGGCGAAGTCGTGGTCCTGCAGCTTTCCAAGCAGGAGCTGATTTTCGGCCCCATGCAGATCGCTGCGCGCATCAACCAGGACCAGACCATCTCCAAGGACCTCACGTTGTGGAACCAGCAAGGCTCCCAGGTCTTGCGCGGCCAGACGCTCGTGCTGCCGGTGGGCAACACGTTCCTCTACGTGGACCCGATTTATATCCAGGCTACCGAAGCCCGCATGCCTCAGTTGAAGAAAGTGGTCTTGGCAGTAGGCAACCGGTTGATCTACGCCGATACCTACGACCAGGCTCTGGCGCAGCTTTCCAGCGGCGCGCAGCAACTGGTCGAGCAGGCGGTGGCCCCGGCCCCCGCGGCGGCCCCGGCCGCTGCGCCGCAAGCCGCGCAACCAGCAGCAGACGCGCGCCTGGCCCGCGTTCGGGACCACCTCCGCCGATACCGCGAACTGGCCGCCCAAGGGCACTGGGCCGAAGCAGGTAAAGAGCTGGAGGCAATCGAAGCGGAAGTCAAATAGCGCCGGCCTTCGGCCGGGCGGCAGACGACGAAAGACGGTCGTCCGCCCCACCTGCGGGGAGAGCGGCGCTGCTTGTGGTTGCCTGTGCCACCACGTCCAAACAGCACAGACTTACGCCGCGGCCGCATAGCGGGGGTGCGGGCCCACCACTTGCATTCCAAACGCTTCGAGCGCGCGGATGGCGTCTTGATCCGTTTGCGGAGCTGCCTCGAACATGTGCTCGAATCCGCCCGGCGTATTCAGCACCAGGAACCGCGCCGCTGGCGTCTCTACCGTGAACGTATGCGGGATGCCGCGCGGGAACGATACAAACGCATTCGCGGTGCCGTGAAAGTTCTGGCCTCCCACATGGAACGTCACTTCCCCCTCCAGCATGTAGAACCATTCGTCTTCGTTTTTATGCACGTGCAGCGGCGGTTCCTCGCCGGGGTGAATGAGAACTTCCGTCACCCCAACCTCCGGTGCTGACGCTTTGAGCGTAACGGTCGATCCGAACCATCCCATCGCCTTGCCGCCGCCTTCGGGCAACGCGTATGGCGTCATAGTCTGAACTCGCACTGTCATCCTCTTTTCCTCTCCTAAATGAGACTTGAATCTCATAATGAGACTAAAGTATCATTAGATCGATGGCCCGTCAACAGAAATCTCCGGAAAACCGTCACCAGCGCGAATCGCAGCGGAACCGGACGCGCCAAGCGCTCACGTCGGCCGCCGCGGCATTGGTACGGGAAGGCGGTTCCCCCACCGTGACGGATGCTGCAGAAGCAGCGGGGATTTCGCGGGCCACGGCCTATCGTTATTTCCCTACGCAGGAACTGCTACTGGCCGAGGTCGCCCTTTTCGCTGCTGGCGGGCCGCTGTTCTCGCCCACCGATGGCGCCGGACCGGTGGCTGAAGCGGTGGGCCGCCTCGTCCGGCGGGTGGGCGCGTGGGCATATGAGAACGAGCAGGCATTGCGCACGATCTTACGGCTTTCGCTCGACCCGGCAACGGGCGTTCGCCGGCCCGGACACCGCGTGAAATGGATTGCGGACGCGCTGGCACCGGTGCGCAACCGCATCGCCCCCGAGACCTACGACAAGCTCTCCAAGGCCCTGACTCTGTTGTTGGGCATCGACCCCGTAGTGGTGATGAGCGACATCGCCGGCGCCTCGCGCAAAGAAGCACTGGACACGCTGGAATGGACGGCACGCGCACTGGTCGAATCCGCCCTGGGCGGGGCATAAACGAGCCGCCCAATGCCGGCTCGTTCACCGCGCGCGTCCTACTTTAAGATCTGAAAGAGGTTCGAATAGTCGTCGGTCCAGAGGCGGATCTTCTTGGTCTTATTCAGATCGACGGAACGGCCCATGATCAGCGAACTGAACCCGGCGGCAGGGGAGCGGATCACGACCCAAGTGGTCCCGAAGAGATCCAGGGAATCGTCGTCATCGGTTTCGACTACGCGGCCCATCTTGTTCCACACCTGGGCTTCGCCGGCGAGCACCGGCTGGAGGTCCAGGTAGCGGTTGGAGATGTGGACGCACAGGATGCCATCCGGCTTCATGTGCTTGAAGTAGAGCTGCATGGCTTCCTTGGTGAGCAGATGGACCGGAATGGCGTCGCTCGAAAAGGCGTCCACCACGATGATGTCGAAGTTCTCGGGCTGCTCACGCTCCAGAGAGAGGCGGGCATCGCCCATGGCGATTTCGACCTTGGCCTTTGAATCGGGTACGAAGTAGAACTGGCCTTTGGCGATCCGCGGCACCAGCGGATTGATCTCGTAGAAGCGGATGTAGTCGCCGGCACGGCCGAACGCGGCCATCGTGCCGGTGCCCAGGCCGATGACTCCCATGCGGATGGGGCCCACGGCCTGGCGATCCTTCACGGCCATGGAAACGCCGGTCATGCCGCCGTAGTAGGTGATGGGAATATCGCGCTTGTTGGGAACGAGGTACTCTTCCCCGTGATTGATGGTGCCGTGGATGAGGGTGCGCACGGAATCCTGGGCGGTGGCCGGGCCGGAATCGCGCACGCGCAGGCCGCCATAAAAGTTGCGCACCAGGACGCGCAGGTTTTTATCGGCATCGCGTATCTGCATCCCGACATAGACGATTAAGGCAATGGTAAGAACGGAGGCGACCAGAGGCCCGGGCTGGCGCCAACTACGGAACCATTTCAGGTCGGGATCATTCTTTAATACCAGCACGACCATCACCGCGCACGCGACCAAGCCAATGGGCAGTTCGTAATAGGCGTTGAAGAGGTAAGGCGCCACCAGGCCAACGAGGAGGCCACCCACAGCGCCGCCCACCGACACCATGAGGTAAAACTGCGTCAAGTATCGCGGGTGCGGTTTCATGCGCGCCAGTTCGCCATGACAGACCATGCAGCAGGTGAACAGGCCCATGCAAAATAGCGGCACCATCACTTTGATGGAAACGTTGCCTTCGAGGTCACCGGCCATGCCATAAGCCATGGCGCCGAGCGCTACCGCCAGCAGTTGCAGGTAGGGGTTGCGGCGATACCAGCCGCTGCCTTCAAAGCACAGGATGAAGGTGAGCAGATAGATGCTGAGCGGCAGCACCCAGAGGAAGGGGATGGCGGCGACGTTCTGGGAAAGATGGTTCGTGATGGCGAGGAGCAGAACGGAGGCGCAGGCGGCGAGGCCTGCCCACATCCAATATTGTTTGGCCGGCGGCCGTGGGCCCGCTTCGGCTTCGGGGGTGGCTTCGATCACGTACGTGTTACCCGAGCGGATCGCGGTCAATGCGCAGAGCAAAACGAAGACGCCGTAAGCGATTGACCACATATTGGCCTGTTCATGCGTGGTGAAGACCGGCTCGAAGAGGAAGGGGTAGCTCACCAGCGCGAACATGGACCCCGCATTGGAAAGGGCAAACAAGCGGTAGGGCAGCGCGCCTTTGTAGCGCCGCGAATACCAAGCCTGCAGCAGCGGGCCGGTAGTGGAGAGCAGAAAATAGGGCAGCCCCACCGTGAGGGCCAGCAGACCGAGAATGCCCAACGTGGGATCGCCGGTGCCGGAAGGTTTGAGGGCCGCCCTGGGATAAATGGGCAGCACCGCGGCGCTGATGAGCAATAGCGCGATGTGCAGGACCATCTGCATGCGCGGCTTGAGGTGGCGTATGGTGGCGTGGGAATACAAATAACCGAGCACTAGCACAACCTGAAAGAAGAGCATGCAGGTGGTCCAGACGGCGGCCGAGCCGCCGAACCACGGCAGAATGATTTTGGCGATCACGGGCTGCACCTGGAAGAGCAGAAAGGCGCTCACCACAATCGTCAACGCGTAAATAATCATGAACTTAATCCAACTCCCTGGGGACTGAGCGGAGACCTGGATGGTAGGCGCAACAGTGGTGACAGGCTACGCTGTCCACGCGGCGCAAAGACGGCGCCTTGGGACAGCGAAGCCAGCCACCACTCTCGCGGCGCCACCTGTCTGCTCATTGTGCTCCTAACGATATGCCGCCACACCCGTGACCTTTTCGCCGATCACCAGCGCGTGAATATGGTCGGTTCCCTCGTACGTTTTGACGGTTTCGAGGTTGCAAAGGTGTCGCATGATCGGATATTCGTCGGTAATTCCATTCGCCCCGAGCAGATCGCGGCTGAGCCGTGCACAGTCCAGAGCTATCGAAACATTATTGCGCTTTAACATCGAGACGTGGGCGGGCTCCAACTTGCCCCGGTCCTTGAGACGTCCCGCATGCACTGCGAGCAACTGGGCCTTGGTGATTTCGGTAACCATGCAGGCTAGTTTTTCCTGGACGAGTTGGTGAGAGGCTATGGGGCGGTCGTCGAACTGTTTGCGCAGGATCGCATACTGGCGGGCGGTTTCGTAGCAATCCATGGCCGCGCCGAGGACGCCCCAGCCGATGCCGTAACGAGCTTGCGAGAGGCAACTCAGCGGCCCTTTCAACCCCTTGACACCGGGCAGCATAGCGCTTTCGGGCACCCGGCAATCGGCAAACGCCAGGCTCGAAGTGACGGAAGCGCGCATGGACCATTTGCCGTGAATATCGGAGGTGGTGAAGCCGGGCGTCCCCCGCGCGACCAGGAATCCGCGGATGCCCTCCTCAGCGCGGGCCCATACTACGGCGACATCGGCCAGCGAACCATTCGTGATCCACGTCTTTTCGCCATTGAGCACCCAACACGCACCTTCCTTGCGCGCGTTGGTGCGCATCCCGGCCGGGTTGGAGCCGAAGTCGGGCTCCGTGAGGCCGAAGCAGCCGACGGCTTTGCCGCTCTGGAGAGGCGGGAGCCAGCGCTGTTTCTGCTCGTCGGAGCCATAGGTAAGGATCGGGTACATGACCAGCGCGCCCTGCACCGAGACGAAGCTGCGTAAGCCGGAATCGGCGCGCTCCAATTCCTGCATGACAAGGCCGTACTCCACGTTGCTCATGCCGGCGCAGCCGTAGCCTTCCAGGTTGGCGCCCAGGAAGCCGAGCTGCGCCAAGTCGGGAATCAATTCGCGGGGAAAACGGGAGTCGCGGTAGCAATCGCGAATGAGCGGCAGCACGCGCTCCTCGACAAAGCGCCGCGCCGTCTGGCGCACGAGGAGTTCCTGTTCGGAGAACAAGGAGTCGACGGCGAAGTAGTCTACGCCCTTAAAGGCCATCCGGGTAATCCTATATTTGAACATGAACGGAATTGACGGGAGGAAGAGATTCGGTTTCTTGGGAGGTGGAGAGCAAGAAAGTGGCGGCGTTGCGGGACGAACTTTACTGCGTGATCTCCTGCCGATCCACAAATAACTGGCCTGCCGGGTCGAACGTTACTTGCTCATGGATTTTGCGGTTGGCGCCGTGTCCCGGTTCCCAAGTAAAATCCCAATGCCCTGGAGTTACCGGTGGTCTTCCGAAAATGGTTGCCACCCAGGTATCGAGACTGGGCATGCCGTTGCTTCGCAGGACTTCAACTTGATACTGAACCACTCGGTCGGATACCCGGCTATACCCCAGCACCGATGTGAGAGGAGTCCCACAGAACTCGTATTCAAAAAGCACGAACTGTCCCGGGTATCCCTCTCCCGTAAGATCTCTCAGATTGAGGATCCTAGGTATGCCTTCGCCTTTGGAATTCGGGTTCGGAACGTAGTAAAAATTGTTCGGCACGAAGAATGGAACCGGAAAGCTGTGTCCATCTCCCGGATGTTCGAAAAAATCCGGGACTTCCAGAGTGTTCAGGATTTTATGCTTCTCCCGGTCAATCAGCGAAAGACGAGTTGGCCCGTACCAATGGTCGCCATATACCGAGTCTCCACAGTACGACTCCCCCGGATGATCCACTTCTCGAAAGATTTGTTGGGGCCTTTGCATCCACAAGACCAATTCTCGTGGTTTGCCTACGGCTGCGCTCAAATCCGCGGTCTCGATGATCCTTGCAACCGGCGGTAAGAGATTCCGAACTGCCGGCGAAGGCTGGTTTTGGGCCGGAAGACTCGCCACGAACAGGCACGCCGCAGCACAGCGAACGAGAATACGGCTGGGTGCCATGAACGTTACTTGGCCGCCTGCGCCTCACGCTTGCGCGCCCCGCTCAAGATACCTTCCATCGCGTAATTGGATTCATGGCAAGCGTATTCGTAGATCAGGCCGTCACTCTTGGACATCTCGATTACTGCTGACCAAGGTTTCGTCCAGGTGGACGGATCATCGACCGTGAATTCGTACTGAAGAGTGTTCTCGCCGACGCGCGTGAAACGCTCGATCAGGTGCGTGTTGGCAGTCGAGCCGTCGAGACTCGTCTCGCGCTTGAAGTTTATGGTGTCGACCACCAGCGTATTCCCCTCCCAATGGCCGCGCGAGTCTCCGCTCCACTGACGAATGGCGCCATGGGGACGGCCGTCCAGGGGAACGATGCGAGCGCTATGGATCATTTCATTGAGAATCACAACCTGTTGGGGAGTCTGGAGCAATTGCACATTATTGTTGTAGGCGCCCGGAATCATGGGCGGTCCGGCGTTGAAGCCCATGAGGCAGCGCTCCTGCAGGGGCCTGTCTTCCCACGAGTCGGCCTTTGGATTTCCAATCTGGTCGTTGTGGGAGGCGACCGCGCGCGCTTCCGCTCTCCTTTGGCCGTCGGGCGTCAGCGGTGGAAGCCGGCCGTCGGGCGGATCCACGATCAGCGACGTTCGTTTGGTGCCCTCGACCTTATTCCCGCGGTCGTACCAAAACTCGTTGTACGGCACCACGCCTCCCACGGGGTATTGGGAACCGCCCTGTTTGGGATCGATTAAATCGCGATTCTGGCGCCGGTTTTCTTCCTGCTCGTACTTCGCCGCTTCCTCGGCTGTGAAGTATGCCTTCGTTCCCAGCTCCTTGGGGCGCTCCAGTGGGGTGAGTGTGCGAAAATCCCAGATTCCTTGGAGATCCGGCTGGCCATAAGGCGTGCGCGGTGGCTTGTAAGAGTTCTGGCCGAAAGCTGCCATGCAGAAGAGCACCAACGAGGCGGTTTTCATTTTGACTCCTCCGAATCAATTCTTCCACAAACCCACTGAACCCACGCGAGGACTTAAGGATGCCCCGGCAGGTGCGGCAAATCGGTATTGTTCTCGCCGCAGATGAACTCCATCGGCTGCCAGCCCGGCCGCAGGTGCATCTCCTGCCGGTTGCCGAACGGCTTCGAATAGGCGCCGGGGTCGTCGATGGTCACGTCGAGAATGAGATGGCCGTAGTCCACACGATGAAACCGCTCGATGACGTGGAGCTTCTCGGTAGTCGCGCGGCCCATTTGATCGAGCCAGGCGCGGCCGTTGAAACCACGGGTGTCCACCACGAAAGTGTCACCATCCCACTTCCCCGTGGAATAGCCCATCCACGTCGGATTCGCGTCCGGGCTCATCCGGCGGCCATCGGTGAAGATCTGCCGCCAAAGGTTGAACGTTTCATAAATAATGACGATCGAGCCGGGAGCGTACACCACTTTCCACGGGTACTGGATCGAATCGATTTTGGGAACGCCCTGGGGCAGGCAGTGCGCGTCCGGGTCCTCGCCGGAATGCGCGCCGGTCTTGCGCTCGTCGAACAGCCGTTTCGACCAAGGCAGATAGGGCACGTCCTCGGGTTTCATATCCAGGGCGAAATCGCGCGCATACCGGTTATCATCCGGTGACCAAGCCCCTGACAGATCCGGCCTGCCATTGGGCAAACGCGGGGCGGCCGCACTCAGATCGACTTCGCCGGACGGGGTACGCGGCGCCTTCAAGGGCGGCACATTGAGCCACTGGCCGAAAGCCGGACGCATGAGCAGCAGCGCAATTGGCAGTAGTGTGCGAAGCATCCTTCTCATCATCGCCGCGGTTCCGTAATTCCTTCGAATGGATTGCCAAAATATCGTATCAGCCATCTGGCGCTCTCGTCAGGGGGGTCATTCCGGGGCTTGCGGTTGCGAAATGGATCGGGAATTTCAGGGATTAGCAACGAAACCGGCGATGACACGCTCAATCTCGTTCAGCCATTCTTTGAGTTGGGCGATCCGCACAGAGTGGATCATAAATGGATGGGCGGCGCGTAGGGGGATGTACCGGTCCGGCGCGCTGGCACGGCCAGACTCTTCAATCGTTTCGAGCACCTGCTTATGATTTTCGGGTGTAGGGCCACCCCGCTGTGGAACGGAACTGTGACTCGCAGACTCCCCTTCCATAAATGCGGTGGGTTCCCCTGGAACGGAGGAGTTCGAAGCCGGCGCCGAGCAGCGCGCGTTCTGCTTCGACAGCAGTCAAGCGCGGCAGCTTAGGCATTCATTTCGAGGGTTGTCGTCAGAATCTCCCGGCTGAGCAGGTCATCGCGTTCGTCGCTCGGCAGCGTCTCGAGGTAGAGCTCGATCGCTTCCGTAATATGGGCCACAGCCTCCTCGAGGGAGTTACTCTCGAACATCGAGCGCGAGGCTCCGAAGGCTTCAATGCAAGTTTGCACATTCGGACGAAACCGGGCGGCTACCATTTCCGAGGATGGCGGTTCGGCGTCCTCATTGAAGCCCAAGCCGGTGTAACCCTGCCCCAGGCCTCCCAGCTTCACGTACACGTTGGGCCGCGCCGCTAGCGCCTTGATGGACGCCTGCCATCGTGGAAACACTTCGTCGCGCTTCCCGCGATAGGCGCCTATGCCGAGGACGCCGCCGACGTGATTGACAACGATTCGCAAATCGGGGAACGCGCTGGCGAGGGCGGCGAGTTCAGGGATCTGCGGATGATAGAGCGACACGTCATAGGAGAGGCCCAGGCGGTTGAGCACGGCCACGCCCTGGCGAAACGTTTTATCGGCCAGCAGCCCGGCATGCATCTGCGAAGCGGGACTTACGATGGCAGGGTCGGCATCCCAGGAGACACCATGACGGATGCCTCGAAAGCGGTCGCCGCCGGCGCGCATCAGCGCGGCGAGGACCGGCTCGACGCGGCTGCCTAAGGTCAGGTCGGCGTGTCCTACGATACCGGCGCAGGCCTTCGTCTTGCCATAAACCCCGCTGCTGCAGATCGCTGCCATGCCATTAGCGAACTCGGTCTCCCCGACCGGCCGCATTTCCTCGGGGCCTTGCTCACGGTACATGGAACGGGCTTCCATGTAGACGGTGGCAACAATGTTGTGGCCGCTGCCGGTATCGAGCAGCAAGTCTTCCAGCATGTACCGCCATGCGGGACGCTGCCACAAGTGATGATGCGGATCGATGATGGGCAGATCCGGTTCGAGGGCCGGTTCGGTACGCCGTTCGAGCCAGTCGCGGCGAATTGGGCTGGCGGGGGCGGCCGGCTGTTGCGCAGACGCGCGACGCGCCACCGAAGCAGCCGCGGCGCCGCAGAAGAGCGAAAATTCGCGCCGGTTCATGGATCACCTCCAGGGCGGCTTGGAACCGAGAACTCCTTTAATCTACCTTAGCCGAAGTAAGCCAGGGTGATGGCGAAAACCCGAAGGTTGCGCGATCTGAGGTTAATCCAAAGTCTGCGGCAGGACGCTCCCTCACGGTCGCGGCTCCGATCGGGCCTACAACCCAAATCCGATCGTTGCGCATCCGGCAAGGAGTTGCGATCATCCGGAGGAGGTGACGGCGTGAGCACAACTACCGCCCCGGTTCAGAATGTAACGGGCGTGGTTCCGCTGCTGTGGGTTACCGACATCGAGCGGGCGCTGGCTTTCTACGTGAACGGCCTCGGTTTTACCGTCCAGAATCGCTGGACGCCCGATGGCCGCTTGCGTTGGTGCTGTATGTCGCTCGGCGGCGCCGCTCTGATGTTGCAGGAAGCCACCGAATCGAACCGTGAGAACATGCTGTCGGCAGGCAAGCTCGGCAACGGCGCAGCCCTGTACTTTCAGTGCGCTGACGCTATCGCGATCTACCGGGAAGCCGCCCAGCGCGGCATTCATCCGGTGCGCGAGCCGCAAGTTGGTAATTCCGCCTGGGAGATTTTTTTCGCCGATCCGGATGGCTACCAAATCAACTTCTCCAGCCCGACGGAAGTGCCGGAGGAAAGGCTGCTCTCGGAAATCGAGATCTGATCGCCGCATCTGGAGGGCGGCGCCAAGTGTTAGGCTAGAGCATGTTTATGCAGCTCAAATCCGTCCTGCTTTTCCTTGCTCTGGCAGTCGCTACTTCAGCGCAAGCTCTGAAGGTGAATCCGCTACCGAATCCTTCCGGTGCTGAGAGCCTGCAGGCTCATTGGGGCACCGCTTCGGACGGTAGCCCGCTGTTAAGCTGGCTCGAAAAATCCAAGGATGGCTCGCTTTCTCTGCGCTACGCCATCCGGCGCGGCGGCCAGTGGTCGGAAGCGCACACCATTGTGGCCAAGCGCCAGTTCTTCCGCCAGCCCGCGGAATCCCCTTCGGTGATTTCTTTTCCCAACGGATCGTTGCTGGCGGAGTGGGTGGAATTGCCTCCCGGTTCGGACGAGGCCGAAAACTTATATGTCTCCGCCTCCAAGAACGGCACGCAGTGGAGCACGCCCGTGATGGCTCACCGCGACCGGAGCCCCGTCCAGCATGCTTTGGCCTCCATAACGGCCAGCGGCGACGATGAAGCTTCCCTGGTCTGGTTGGAAGCTCTGAAAGGCGAAGACGCTCCGTCGGCGTTGAAGAGGACCGTAGTCAATAGTAGCGGCACGGTTGTCAAAGAGGAAACCTTGGACTCCGACGTTTGCACCTGCTGTCCGACCAGCATTGTGAAGACGGCGAAAGGGTTGCTCGTGGCCTACCGCGACCACAGTCCGCAGGATATTCGGGATATCGCGGTTGTCCGGTTCGAGAATGGCCGCTGGCTACCTTCGCGGATCCTGAACCCGGACAAGTGGGAGATCAATGCGTGCCCCGTGAATGGTCCCGCCGCGGCGGCCAAAAACGATCGCGTGGCCATCGGCTGGTATACCGAAGCCCAGGACATGCCGCGCACCCAGCTTGCCCTGTCGAACGATAATGGCGCCACTTTCTCGAAGCCCATCAAGATCAGCACCGGCAACTCCTTCGGGCATACTTCCGTGGCGCTCGATGACAATGGCAATGCGATCGTGTCCTGGCTGGAAGAAGGCTCGGGAGATGGCGTGCGGCTCCTGGCGCGCCAGGTTACCAGCGCGGGCGTGGCCGGCCCGGTTGTGGAGGTCGCGAAAGGCGCCCAACGCGCAATCGGCTACCCCCGGCTGCTGCAGGTGGGCAACGAAACTTGGATCGGCTGGGGCAATTCCGGCGACACCAGAATCCAGACCGCTCGCTTGTCGAAGTGAGCCCCGGTCCGAAATCGAATTGCTATGGATTCCGGTACTCCAGTGCCGGGCTTCGGCCGTTACCTATTCGCCATAAGCGATCCCGCCAGACGCGGTTGACCGAAGCTTCGAGCGCTAAGTACAGATTTCCCTTGTCATCGAAGGCCAGCGCCACGTTGGCGCGCGCAAAGCCCGGATGCGCGCCGGGCATTCCATCGACGATGATCTCCGGATCTTTCCCCGATAACAATACGCCACGAACTTTTCATGGACTCTATCCTATCGCTTCCGAGAGCGGGCCTCCGGCGGGGGTGGACAAGCCAGAGGCATGTCCCACAAGGATCTGTGAATATTTCCCGGTTTTGTTTCCATCCTGGTTCCGGCGGCGGGTGGCTCGTGGTAGGGTGAAGAGGGAGCCAGGAAAACGGCTTTACGCCGTCTTGGACCTGCGCAGAGGTCGGTTTCCTTGCGGTTTGACTTTTGGCGCTTTTGGTGGAAGGAAAAGAAAGTAGCAATGCGAGAAACGGGTACAGTGAAGTGGTTCAACGCCGCGAAGGGCTTCGGCTTCATACAACGTGAGAACGGAGAGGACGTCTTCGTTCATTTTTCAGCTATTCAGGCAAGCGGCTACCGCTCCCTTGATGAGGGCGCGAGGGTATCCTTTGTAGTGAAGAAAGGGCCAAAGGGCCTGCAGGCAGACGAAGTAAATTTGGCATAACCTGCTATCGGGCTGTACTCTGGTACAGGCATTGCTTCTTGGAAGCACTGGGGAGGGTGAGCATCCATTATGCATAAGCTTTCCACCCGTGTCGGCGACAACTGGCTAGTGCTCACGCAACTGGGCCAGCGGACTTGGCATCTTCAAGTCTTGGGCAATACGCCATTGGAAGCGGAAGTTACGGCCGAAGACGAAGCCGCCGCGAAAAGCAGTGCCGTCGAGGCAACCGTGGAGCGTTTACGGGTGGGGCCGCTCAGAGAGCTTCCCACCTGGAACATGACCGTCACCAAGCGCTGGGACAGCCGCGACCACGTTTGACGCCGGTTTGTTAAGTGTTGAGACGGCCATTGATTCTCCGGCCGCACGTTATAATCGCCTCAAATGCTGCTGGAGTTGGCCGTCGAAAACTATGCGGTCATCGAGCGTTTATGCGTTCGCTTCCATGCGGGCCTAAACCTGCTCACGGGTGAAACGGGCAGCGGCAAATCCATTGTGGTCGATGCGTTGGGGCTGCTGCTGGGCGGCCGGGCGTCGGCCGATATGGTGCGGACCGGCGCAGCCCGCGCCAGCATCAGCGGCATCTTTGAGGTTCGCAATTCGGCCGCGATTCGCCGCTTGCTCGACCCTGCCGGCATCGAAATCGAAGAGGGCGAACTGCTCATCGAGCGGGAGATTCAGGCGGAAGGAAAGTCGCGGGCGTGGCTGGGCAGCCGGCCCGTGGCGGTTTCCCTGTTACGAGAACTGGCGCCTCAGCTCGCGGATATCCATGGCCAGCACGATCAACAACTCCTCTTCGATCCGGAAAACCAGCGGGAAATGCTGGACGCTTTCGCCGGAGCCGGGCCTCAGCTCGATCACATCGCCGAGGTTTACCGGCAGTGGCGGGCGGCTGAAGCCGAACTAGAAGATCTCGAAAATACGGAGCAGGAGAAGCTGCGACTGGTGGACCTGTGGTCATTCCAGCGCAAGGAGATCGAGGCTGCCGGGCTGGCCGCCGGCGAAGATGCGGCTCTCGAAAATGAGCGCCGCGTGTTGCTGAATTTTCAGCGACTCCAGGATGCGGCGGGCGCCGCTTGGACCGCGATTTATGAGAGCCCGGATTCCGCTCTTACGCTGACCCGGCTGGCCAGTAAAAGAGTCGATGAGCTGTGCCGCATCGATGCAACCCTGGAAGCTCTGCGGGAGCCCCTCAACACTGCGGCGCTGGGATTACAGGAAGCATCGTACCTGCTGCGCGATTACCTGGGGCGGCTGGAGGCGAACCCAGGACGGTTGGAGGAGATCGAAGCCCGGCTGGCCGCCATTGGACGGCTCAAGCGTAAGTATGGGCAGTCGGTCGAGGAGATCCTGGCGTTCCTGGAGGATGCACGCCGGCAGTTGGCTTCGGTAGAGCATGCCGGAGAGCGTATGGAAGAATTACGCACCCTGCAACGCGAGCACGCCGCCGAATTTGAGAGACTGGCCAGCGAGCTGACGAGCATGCGTGCCGTAGCGGCGCGGAAATTGGAAAAGCGCGTAGAGGCGGAACTGGCCCAACTCGCCATGGAACGAACGCAGTTCCGGGTGGATCTTACCCCCGCCCCTTGGTCGGCAGAGGGCGCTGACCACGTGGAGTTCCATGTATCGCCTAATGTCGGTGAAGAACCGCGTCCACTGGATAAAGTGGCCTCTGGAGGCGAGATCTCGCGCATCGCCCTGGCGCTCAAAACCTGTCTTAGCGGCCCCAAAACTGCGCTGATCCGGACTTTTGTTTTTGACGAAGTGGATGCCGGCGTGGGTGGCGGGGCGGCCGAAGGGGTGGGGCGGCGTCTCAAGAAGCTCGCCGCTGCCAACCAAGTGCTCTGCGTGACGCATCTGCCACAGATCGCGTGCTTCGCGGATCACCACTATCGGGTTGAAAAACGCGAATTGAGCGGCCGGACCGTAGCTGCTATTGAAGAACTAGATGCTGCCGGGCGCACCCGCGAGATCGGGCGCATGCTCTCCGGCCAGAAGCTCACGCCCGAGGCGCTAAAGCACGCAGAACAACTCATCCGGATGAGCGTGGCGTAAAGTCACGATTAATTCCAGGGCGCTTCAATGACCCGATAACACTTGCTGCAATGATACTGGCCGTGAATCGGCCATGTGGCCCCGTCGTGCATCAGGGAGCACCACATGCTTGCCAGCCGCGACCAGCGCCTCCGAACCCTGCTCATACTCTCCTCCGCTTTCTAATACGAAAGATGCGGGTGCTTCGGTTGAAGTTGCAGCGTTTGGTTCCACTGTTTACAACCGGCCCGCACCACTTGATTAATGAAGTTGGGGAGCATAGCGTTTCAGCGGGGTGCCTGAGGGACTAATATTGGTCAGGCGGAATGGTTGCCAACCGCTCCCTGACGGTCGCGGCTCGGTTTCGGAATGGAGTTGCGTTCCGGCCTCCGGCCGGGACCAGCATGGACGCCGGTCCGCGGGCAGGATTGGCCGCCCCACCGATGATTTGGTCGAGTTTCTTCCTGCTCGCTTTTTGTATTTCATCGAGTTACAATTCGCTATCAACAGGGGTGAATATGCCAATTCAAAGAATTCTGCTGGCGGTTTTGGTTGGTGCGGTGCGTCTAATGGCGCAGGACATCACTGGGGCGATCGATGGTTCCGTGCTCGATCCTTCCGGGGCTTCCGTTCCAAACGCGAAGGTCACGTTGACGAACACCAGCCGGAACCAGGTGATCCGGACCGTAACGACCGACGCGACCGGTTCCTATTCCGCGCCGGTGCTGCCGATCGGAACGTACTCGGTCAAGGTCGAGGCAGCCGGTTTTCAGACCGAGGAACACACCGGAATTGTTCTGAACGTGAACGACGACCTGAAGGTCAATTTTTCGCTGCAGATCGGCGCTACCAGCAACCAGGTGACGGTGGAGGCGGCGGCGGTGAACATCGAGCTCAGCACGCCCGCCAATTCGAACGTGATCGAGGGGCGGCAGATTCGAGAACTGGCCCTTTCGACCCGGAACTATGAACACCTGGTGGCCTTGGCTCCCGGCGTGGCCGCGAACCAGACGGACCAGCTTTACGTAGGGGTTTCGGCGCCGGCAGGCACGGCCGCGACTCTGCCGTTCTCGATCAATGGCATGCGCAACTCAGCCAATAACTGGACGCTGGACGGCGCCGACAATGTGGATCGCGGCAGCAATCTCACCCTGCTTACCTATCCGAGTATCGAGGCGATTGAGGAATTTAAGGTGGTGCGCAGCCTGTACACGGCCGACTCGGGCCGGGCCGGCGGCGCTCAGATCAACGTGGTGACCAAGAGCGGCACCAGCCAGTTTCATGGCAGCCTTTTCGAGTTCGTGCGCAACAATGAATTCGCGGCGAACAACTGGATCAATAACGCCAGCAAAATTAACGTGATCAACGGGACGGCACATGCGCCGGCGCTGCGCTGGAACGATTTCGGCGGGACCATCGGCGGTCCCGTCTACATTCCAGGCCATTACAACAAGGACAGAAACAAGACGTTCTTCTTCTACTCGCAGGAAGATAGCCGGATCATCACCTATACGACGTTCAATCCGATCGTCCCGACCACGTCGATGCTGCAAGGTCAATTCAGCACTCCGGTATGTACGGCTCTCACGGGAAACACGTGCACGCAGACCTCCACCTCTATCGGCAATATCAATCCGGTTGCGCAAAATTACATCAAGGACATTTACAGCAAGCTGGCGCTCTCGCCCACCGCGACCTCGCCGTTTTACGCGGAGCGGAACACCTACAATCACGACCAGGAAATCGCACGCGTGGACGAGATGTTCAACGACAAGTTCGCACTATGGGGTCGCATCATCAACGACAGCATTCCGACGATTGAGCCGGGCGGATTGTTCACGGGTTCCAACATCCCGGGTGGGGCGACCACCAGCACCAATTCGCCGGGCCGCGGCATCGTGGTTCATGGCGTCAATACCATCCGGCCGAACCTGCTCAACGATGCGGGCTTCAATTTCTCGCAGGGCAGGATCGATTCCACGCCTATCGGTTTGACCAACCGGACCGCCAATCCGGACATCAATGTGAATCTGCCATACACCAACACGACCGGTGTAGTCCCGGTGCTCACTTTCACGAGCGGTTCGACCCTGATCGGCTACGGGCCTTACCACGAGCTCAACCGCAATTACACATTCTTCGATAATCTCAGTTGGATCAAAGGCCGCCATACCTGGAAAGCGGGCGTGAGCGTCAACCGGTATCAAAAAACGGAAAACGCCGGCAACGGGAATAACTATGGGACATTCGCGTTTTCCAATACCGGGGCGCCGAGCGGGACACCGGCGTTTTCGCAGGCCTGGGCCAATTTCCTGCTGGGGAACGTGGCCACATTTACCCAAGCTTCATCGGACATCACTCCCAATCTGCACGCCTGGCAGACGGAGGCTTACGTCCAGGATGACTTCCGGGTTAATTCCAGGCTAACGGCGTACTATGGGGTACGCTGGTCGTATTTCGGCTCACCCTCGGCGGACAACCACCTGCTGACCAACTTCGATCCCGCTCTTTTCAATCCGGCGAGCGCGCCGCAAATCAATCCTGCGAACGGCAACCTGGTGCCGGAGACAGGAAACAATTCCTCGCTAAATGGCATCATCATCGGCGGGCAAAACTCACCCTATGGCGATTTAGTGCGCGAAAGCAACTACCATAACTTCGCGCCGCGCATTGGCGTAGCTTGGGATCCTTTCGGCAAGGGACGCACCTCGATTCGCGCCGGCTACGGTATCTACTACGATTCGGAGCTATTTGCGACGTACGAGGTCAACACGTTCACAAACCCGCCTTATGTGCAGAGCGTGAATTATTCCAATACAACGTTTCAGAATCCCACGGGGGGCACTTTGAACGTTTCGGCGGCGCCGCTGGTTTTGCGCGCCACCCCCATCACTAATTTGACGCCTTATAGCCAGCAGTGGAGCTTCGATCTTCAGCAGCAATTGCCCGGAAACGTGATTCTTGATGCGGGTTATTTCGGCTCCAAGGGAACGCACTTGTTAGGCATCGTGGATATCAATGAAGCGTATCCGGGCGTGGCTTTGGCGGCTGGTCTGCATACCGGGACGGGTACCATCTTTACCACGGCAGACGATCCGCGCATCAACGCCGTGCGCCCGTATCTGGGATTTAATGCGATCAACACGGAACTCCCGGCCTTCGATTCCAACTACCATTCGCTGCAAGTAAGCGCGCACAAGGATTTTGGCAGCGCCGGACTGTTCGCGCTCTCCTATACCTGGGCGAAGAACCTCACGGATAACCAGACAGACCGATCGACTGCGCCGCAGAACAGCTACAACTGGCACGAAGGCGAGTATGGCCCCGCGCAACTGGATCGGCGGCAGGTGCTCACGTTCAATTACGTCTATCAACTCCCCTTCTACAAGAACGCAAAGGGCACCCTGAGCTATGTCGCCAAAGGCTGGCAGCTTTCCGGCATCACCTCGTACGGGACGGGGTTACCTTTTACCGTGACCACCTCCAGCGTGGATCCGGGCGGGCTCGGCATCCTGGGATCGAGCGTGGCCGGGCCGCGTCCTGACATGGTTTGCGACCCGAACGCCAATGCTCCGCACGATCGCGACTTGAATGGCTTGTGGTTCAACACGAGTTGCTTCCAGCCCGTTCCGCAGGGAGCGGTGCGGCCGGGGAACGCGGGGCGCGGCGTGGTGCGCGGCCCGGGCTACGGCCGCTGGGACATCTCGCTTTACAAAAACATTCCGATTCATGAACGCGTGCAGTTGCAGCTTCGGCTGGAGACATTCAACACGTTCAATCATCCGAACCCCAACGGAATCGGCAGCCTGAATAACACGAGCTCGTTGTTCGGATTGATTACTTCGTACCGCGATCCGCGGATTGCGCAGCTCGCGGCGAAGCTGACATTCTGAGCACGGATGAACGTCCACGGCTTGGGGCGATTCAGCTTATGGAAGGCATCTGCGAAAGAACCACGGTGATGTCTAGCCGTTCGGACGTATAAGTCGTCTCGATGGCAATCCGGAGGTTATCGCGATAAACCGTCATCGTGCGGCGCCGCGGACTTACGACCCAGACTTCGCCCGAGCCTTCGGACAGATAGAGAGTTAGCTTACGATCGATCTGAGCGGCAGTATTTGCGGTAGACAGCACCTCATTCGCGAGCGCTGGACCACCCGCCCAGTATTGTCCGAACATCTTCTGTTCTGGCCAGAGCACGCTGACGTCAGGCTGTAACCAACCACCGGCAATGCGATAACCGGCTTCGAAGAGCACTCTCCCGGGGTCCGTCGTCCTTAGCAACAGATCGTAAAGCCACTTGGCGATCAGCGTGTTAGTCGATACTGGCGGTGGCAATTGAACGACCTCTCCATCGATGAGCTCCTGTTTGCCGGTGGAATCCGGAAGTTGCTCGAACTCGGCGAAGGTCATGAGCGAAGTCGTGCTCATTCTCGGCTCCTTACCGGCGCCAAGAGACGACCGCCGGCGTTACGGAAATATTTCTATTGACAAATTGCGCGAGCCGTGCAACAGTCATACTGTCATACGGCAGTAGTACAGTTAGCCGGGGTCGTGGAGCATGCTGTCTCGCCCTAATCCGTCGCTGGGGGTTCCCATCTACCTGCAATTGATGGAGCAGATTAAGCATGCCATCGAGACGGGCCTGCTGCAGCCCGGTGAACAGTTGCCGGGGATTCGCCCGCTGGCGGAGGAACTCGTGATGAATCCGAACACGGTAGCCAAAGCGTACCGGGAACTCGAACATGAAGGCGTAATTGAGTTGCGCCATGGCTCGGGCGCATTTGTGGCGGAAAACGCCGGCACGCGAAAAATGGCGGAGAAGCTCCGCGCAGGCCAGGAAATCGTATCAGCCGCGGTTGAGCGGCTGAGGACACGCGGTCTGAGCAACGAGGAAATCCGCCGCTTGTTCGAGGCCGAACTGGCAGGATTACCGCGGACAGGAGTGCGCAATGTCTGAACCACTAGCAATCGAAACTGCGGGGCTGCGAAAGACGTACGGCGGCGTGGAAGCGCTGCGGGGGTTGGACCTGCAGGTTCCAGCGGGCTCGATCCACGGATTCCTTGGACGGAACGGCGCCGGTAAAACGACCACGATCAAAATCGTGCTGGGCATGACGCGGCCGACCGGAGGAAATACCCGCGTGTTCGGATTGCCCGCCGAGCAGCGTCAGAGCAGCCTCGCCATTCGGAGCCGCGCTGGATTCGTCAGCGAGGAAAAGGATCTGTATCCGTACATGACGGTTGAGGAGACGATCCGCTTCACCGCGGCCTTCTATCCCGGTTGGCGTCGCGACCTGGAGAAGCGATACCTGCGCAGCTTCGAATTGCCTGTGGATCGAAAAGTCAAGGCGCTTTCGAAAGGTATGCGCACGAAGCTGGCGTTACTGCTGGCCCTGTGCCGCGGCGCGGAACTCTTGATCCTGGACGAGCCTACCGCGGGTCTGGACCCTGCCGTTACGGAGGAGGTCTTGCAATGCCTGGTGGCCCATGTCGGCAGTGAGGAGATGACGGTGTTCTTCTCCTCGCATCAGATCGCCGAGGTAGAACAGATTGCCGACCGCGTCACGATTATCGATCGCGGAAGGACTTCGGTTTCGGGCGCTTTGGAAGACTTTCGTGAAAACTATCGCCGGATTCAACTAGTGTTCGGCGAAGAGGCGCCCAGCGCCGAGAAGGCGCCGGCATTTCGCGGGCCCGGTGTTTTGCGCGTAGACCGCCGCAGCCGCGCGCTGACTCTGATCGCCAGCGGCGGGGCCGAACAAATTGTGGAAGAGGCGCGCGCACTGAACGCGATCTCGGTGGACATTACGCCGGTGACGCTGAAGGAGATCTTCCTGGAAACCGTTCGAGGGGAGGGCTAAGATGCTCTGGCACAAATCGTGGTTGGAAACGCGGTGGCGATTTCTGATCGGCTTGGCAGTGGTGTGTTGTGGCGCTGCCGGAATGGTTCTGGTCTGGCCCAAAATCGCGGAACTCTTGCCTCTGGCGTCCAGCCTGCAGGTAAGCGGCGAACTGGGGCGGCAGGTCCGCGAATCCGTGGAACTCTCGCGCGACTATCGAGGGTACATCTGGTCGCAATGGTTCCGGCAGAACGGTTCGCACCTCGGCACGCTGTTCGCGGTTTTGCTCGGAACCGGCGGGCTGCTTTCGCAACCCTCAGGCGTCCTGTTCACACTGTCGCTACCGATCTCACGTGGGCGGCTGCTGACCACGAGAATGGCAACCGGGATTTTAGAACTACTGGTTCTCACCGTGGCGCCATCGCTTTTCATATCGCTTCTCTCGCCGTCCGTAGGGAAAACGTATAGCGTAACTGATGCCCTGATCCACAGCTCTTGCCTGTTCATCGCGGCAGCAGCTTTCTACAGCCTGGCATGCCTGCTATCCACGGTTTTCAACGACCTGTGGAGACCACTGCTGCTCGCCCTTCTGGCAGCGCTGGCTCTGGCGTTCATCGAACAGCTCGCTGGAGACTCGTTGCGTTACGGCGTCTTTCGCGTAATGCACGGGGAGTCTTATTTTCTGGCAGGCGACGTGCCCTGGCGAGGGCTCCTGGCGCTTACTGCCGCGTCGGCTGGCATGTTGTACGGCGCGGTGGTCAGAACCTTACGCCAGGATTTTTGATTTATGCCTCATTCTCAATCGCTGAGGTAAAGAAAACACCAGACATAGGAGAGTCTTATGCGTATCGCGTTTCGTGCGCCCGTATTCGTGGCACTTCTGATAGCAACCGGGTTGACGCGCGCAGAAGTGCAAGCCGAATTGAGTGGACACTGGGAAGGAAGCGTCCGGATACCCGGCGCGGAACTGGCCATCGAAATCGATCTGGTGAAGAACCAGCAGGAGAATGTCGAAGGCACCATCAGCATGCCCGACCAAAATCTTCATGGCTTGCCCCTGCAGAAGATTACCCTTAATGGAAGTTCGGTCAGCTTTCAGGCCCGCACCGATCAACCTTTCTCCGGACGGCTTTCCGCTGACGGCCAATCCATTTCCGGGGATCTGTCGTTCCAAGGCTATTCGATCCCGTTTGGCCTCACACGAACCGGTGATGCGCACATCGAAACGCTTCCCAAAATCTCGGCAGTCTCAAAGGTACTGGAGGGGACGTGGGAAGGTTCGTTGGATATCGAGGATACCCGATTGAGGCTCGTCCTGAGCGTGACGAATCGGTCAGGCGGCGCCATCGCGAGCATTACAAACCTGAATGAAGGTGGGCTCCAAATTCCGGTGACGTCCTTGAGACAAAGCGGCGGAACCGTGAATTTCGAGCTGAGCGCAACCGGCGGCACATGGAGCGGAGCATTGAACGGCGCTGGAACCGAGCTTAACGGCACTTACAAGCAAGGAACGCTTGCCGCGCCGCTCACCTTGCATCGTGCGGCGGCGAAACGGTGAAACGTGCTGGACGCTCCCTAACGGTCGCGGCTCGGTAGAGCAGGACGTACTTAGCTGCCCACTACGCCCACGAGCGGGCTGCTCGCGGAGGCGTAGAGCTTCTTCGGCATGCGGCCTGCTTCATACGCCAAGCGGCCGGCTTCCACGGCGAGTTTCATGGCACGAGCCATCCGTTCGGCATCTTCCGCGGCGGCGATGGCGGTATTCATCAGGATGCCGTCGGCGCCGAGTTCCATGGCTATGGCCGCATCGGACGCCGTGCCAACACCCGCATCGACAATTAGCGGCACCTCCGTGACCATTTCGCGCAGGATGCGCAGGTTCGCGGGATTCTGTACGCCCAAGCCGGAGCCGATCGGTGCGGCCAGAGGCATCACGGCAGCGGCTCCGGCGTCCACCAACCGGCGCGCATTCACCACGTCGTCGTTCGTATAAGGGAGCACCACGAAGCCTTCTTTGACCAGCGTGCGCGTGGCTTCGAGGAGGCCGGCATTGTCGGGGAAGAGCGTTTTCTCGTCGCCGATCACTTCCAGCTTGATCCAATTGGACAAGCCTACTTCGCGCGCGAGCATAGCCGTGCGAACCGCATCATCGGCGGTGTAGCAGCCCGCGGTGTTGGGAAGAATGAACAGCCGCGAACGATCGATGTAATCGAGCAACGAGTCCTTGGACCGGTCGGTCAGGTTCACGCGGCGCACCGCCACGGTTACCATTTCCGCGCCCGAAGCTTCATGACAGCGCTTCATTTCCGGAAAGGAGCGGTACTTGCCCGTACCGACCACCAGACGCGAGCGGAATTCGCGCCCCGCAATCACCAGGTTCTGGGACATACGATCAAAATCATAACAAACGCCGTTATGCGGCCATAGTTTCTATCTCCGGCACTTCCACCCAGCCATGCTGTTGCTGGCTGCGCATCTCGGCATCGAGCAACATGACTTGGCGCAGACCATCGACAAACTGCGGGTACTCCGGTTCCACGTTAGGATCTTGAATGGCGTGATAGAACCGCTTGAACACCTGCTTGAACGTGTCGTCATAGCCTTCGCTGTGGCCACCCGGCAGATCGGCATAGGGCCGCGCCCGGTCTTTCAGCAATGAGGGATCTTTTACGATGATCTGGTTGGCTTTTTCTCGGTACCCGATCCACAACTCATCGGGCCGCTCCTGGTCCCAGGCCACTCCCGCTTTGGTGCCATAAATCTCCAAGCTGAGGCGATTCTTTCTCCCGGCGGACACCTGGCTCGCAGTGAAGCAACCGCGCGCCCGGTCGCCGAGACGGATCAGCACGGCTCCAAAGTCTTCTGTGTCGATTGGCATATCCTCGGAGGCTTCCGCCGCGCGCAATTTGCCGGCGAACGTCTCTACCGATCCCTTGGGGCGCTTGCGCGTCTTGTGAAAGGTCTGGAAGTCGGCGCATAGGGCGGTTATGCGCAGGCCCGTGACGTGCTCGGCCATGTCCGACCAATGCGAGCCGATATCGCCGAAGCAGCGCGACGGCCCCCCGGTTTTGGATTGCAGGCGCCAATTCCAATCGGTTTCGAGCAACAGCCAATCCTGCGAATAGGTCCCTTGCACCACCAGGATATCGCCCAGATCGCCGTTTTCCCGCATCCGCCGCATGTGTTGCACCATGGGATAAAAGCGCAGGTTATGGAAGGTGCAGTTGCGCAGATTCGTTTGTCGCGCCAAGGCCGTGAGTTCCCGCGCCTCTGCCACAGAAATCGCCAGGGGTTTCTCGCAGAGCACGTGCTTACCCGCCAACAACGAGTCCTTGGCCATCGGATAGTGCAGAAAGTTGGGAGTGCAAATGTGCACCGCAGTGATGGAGGGGTCATCGAGGATGCGGTGATAGTCCGCTTCCGCTCGCGGCACGAAGAACTCTTCAGCCAGCCTCCGCGCTTTTTCGATCTCCGATTCGGCGATGGCGGCGATCTGTACATAGCCTAGCCGGCGCAGAGATTCCAGATGAACCCGCCCGACGAAACCAGTGCCGAATACCGCAGTTTTGCATTGATACATCGTATGGCCTCCAGCCTCTTAGAATGGTTAGATTGGTAACGCTCGATGGTAGTACGGATCCGGCTCGGTAAAAGAAAGCACCGGGATGCGCGGCGCGCGCGGAACCGCAGAACGGCTCTGGCGATCGCCGCCCTGCTGACGCCCGCGGCACTCATGTTTTTTGTGCTGGCATTCTGGCGCATCGCCGCCGATCTCAAGTGGACCGGCAGCTTCGCCATCGCTTCGGGCGTATTCTCTCATTGGCAGGTCTGGCTGGGCGGCGCCGTGCTCCTGCAGTTTTGCTCCTACGCACTCAACCGCTACGGAAAAAGCGATCGCACCGCGTCGTAAGGGCCGGAAACCTCTGTTATTCTAACTCTAGGACCCGCCCATGCGATACACCCGGTACCCGTATAGCCGCTCCTCCTTTTACGGTTACTTCCCCACGGGAGTCAAATGGCTTTTGATCAGCAACATTGCCATGTTCCTGCTGATCTGGCTCGGCGGGCGGCTGGGATTCTCGGGTGATTTCCTGCTGCTCGCACTGGCGCCCCGCGCAGTCGTGTACCACTTCGCCGTATGGCAGTTGTTCACGTACCTGTTTTTACACGGCGGCATCGGACATCTGCTTTTCAACATGCTCAGCTTATGGATGTTCGGCTCGATGCTGGAGCAGGATTGGGGCACGCGGCGTTTTTTGAAGTACTACTTCGTTTGCGGTGTGGGAGCGGGCATCTGCGACGTCGCCGTGAACGCGGCCATGGGAAATTGGGGAACCCGGACGATCGGCGCTTCGGGCGCCATCTACGGGTTGCTGCTCGCATTCGGAGTCCTGTATCCCAACCAGACCGTATTGATGAATTTCCTGTTTCCGATCAAGGCCAAGTACCTGGTTATGATCTACGGGGCGATCGCGCTCTTCAGCGCGTTTGGCGAAAACAGCGGCGTCAGCAACATCGCGCATCTCGGCGGCATGCTGTTCGGATACATTTATCTGAAAGCCAAGTGGCCCGGCGCCGGCTTCAGCCTGGCACAGGCACAAGGCGCGTACCGGCAGTGGAAAATGCAACGCGCCAAACGCAAATTTCAGGTCTATATGCGCAAGCACGGCCGCGGCGGCGGTCCGTGGGTGAACTGAGCCTTTCGTGAAGAACCCCGACAATCAAATCACTGCGACCTTGCATCCGTCCAGTGCCGAATCCGGCGGCGATGATTTTTTTGATACGGCCAATCTGTCGCCCAAACGACTGGGTTGCCGTTCGTAGTCTGGATTTCTCCGAGGGCCGGCGCCACCCACGATGTGCGCGTCAAAGTATCTCCCGGCCCTAAAGTTCACCGTTCTGAATTAGTCTCTGTCGCCATTCGGCCTGAGGTTCACGTGGTTGGCGGAAATCTGAGCGCACCGGATTTAGCGCTGCTCAAACGATGGGCTGCCGCCAACCACGACGTAATCGTGAACTATTTCGACGAGGAGATCGAGTACACCGAAGATGCCATCGCGGCGCTGAAGCCGGTCGAGTGAACGCTGCTTCTTGCGACCGGAGATCACTCCGGAATGCGTTTGAGGACGATGTTCGCGCTGGCTGTGTGGCCGTCGTCTTCAAGAACCTGTGCGGTCCCTTTTAGGACGGAGCCATCGGCGGTGAGGTCGAACCGAATCGTTCCGCCGCCCATCTTCACTTCGAACGTAAGGTGATCGCCATCGGACTTGCCTACGGTGATCGGGAACTGGCGCGACTGTCTGGGTCCGGCGCTTCCCGTCAACGCCGTCCCGTTCTGCCGGAGAGCCGCATACATAATGCCGAAGGACTGGTCGTCGGGCGAAGCACCTGACCACTTGCCCGAAAAATCCGCTGCCGTCGCACAGAGCGAAGCCAGCAATGCCAGCATTACGACGCTGGTTGTTGGTCTTGCGACGGGTCTGATCGACGAGCGATCTCGCATGAATCCTCCAGAATCGTTACAGCGCCCTTGCCCGGCGGGGCCGGAGGACGGCCATCAATGTCAGAACGCCCTCCGACAAAAGGGCGACTCCTATAAGCAGGACGAAACCTTCAAAATGAGGAGACGCCAGAATTCGATGGATTCCCAGAGCGCCCCATAGCGCCGCCGCTATTGCTCCCACTGCAATGAAGACGCGAACGATAAAGCAGCCGGCCAGCCCGCGAAGCAACAGTGTGACTACGCTCTGAAGCAGGATGGCCGCGGCAATCACCATCCGGCCCGCATAGCCATCGTGCTTGAGAATGTTCTCCATCACCGCGAGCCATATGCCGGCGCCGGCAGTCAATGCACACATCCAGCGCGAAAGCCTCTCCACGGGAGGACCCACGAAATCCCAAACGGGCATGAGGCTAAGGACCTGGCGCAGATACCAAAGGTTTGCGCGCAGGGAACCCGATCGCAGGACTTGTTCGTCGCGGTATTCCTCCAGCAAATCGCCGGAAATCGTTTCCCGGTCCCGCGCGGATAGGAAATGGAGGAGTATCCGTTCCAGCCATGGCGGCGGTGCTTTGTCTCTCATGCTTTCGACTCCAACGGCCACTTCGCGCCGCGCCACATCCCTTCCAATGCAGCTTTCGACTCGTTCAGTGCTTTGATCCCATCCACGGTGATCCTGTAATAGCGGCGTAAGCGCCCGGCCCGCACCGGCGTCCCCGCTTCCACATGTGACTCGAGGAGTTCCTTTTGTTCGAGGCGGTCCAGCGTTGCGTAGACGGCTCCGGCCGCGATTTGCCGCTTCAAACTAGCCTGAACGCCGCGAAGGATGGCGCGGCCATAAGCTTCTTCCGTCAACCTCCAAACGGTCAGCAGAACAGCCTGCTCGAAGGTACCGAGTAGCTCCGCCACAATATCTACATTGTAGGCATAATGGCCCACCTTGTCAATTCAAAAAAGAAAAACGCGTGGGCCAGCCGTCGCAACCTCTCGCGCTTCTATAACGGACACCGGGATGTAATAAAGCATTCTCACCTGCAAGGGGTTTGTGTGACCGAGGCCGTCCGCTCCTTATCTCTCGTCCTGTTCACCTGTCTCGGTAAATTGGGAACGCCGGATCGATTAGTGTTCCCGCTGGCCTGCCGTCTGCCCTAATCTTTGCGTAAGGAGAAAGCTTGATGAGGCGAACTGCTCCACTAGCTGTACTACTGCTGTGCGCTTCCGCCAGTTATGGCCAGACGGTTTTGGCAACGGTCACGAGTCTTCCGATTCTTAGTAATAAGGTAGTCGCGTACGCTTTGTCGGGTTGGGGTACGGGCTGGGCTTTGAGCTACCAGAGCGCGCCTCTGGTGGAGATGCCCAGCAGTTCCGGCACTCTGCCGATCAGCAACTTTCTCGTTTACGGACCGGGTCCGGCACAGTTGGTTCCCGGCGTGAGTCCCTGGTCCATCGACTGGACCGAGCTCAATGGCGTCCACCACACGACACCGCTCGACATCAACTGCCACTGCTTCGATCCGACCAGACCCAGGTGCTCAACCCGGCCGCATGGACCAACGTTCCCAACGGGCAGTTTGCGGCGAATCAAAGCTCGATCCGCTGGTTCCGGGGGCTTCCGGGTTCCTGTGGAGAACGCCAATTTCAGCCGTAATTTCCGGATCAAGGAACGTTACAGTCTGAACATCCGCGTGGAGTTCACGAATATTTTCAATCGACTGGTGATCCCGACGAGCGCGGCCGCTCCGGGCGGAATCAACCTCGGCAATTTTGCAGCGGCGCCCACGAAGTTCAGCTCGGGTCCCAACGCCGGCTTGTACAGCGGCGGTTTCGGCACCGTCGTGAGTCCGCTCAACGGCTCTGTGACCGGCCAGCGCGCCGGGACGTTGGTTGCCCGGTTCACGTTCTAGACCGGGTTGGCATTCAGGGGCAGTGACGCCGCTGTCCCCGCAGAAGGCATCGAAAGCGGCCGCCTCACGGCGGCTGAAGCCGGTGGAAACCGGCTTCGCGGGCCCAAAGGCCCGGCCCCACATTTGTAGGCTACGCGTAAATGCCGCGCAGCTTGATCGCGAAGGCCACCCGGTCGAGCGCCAGCATGTAGGCGGCGATGCGGTTGTTCACGTTGTGTGTCTGGGCGTATTGCAGGACGGCGTCGAAGCTCTCCACCATGATCTCTTCCAGGCGCTGGTTCACCAATTGCTCGTTCCAGAAGAAGCCCTGGCGGTCCTGCACCCACTCGAAATAGGAGACCGTGACGCCTCCGGCATTGGCGAGAATGTCGGGAATGACGAACACCTTCTTATCGGCCAGGATCTCGTCCGCCAAAGGCGTGGTGGGGCCGTTGGCGCCTTCGCACAGAATTTTGCAGCGCAGGCGATCGGCGTTGGGAGAGGTGATCACGTTTTCCGTCGCCGCGGGGATCAGAACGTCGCAGGGCAGGAACATGGCTTCGCCGCGGTCCATGTCCTCGCCGCCTTGGAAGCCGGTAATCGAGCCAGTCTCCTTGCGGTGCTGCTGCAAGGCCGCGATATCGATCCCATTGGGGTTATAGACGGCGCCGTCGTACTCGATGATGGAGACGATGCGGAATCCCTCCGCCGCCATCAGACGCGCGGCCATTCCGCCCACATTCCCAAAGCCCTGAATCACGATGCGGGAATTCTTGGGATCGAGGCCGAGATGCTGCAGGGCCTTCAGCGTAACCATCATGCAGCCTCGTCCGGTGGCCTCCGGTCGGCCGCGCGAACCGCCGAGCGATAACGGTTTCCCGGTCACCACCGCGGTCACAGTGTGGCGGGCATGCATGGAATAAGTGTCCATGATCCACGCCATGACCTTCTCGTTGGTGTTGACATCCGGCGCGGGCACGTCGCGCTCCGGGCCGATAAAGTCGATGATCTCTGCAGCATACCGGCGCGTAAGTTTCTCGAGCTCGGCGTCCGAGAGAAGATGCGGATCGCAGATCACGCCGCCTTTGCCGCCGCCGAATGGGATGTTGACCACCGCGCATTTCCAGGTCATCCAAGATGCCAGCGCCCGCACCTCATCCAGCGTCACATCGGGCGCGAACCGGATGCCACCCTTGGCAGGTCCGCGCGCAATCGAATGCTGCACGCGATACCCCGTAAACACTTCCAGCCGCCCGTCGTCGAGTTGCACGGGAATATTCACGGTAATTTCGCGAGCCGGCGTGCGCAGCACCTTGCACATGCCGTCATCCAACTGCAGGCGCTTCGCCGCCTCGTCGAACCGGGCGGCCGCCGCCAGCCACGGGTTGGTCTCGTTGTCGTGCGAGATGGAAACTGGAGCAGTCAGCGTGGACAAGAGTCAAACCTCCGATTTCATTGTAATGCCGCGCGCTTCAGCTTCCGAGGACATCCGCGGCTTTAAGAATCACCGGATCCCTCTGGGCTTCCACTTCGTCGCCCTTTTCCACCCCGAGAGCCTGATTAAAGATCTCTGTTTTCAGCCGGTTTTCCACGTACTCCCGCTCCGGGATCCATTCCGAAACCCCCGGTTGTATGCTGCGCTGGAACAGATAGCTGCGGAACTCATCGAGGATTTCAGGCGTGATTTCAAAATCGCTGTCGATTTTGTGCTCGGAGAGATATTCGGTTGCGAAGTTGGTGAACGATCCGCTAGCTTCCATAGCCTCGCGCAGACGGTTCATCGCCTGGGGATAGACCACAATGTCCGGCTGAATGCCGCCGCCACCCGTGACCGTCCGGCCCTTATCGGTATGAAAGGTGCGCGCGGCGTTCACCTGTTTGGTGGCGCCCGCCAGTTCGAACAGGGACGCGTTCAGCGGCTTCTGGATCGACCGGCCGCTAGGGGTGTAATACAGGGCCGTGGTGAGGGCCAAGCCGGTGCCTTCGCTCATGGGAAAGACGCTTTGCACCAGTCCCTTGCCGTAACTCGGCTGGCCGAGGATGGTGGCCCGGTCGTGATCCTGCAAAGCTCCGGAAACGATCTCGGATGCGCTGGCGGTCTTCTCATTCACCAGCACCGCCAATTTGAACTTGTATGGTTTGGCGGATTCGGGGACCACCTCATTACTCTCCGGCACGTTGCGGCCCCGCACCGTAAGAATCTTTTGCCCGGGATCGAGGAACATCGAAGCCGTCTGGATGGCCGCGGTTACCAGCCCACCGGGGTTATTGCGTAGGTCCAGAACTAGCCCGCTAAGCCGCTCGCCCCCCAATTTTTCGATGGCTTGGCGCAGCAGTTGGGGCGTGCTTTCTTCAAAGCTGGCGACGCGCACATATCCGATGCCGGCCGCCACAAAAAAAGCCCGATCCACGCTGGGCGCCTGCAGTTCTTCGGGCATGAGCGTGAACTGCATGATGCGCGCGCTGCCCGGCCGCTTCACATCGAGCTGCGCCTGTTGCTGGCGGGCCTCGGTGAGGAGTTCCGTGAGCTGGTCGAGGTCGAGCCGCGCGATCACATAACCGTTGATCCCTAAGATCTCATCGCCGGGCGAGAGTCCTGCCTTGGCCGACGGCGTTCCAGGGAGCGTCTGGAGCACGATGATGCGGCCCGGCATGAGCGATACCACCGTACCGAAACCTTTTTGGGTCGAGGTCTCTAATTTTTGGAGTTGGGCGAACTGGCCCGGGTCGAAGAACACCGAATGCGGATCGAGCTTGCGCAGCAGTCCGGGAATCGCGCCCTGGTAAAACGCCTGTTCGGAAGTAATCGGCTCCGCAGCGTTCTGTTCCAGGATGGCATAGGCGCTCAGAAGCGTCTTCATCTGCGCTTCCAGGTCATTCGAGGAATCCCCCGCGGCCAGTAGCGAGGCGACGGAAGCAAGCAAAGCTGCGAGGAGGCGCGACATCAATCCTCAATACGCGCGCGTTCGGGAACAGTGGACATCCCGGTTCTATTTTAGCAGCGGGGTTGTACTCGAACCCTCTTTCCGCCCCGGAGGGAGTAAGATCGAAGCGGGCCATTGCTCACTCGGCCGAGCACGGCCCTCCGTCGAAACGGCGCGGCTGAAGTTGCCTGCCTTTGGTATCCCGGAAAAGACTCCTGCCTACGCTTCGGTAACGAGACGCTGGAAGTTACGGTACGCGGCAAAACCATCAGCGATGTTCTCAATATGCCGGTCGAAAAGGCCATCAAGGCGGCCATCGCCGCGACACTGCTCGTAGGCGACGGCCTCATCCAACTGGAAGTGCTCAAAGGAGCATCCAAAACGGAAAGCGCTTGCCGCACGTGCGGGGGCTTGGGTATCCACAAAATCACGCACCCGGAACTGCTGGTGCCCGATCCCAAACGCAGCCTGCGGGGCGGCTGTTTCGTGCGCGAGGCATATAAGTACAACCCGGACACCTGGGACGGCCGCGTCATGTACAGCCTCTCCAAAGCGCTGCGGTTCTCGCTCGACGTGCCCTGGGAAGAACTGCCCGAGACAGTACGCCATGCCATCCTGTTCGGGCTGGAGGGGAAGAAGATCGCGATCCTGCTCCCTCCGGACGCCAAAGTGAAGCCCGATAAGTGCCGCCCGCCAACCATCAGGCGGTCCACTACGGCGTCCATGTCGCGCACTCGTCTTCATCGAGCGCGAGGTTCTCCGAGAGGTCTACGCGCTTGCCGTCAATCACGATTTGACGGCAACCTTTTTTGCGGACCTCGGTAAAGACGAAATCCAACTCCTCGCCGTAGACCTTGAAGACCGGCGCCCGCATTTCGATCTCCGAGCCTTCGGGGAGCGAGAGAATGGCTTCCAGGATCTGAATGGGCGTGCGGCTGAAGACGGGCTCTCCGGTTCGCGGGCAGTGCGGTTCGGCAATGGTAGCGAAGAGGAGGTTCAGATAACTAGCCATGTCGGTCATGGTGCCGACCGTGGAGCGCGGGTTGCTGGCGATGGTCTTCTGCTCGATCGAGATCACTGGCGAAAGACCGAAAACGAAATCTACGTCGGGCTTGGCCACCTGTGTGACAAAGCGCTTGGCATAGCTGGAGAGCGATTCCAGGTAACGTCGCTGGCCTTCGACGACGTAAATGGTGTCGAACGCCAGGCTCGATTTGCCCGATCCGGAGAGGCCCGTGACCACAATGAGGCGGTCGCGCGGCAATTCGAGCGAGACATTCTTCAGGTCATGGACGCGCGCGCCCTGGATGCCGATGGTGGTTCGCGGCGCGGCCTTCGGCTTCGGGGCGGTGGCTTTACCAGGCATCGGGTGCCTTATCGGTATGGAAGAACGCCAGTTCCTCCACGCTGATGTTGCTCTTGGTGGTCAGCCGCGCCGGGAGATGAGCTTTGCCGATAAGCCCCCGGTCGGCCAGGTACTCGCACACCGGCGTCACGCCTTCCAAGCCGAAGTTGCGGCGGAAGTGATCGTCGATTTCGGTGGCGGAGCGCGCCTCCCCTACTTCCCGCAAGTGCTCGAGCACCGGTCCGCATAACTGATCCGTTCGCTCGGCCAGGTACTGATCGATGGCGGATAGCGCCGCTTGCACATTCGCTTTGGTCTTCTTCGTATTCAGCAGATCGGTGTAGACGATTTGGAAGAAAGCCGGATTCAACTTCATAGCCTGTGGGAGCACCTCGCGATCGGTGAGCAGCCCGGCGCTCAGGACCTCGATCTTGGCCAACCCGGTCGCAGCGTACAGAATCCAGAGCGCCGTATAGGCCAGGTCGCGACGGGTGCGAAACCACTTGTGCGCCTTGTAAACCGATGCCAGCGCCCCGCTGGCGGCTTGCAAAAGCTGGATCTGGATATCGCGTTCGCCGATCGCCTGCAACTGTTCACACAAGCGCGCGATGGTTTCATCGTGGGTGTACAGGAGGCGGCCCTTAGCGAGAAACGATTGCTGGAAACTGCTGTGCAAGGAGCCTTCCACGGTCTTGCGGAATTGTGCCCGCGGCATCAGGATCGTGTGTACGTTGATGCCGTCCGCATACAGCGACAGGCTTTCGCGGCCCGCCTGTTTGTCATCGATAGTCACTAGCACCAGGTCGATATCGGATTTGTCCCAGACGGTGTCGTGCGAGAGGCTGCCGCAAAGGATCGCGGCCAGGATGGAGCGATCGCGGCGAATCTCGCCGGTCAGCGCCTCCAAGGCGGCGTGGAACTTTTGAGAGGCGGTGGCCAGGCAAAAGCTATTCTACTGCGTGCACAAGCCACAGCCTTGTGCCACATTGGCGCATGGCTCTGCCTTGCGCATTACTCCGGCTGCCGGTTCGGCGGCGCTTCCACTTGCACGACGGGCGGCGGCGCCGGCGGCCCGTTCAGCGGGTTCAGCTTACCCCCGATTTTGAAGCTCCACACCAGATCCCCGCGCGCCTCGCGCAATCCGTCACGACTTCCCCCGGCCGCAATCGCCACGTACTGCTCGCCATCCACTTCGTAAGTGGCCGCCGGCGCATCCGCCCCAAACCCGGTCTGAAAGCGCCAAAGCTCCTCGCCCGTTTTGGAATCGAACGCGCGAAAATACCCGTCGCTTCCACCGTGGAATAACAATCCGCCGGCCGTGGCCAGCACTCCACTGCCGAACCCGGCCAGGTACGGAACCTCCTTCTGCCACACCTTCCGGTTCGTGCGCGAATCGAGCGCGGTGATCAGTCCGTATTCGCGCGTGCCTTTGACCGACACGCGGCCGGTCGTGCTGAACTTACGCGTGGATACTCCGGTCGTGAAGAACAGGTACCCGGTTTGAGGATCGTATGCCCCTGGCGCCCAATCGGCCGAGGCTGAAGGTTGCGCGATCTTCGTATCCGTCCACACCGGCGTGTACATGCAGCCGCGCTGATAGCCTTCCACCAGTTCGGCGCATTGCGGCGCAGTGGGATCGCCTGCCGGAACCGGCTGCGTGGCCACGGTCTTCTGTCGCGGCTCCTGCGGAACCGGTTTCTCATCAATGGGGAGCAACGGCTTTCCCGTCGTGCGATCCAGGATGTAAACCCAACCTTGCTTGGAGTGTGCCGCCAGAGCCTTGCGGGTTTGGCCGTCGTAAACCTGGTCGAACAGAATTAGCGGAGTGGGCATGTCGAAATCCCACAGATCATGATGCACAGACTGGTAATGCCAGCGGTATTTGCCCGTCGTGGCATCTAGCGCGACCACCGAATCGGTGAACAGGTTGTCGCCGCCGCGCGTCGAACCGTTGTAATCCGGCCATGGGTTGCCCGTGTTGACGTACAACAGGCCGAGATCGGGATCCACTGCGGGCTGCACCCACATCGCCCCGCCGCCCGTCTTCCAGGAATCGCCCTCCCAGGTCTCGCTGCCCGGCTCGCCAGGATAAGGCACCGCCCACCAGCGCCATACTTCCTTGCCGGTCTTGGCATCGTGCGCCGTCAGCCGGCCGCGCAGGCCGCCGTCGCCGCCCGAAATGCTGATATATACCAAGCCTTTATAATAGAGCGGCGGCGCCGCCACATACTGGCGGAGGTTCTTAGGCACGTCTTCGCCCAGTTCGTGCTTCCAGAGCACCTTGCCGGTCTTTTGATCCAGCGCGAAGAGGCGCGTCAGCGGCTCAGGCCGCCCCTCGGCCGGCACTGGCTTGCGGATGTCCGATTCGGCGCCGAACACCATGCCGTCGCCAATCGCCACTCCGCGTTTCGCCTTGTTGTCCGGGGTTTTCGGATCGGAGGAAGTGCGATATTCCCAGATGAGATTGCCGGTCTTGGCATCGAGCGCGAAAATATCCTGCTGCCCGGTGGTAACATACATGACGCCATCGCGCACCACCGGCGTGGCCTGCTGCGAGTATCCCGGACCGAACCCGGAATTGAGGCGGGCCATCCATGCGCCCTTCATGCCTTTGACGTTGGAAGGGTTGATCTGCGCGAGCGTGGAGTACCGGGTATTTCCCCAGTCCCCGCCCACCAGTGGCCAGTCCTTCGCCGGCGGCTTGCGATAATCCGGCGCGGTCTGGGCGAATAGTACGGGCAGACAAGCGAGCGTCCCCAGCAAAAGGCGATTTCGCATGTGGTCTTTTATATGTGGTTTGGTGGGCTGAGTCAAGGCAGGATTCCGACCTGCGACAGGCGGGCGCTCCGTTATTTTTTTCTCGACGCCTGTCGAAAATGCCCCGTCTCGAACGACAATATAACGAACAGGAGATAGTCGTGACCGGGACGAGCACAGAATCATTCAGCCCCCCCGAAGCTGTGGGGGTTCTCTGGCGGGACCTGAAATACGCTTTGCGCTCCCTCGCCGGGGCGAAAGGGCTTTCCTTTACGGTCGTCCTTACACTCGCCCTGGGCATAGGGGCGAATGCTGCGATCTTCACCCTAGTCCGCGGGGTGTTGCTCCGGCCTCTGGTCAACCGCGATGAAGACCGGCTGATCTACATCCGCCAGAGTGCCCCGGGCATGGGAATGGACAATACCGTGTTTTCCGTGCCCGAGGTGCAGGACCTGCGCCAGCGAATCAAATTGCTTAGCGCTATCGGCGATTTCTCTACGATTGGGTATACCCTGAACGGGCTGGGCGAGCCGCGCGAGGTGCAAGGCGGAGTAGTGGGTGGCAACTATTTCGAGGTTATGGGCCTGCATCCGGTGCTGGGACGCCTGTTGGACGCGCGGGACGATGGGCCGGCCGCCGCCGGAGCCGTGGTTCTGACTTATCGATTCTGGACCACCGCCCTGAAAAGCGACCCCTCGGTGATCGGAAAAGTGGTTCGGCTCGGATCCTTCGGAAGCCGGACCGCGACGATAGTCGGCGTGCTGGAGCCGTCGGTACCTTATCCGGCTGAAACCGAGATCATCGCCAACGTGGTTACCAGCCCTCACCACCTTTCGGCGACGATGGTCACCGGACGCGTGCACCGCATGACCGAACTGTTTGGGCGCCTGGCGCCGGGTGCCACGCTCGACCAGGCGCGCGCCGAACTCAAGGCTGTTCATGGCGCCATCGTGAAGGAACATCCCGAGGCTTACCCCGCCAAGGCGGATTACCGCATCGACGCGAAGCTTCTCCGTGATGAAATTACCTCAAAAGCCCGGACGGTGCTCTGGGTGCTGCTGGCCGCCTCCGGCCTCGTCTTTGTCATCGCCTGTTCCAACGTCGCCAACCTGATTTTGGCGCGAACCATTCGCCGCGAAGGCGAGTTGGTGATCCGGGCTTCACTGGGCGCCAGCACCGCTGCGCTGCGTCGCGTCCTGCTGGCCGAAAGCCTGCTGCTTTGCGGTGCGGGTGCGGCCATCGGTGTGCTGAGCGCCCGCCCCATGGTGGCGATCCTGGCGCGGTATGCTTCCCGGTTCTCGATCCGGGCGCTCGATCTGACGGTCGATTCCAGCATCCTCTGGGTCGGCGCGGGGCTGGCCGTGCTCGCCGCCACCCTGTTGGCTTTTGTCCCGCGCCTGCCCTCGGGAGACCGCTCCAATGCCATCAATCTCTCCAATGGCAGCGTGCGGATGACCGGAGGCTCCGCGCCGCGCCTGCGCGCTTTCGCCATTACTCAGATCGCGGCTTCGTTCGTGCTGCTGGCCGGCGCGGCGATGCTCTTGAAGGCTCTGTTGGTCATGCAAGCCGTTCAGACCGGCATCGATACCCGCCGCGTGCTCTCCATCAACGTACCCATAATGTCGTATGGCCGGACTGACGCCCAAGTGGTGGATTTCTATAAAGAAGCGATGCGGCGCGTGCATCAGTTGCCGGGCGTGGATGACGTCGCGCTCGGCATCCTTACGCCTTGGCGCGAAGCGGGCCAACAAGGTCCCGGCCTGCAATTCACAGCGGAAGGCGCGGTCCGCAGCTCACCCGATGATGATCCGCGCGCACAACTGCGCACCGTATCGCCCGGCTTCTTCGCGGCGCTCGGGGTGCCCCTAACTTCCGGCCGGGATTTCAATGACTCGGACCGCAAGGGCGGCGAGCCTGTGGCAATCATCAGCCAGAGCGTGGCGCGGCGCGTTTTTCCCGGGCAGGTGGCCCTCAACCGTCACGTCACCTGGAGCGACCCCCTCCTGAAGTTCATCGGTATGCAGCCGACACCCATGCGAATCATCGGAGTAACCCCTGACATCGACGATGAGCACCTGGTTCCCGGTCCGACTCTCACGGTGTACATGCCCTTTGGACAGGGCCCGCTGTTCGGCGGAAGAATGTTCGTCCACGTCCGCACCGACCCGTACGCCCTGATCAGCCCCATCAAACGGACCATCCGCTCGCTCTCGGTGGATCAGCCCGTAGAGCGCGCGGCGACCTTGGAGGATGTGCGCGCGGAAGTGCTGACCCCCGACCGCCTGAACGCCATGGTGTTCGGTGGGTTCGCACTGGTCGCTTTATTGATCGCCATCGTAGGCGTGGCGGGCGTACTGGCGTTCTCGGTCAGCTCGCGCACGCGTGAATTCGGCATCCGCCTGGCAATCGGGTCGCAGCCGCGCGATCTGCTCATGCGGGTCATCGCCGAAGGCGCGGGGATCACGGGCGTAGGGATCAGTGCCGGTCTGGTCTCCGGGTTGGCGCTGCAGCGGCTGGCCGGCAGCTATCTGGAAAATCTGCATATTCCCGGGCCGTGGGTGGTGGCCGGCGCGGCGGGCATTTTGCTGGCGGCAGCCCTGGTGGCTTCCGCCTGGCCGGCTTTCCGTGCCGCGCGCGTGGATGTCATGCAAGCGCTTCGGACGGATTGATTAGCCTAAAAGACCTTTTCACGCTACACCTCGTTCGGGGACGGACAAGAATTACGGGTTACTTATATAACCGCCGGTACACGTCGGCGTTCCGCAACACCGCTTGCACATACTCGCGGGTCTCGTTGTATGGGATCGATTCCACAAATTCCGCCGGTTCGCGATAGGTCCGCCACGCCAGCCATTCCTGCGCCCGTCGCGGCCCGGCGTTGTACGCCGCCAGGGTCTGTTCCAGGCTGCCGCTGTTCTGATCGAGCATCGAGCGGAAGATCGTGGTCCCGATCTTTAGATTTACCGCCGGCTGGAACAACAACCGGTTCGTAAATGCGGCCACCCCCGCCCTCTTGGCGTATTGCCTTCCCGTCGCGGGCCGAACTTGCGTCAGTCCGTATGCGTTCGCCCGCGAGAGCGCTTGCGGGTTGAACTCCGATTCCTGCCGGATCAGCCCCGCGATCAGGTACGGATCGAGATCCCGCTCCCGCGCATCCGCCTCCAGATTCTCGCGATACGGAAGTGGGAATAGCAGTTGCCAATATTTCTGCGGCGCGTTCGAAAGGGGCAGGTTCAGGTAATCGGAAGATAACGATTTCATGTCTTTCAAGCCCTGATAGGGCGCATCCGCTGCGCCCGCCATCTCCATCGCCAGCAAGGCCGGTTGGCCATCGGTGCGCGCGCCGAACCGCAACTCCGCATCAGCCAGATCATTGAGCCCGGCCGTCCGCAGCAGCCGGGAGCGCTCCACCCGCGCGGCGGTGGCTGGGGTTGGTTGCCCCGGAACCGGCTTGGCCTCGGGCAGCGCAAGCGACGCGAGAAACTCCGTAGCTTTGGCCGAGGCCGCCGCACCTTGGAGTTCCGGCTGTTTCAAATGCTCCCGCGCCAGCACTGCGTAATAGGTATTGGGAAATGCTTGCGCCAGGCGTTGGTACAAAGCCGCGGCCGAGCCGTAATCGCTGTCCCCTTCGTGGGTGCGGGCCAGAAAATACAACGCAGCGCCGGCGCTGGCCTGCACGGGGAATTTTTCCAACTGCTCACGCAACAGATCGACCGCATCCTTCTTGTTATCGAGATAGGCCAGGAAGGCGACTTTCCAGTGACTCTGCGCTGCTGCCGCATCGTTCGGGAAACTCTCGTAAACCGCCCTATATAAAGGCAGGTAATCGTCCGGCCGATTCGCAACCAGGTAACGGTTCGCCGCCCCTAGCAACGCACGCAACCGCCACGGAGACTGCGGATATGTCTTGCCCAGCCGGTTCACCGCCGCCATCATTTCGTCGTCATCGGTCAGCCGGCGCGCGCACTCCTCCAAGTAGTAGAGCCGTTCGGCATCCGCTTCCGATTCGTCCATCATCAGCCCACGCAGATAAGGGTAAGCCGCAGCCGTGTTGCCGCCCAGGAAGGTAGCCGCGCCGATCCGCACGCGTGCCTGGTCGCGTTCCAGGCCCACCAATTGCCCCGCCAGCATTTCGTACTCGCTACGTGCTTGCTGATAATCCCGCGCTTCCAATAAGCGGTCTGCCCGCTGCAGCACCTGCTGCGGTAAAGGGGCTGGGTACGCTGTCCCCATGCTGTCCTTTAAAGTAACCAGCGCGGCGGCCGCCCGGGAAGCCGCGTCCCCCGAGATATAGCGGTAATACACCCGCTGGTAAAAGTCGGCTGCATGCGCCAGGTCCCCTGCTGCCTGATAGCTGTCTGCCAGCGTCACGTCCCCTTCGGGCTGGGGCAATTCCGCATAATGCTCCCTCAGAACGCGCACGGCGTCCGCGGAGTGATCCTTCTTTAAGGCGCGAGCCTCTAATAACCAGGACCGTCCGCTGTAAGGCGAACGAGTCGTGGTCTGCTGAATCGGGCCCAAGTCCTGCTCCACGCCGCTCGTATCGTCCGCTTCCACGCGCGCGGCGGCCAGGTAGTAAGCCGCGTAATCGGCGATCTGCGGCACTCTCACAGAGAGGCCCCGCAGATTAGCAGTGGCTGTCGCGTAATCCTTCTGCTCGTACGCCGCGATGCCTAGCGCCAGCCGCGCCAGGGCGCCATTGAGTTCTTTGGAATGCGCAGCGCCGTATGCTTCCACCGCAGCGCGTTTCGCGGGCGTGGGCGCCTCCCGGTAGCTGCGAACCAGCGCGGCCAGAGCCGGCGCGGCCGGGGGACCGGCCGCCTTCTTTACCGGCCCAGCCTTTGGGCTCGCAGCCAACGCCACCGTCGCGGCGCTACACCAGAGGACCTGGATAATCTTTGCCAAGTAATTCCGGATCATCGTTCGCCAACGTGCGCAACAGCTCCAGGTGCAGGTAGTCCACCATGCTCGTGGAGGTCTCAAAGTAATCTTTACGAAACGCCGCGCGCGCCCCGTCGATACGGTCGCGCAGCGCTCCGTATAAGTCGCGGCGCTGCCGGCCAGCGGCGACCGCGTCGGCGCCGGCCAGCCGCATCTCAGCTACCTGCACGCGCGCGAAACGCTGTGCGCGCAAATGGATGCGCTGATCATCCGCCGAAAGCGCTTCCCATGAAGAAGGGCGGCTTTCCTGGGCCGCCCGGATCGTCACCAGTTCACTGGGCCGGGCGAACGCGCTCCACAACGCCGCCGCTAACTGCGCCAAAACTTCCAGCGCTCCGCTCTGGACCGCTCCCCACGCATATAAAACGGCGGCAGCCTGCCCGCTCGTGACGATGGGCACAATGAAAGCGCGTGTTCCATCGGAACCTCCGGCTAGATCCGCCAATACCGCGGAGACTTCTCCGGCCGAAGGCAGGGCCGTAACCGGATCCAGGTTTTTCACTGCTTCCGCAATCGCCGGCGCAGAGGATAGTGGGATTCCCACTCGCCGGAATGCCTCGGCGTGTTCCGCCGGCGCCCCGCGGAGATGCTCGCCTACCAAAGCTCGTCCGGCAACTCGCAGAAGCGCCGCGCCCGCTGCGAACGTCCCTGCCACATCCACCAGCGTGGCTCCCAGCTCCGCCGCATTGGACGCCTGGCCGAGCCGCCGCGCTGCTTCGTTCAATTGGTTCGCGAAAACCCCGCGCGCCCGCACGCCGGCTTCAGAAGAAATCTGCGCCGCCCGCTTTTCCACTTCTGCCGCGACATTCTCGCTGAGTTGCGCCTCGAAGGCGCGCTCCAATTCAGGTAACAACTGTGCGATTTGTCTCTCCAGGAGGTCCCGCAAAGCGGAGCGAGCGGCACTGGGAGCCATTTCTTCCCCTATATTAACAAGCGAGGCTGCTCACTTCTCCGGTTTCTGCGAGAATCTCCCCATGGAATCGTTATCTGGAAAGATTGCCGTAGTAACCGGCGGTACGCGTGGCATCGGTTTCGCGATCGCGCGCCGCCTCTTGCGGGAAGGCGCTTCCGTCGCCATTTGCGGCCGCACCCATGAGTCCGTAAGCCACGCCGTGGAGGTTCTGAAGCAAGAGGGTAAAATCTTCGGGCATCCGGCCGACGTCACCAAACCCGCCGGCGTACGGAGCTTTTTTCAGGCCGTGGATCAGAACTTAGGCGGCCTCGATATTCTGGTCAACAATGCTGGAGCCGCGGTGTTTCGCAAGGTGGGAGAAATGAGCGCGGAAGATTGGCACCGCAACATTGATCTGAACCTTAACGGGCCGTTTTATTGCTCGCGCGAAGCTTTGCCACGCTTCCAACGCCGTGGCGGTGGCTTTGTGATCAACATTTCCAGCCTGGCCGGCAAGAACGCCTTCAGCGGGGGCGCCGGGTACAATGCCTCCAAGTTCGGTCTTAACGGCTTCAGTGAAGCGATGATGCTTGACCATCGCCACGATAATGTGCGCGTGAGTTACATCATGCCGGGCAGCGTCGCTACGGAATTCTCAGGAAGCCCATCCGGCCGCACCGGCGATACCAGTTGGATGATCGCTCCCGACGATGTCGCAGAGGCGGTGGCCATGGTGCTCCGGATGCCCGCGCGAACCATGATCAGCCGTGTCGAAATGCGCCCCTCGCGGCCTCAAAAGTGACCATCTTCACCTGCGGCGCCATATGATCGAAACTGTCCATCCCATCCGAATGGTGGCACGCGGCTTGCTGTACTACCGGTTGAAATGACGTTGATGGGTTTAACAATCGAGACAGGGAGGGCAAATATGGGGCGCCTGAATAAGCAGTTGGATCCGATGCAGACCGGCTACGAAGCGGAGAAGCTGGAGACCGATCTGCACAAGCGGATCGTGGGCCAGGATGAGGCGGTCTCGCAAATCATCAATATTTATCAGACTCACTTGGCCGGAATGTCCAGCCCAGGCCGGCCCATTGGAAACTTTCTCTTTTTAGGCCCTACCGGATCGGGTAAAACCCGGCTCGTGGAAGCTACGGCAGAGAGCCTGGTCGGCGATGCGCGCGCGGTCATCAAAATTGATTGCGCCGAGTTCCAGCACAGCCATGAAATTGCGAAGCTGATCGGCTCCCCTCCCGGATACCTGGGGCACCGGGAAACCCATCCTTTATTAAGCCAGGAAGTGCTCAACCAGTTTCACACCGAGCGGATGAAGCTGAGCTTCGTTCTGTTCGATGAAATCGAAAAGGCGAGCGATGCTCTATGGAACCTGCTGCTCGGGATTCTGGATAAGGCTACTCTGACCCTCGGAGATAATCGCCGCGTCGATTTTTCGCGCGCCCTCATCTTCATGACCAGCAACCTTGGCGCAGCCGAGATGGGATCGATTCTGCGGCCCAACCTCGGTTTCGCGGCCGGCGAGGCGGAGCGCGAGCAAGCCGCCGGAATCGTGAATGAAAAGCTCAGCGACAAAATTTCCCGCGCGGGTGTGGAAGCTGCCCGGCGTAAGTTCACGCCGGAGTTTATGAACCGCATCGACAAGACCGTGGTTTTCCGGCCGCTCGGCGAGTGCGAACTCCGCAAGATCCTGACCCTCGAATTGAACCAGGTGCAGCAGCGCGTCTTCAACTCTGCTAACGGAGCGCCATTTGTTTTTTCACTCACTGATGGGGCTAAAGAATACTTGCTGCGCGAAGGCACCGACCTGAAGTATGGCGCACGGCACCTGAAACGTGCCATTGATCGCAACCTGGTGCATCCTCTGTCGAACCTGATCGCGACCGAGCAGGTCCGGGGGGGGGACTTGCTCCGCGTGGATTATGACAGCAATTTGTCGCGCCTCACGTTCTTCAAAGAAGCCGAAGACATGCCGGCCTACGCCATGGTGCAAATGGTTGACACGTCAATTGCGCCCCCTGCGGCCGGAAACTTTTCCAGTGGTGCGGCGGCTGAGCCTCCGCGCGTGGTGAATGCGCGCTCCTCGCGACGATAGCCGCCTAGCCTTTCCGAGCTAGTACTATACCTCACCAGAACGCGGGTGAGGTATAGTACAATTCGGAATCATGAAGGTTGTCTGGGCCCTGCTGCTGTCTGTCTCCAGTTGCCTCGCCATAAGCCCTCTCGAATCCAGGCTGGACCATCAAATGAAGTTTTGGCAAAAACGCCTGAGATTGGACGATTGGAATCTCACGGTTCGGCTCGTCCGCCAATCCGAAATCGACCATAACTCCTGGGGAGCAGCCGAATGGGATCCGGATGCCAAAACCGGAACCATCAGCGTCCTCGACCCGCGCGATTATAATCTGCGCGGCGGCGAACTAAAGCTCGACATGGAATGCACCATCGTCCATGAGTTGGTACATATCCAAGTCTCGCCGCTGGATGCCCGCGATGAGCTGATCCGGGAAGAAGTAGTCAACAAAATTATGACGGCCCTCATGGGCCGCGCCTGCCCCAACTAAAATCCAGCCGCTGCTACGATGGTATTGAGCCCCCATCGTGGATTTGCGCTGGAAAGCCTACGGTACCGCAACCGCCGTTTTTATTCTCGACCGCCTCACCAAGTGGATCGTCGAAACACGCGTTTCCTTTCTGGATAATCTGGCGGTGATTCCGGGCTTTTTCTCCATCGTCCATTCGCAGAATCGAGGCGCGGCATTTAGTCTCTTCGACGGCGGGGATTCGGTCTGGAGAACCGCGCTCCTGCTGGTCTTTTCGCTCGTGGCCGTGGCGGTGGTGGGCCGCATTCTGTGGAACGCGGACCGGCTCGACCGTCTTTCTCTGGCGGGCCTGGCGTTGATTCTCGGTGGAGCGGCCGGCAACGTGTTCGATCGCCTGCTGTGGGGACGCGTCACAGACTTTCTGGATTTCTACGCCGGTGACTACCACTGGCCTACTTTCAACGTTGCGGATTCGGCGATCGTGATCGGCAGCAGCTTGCTGCTCCTCGAACTACTCCGGCCGAAGCGGCAGGCGGCAAATGTACCCTGAGATTTTCCATATTTCTTTTCTGCACACCTATGGGCTCCTGGTGGCCCTCGCGTTTCTAGCCGGACTGTGGATGGCGACCCACCTCGGCAAACGCGTCGGACTCAACACGGACGCGATCACCAATTTGGGCGTTTACTGCGCCTTGGCGGCCATCGTCGGCGCCAAGGTAATGATGTTCCTGGTCGATATTCCGTACTACACCGAGCATCCGCGCGAGATCTTCTCATTTTCGACCTTGCAGGCAGGCGGTGTTTTTTACGGAGGGTTGTTGGGAGCCTTGGCGATAGCGGTTTGGTATATGCGCAAAACGCATCTGCCGGCGCTGCTCACGGCCGACGTGTTCGCCCCCGGCATCGCTCTGGGACATGGGATCGGCCGGCTCGGCTGCTTCTCGGCGGGCTGCTGCTGGGGCGTGGAGTGCCACTTGCCTTGGGCCGTGACTTTCAACAATCCGGTTGCGAACCAGCTCGTGGGCGTGCCTTTACACATTCCTCTGCATCCCACCCAGCTTTACGAATCGTTCTCCGAGTTCCTGATTTTTGGCATCCTGTACTGGCGATTTGGCAAACCGCACTCGACTGGCGCCATCATCAGCCTCTACCTCATGCTCTACTCCGCGGCGCGTTTCATCGTCGAGTTTTTCCGGTTCCACGAACAGGGCAATCTGTGGGGCGGACCCTTAGACACCTCGCAGTGGCTCTCCATCGTGCTCTTCTTGATGGGCGCTTCGTATTTCGTCCTCACGCGGAAGCGGGAGGTGATCCAGCAGGCGCCCGCGCGATAAGCACGCCCTATTTTCCGCAGCCCCGCGCCCCGGCTTCGATCTCCTCAAACAGCCGCACGGCGCCATCGCCGGCGAGCGTGCCGATCACGTGGCTCTGGCCCTTTTCTACGGTGAAGCGAACCTTGTAGCCCTTGGCGCGAAATGCGGCGGCTTGCTGTTCCATGGCCTCCCGCCAACCGGAATCCAACTCGCCCACATGCATATTGATGCACATCTTGGCCAAAGCGTTGATGCGGTCCGGCGTGGAGTCGTCCAGGTACCCTGGAAAGCCGGTCACGGACCAGAAATACCGCGGGTACAAAGCCGCGATATGGAAGGCGCTGAGGCCGCCATTGGACATTCCGGCAATGTGGAACTTGTTATCGCGAATCTTGTACTCTTCGAGCAACTGGTCGAGGAATGCCGGGAACACGCGCGCGCCGCCCTCGAAAAACAATTGCCCGCCGGGAGCGGCCGGAATCACTACGATGTAGTCGCGCCGCTGGGCCTCGGGCGCCCAATTATGTTCCAGGGTGGTGAATACCATGTCCATGCCCTGGCCCCCGGGAGGAAAGGCCAGCACCGCCGGGTAGCTCTTCTCGGGATCGTACCCGTTCGGCAAAACCACTTTGTAGTGCAGGTTCAACCCTGCGATTGTTGTGCTCTTATCCAGGACCTTGGCCGCACCGGCCTGGACGATGAACGCGAACACTACCGACGCCGCGCCTAAAACTCTCATAGATCACTCTACTTGAACCGCAGGGCGATGCGGTTCTCGCGCCCGCCATAGTCCAGTTCCAGGTCCTTGCGCTTCTGCTTGTCCATAGGAAAGTAAAGCAGCCCGGAAACGGCTTCACTGGTCTTCTTCTCCGGCAAAATTTTATCCGAGAGCAGTTTCTTGAGGGGATCGTCGGATTGTTGCGCGCCGGCCTGTGGCGCAGCCTTCGGTTGATCATCGACGTCCGCAGGCTTGGAAGATCCCAGCGCTCCGCCTTTTAGCACTAAGGGGCCGGCCAGCACCATACCCGGTGAAGCTGCCGGCGCACCCTTGCTTTGCGACACGATCACTGCGTTTTTGCCCGTGATCTGGCTCGGGGCAAATGGGGTGCTCTTCTCGCCGTCTTTTTCAGTCCGCAGCACGAAATCGTCGCGGTCGATCAGGATTTCCTTTCCGTACTTCGGATCCACCTTCACGTCGGCCACGATGTAATGGCCGTCTAGGTCAGTTCCCAACAGCCCCTTTACCAAGGCCGGATCGTCGTATAGAGTGACATTGAGCACGAGATCCAGGTTTTCGCCCCGCGCCTGGGAAGGCGTTTTCTTGTCGGCGGCGGTCAATAAAAGCGCAGCCGCAAATAGGAGGGGAAATGCCCGAAATGCCATTAGGGATCGACCTCTCCTCGAATTATATCGCTTGCTACAATGAGGCTTCCTATGGACGATAAGGAGCGCGCTCGCGCTTTAGACCTCACGCTCGGCCAGATTGAGAAGCAGTTTGGCAAGGGCTCGATCCTCCGCCTGGGGTCGAAGGATGCCATTGTTCCGGTCTCGGTCATTTCGACGGGGTCGATCTCGCTCGATGCCGCACTGGGCGTGGGCGGTTTCCCGCGCGGCCGCATCTGCGAAATCTTCGGTCCGGAGTCCTCCGGCAAAACCACCATCGCCTTGCAGGTCATCGCGGAGGCCCAGAAAAAGGGCGGAATGGCGGCCTTCATCGACGTGGAGCACGCGCTCGACCCCGCGTACTCCAAAAAGCTGGGCGTCGATGTGGACAACCTGCTGGTTTCGCAGCCGGATTATGGGGAGCAAGCCCTGGAGATCACCGGCGCGCTTATTGCCTCCGGTCAAATCGACGTGCTGGTGGTGGATTCCGTTGCGGCGCTGGTGCCCAAGGCCGAGTTGGATGGCGAGATGGGGGACAGCCACATGGGGGTGCAGGCGCGGTTGATGTCACAAGCGCTCCGCAAGCTCACTGGAGTGGTTTCCAAATCGCGCACCTGTCTGGTTTTCATCAACCAGATCCGCGAAAAAATCGGCGTCATGTTTGGCAACCCGGAAACCACCACGGGGGGTCGCGCGCTGAAGTTCTATGCATCGGTTCGGCTCGATATCCGCCGTATCGCGGCGCTGAAGGACGGCGAAAGCGTGATCGGCAACCGCACCAAGGTGAAAGTAGTGAAGAATAAGGTGGCGGCGCCGTTCCGCGAAGCCGAGTTCGATTTGATTTATGGCGAAGGCATATCGCGCGAAGGCGACCTGATCGATCTTGGCGCGGCGCAAAATATCATCGAGAAGAGTGGATCCTGGTTCAGCTACAAAGGCGAGCGGATCGGCCAAGGCCGGGAGAATGCGCGCCAGTTCTTAAAGGACAACGCCGATATTCGCCAGGGGATCGACCAGGAACTCCGGAAAGCTCTCGGCCTGGTCAAGCCGGAACCGGTCGTAGCCGCGGAAGCCGCTGCCCCTACGAACGCATCGCCGCGGCCCGCGCCCGCTAGGCGCTAAAGACTCCCCCGGTGGATAAGCGTTGGACGCAGCCTCTGCCCACCGGGTTTAGCCTTCTGGACGCGACCTTGGGGACGGGGGGATTGCCCCGCGGCCACATCGTCGAAATCTTCGGACCGCCGGCATGTGGCAAAACTGCCCTCGCCTTGCAGTGTGTCGCGCATCTGCAGCACATGGGCGCGGTCGCGGCCTGGATTGATGCGGAGCATGCTTTCGAGCCGCGCTTCGCCACCCAGCTTGGAATCAACTTGGCGGAGTTGCCCGTGGCCGAGCCGGAATCCGCAGAAGAAGCCATGGAAATGGCACGCCGTTTGATCTGCTCCTGTGCTGTCGATCTGGTGGTCATCGATTCCGCGGCTGCCCTGGTGCCACGGCTGGAACTGGAATCCGGTATTCCGTCCGGCAGCCGTAGCCTGCAGAGCCGCGTGCTCGCCTCGGAACTGCGCAAAGTGGCCTGGATGGCCGCCAAAAGCGGTGTTTGCGCCCTGTTTTTGAATCAGGTCCGCATCCGGCCTGAGGGAGTAGCCGGAGAGTTGGAAACCAGCGCGGGCGGCCCGTCCCTCAAGCTTCACGCTGCGGTGCGGATATCGCTCGCGGCGCACGGCCGGATGGTCCGCTTCCGCGTTTTGAAGAATCGCTTAGGAACGGCTTTTTTAACAGGAGAATTGGAGTGGCGCCCCGGCTCTGGTTTCTTCGAGCAAGGCTAGCGGCTCTTTCGCGAAGTCAAAAAACCGCCAAAAATCGGGCTTTTTTTGCGTATTTCTCTTTACATCACCCCGCCCTTCCCTTATCATTGAATTCGAATCGTGACATGCGTTCCCCCGGACGCGGTCCACCTTGTTCGATGGTGATGGGCGCGGGCGGCATGATGCGGCGGGCCTGCTCCGAAAAATCAAATCTTAAGACTCAAGGGAGAATCTAGAGGAGAAAGATGGCGAATCAGAGAATGACTCAAACGCAGTTGGTGCGATCGATGGCCGACACGTTGACGAAGCAAGGCTGCGAGGTGAACAACAAGACGGCGCGCTCCTTCCTGGATTGCCTGGCTAGCACGGCAATCGCTGAAGTGAAGAAGAATGGCGTATTCGTGCTCCCGGGCATCGGCCGCCTGGTGCGCGTGGATCGCAAGGCGCGCACGGGCCGCAATCCGGCAACCGGCGAAAGCATTAAGATTCCGGCCAAAAAAGTGGTGAAGTTCCGGGTTGCGAAGGCGGCTAAGGATTCCATCGTGCCGCCGAAAAAGAAGTAAATTGCTCTGAAACTTGAAACCCCGCGAAGCCGATTGGCTCGCGGGGTTCTTGTTTTAGGAAGTCTTGAAAAGCCGATTGAACCACGCCCGATTTGCGGGCTGCTTCAGGAAGCCGCCTTACATCTTCGCTTCGACTTTATCCGGGTCCTTCTTGGTTTCTGTGGTTTCTTCGTCGCCCTTCAATGCGGTTTTGAAATTACGGATCCCCTCGCCGATACCTTTCGCTACTTCGGGAATCTTCTTGCCGCCGAACATTAAAACGGCCACGATCAAAATCAGAACCAGTTCCTGAAAGCCCAGACCACCGATGCCGGCAGTCATGACGCCCATAGGTTCCATACGGCCTCCTTGTACCTGCTATTGTAGCGGATTTTTGTGCGCTATGAAGCAATCCGGGCGCAGCCCTTTAGGGCCGTCGCTTAAGACTTGAGGCCGATATGTCCTTTGAAGCGTGCGATTTCGGAATCGATCCAGCGCAAATCCGAGCCGCGACCGCAAGAAGCTGTGAAATATTCGCCCCAAACATTTTTGCGCTCGAATGTTTTCAATGTGTTACCCTGTGCAAAACTCGGCAAAAATCGAATATTTCCCAGCTTCCAAGGGAGCGGATTGTCTCTTTAGTTTTGCGGAAACCGACCGCCGACTCTCACTTCTTCTCCTTCGCCCGCGTCTTCAGCACGATCGGCGTTCCTTTGAACCCGAAGCGCTTGCGGATCTGGTTCATCAGGTATCGCTCGTGCGAGAAGTGCAGCGCTCCGCCCCGGTCAGTGAAGAGCACGAACGTGGGGGGCCGCACCGAGGCCTGGGTGATATAGAAGATCTTCCGCTCTTCAAAGCGCAAATGTTCGACAAAACGATTCAATTCACCCGTGGCAATGCGCCGGGTCGCCGATTCGTAAACCTCGCGAATCATTTTGAACAGCGGTAGCACGCCCGCGCCCGTTTTGGCGGAGAGAAACACGACCGGAGCGTACTCGAGGAATTTGAACTCGTCGCGCACCTGGCGCTCGAACTCCCGTTTCTTCGGCGCTTGGATCTCGTCCCATTTGTTCACGCAAATGATTAAGGCCCGGCCGCCCTCGTGCGCGTAGCCCGCAATCGTCGCGTCCAGCCCGAGGACTCCTTCGGTCGCATCCAGCACCAGTAGCGCCACATCCGACATGCGGATATGCCGCCGCGCCATCACCACGCTGAGCTTTTCCGCCATCAACTTGGTCTTGCCTTTGCGGCGAATGCCCGCCGTGTCGATGAAAACATAATCCACGCCGTTGCGGGTCACTTTTTCATCTACTGCGTCGCGCGTAGTGCCCGCGATCGGCGAAACAATGGCCCGCTCTTCTCCTGTGAGCGCGTTGAGCAGCGTCGATTTGCCCACATTCGGCCGACCTATGATCGCCACTCGAATGGCCTCCGCCGGCTCGGCATGTTCTGCCCCGGCCTCCGAGAACCCCTCGGTCACCCGGTCGAGCAGCGCGTCCACACCCACCCCGTGCTCGGCCGAAACCGGATACACGTCCGCAATCCCCAGGTCGTAAAACTCATGTGCCAGCCCTTCGCGCGCCGATGTATCGATCTTGTTGACTGCCAGAGTCACGGGCTTCCCCAGCCGCTGCAACATCTGTGCCAGATCGCGATCGGAACCGGTGATTTCGCTGCGCCCGTCCACCAGGAAAATGATATGCGAGGCATGCTCCAGCGCTACCTGGGCCTGCCGCAATATTTGGCTCGGAATGTATTCCTGGTCGTGCACCACGATGCCGCCGGTGTCAATCACCTCAAACCGGCAGCCCTCGTGTTCGGCCAAACCATGGATGCGGTCGCGCGTGATGCCCGGCTCGTCACCCACTATGGCGCGCCGCTGCCCTGTGATCCGGTTAAAGAGCGTGGACTTTCCAACATTTGGACGGCCCACAATCACTACTGTGGGTGTGGATGGCGACATCGATTGCCATGATAACGCGCCATGCCGTGCTACATTTTGGATTGACGCATTACCCGATTTTTCTGGATTTGAAAGACCGCCGCGTGCTCCTGGTCGGCGCGGGCAAAATCGCATTGCGCAAGGCGCGCGCTCTGGTCGAAGCCGGCGCGCGGCTCACTGTCGTTGCGCCGGAGTGGGACCCGGAATTTGAATCGCTGCCGGTGCAAATCGTGCCCCGCCGCTTCCGCGCCTCCGACTTGGGGGATGCGCTGCTGGTCTTTGCCGCCACCAATGACCGGCTCACCAATCACCGCATCGGCATCGCCGCCAAAGGCAAAGGCATTTTCGCCAATATCGCCGATTCCGCCGAAGAATGCGATTTCCTGGTGCCAGCGCGCGTCCGCCGCGACCACGTCCAGATCGCCGTTTCCACTGGCGGGGAGAACCCGCGCCTTTCCGCCGAACTCCGCCGCAAACTCGAAGAAATTCTGTAACAGGATGCGGAAGAGGCCCGAAAACCGCATTTGCAACGAGTTGCCGAGTCGCGATCACCAGGGAGCCGGCGGAGCCGAATTCTTTTTGCGATCCGGCTGGAATTGATTCCCCTATGAACGCACCTTCGTATTTTGAGATTCAGGCCGACGATGTAGCTCGTGCTGCTGAGTTCTACGGCCAAGTGTTTGGCTGGAAAATCACCAGGGACAATAATCTGCCAATAGAGTATTGGCGCATCGAAACCCAGGCGCTGCGGCGGCCTGTTGAAACGTCCGGCTCAACTGCCGCCGCCCCATTCTGGGACCAACGCATATGTCTGCTCCATGGAAGTGGCGGATTTCGATGCCATCGCGCAGAAAATCCTCTCGCTCGGCGGTGGAGTGGCTCTACCTAAATTCGCCGTGCCGGGCGTGTGCTGGCAAGGATATTTCTTGGACCTTGACGGCAACACCTTCGGCTTGTTCCAGGTGGATGTTGCCGCCAGGTGATATCCGCGGCCGCGAGCCAGTAGAGTAAATCAGGCGCATCTTGCCGCGTGCGCAGGACCCCGCCCGAAATGGGCTGGAGGTCCTTTCCTAAAACGGTCAGTGTCTCAACTGCGTCTCGACGTGACCCTGTTCGTTCACTTCGCAAAAGGCGCGTTCCGGAATCACAGGATCGGCGTCGCCGTTGAGCCGCAGGATTCGCGTCGGCATCACCCAGGGCTCAATGAACGAATCCGGGTCTTCGATGGTCATATCGTAGTGGATCTCAGTTCCAACCCGCGTGAGTTTCTCAATGATATGCATATCGGCGGAATGGAAGAGTCCTCCTCGTCCCAACCATGTTGTATCGGTAAAGGAAGTGGAATCAATGACGAGCGTATCGCCTTCCCATTTGCCGATGCTGTACCCGTAGTACGTCGCTTCGATCGCCTTCTTCTCGTCTCGCGGGCGCCCGTCAGTGGGGATGTCGCGGAATTCGGTGTTTCCCCCGCCGTAATCGGCATATTGGTTATAGAAGAAGATGATGTCTTTGTCGCTTTGGATGATCCGCCGGGGCGTACCCTGCCGGGGGAGTCCCAGCGGCTGACAGGTCATGACCGGATCGTACTTGTTTGTCCACTGATCGAGTTCCTGAATCTTATCCCAATACTCGGGCTTGTAGAGCGGACGACTCGGCCCAAACCGCGAGGGCGAGATCCATTCATAATCCACCCAGAAGTTGTCTTGTGGAGTTTTGCAGCCGGTTTCGGGGTTGATTCCTCCACCCTTCACCTGCGTTGGACCGCATCGGCGGTTCCCACTACCCGTAACTGGAAGAGGTGGGGCGCCCCAGATGCCTGTCATATCCGGATGCCCGTCGGGCCGCCGCGGAGTTGCGACGGATGCGTTCTTTGTCGCCGGTGCGTCAACATTCAGAGTCCAGTTGGGAGGCTGATTGGTTGGCTTGATCGCCGTCTTTACGCTTGCCGGAACCGGCATCACGACATACATCTGTCCCGTTTCCGTCAGCGTCGTCGTAATATCGCGGACGACGGCGCCGTTTTTCCGTTCCGTCATTGTACCTGCGTAATACGCCTCGGCCGGGTTGAGCGGATTGTTCCAATCTTTATAATTGCTGTAATTGAACTCGTAAGTGTTGGAGCCATTCTTCACCACGACGCGTTCGGCCATGAACTTGTCATTGAGCGTCGCGGTCGCAATTGCATTGGGTATGCCGGGGATCGGGAACGTCACCTCCGGCTTATTGCCTTCCCAGGCGACGGAGGTTTTCCCGGCCTTTGAGACGTCAGCAGGCACCCGTTGCGGCCGGGGCGCCATTTCCGGCGGATCACTGATTCCCGCCATCGCGGCCTTGAACGCACCCTGCGGGCCTGCCCACAGGCGAATCATCCGTTCTTCTACAGCTCCGGGCATCGGCGTCGCCTTGCCTTTACCGGGGACCAGTTCGGCGCCAGGAATGTCTTCGTTCCAGGCATACGCTCCGCTGAGGACTTCGATATTGGAGCACGACTGCCCATTGGGCCGGGTGCCGGTGTACTGAATCCGCTCGCCGGAGGTCTGGTAGCTGATGCTGGTTCGATACTTGGTCACATTGCAGGGTTGCCCATCCACTTGAATGGTGCCCTTGCCTTGGTATTCGAGCGACATGATCAGGTCTCGTTCCTCGCTGCTTCGAAGCATGCCCATATACCAGGACCAATTGAAAAGAACTGCTTTCAAGTCCTTCGCACCGGGCGCCGGAGTGTACTGCGGCCCGCCGCCTCGACCTCCGCGGCCGCCGGCTCGTCCACCACCTGTGGCGCCCGCACCCTGGCCACCCTGAGCTGGCACCGCAGGGGCGGAGCCTGCTGCTTGTGCAAAAGCCGAGGGCGGCTGGCTGACCGTCAGCGCGACTGCGATCGCAAGGCTTGTCCCAAAAATCTTTAGTAGAACAGTCATGATGATCCCCTTATTGTTTAGTCGTTCGCCTTCCCGGCGGAAACTTGGATCACGCTTCCCTCCGGAGGGGGCCCCAACCGTAGTTGAAGGCTGGCAACAGCAACCAGTTCATCTTACGCCACCTGCTCTGCCATTGCTAAACGAAAGGGTGACGGCCCAACGTTATGGCCAATGCCCACTCTTCCCGATCGGTTTCAGTACCGCCGCCGCAGTATGCGCGGCAGGGCCGCGTCTGTCGTTAACTTGTCAAGATGTCCGGTTTTATTAACTTGCTATCTGTCCGCTTTGTGAAACAAAGCGATGCGGCCGTTAGGCCGCCGCCTTGGATTTGGTTTTGGCTGTTGTCTTGGTCTTCGAGAAAACAGCCGCCGTC